>Ga0210391_10000319_pt1 | contig 55054 bp, 47 predicted proteins | sample IncBWC12OmetaG_FD_160573 | JGI IMG/M metagenome (GOLD analysis project Ga0210391, IMG submission 160573) | Forest soil microbial communities from Barre Woods Harvard Forest LTER site, Petersham, Massachusetts, United States - Inc-BW-C-12-O ...
AGAGGCCCGGGCATGCTTGGAAACCGGAAAGTTTCTGGTCGCGCACGACTCTGCTGCCTTCGCCGCGTGCGTTTATGTGGAATTGCGAAAAGACCGCGGCTATCTGGGTCTGCTAGCCGTGGATCCGCAGCGTCAGGGTGAAGGACTGGGCCGCAAACTCGTTGCCGCCGCGGAGGATTATTTTCGCCGGGAAGGTTGCTGTGCGGTCGATCTGCGCGTTATTAGTCAACGGTCTCCGCTTCCAGCGTTTTACCGTCGCCTCGGTTACGTGGAGATCGGCACGGCTCCGTTTGCTCCGGCTCTTCAGGCAAAAGTGCCAGGGCACTACATTATTATGTCCAAACCATTGGCATGAAGCGCCGGCCGGATTCGAGGGGCCATAGGACTAATGTGCCCGGGGAAGAGGCCCGAAATAGCGGTAGTGCCCCGTAATTTTCCAGCTGAACAGGACATCTTCCATCTTCGGCCCCTGCCCGATGTTATGGACGATCAAAGGCCGCCCGCTCTCGCTGGACTTCGCGTTCACCACCACCCCGATGTGCGGCACACCGCCGCCTAAATCCCAGGTGACGATATCTCCGGGCAAGTATTCTTTTGCGAGCAGGGAAACCGGCAGGCTATCTCCTTTGCGGGCGAAGAAGACCATCAGATTTGGCACCCGGCGGTGGTCGATGCTGGAATCCGGATGCGTTTGATGCCATTTGGTATTCAGAGGATAGTCCGTCCAGTTTTCTGCTATGTCTTCGTGGACTTCTTTTTGCAGATCCACGCCAACCACCCGGTAGGCGCGAATAATTTCGTCCGAGCAGACGCCCGTGTCCGCGGGAACGTCTCCGCCGGGATAGTCTAAATGGACGTAGATGGAAACGTACTTCACGGAATGATTCGTTCGTTCGACCGCCGCTTTCACGAGTTTATCGAGGAATTGCTGGTGCTCATTCGGGGTGGAGGGCCTCGTTTGGGCGAGCGCAGCTGAGACGGCCGCACCCAGGGATAGAGCCAGCGCGAGGAACTTCTTTCCGTGAAAGGCAGGAGCCACTCTTTGAATCTTAGCGCATTCGCTTCGGGTTTGAGCGCCCCCGCCGCGAAAGAACAAAACACGCTCGGCCGGCAAACCGTCGGTCAGGGAAGTGCAGCGAGGAGAGCAGCTGTGCTGGCGTTGTCACCGAACGTTTCGCTGGCGTGAGAAAAAAGGTCGACGTTGCCCGGGCCAAAAACAAAACTTCCGCCGAGCTGAAACGGATTTTTCCCGAGTTTGTGTTGATGATGGCCGGCTTCATGCGCTCGCTTGCGTGCTTCCGAATTGTCGCCGCGCAGGAGATGAAGGAGATTGGCGGATTTCAGCTCCGCGGCGCGATAAGCCTGACGCTGTTCGTCAATCAGGAGGGGAAAAGTGATACCGGTCTCCTTCTGAAACTCCCGGGCGTAAATGGGGTCGCCGAGGCCAATGGCGGCGAGAGTCGCTCCTTTGCCGCGAAAGGCCTGTTCGTGTTCGCGCAACTGCGCGACGTGCTCGCGGCAAAAGATTCAGCCGTAGTGACGGAGGAAAACCACGACGGCGGGCCGTTTGTCCCACAAGGAGCCGAGCCGCGTCTCGCGGTTGTCGCAATCGGGAAGTGTGATGAAGGCGAGCTTATTGCTGAAGGAAGGTTCCATGCCATACCCATCCTGTTGCAGCAGAGAAAGCACTGTCAAGCGTTGCGCTTCCGCACTTGTTCACAGGTTTCGATGAGCTCTTCGCCATGCACTGGCTCATCCCTGACCTTACGCTGGCTTTGAGCGGCCACACGTCCTGCCGGGCTCTGAATTCCTCCGCACTCTCCGATTCGCGATAACTCTATCGCTCAGGGCTTCTCTGAGCGACCAGAAGGCACTAGGTAAAACTCCCGGAGTCGCGGCCATCTCCTGGTCGGTCCAGAAATCCCGGCACGGATCATAAAAGCAAAGCATGTATTTTCAGTATTTTATATGGGAATTTAGGGGTTTTTTGAAAGTATCCGTCTGACGCGCGGTACTAGAACTTTTGTTCAGGAAAATCCTCCTCGGCCCTGAACCGATTAGGCTGTACCAAACTAGAACATTTGTTCCATTGCCTGTTCTTGGTTTGCAGTTGCATACTTTACGAAGTAAAGAGGCCTACCAAAGGTAGGGCCCAAAGCCCAGGTCCCAAAAAGGAGAATTACAGCAATGCGTACTCGGCAAAAAGGCTTCTCTCTCATTGAGTTGCTGATCGTCGTGGCGATCATTCTGATCATCGCGGCTATCGCAATTCCGAACTTGCTCCGGTCGCGTATGGCGGCCAACGAAGCTTCCGCAGTCGGTTCGATCCGCACGATCAACACCTCCGCTGTGACCTATTCGTCCACCTACCCGAACGCAGGCTTCCCTGCAACGCTTGCGTCTTTGGGCGGGACAACGCCTTGCACGGCGACCTCGACGAACGCCTGCTTGCTTGACGCAGTTCTCGCAGGCGGCACGAAGAGCGGCTACGTGTTTAACTGGACGAGCGACGGCAATACGCCTTCGGTCGGCTACTCCATCACCGGAACCCCTGTCACGGTTGGCACGACGGGTCAGCGCATGTTCTTCTCTGACCAGTCTGGTGTGATCCGTTATGACCCTTCCGGTGCAGGCGCCACGGCAGCTAGCCCGGCGCTTCAGTAAATTTAGGTCCTGGCCGGGCAACCGGCTTAGTTGAAAATCGACAGAGCACTGGATCAAGATCCCGTGCTCTGTCTTTTTTTTGCAGTACGCACACCATCGCGGCAACAATCCTTCCTGCTTTGACGGGCCCTCAGACTATCCACGCGCAAGTTGCGGCACCTCTCCCCCGGTGCCATAATCCAAACTTCTGACGCCGAATGAGCGGGACGGCCGAAAGTCGTCTTTCCCAGGTCATTGGCTGCGGTCTCTGAGGGGGTTCCATGGCAATACGCGACAGCTGGATTGAAATGCGAGAGGCGAAAGCCGCGACGGCAAACGGAAATCGCAACATGTCGCAGATGCACCTGGCGCGGCAGGGCGTCCTCACCGAAGAGATGGAATACATCGCGAAACGGGAGAAGCTTGCTCCGGAGCTGATTCGGAGCGAAGTGGCACGCGGGCGCTGCATCATCCCGGCGAATGTGAATCACCGCAATCTGGAGCCGATGGCGATTGGCATCGCCACAAAATGCAAGATCAACGCGAACATCGGGAATTCCGCGACGAGTTCGAATATCGAGGAAGAACTCAAGAAGTTGCACCACGCTGTGCATTACGGCGCGGATACGGTGATGGACCTTTCGACCGGTGGGGATATCCCGGTGATCCGCAAGGCAATTATCGACGCCTCGCCTGTTCCGGTGGGAACGGTACCTGTCTATGAGGCCATCTCGCGGGTGCGTCGTCCCGAGGATTTGACGATCGACCTGATGCTCGAGGTGATTGAGGAGCAAGCCGAACAAGGCGTGGATTACATGACCATTCACGCGGGCGTGCTGCGCGAGCATGTGCCGCTGGTGCGGAAGCGGATTACGGGTATTGTGAGCCGCGGCGGATCGCTGATGGCGCACTGGATGGAACACCACAAGAAGCAGAATTTTCTCTACGAAAACATCGAGAAGATTTGCAAGATTTTCAAGAAGCATGATGTGAGCTTTTCGTTTGGCGACGGGCTCCGGCCGGGATCAATCGCCGATGCGAGCGACGAGGCGCAGTTCGCGGAATTGAAGGTGCTTGGAGAGCTTACGAAAAAGGCCTGGGAGCACGACGTACAGGTGATGATCGAGGGACCCGGGCATGTGCCTCTCGACAAGATCAAGGAGCAGGTCGACAAGGAGATGGAATGGTGCCATGAGGCGCCTTTCTACACTCTGGGGCCGCTCGTCATTGACATCGCGCCCGGCTACGACCACATCACGAGCGCGATTGGCGCCGCGATGATCGGCTGGCACGGGGCTTCGATGCTCTGTTACGTGACGCCGAAGGAGCACCTGGGGCTGCCGAACCCGGAAGACGTGAAGCAGGGCGTGATTGCCTACAAGATCGCGGCGCATGCTGCAGACGTGGCCCGCCACCGTCCGGGTGCGCAGGATCGCGATGATGCCTTGAGCTACGCGCGATTCTTGTTTGACTGGAACAAGCAGTTTGAGCTGTCGCTCGACCCGCCGACGGCGAAAGCTATGCACGACGAAAATTTGCCCGACGATTTCTACAAAGAGGCAAAATTCTGCTCGATGTGCGGGCCGAAGTTCTGCTCGATGAACATCACCCAGCTTGCGGAGGCCGAAGGCGGCCACGACCAGACCGAGCGCAAGCAGAAATTCGTCGAGCTCCTTGCGAAAGTTCAGGGTGCAGGCGCTTAGTGTCGTTTCTTTCCGGTGGAGTGGCAGTCGTCACAGGCGCTGGGAGCGGAATCGGGCGCGCACTGGCGCAGCAGCTTGCCGCGGCAGGTTCCGCGCTGGCGATTGCGGATGTCGATGAAAAGGGGCTAAGCGAAACGGCGGCCTCCCTCGCGACCAAGCAGGCGGCGCTTTCAACGCATGTACTGGATGTCTCCGAGGAAGCCTCGGTGCGTGGTTTCGCTGAAGATGTGGCTCGGCGGCACGGCCGAGTAACGCTGCTTATCAACAATGCGGGCGTGGCCCTTCATGGCACGTTCGAAGAACTGTCTCTCGACGATTTGCGCTGGCTGATGGGCATCAATTTTTGGGGCGTCGTATACGGTGTGACGTATTTCCTTCCGATTTTGAAGCAGCAGCCGCGCGCCCACATCGTCAACTTGTCGAGCGTCTTCGGAATGATTGCTCCGCCAGGCCAGAGCGCCTATTCGGCAAGCAAATTTGCCGTTCGGGGATTCACGGAGGCGGTAAGGCACGAACTGGGGGGCACGTCGGTTTCTGTTTCCTGCGTTCACCCCGGAGGCATTCATACGCCCATCGCGAAGCGAGCGCGCCTCGGGGCTCATGCCTCAGAGAGCAAACGCCAGGCAGCGATCGATTATTTTGAGAAGGTTACTCCAACCTCGCCGGAAGCTGCCGCTGCCCGGATTCTGAAAGGCGTCCTAAAGAGCGAACCGCGTATTCTCATTGGGAAGGATGCTCGCCAGATCGATTTCGTGCAAAGACTCCGCCCCGCCACGTACTGGAAAATGATGGCGAAAAGGGCCGAGGCCCAGGGGCAGAAGAAAACCTGATGGTGCCAGGTTCTGCCGGGTCCATCTCCTGTGAGGTAAAATCAAGGAAGCCTGAGGCGAGCGACAATGATCCATGTCCTCCAGTTCCTCCTGAAGCTTCTCCTCAGTCTGGAGCGAGGTCTCGAAGACAATTCAAAACTCGTGGGCAGTCTTTTCATCGGAGGTTTTTGGCTTCTTCTGCTCGCCGAGCTTTTTCCCGCTCAGCTTGGAATCTGGAGCGAATGGTTTGTTTGGGGCGGCTGGATTTCGATAGGAATCGCAGTTTTCCTGTTTGTGCGCAGGAAAATTTGGGTCTGGAGGGGCCGAAACAGGATCGCCAAGCGTCGGAGTTCCCTGTTTCGGGCCTAAGCCCTCTTTGACGAGGATAGAAGGCCGGACTATACTGCGCGGCGAGAGACCTGAAGGCGATCGACCTCTACGTCATCGCTCTGGAGCGAACATGCCGTTCCTGCGAGCCGCCAAGACTTCCGACCTTCCCCCGGGCGCGATCCATGTAATTCAAGTCGAGGGCAAAGCTTTGGCGCTCGCCAATGTCGCCGGTAAGTTCTTCGCCATCAACAATACCTGCTTGCACCGGGGAGGGCCTCTCGGTGAAGGGTCACTCGAGGATAAGATCGTTACCTGCCCCTGGCACGGCTGGCAGTATGACGTAACCACGGGGAAGCTGCTTCAGAACCCAAGCCAAGGGGTCGCCTGCTATCCTACAGAAGTCCGTGGGGACGAAGTCTTTGTCGACGTGGCCTGAAAATCCGTCTAACCCCATAAAAATAAAGAAGATAATTCGCATTTGCAGCTTATGAGCGTCCTCCCCCGGATTTCCTCAACCCGCCCTGAAAAGCGGCTAACCCCAACATTTTGTTTCGCTTTTTGGCCGTCCCCGTGTATATTGCTGCCGACTCGACGCCTCGATGGCAACTCCGACCTCGCAACGACACTATTGGATATTCAGCGCTGACCCGCACCACTATCATTGGGACACCCTTTTTGTGAAGGGCAAGGAAATGTGGCACGGAGCGGAGTCGAAGCCCGACGCCATTCGGGCTCTCAAACAGGTGCGCAAAGGCGACCGCGTGCTTTGCTATCATTCGGCGCCCGAGCGGACGCTCTATTCGATTGCTGAAATCACGCGTGACCCTTATCCCGATCCTCACGACCACAAGGAAAAGAACCTCGTGGCGGACCTGCGAGCATTTGACCGGCTGCCGCGGCAAGTCACGCTGGCCGAGCTGCGCGGGAATCCTGCACTGAAGAAGATGAAACTGCTGAAAAACGTGCGCGTGCTCGTTTCGCAGATTACGGAAGCCGAATATCAGGAAATACTGCGTATGGCTGGCATCGTGGCTTCGCCTGGAATCCCGCTCCCCTGAACGCCATGCTCGAAGGAATTCTCTCCGGAAGGACACGGGTCCTCGACCTGGCCTACGCCATCAACGACAAACTGGTGCCGTGGCCGGGTGATGAGCGCTGGTTTGAGGCCCGGGTCAACTCCAGCATCGAGAAGGACGGCTACTTCACGCGAAGCTTCTGGATGCTGGAGCACTACGGCACGCATTTGGATGCGCCGATTCATTTCGCTCCGGGGAAGACGACGGTCGATCAGATCCCCGTGAGACAATTTTTTGGGATGGCGGCCGTATTCGATGTTCGCCCGGAAGGCGCTGCGGACGCGGACTACGCGCTTTTGGGGGCGCGGATCAGCGAGTGGGAAGAACGGCACGGACGAATTCCAGCGGGAGCCATCGCGCTGCTCAGGACGGGCTGGGCGTCACGATGGCCCGACCTGAAGACGTACCGCAATCAGGATAAGGCCGGACGCATGCATTTTCCGGGATTTTCCCTGGAGGCGGTCGAGCGGTTGATCGAGCGCAAGGTCAGCGGCATCGGAACTGACACCATCAGCGTGGATTGCGGCGCGTCCCTGGATTTTCCGGTGCATCATTTGGCGCTCGGAGCGGGCCTCTACCATCTTGAGAACCTCGCGGATTTGAGCGAACTTCCGGAAAAGGGTGCGTTTCTCATCGTGGCGCCGATCAAGCTCGAGGGCGGTTCGGGCGGACCGGCCCGTGTGTTTGCGTTGTTGCCGTAAAGAAAAGCAGTTAGCCGTAAACATTTAGAAGGGTCCATACGTCTTAGATAAAGGGTTCGGGTGAGGGTCGTTTCATGAAAAAAAACAGGTCGTGCGGGACCGCATTGCTGTTGTTGTGCGTCCTGGGTATTGCCGCTTCGCCGGTTTGGGCGCAGTCGGAAGAGTTTCCGGTCAGTAGCCACACCTTAAAAAACGGCATGAAGGTGCTGGTTCAGCCGGACCACAGCATCCCCAACGTGGCACTCTACATTTTCTACCGCATCGGTTCGCGGAACGAACACCCCGGCACCACCGGCCTTTCCCACTTTTTCGAGCACATGATGTTCAACGGCGCAAAAAAATATGGGCCGGGCGATCTCGACAAAGCGATGGAAGCCAACGGAGCCTCGAACAACGCTTACACCTCGCAAAACGTGACCGTTTACCAGGACTGGTTTCCGCGCTCGGCTCTGGAATTGATTTACGACATCGAGGCCGACCGCATCCGCGATCTGACCTTCGATCCGAAGAAAATCGCTTCTGAGCGCGAAGTAGTGGCTTCGGAGCGGCGGCTGAGCGTTGACAACAACAATTTCGGCTTGCTCGACGAGCAATTGCGGGCCACCGCTTTCATAGCCCACACCTATCAATGGCCGGTCGTCGGGTGGATGAGCGATATCCAGAGCTGGACGATGGAGGACTTGAAGCACCATTTCGAAATGGGCTACTCGCCGAGCAACGCCACGATGGTCGTGGTCGGAGATGTTTCGCCCGCGGAAATCTTTCAGCTCTGTGAGAAATATATTGAGCCGATTCCTTCTCATGCGCCGCCTCCGCCCGTGACCACGATCGAGCCCGAGCAGCTTGGGGAGCGGCGCCTCGTAGTACACAAGCCTGCGGAACTCCCCCTGCTGATGATCGGCTATCACGTTCCCCAAACCAACAATCCCGACTTTTATGCGCTGAATATTATGCGGAGCGTGCTGTTCCAGGGGGAAAGCTCGCGAATGTACCAGCGGCTGGTCGACAAGGATCAGCTCGCACTCGACGTTTCCTATGACGTCGACTCGGCCTTTGATCCGACGCTCGGCGTCATCACGGCTCAGCCGCGGCAGGGAGTCGACCCCCAGGCCTGCGAAAAGGCCATTTACGAAGAACTGGAAAATGTGAAAGGCGCCCTGATCAGCGACCGGGAACTCGAAAAAGCAAAGAATAACCAGTTGGCTGATTTCTACAGAGAGATGCGCACGATCAACGGACGCGCGAACACAATTGGCACCTACGAAGTTTTCATGGGCGACTACCAGAAGCTGTTCGACGCGGCGAAAAGCTACTCCGCGGTGACGAAAGAAGACGTCCAACGGGTGGCGAAGAAATATTTCGGCCCCAACAACCGGACCGTCGCCACGTTGCTTCCCGAAATCGGAGAGAAGGCAAAACAATGACGCGCGGAACAAATGGCTTGCGCCTTCTCGCACTCTTCGCATTCCTGGGTGTGCTTTGCCCGGTGTTGCCAGCCCAGTCCCTGCGGCTGCCGCCGCACGAGAAAATCGTTCTCAAAAACGGGTTGACCGTCCTGCTGATGGAGAAGCACGGCGTCCCGTTGGTGGACATTTTCGCACTCGTCAAAACGGGAGCGGCGGCCGATCCCACCGGCCAGGAAGGGCTCGCCTCGGTAACCGCCGGACTCTTGCGCAAAGGAACGAAGACCCGGACGGCTCAGCAATTCGCCGCCGATTTCGACTTCATTGGCGGCACGATCAGCGCGGACGCCGGGGCGGACTTTACGAATATCAGCGCCGAGTTTCTGACCAAGGATCTGGCGCGCGGCCTGGAGCTTTTTTCCGATGCCCTTCTCCATCCTACGTTTCCCCAGACCGAAACCGACAAAATCCTCGCGCAGAGCCTCGACGGTGTGAGGTCCGCGAAAGACGAACCGCAGGCCGTGCTTCGCTTGTATTACAACGGCTATCTCTACGGGACGCATCCTTACGGGCGTCCCTCGGATGGCGACGAGCTGTCGCTGAAGCGCATCCAGCGCGATGCCATTCTCAAATTCTATGAAGCGAACTACGCGCCGGGGAATACCATCCTCGGAGTGGCCGGCGAGTTCGATGCCGCCGAAATGCGGAAGAAGCTGGAAGAAACATTGGGCGCCTGGCCGGCGAAGGCGGTAGCGAGCAACCCCGTCGCTTCTGTGCCCCCGGCAAAAGGCAAAAGGCTTCTTCTCATTGACAAGCCCGATGCGACGCAAACCTATTTCGCCATCGGAAACATGGGTACGGCCGCGAACGACCCGGACCGCGTGGCGATTCGCGTGGTCAACACGATTTTCGGCGGGCGATTTACCTCCGAGCTGAATGAAGCGCTGCGCGTCGAATCGGGATACACCTATGGGGCAAATTCGGTTTTTGATTCGCGCAAGGCTCCCGGACCATTCGGAATATTCAGTTTCACCAAGAACGAAACCACCACGCCGGCGATCGACCTTGCGCTCCAGGTTTTGGACAAGCTTCACAAGAACGGCGTGACCGAGGAGCAGCTCAAATCCGCGAAGAGCTACATCAAAGGGCAATTTCCGCCGACGATCGAAACTTCGGGCCAGCTTGTCCGGCGGATCGTGATCAATGAATATTACGGGCTCAGGGACGACGAAGTGAACGAGCTCGAAGCCCGCCTGGACGCAGTCACTCCCGCCGTCGCGAGGCAAATCATCGAAAAGCATTTCCCGGTGGACAACCTGGTTTTTGTGCTGATCGGCGAAGCGTCGGCCATCCGGCCCGCCGTAAAAAAGTACGCCGACAAGATGGACGAGCGTCCGATCAGCGATCCCGGCTTCTGGCCGCCGCCGTCCGGTGCCCAGAAATAGCGGGGGCGCGCCAAAGTTCGGGCAGCCGAAAAGATTTATGCGATGCACTTGGGGTTTACTTCAGGAGGACTGATGCGCTTAGGAATTTCGGCAAGGATATGGGCTCCGTTGGTTCTAGTATCGTTTGCAATGCTGATGGCGTCGCTGTCGACGCCAAGCGCGTGTGTCGCCGCCGAAGAGAATCCGCTGCTCGTGCAATCGCCCACGATGAGCAAGACGCAAATCGTGTTTGCCTATGGGGGATACCTTTGGAGTGTGCCTCGGGAAGGCGGCGAAGCGCGCCAGCTCACGACCGGAGGCCACGAGGGGCGGCCGAAATTTTCTCCCGATGGAAATTGGATTGCGTTCACGGGGCAGTACGACGGCAACATCGACGCTTACGTCATGCCCGCCGATGGCGGTGAACCGAAGCGCTTGACCTGGCATCCCGACCCGGATGTCGTTGTTGGATGGACTCCGGATGGCAAGAAGGTGCTGATTAGTTCTGCCCGCGAAGCCTATGCAGACTTCGACCGTTTGTACACAATCCCTGTCGAAGGCGGAGCTCCGGAAGTTCTGCCGATGTGGCGCGGGGAAGCCGCTTCGTATTCGCCCGACGCCACGCGCATAGCGTATGTGCCAAACCTGAAGTGGCAGGTCGCCTGGAAGCGCTACCACGGCGGACAAACGACGCCGGTCTATTTGCTTCGGCTGAGCGACTTGCAGCTCGAGAAAGTGCCTCGCGAGAATTCGAACGACGACGATCCTGTTTGGGTCGGCGACGCGGTCTATTTTTTGTCGGACCGCAAAGGCCCCGTAACGATCTTTGCTTACGACACAAAAACAAAAAACGTGAAGCAGGTGCTGGACAACAAGGGCCTGGACGTCAAATCACTCTCGGCCGGGCCGGATGCGCTGGTCTATGAACAGTTCGGCGGAATCTACACTCTCGATCTGAAAAGCGAAAAGGCCAGCAAAGTGGAGGTGCATATCTCCGGCGATTTGCCGGCGACACGGCCGCACTATGAAAAAGTAGCGGACAAAATTCAAAGCGCCGCCATTTCGCCAACGGGAGTCCGCGCAGTGTTCGAAGCGCGCGGCGAAATTCTGACCGTTCCAGCGGAGAAGGGCGATGTGCGAAATCTGACGCGGACGACGGCGGTGGCGGAACGCGATCCAGCGTGGTCGCCGGACGGGAAGTCCATTGCATTCTTCTCCGACGAATCCGGCGAATATGCTCTGCACATCGTTGATCAAACCGGATCGGGCGCGGTCAAGAAAATCAATTTGGGCAATCCTCCTTCCTACTTCTACGGCCCATTGTGGTCTCCGGACAGCAAGAAAATCGCCTACACCGACAAGCGCCTGAATCTCTGGTACGTGGACCGAGAGAAGGGCACGCCGGTAAAAGTAACCTCGGACCGCTACGAGGATCCGAGCTCCACAATGAATGAAACATGGTCGCCGGACAGCAAGTGGCTGACGTATGCGAAGTTTCTCGAAAACCATATGAGGAACATCTTCGTCTACTCGCTCGAATCCGGGAAAGAAGCGCAGGTCACAGACGGAACCAGCGACGCGCGCTATCCGGTGTTCGACAGAAATGGAAAGTCGCTTTATTTCGCGGCCAGCACGGACCTGGCACTTTCGATCGGCTGGCTCGATCTTTCAAGCTATCAGCATCCCGTGTCGAGAAGCATTTACGCAGTGGTATTGAAGAAAGGCGATCCTTCTCCCGTCGAACCACAAAGCGACGAGGAAAAAGCGGCCACCGAGGACAAAGCCAAAGACGCCGACAAAGCCAAAGAAGCCGACAAGAGCGCAGACAAGGGGAAAGAGGGCGAGAAAAAAGAAGGCGAGAAAAAAGACGAAGTGAAGGTCACGCTTGATCTGGAGGAAATCGGCCAGAGAATCGTGGCCATGCCCATCAAGGCGGCGAACTACGTTGGTCTCGATGCCGGCAAGACCGGAGTGTTGTTCCTGAGTGAAATCCCGGACGTGCCAAGCCTGACAGAGCCCACGCTGATCTCCGTTTCGAAATTTGACCTCAGCACTCGCAAGACGGAACCCTTCCTCGGGGGCGTGAGCGCCTTTCTTGTCTCGGCGAACGGGGAGAAGGTTCTCTACCGGCAGGGTCCCGGCCCCGCGGCGCCCTGGTTTATCGCGGCGACGGCGGTTGTACCCAAGCCGGGAGATGGCGCGCTGAATCTCGGAGGAATGGAGGTCTACACCGATCCGCGCGTCGAGTGGAACCAGATGTACCACGAGGTCTGGCGGATCGAGCGCGACTTCTTCTACGACCCGAACCATCACGGGCTGAATATTCCGGCCGCCGAGAAAAAGTACGCTTCCTATCTGAAGGGCGCGGGAGGCCGCGCCGACGTCAACCATCTCTTTGAAGAGATGCTCGGTGAGCTTACCGTAGGCCACATGTTCATAGCCGGCGGAGACGTGCCGCAGCCGAATCGCGTCAAAGGCGGTCTTCTCGGAGCGGACTACAAGGTCGAAAACGGCCGCTACCGCTTTGCGCGCATTTTCAATGGAGAAAATTGGAACCCGGAATTGCGCGCGCCGCTGACCCAGCCTGGTGTCGACGTCAAAGTGGGTGACTATCTGCTCGAAGTGAGTGGCCGCGAAGTTCGTCCGCCCGCCGACGTCTACAGCTATTTTGAGAATACGGCTGGCACGCAAATAAAAATCAAAGTGGGGCCGAACCCGGACGGCAAGGACTCTCGCGAAGTGACCGTTGTGCCGCTGCCCAGCGAATTTCCGCTGCGCAATCATGCCTGGGAAGAAGACAACCGTCGCAAAGTCGATCAGCTGAGCGGCGGCAAAGTCGCGTACGTGCATGTACCGGACACTGCAACCGGCGGCTTCATTAATTTCAACCGCTACTATTTCGCGCAAGTAGGCAAGCAAGCCGCGGTCATCGATGAGCGCTACAATCACGGTGGCGAAATTGCCGACTACATCATTGATATGCTGAAACGGCCGTTGCGCAACTGCGACATTACTCGCGAAGGCGGTCAATTTTGCTCGCCCCTCGCGCAAATCTACGGCCCCAAGACGATGATCATCAATGAAATGTCCGGCTCCGGCGGCGATGCGCTGCCTTGGATGTTCAAACAGGACAAGGTCGGACCGTTGGTGGGCACGCGAACCTGGGGTGGGCTGGTCGGCATCTATAACTATCCTCCGCTGATGGATGGCGGATTCATTACCGCTCCGCGCGTGGCCATCTTTGGCCTGCACAGCGAGTATGAAGTGGAAAATCACGGCATTGCGCCGGACATCGAGGTCGAAAACGATCCCGCGTCCGTGGCGGCCGGCCACGATCCGCAACTCGAACGCGCCGTCCAGGTCACGCTCGAAGCCTTGAAGGCGCATCCGGTCGTGATTCCCGGGCCGCCGCCTTATCCGAGTTATCAAAAGAAGTGACTAGGAAAAAATGCGGCCGATCCCGAGGTTCAGGGGACAGGTGTCCACGGACTGCGTCATGGCGGGTGGATGTGCTATTTTGTTTCTGATCCCCTCATGCCGGAACTTCCTGAAGTCGAAACAGTAGCGCGAGGCCTGCGGCGCACCATTGTGGGCCGCAGGATTCTGTCCGTGCGGCTGGGCAAAACGGATTTTATCGATGACCCGGCTGCGCTTGAGCAGCATCTCCCCGGCAGGCAAATCGAAGCCGTCGAGCGTTACGGCAAGTTCATGTTATTGCGCCTCTCACCGGTCGCAGGGGGCGGGTCTCCTCCGGCGAACGGCGATGCGGCTCCTGCCGCGCTTCTCGTGCATCTCGGAATGACCGGACAGATTGCGCCGAGTCCCGCCGCCCGGCCTTGCGAAAAACACACCCACGTTTGCTTCCTGCTCGACGACAATCGCGAACTTCGCTACACCGATGCACGAAGATTCGGGCGGCTTGCTTATCTTCAGGCGGGTCCGCTCGCGGAAGAATTGCTTTCCTTCGGTGCCGACCCGCTCGAGATTGGCGTTGGGGAATTTGTGAAGCAAACCCGGACCCGCCGGGCGAGAATCAAGGCTTTGCTGCTGGATCAGAGCTTCCTCCGCGGAGTGGGGAATATCTACGCGGATGAGAGTCTGTGGCGCGCGAGGATCCATCCGGCGCGCCTCGGCACGTCGTTGAGGAAAGATGAAGCAGCGGCGCTGCACCGTGTACTGCGCGAAATCCTCGAGAAGGCAATTCTTATGCGCGGCTCCTCGATCTCCGATTTTCTTGACGCCGACGGCCAGCCGGGCGAATATCAGCGCCATCATCGTGCCTACGGACGCGAGGGCCGAGGCTGTTACCGCTGTGGCGCTCGAATCCGGCGCGCGATTGTCGCGGGGCGAAGCAGCTATTTTTGCCCCAAGTGTCAGCCCGCGCCGCGGGGCTGCCTGGCCCGCGCTGCCAAAAAGACGCCGAAGCAAGCCGGTAAATGAGAAGGCCGTATGCGAGCCGTAGTGCAGAGAGTGAGCCGCGCGTCTGTGACCGTCGAGGGGCGCCTGACAGGCGAAATCAGCAACGGGCTGATGATCTTGCTCGGTGTCGGCCGCGAGGACACCTCGGCCGTGGCCGTAGCGATGGCGGAGAAAGTCGCGAACCTGCGCATTTTTGAGGACGACCAGGGAAAAATGAACCGCTCGCTCCTTGAAGTAAAAGGCGCGGCCCTGGTCGTCTCGCAATTTACGCTATACGGCGACGCGCGCGGGCAACGCCGGCCGAGTTTCATATCGGCCGCTCCACCGGATAGAGCCAAGGCCCTTTACGATGAGTTCAGAGCGGCGATCGAGCGGCTTGGTGTCGGCGTCGCGGCGGGAATTTTTCAGACAACGATGTCCGTGGAGCTGGTAAATGAAGGGCCGGTCACGATCCTCCTCGACTCCGACAAAACGTTCTAGCCGGGTGCGGCACCCGAAAGCCGGCAAGCTCGCGAAAGCCGCCGTGCTTCGCGAGCTGCGAGAGGTTGCCGATCCAAAGGTGCGCGCCAAGCTCGCCTATTTCGGCGTGAACGTTCCGAAGGCCTACGGAATTTCTGCGCCCGTGCTGCACGCTTTTGCGCGGAACATCGGCAAAGATCAATCGCTCGCGGAGGAACTTTGGTCCACCGCTATCCACGAGGCGAGGATCCTTGCCGCGCTGATCGGCGAATCGGAAGAAGTTACCGCGGCGCAGATGGAACGATGGGTGCGTGATTTTGACTCCTGGGATCTGGTGGACACGGCATGCTGTTATCTCTACGCGCACGCGAAGCCCGCCTGGGACAAAGTCTACGAGTGGAGCAGCCGGCGCGCCGAGTTCGAAAAACGCGCTGCATTTTCGCTGGCAGCTTATCTCGCCTACAAGGACAAAATGGCAGAGGACGCAAAGTTTGAGCGTTTTCTCACGGTGATCGAGCGCGAGTCGCATGACGAACGCAACTTTGTGAGAAAAGCGGTCAACTGGGCTCTGCGGAATATCGGAAAGAGAAATCTAAGACTCAACCGAGCGGCCATCCGCTCCGCGGAACGGATTCTCGGGCAAGGTTCGCGTACCGCGCGATGGATCGCCCGAGACGCACTTCGCGAGCTCCGGAGCGAAGCGGTACAAGCGCGGCTGCAGAGAAAAGCTAGCTGAGACCATGACAAAGAAAACCGAAAAACAAGGTGTGAACGTTCGTCGCGCCCGAACAAGCGACGCACCGCAACTGGCCGAGCTGAGCGGCCAGCTTGGATATCCGACAACTCCCCGGGAGATCATCAAAAGGATGCGCAGACTGAAACCCGTGGCGCAGAATGCATTGTTCGTTGCAGACTCCCGAGGTGCTGGTGTGGTGGGCTGGGCGCACGTCAGCGTTACGCATCTTATGGAAGTAGGCACGCGCGCGGAGTTGAATGGCCTTATCGTCTCCGAAGGCCAGAGAAGCCTCGGCGCGGGTGCGCGCCTTCTTGAAGCCGCGGAAGACTGGGCGCGCAGGCACGGCTGCCCAAGTATGTCGGTGCGTTCGAACGTGATTCGCGAGCGCGCCCACAAATTCTACGAACGCCAGGGGTACGAACACTACAAGACGCAGAAAGCATTCCGCAAAGCGCTGTAAATCACCCCCTTCACCCGTAGTCGAGCTCCCCGTAACCAATTGCATCGCGCCCCGTGGCGAGGTATATCGCATTACGATATACTTAAACCATGGGACTGGATATCACCACCGCCGAGTATCGCGCGCTGGCTGAATTGCGTTACCGCATCCGCCATTTTTTGCGCGAAGGTGATGCGAAGGCCCGGGCCGTGGGGCTCGAGCCCCAGCAGTACCTGATGCTGCTCGCCATTCGCGGCCTCCCCGAAGGCAGCGAGGCTACCATCCAGACGCTTGCGGAGAGACTCGCGCTAAAACACCACAGCGCCGTGGAACTCATCGACCGCCTCGAGATACACGGATATGTTCGCAGAACCCGAAGCAGGGATGACCGCCGTCGCGTATTCGTTTCCCTCTTGCCGCGTGGTGATCGCCTCCTCGAACAAGTCGCGCAGAACCGCATCAGCGAACTGCGCACGAGCGGAGAAGCACTGGTCGGTGCCATCGAAGCTCTGCTTGAGCGCAGGCGGCACAATGGAAACAATCAAAAGAAAGCAGCCAAGAGGGAAGTGCGAGACAAACGTGACTGACGAAAACCAGAAAACCAGCGCCCAGACAAAGTCCAGCAAGGGAACCCGCCATCACAACGAAGAGTTGGGAGACTTCACAACTACATTACGCGTAGTCCCGATCTCTTGCCTGGCCATGGTCATCGGGGTTCTCTGCGCGTTCGTCGCTCTGGTACTGCTCCGTTTGATCGGACTCTTTACCAACCTCTTTTATTTTGGCCGCTGGAACACGGCCATGGTTTCTCCCGCAGGCAACCATTTGGGTTACTACAGTGTTTTCATTCCGATCGGCGGCGCCCTGATCATCGGCGTGATGGCGCGCTATGGTTCGGAACGGATCCGCGGCCACGGTATTCCGGAAGCCATCGAAGCGATTTTGATCAATGGCAGCCGCGTCGAACCGAAAGTCGCGTTTCTCAAGCCGATCTCTTCCGCGATTTCCATCGGTTCCGGCGGCCCGTTCGGCGCGGAAGGGCCGATCATTATGACGGGCGGCGCGTTCGGCTCCATGATCGCGCAGCTTTTCCATCTGACGAGCGCAGAGCGGAAAACACTCCTCGTAGCGGGAGCGGCGGGCGGAATGTCCGCCACATTCGCTACTCCGGTCGCCGCGGTGTTGCTCGCCGTTGAACTGCTGCTCTTTGAATGGAAACCTCGCAGCCTGATCCCCGTCGCACTGGCCAGCGCCGTCGCCGCCGTCGCCCGGCGATACCTTCTGGGATTCGGCCCGCTGTTTCCGGTACCCGAGCATCCGCTCTTTATCGGCCCAAAAGCTCTGCTCGGATGCGCCCTTGTGGGGCTTCTCGCGGGAATCCTGTCCGCGCTTCTGACGCTCTCTGTTTATGCAGCGGAGGATGCATTTCAACATCTCAAAATTCACTGGATGTGGTGGCCGGCCATCGGCGGTCTGGCCATTGGAATCGGCGGTTTGATTTTCCCCCAGGCTCTGGGCGTCGGCTACGACACGATCGGCGCACTGCTCGAGGGCAGTGTCACCACCAAGGTGATTCTTGGCGTGCTGCTTGTGAAGTGGTTTATATGGTCGGTCTCGCTCGGTTCTGGAACCTCCGGCGGCGTTCTGGCTCCGCTTTTGATGATGGGTGGCGCCCTCGGCGGCATGGAAGCGATGTTTCTGCCGAATGAGGGCGCCGGTTTCTGGCCGCTCATCAGCATGGGCGCGATTCTTGGCGGCACGATGCGCTCGCCGTTCACAAGCATCGTGTTTGCTTTCGAGCTGACTCATGACGCAAATGTCTTCTTGCCGCTCCTGGTTGGCAGCGTGATCGCGCATGCCTTCACGGTCTTGACGCTGAAAAGGTCGATCTTGACCGAGAAAGTCGCCCGGCGCGGCTTTCACCTCAGCCGCGAATACGCCGTCGACCCGCTGGAAATTCTCTTTGTCCGCGAAGTCATGCGTTCGAACGTCGTCGCTTTATCCGCGACGGCCACAGCAGGCGAAACCCTGAAAAAGGTCAACACAGACCATCGCCAAACCCAGCGTCTCCTTCCGGTTGTGGATGGCGAAGGCAAACTGGTCGGCGTGTTGACGCGCAGGGACATACGCGAACGGATCGAACTGGAAGGAGATGCCGCTTTGGGGCGTCCGCTGCGCGATTTCGTGCGGGCAAGCACGGTTGAAACGCGTCCGGACGAAATCCTGCGCGTGGTTGTCTATCGAATGGCGGAAAAGAGTGTAACGCGCCTGCCGGTGATCGAGCCCGCCACCGGAAAATTCCTTGGACTCGTCTCTCTGGATGATTTGCTCAAGGCGCGAGCCCGGCACCTCGAAGAAGAGCGCCGCCGCGAGCAAACCTTGAAACTGAAGTTTTTCTTCCCGGGCAAACGGGCAGATCTGCCGGTAAGGTGACGGAGGCCGTGGAACAAACGCAGACCAGCTGGTGGAAATCTCCCCGCCGATACTGGAACGCACTCCTTCAGGAGCGCGAAGAACAAGTCTTCCTCATCCTGACGCTGCTGATTGGCGCTCTCGTTGGTTTGATGGCCGTCGCTTTTATCCTCTTAACCGAGCGAGTCGGCATGCGCCTCTACCCTGCTGGCGGGGCCGCCTGGCATCGTGTCCTTATCCCGGTTACGGGCTCCTTAATCATGGGGTATCTGCTCTACCGCTATTTTCCGGATGCGCGGGGTAGTGGCGTTCCACAAACGAAGGCAGCTCTCTACGCGCGGGAAGGCCGGATTACTGCAGCCACCATGTTCGGGAAGTTCTTCTGCACCTCCGCCACGCTAGCCAGCGGAATCCCGCTGGGACGCGAAGGCCCTACCGTGCAAGTTGGCGCCGGCATAGCTTCGGTTCTGGGCCGCAATCTCGGCTTGCGTCCCGAAAAAGTGAAGGCGCTCATCCCCGTGGCCGCCGCCGCGGCCATCGCCGCCGCGTTTAACACGCCCTTGGCGGCAGTGCTCTTTGCCCTCGAAGAAATCGTCGGCGATCTTCATGCTCCCGTGTTGGGTTCGGTCGTTCTAGCCTCGGCCACTTCCTGGGGCGTGCTGCGGCTCTTGCTGGGCAACGATCCACTTTTCAGAGTGCCGCAATACCAGCTCGTCCATCCTTGGGAATTCGCGATCTACGCTGTGCTCGGCGTAGCCGGCGGCCTCGTGTCGGCGGCCTTCACAAAGCTTTTGCTCGGGATGCGAGAACGTTTCCTGCAATTTCCTCGCAAGACGCTTCCGTTCCAGCCCGTGATCGGCGGCCTGCTGGTCGGAGTGATGGGCTGGTTCGTGCCCCAAGTTCTGGGTGTCGGCTATGAACATGTGGGTGCCGTTCTAAACGGCCAAATGGCCCTCCGCCTCATGGTCCTGCTCCTCGTTCTAAAACTCTTTGCCGTAACCACCAGCTACGCTTCCGGTAACGCCGGCGGCATTTTCGGTCCTAGTCTCTTTCTTGGGGCCATGCTCGGCGGCGCCATAGGCACCGTGGCCCACACCCTTCTGCCAAACCACGTAGCGACGCCAGGGGCCTATGCCCTCGTTGGAATGGGCACGGCTTTCGCCGGAATCGTGCGAGCACCGATGACTTCCGTGGTTATGATCTTTGAAATTACCCGCGACTATGCCGTCATCGTTCCGCTGATGATCTCGAACCTCATTAGTTTCTTCATTGCCTCGCGTCTCCAGAAACAACCCATCTATGAATCACTCGCGCGCCAAGACGGCATTCACCTTCCGAGCGCCGAATCACGCCAGCAGGAGAGTCACCTGCAGGTCATCCTGGCCATGCGTCCGGCCACGCACATCCTGGCCGCGGATATGACCGTCGAGCAAGCTCTAGAGAAGATCCGGTCGAGCGACTCCACCTCTTGGCCCGTTAGCGACGAGCGAGGCCTGATCGGCGTATTGAGTTTTGGCAAACTCCAATTGGCCGCGACGCCTGGCTCCGAGACGAAACAACTCAAGGAACTCCTCGACGGGAATGACTTCCCGCATCTCCATGTGGACCATCCCCTTGGTCTTGCGCTTGAACGCATGGGCGCGTATCAAGTAAACGCGCTTCCGGTGGTCAACCGCGCCAATATTCACAAACTGGAAGGCATCGTCACATTGAAGGACGTTCTCGCTCTCTATGGAGTTGGGCCTCGAGGCGAAGTGTAATCAAGGAGGGCTTTGCTGGAAGCTTTCCTGAAGTTTCTATCGGCACGATGCTGCCATGCGGTCCTCTCCCCAAGAAACCCCAAGTGCTCCATTGACTTAGGTTTAGCCGCTGTGTTACCGATAAGTGCGCTCTATTGGGGTCATTTTGCCTCCACTAGGGCGCCTCGAATGGGCACAGACCCCAAGCACCTCGAAATCACGCTGGAGACGCAAGTCGAAAGCGTAAATCTTGCCGAGGAGATGTGTATCCGCGTTGCCGAAGCTGCTGGTTTTGGCGAGGACGATTGCTACAAAATCGGTATGAGCGTGCGTGAAGGTGTTATCAACGCCTTTCATTATGGCAATCAGGAGCGCCCCGAAAAGAAGATTCATCTGGCCGTCGATCTCACTGGCGACAAAATGATCATCCACGTCCTGGATGAGGGCACAGGTTTCACCCTCGCGAGCGTGCCCGATCCGCTGGCCGAAGAAAATCTTCTCAGCACTTCCGGGCGTGGCATCTTCCTCATGCGCGCATTTATGGACGAGTTCGACGTGGTGGCAGGACGCACCGGGGGTGCGGAAATCGTCATGGCAAAAAAGCTGCCCTTGCAAGATAACCCGGGAACGAATGGCCAGGGCACGTCACCGCATCAAGGAGCCTAAGGAAAATCATGCCCTTACGCGCAACGCATCGGGATGCCGGTCAAGCCACGGTCGTCGACCTCAGCGGGAAAATCACGCTTGGGGAGGGCAGCGCATTGCTGCGCAAGACGGTCCGTGGGCTTCTGGATGAAAAGCGTATCCACATCGTGCTTAATCTTGGGGACGTGGATTATATCGATAGCTCGGGCATCGGCGAGCTCGTCAGTGCCTACACCACCGCAAAGGGCCGCGGCGGCGAACTGAAATTGTTGCACCTGACCAAGAAAGTGCACGACCTCCTGCAGCTCACGAAGCTCTACACCGTCTTCGACGTTTATACCGAAGAGAGCGCCGCCCTGAACAGTTTTCAGTAGTTGACGCTGCGGCAAAGCAGGCAGCCGGCCACCTGCATTATCCGCCGCTCGCATCCTGCGCGCTCCTGCGGCACAATTCCCAGGTGGCCCTTCCAGCCAATTCCGTGCGAACCGCCGCCGATACCAGGTGGATTGTTGAGCGCGCAAGCGCTCTCGGGTTTGACCTGTGCGGGGTCGCGCGCGCCGACAAGTTTCCCGAGCCGGAGCTCAGAGAAGAGTGGCTCGCTCGTGGCTACGCCGGTGAAATGAAGTATCTCGGAGACGAACGCCGCGGCCATCCTCACAGCGCAATGCCCGGGATCCGGAGCGTAATCATCTGCGCCCTGAATTACAATTCCAGCGCGCCACGATCCGTCGAAGCGCTTCCACTGGATCAAACCGAACCGCGCGGCTGGATTTCCCGCTACGCCTGGGGACAGGACTACCACGAAGTCCTCAAGCACAAGCTAGAGTCCCTCGCCCACAGCCTCCCCGAACGCTTTGACCAGCCCCATGAAGCGCGCATCTACGCCGATACGGGCCCATGGGACGAACGCGTCTTCGCCAAATACGCCGGCCTCGGCTGGCTCGGGAAAAACACTCTTCTGCTAAACGCCAAGCTCGGCTCGTGGTTTTTTCTCGGCGTCATTCCCACCACGCTCGATCTCTCGCCCTCGCTAGGCCCGGCCGACCTGCCTGCCCCGGATCTCTGCGGCTCCTGCACCAGATGCATTGACGCCTGCCCGACCGGAGCGCTCGTCGAGCCCTACGTGATGGACGCACGCCTGTGCATCTCCTACTTAACGATCGAACTTCGCGGACCGATACCAGCGCCCTTGCGCGAACCCGTGGGCCGGCACGTTTTCGGCTGCGACATTTGTCAGGATGTCTGTCCGTGGAATCGGCGAGCCCCGATAACACTGGCTCCGGAGTTTCAGCCAAGAGTTTTCCGACAAGGCACAGAAAATCAGCCGGGGGAGGCGCCTTCTGGCATTGCGGATGGAGCCGATGAGGAATCTCTCTTCTTGCCGCGCCTCGAGTGGCTGGCGGCGATGAACGAGGAACAATTCCGCGCGGTCTTTCGGGGCAGTCCCGTCAAGCGCGCGAAATGGCGAGGCCTGGTACGCAACGCCTGCGTGGCCCTCGGCAATTCCGTCCTCCCGCGTGGCTCGCACCATCGCGAAAGGATTTCTGCACTTCTTACACGGCTCTCGGCCTCCAGGGAGCCCTTGATCGCGGAATCTGCCCAATGGGCTCTTTCGCGCATCCAATAACCGTGGCGAGTTGAGAGCTTTTGCTGCTTCCGCCTGAGCCGTGCCAATCGCCCCGCTTTCAGAGTGGCATTGAGCCGTCTCCGGCTTGAGCAGTATGATACATCCGGTTGATTGAGCAGCATGCTACAGTCGGCTACTTGGCCAGCCTCCTCGCCGCAGGAGATCCCCATGGACCGCCGGAAATTCCTGGTACACACCGGGGTTGTCGGTGCGGGATTGCTTGGAGCGAGCAGCGGCGCTGCTGCGGCATTACGCTCCGGCACCGCATCAAATTTTGCATCAAATCTCAAACTGGAGGAAGAACCCGTGGCATTCACCGTCCCACCTTTGCCTTACTCATTCGACGCACTCGAACCCTACATCGACGCCAAAACTATGGAAATACATCACGACAAGCACCATGGCGCCTACGTCACCAACCTGAACAAGGCTCTCGATGGCCACGCCGATCTCCAAGCCAAATCGCTTGAAGACCTTCTGAAGAATCTCGACAGCATTCCGGAGAACATTCGCGGCGCCGTCCGCAACAATGCCGGCGGCCACTGGAACCATTCTCTCTTCTGGACGCAAATGAAAAAGGGCGGCGGCGGAGAACCGGGTGGCGATCTTGGCGCGGCCATCACTTCGACGTTCGGCTCCTTCTCTGGTTTCCAGGAAAAATTTGCCGCCGCAGGACTTGGCCGCTTTGGTTCGGGCTGGGCTTGGCTCCTTGTCAAGGATGGCAAGCTCGCCATCGATTCGACGCCGAATCAGGACACGCCCATTTCGCTCGGCGCTAAAGCTGTTCTCGGTATTGACGTTTGGGAGCACGCCTACTACTTGAAGTATCAAAACGTGCGCGCGGATTACATCAAAGCCTGGTGGAACGTTGTCAACTGGGACTCCGCCGCCCAGCACTACTCCGCCGCGAAGAAATAACTAGCACGCGGACGTATCGGCACAAAAATGCAAGGGCCCGGTCCAACTTGGACCGGGCCCTTGCAGTGCTCTCACTCTGTCTCTCTAGTTTTAAATCAGGCCATCATCGGCCGCTTCGCCAGGGGAACCAGGCTGCCGCCATGCGAGCCGTTGCTGTAGCTCTGCGGCACCGCGGCAAACTTGCGCGCTTCCCGGGCCGCGACAGGCATTGGCATGGGCATTGGGCCGAGAGTGTTACGCGAGGCCTCGCGCACCAGCTCCATGCGCCCCCGCACGCGGAATTTGGCCAGCAGCGACGACACGTGAAATTTCACCGTGCGTTCGGAAAGATTCAACGTCGCGGCGATCTCTTTGTTGGCCAAGCTTTTCATCACCCCGCCAAGCACTTCTTCTTCGCGGCGTGTAAGCTTCACGGCACTGCCGACGGAATGGCCGGCCTGCAGCAGTTTTTCCGCCTTCTCGGTCAGGCCTTCCAGAAGGTCACTTTCCGCTTTGACCATGACCACGTAGTCGTTTGGAGATTGCCCTCTCACCATACAGTGCATCGCCAGAAGACCAGCGGCCTGGTCCACGGGGAAGCATCCGTCAGGGCCTGCTTCCACATGAAAGTGTGTTACGCCAGTGTTTCTTTCATAGAAGTAATAATGATCGCGAGGAATTGCCGGGCGGGGACTGCTCAAAGTATGATGCTGTTCACTTCTCCTGATAAGCTTCACACGCACCCCTCAGTATGCAGCCTCGTGGGACAACCGAAGCTTTTCTTTTAGATTGAGCCTCCCCGTCGGGAGACAAGCTGCATTGCGTAGGCAAATGGCCGAGTAAGAAGCCAAAACAGGGGCTGAGGACCCGGTACCTGGATATACAGCAGTACTGCACCGAGCTGCGAGAAGGAGCTCCCTGCCCGTTCGCCTGCGTTTTCACTCCGAACCGCTCCATCTGTGCACTTTTTCTTCCGAATTCCGGATACCACAACTCGTTAAGAAAGGAGTACTTAGACGGGCCCTCGACGCCTGCTCGCGGCCCCTCGCGGGTAGTAATTGCATGGTACGCGAAATTTTTCCATGACGACTCAGGCCTTCAGAAAAGTGAGTCCATTCCGGAACAGGAATGCGCGGATCGCAGACGATGAAGAACTCGGCAAGCTAAAAAGTCTATGCGTCTAAGGTCTGCGATTTGCTCTTTCCTAGGGAAAATTGCCTGTGGAAAACTCCCTGTGGAAATCTTCCCTGTGGAAATCTCGCTTGGATTCCATCGCGCGGAACTCGGCTTTTCAATACGAGAGAATGCGTGTTTGTTCCGGCGCAATCAGCTCGTAGGTAACACCGCGCCAACGTATCTTCCGCGTGAGAAGCGAGGTCAGGAAGTTCACAAGGTAGATAAAGGGGACGAACACCGTCAGCAGCACATAGATCCATGCCTGGCCTGCGATCTGTGAGCGGTAGGCCGGCAAAGCTTCTGAGACTCCCGCCGCCCGCAGGGCTCCTCGAATCATGGCCAGCAAAACCGGCAAGAAGGTGAGCGCCGCCAAATGAAAGGCCGGCCGCGTGGCCAGAAAATCGCCGAGCGTCAGAAATGTGCCGAGTACGAGTGACAGACAATAGAGCAGGTGAGTGCCGCCGGCCAAGCCCCATATTTTTTCCGCGTACACGCGCGTGATCAGGACTTGCCGGTTGGTGAATTCCATCAACCCGGTGAAATCTGTCTCGACAAAAGACGGCACGATGCATTCCGGCAAAAAAACAATTGAGCGGTTTGCCCGCTCGAGCGCCCGCGTCATCGAGTAATCATCGCTCACAGAATGTTGCCATTCTTCAACGACTCCGGATTGATCGAACACGCTACGCCGTATCGCCGTGCCTCCGCCCCAGCAGAAATTCTTTCCTTTTTCGCTCAGCATCGTCACGATCGGAGCGTTCCAGGCCGCAAGCAGCGCTGTCGCCAAATTGCTCCGGTTGGGAATCAGCCATCGCATCGTGGTCGTGGCTCCGATGCGGGAATCGGAAAGCGGCGCGACCAGGCGGTGCAGCCAGTTTTTTCCGGGGCGTCCATCCGAGTCCACAAACGTAAGCACTTCGAATTCCGGATCCAGCTGTGCGACCCCCATTCTCAGGTTATTCACCTTCTCGCCGCAGCCATCGGGCTTTGCCGTAATCACCACATGGGCCTTCGCCCGGGACGAACCGGCGACGCGCTTCACGACGTTGTAGGCCGGATCGCTGGCCGACGCGATCAAGAAAAAAATCTCGTAGTTTTGATAGTCGAATTCCGTGAGGGCGACGAGGTTTCGTTCGAGCGCCGCTTCCATCCCCCTACACGGACACAACACCGCAGTCTTAGGCGAATAGAATCCCGGGTCCGTGTGCAGCCGCCGCCGCACATACCCCAGCCATTGCACGCTCGTGCCGATCAGATAGAGACCAAGCAGGATCTGCGAAATCGCCAGAAAATAGAATAGGATTTCCACGCCTTTTGAGAATAGCAGACAGTATGCGCTCGCGCGCGGCTGTGTGTGCAGGTAGAATCGCACAGGTAAACGCCGGTTCTAAGGAGAAATGAGATGCCTAATCGCGTGGATTCCTCGATGGTGACGTCCGGGCTTGAAATTCCCGGCTACCGTATCGTGCGGAATTTTGGAATTGTCCGCGGCATTATTGTCCGGTCGCGTAGCGTTATCGGAAATCTGGGCGCCGCTCTGCAGACCATTGTCGGCGGCAACATCACCATTCTCACGAATCTCTGCGAGAAAACCCGCGAAGATGCTTACGAATTGCTCCTGCAGCACGCCGGCGAACACGGCGCGAATGCCGTCATCGGCATGCGCTACGACGCCACCGAAGTCATGCAGGGCGTGACGGAAGTGCTCGCCTATGGAACCGCCGTCCAGGTCGAGCGCGTCTCGTAGTTTTATCCGGACTCGAGGCTCCGCTCGCTGCGAGCCGTCTCAGAATGGTAGAATCACGCCTCCCATGTACTGCTCTTCTTGCGGCTCACAGGTTTCTTCGAACGGGCGGTTCTGCTCCACCTGCGGCGGAGCAATCGACCTGAACGCCGCGGCAACGATTGATTCGAATGACCTGAGCGCCGCCGGGGAAACGATAGCGCCGCCTGTCTTGGAGTCAAAGCCGCTGAAACCCTCTTCGGCCCCGACCCCTGCCAGGCCGTTTCGGTCGCCTTCGAGCAGCGGGGCAGGGGCGAGACTGACCAGCTCCGATCCTCTGACTGGCGGGCGGTTCACACCAGGGCAGATGATTGCCGAGCGCTACCGCGTCGTGTCCCTGGCTGGCCGCGGAGGGATGGGCGAAGTTTACCGGGCGGAAGATCTGAAGCTCGGCCAGCTCGTCGCCATCAAGTTTCTTCCCGAAAGCCTCTCAGAAGATGCGGCTGCCCTCGCGCGCTTCCATTCAGAAGTTCGCATCGCGCGCCAGGTGTCGCATCCAAATGTTTGCCGCGTCTTCGATATCGGTGAAGCCGACGGCGTGCAATTTCTTTCCATGGAGTATGTCGACGGCGAAGATCTCGCCTCCGTTGTCCGCCGCATCGGCCGGCTCTCTCCGGACAAAGCCACCGAAGTCGCTCGCCAGATTTGCGCGGGCCTGGCTGCGGCTCACGAGCGCGGCGTCGTTCATCGCGATCTCAAGCCCGCCAACGTCATGCTCGACGGCGCGGGAAAAATTCGCATCACCGATTTTGGCCTCGCCGGAATCGCCGCGAGCATCCAGGGAGCGGACATTCGCGCCGGCACGCCCGCCTACATGGCGCCGGAACAACTCGTCGGAAAAGAGGTCACCACCAAGAGCGACATCTATTCGCTCGGCCTGATCCTCTACGAAATTCTCACCGGCAAACGCGCCTTCGAAGCTTCCACTCTGCCCGAGCTTATCAAGCTCCGTGAGCAGGGCACGATCACCAATCCTTCGACGCTCGTGCGCGACCTCGATCCGCTGATCGAGCGCGTGATTCTGCGCTGCCTCGAAAGCGATCCGGCAAAGCGCCCGGTATCGGCGTTGCAAGTCGCCGCCGCGCTGCCGGGAGGCGATCCGCTGGCGGCGGCGCTGGCGGCTGGAGAGACGCCATCGCCCGAGATGGTGGCGGCAGCGGGAGTCAAGGAAGGGATTCGGCCGCGAGTTGCTCTTGTGCTTCTGGCGATTGTGGCGCTGGGACTTGTGGCGTCGCTGTTCATCGCCGAGTCGACGCAACTAGTGAATCGGGTGACGCTCGATAGTCCTCCGGAAGTTCTCGGGACGCGGGCCCGTGAGGTGATAGGCCGATTGGGGTTGGCGGGGAAGCCAGCGGACTCGGCCCTCGGTTTCGAGATAAACGCCGGGTACCTGGCTTACATCCAGGCGCACGACAAACGCCCGGCGCGCTGGGATGCGCTGGCGAAAGATGACGCGCCGGCGATGACATTCTGGTACCGGCAAAGTCCGAACCCGCTATTTGCCCAAGCGTTCTTTGGGCAAGGATCGGTAGGCGGAGGGCAGGTTTCGCGCTGGGATCCGCCGATGGACACGACGGCCATGGCGCTGGTGGTGTTGGACACGGCGGGGCGGCTGGTGCGGTTCGACGTGGCGCCGCCGGAGAAAAGCGCGCCGGTCGAAAACGCCAAGACGCCTGATTGGGCGGCACTCTTTGCGGCCAGCGGACTGAATATCGCGGACTTTCGCGCGGCCGCGCCGGAGTGGGCGCCGCTGGCGCCGACGGATGCGCGAGCGGCGTGGACGGGAACGCTGCCAGCGAGGCCAGACATTCCGATTCGCGTGGAAGCGGCCGCGTTTCATGGCGAGCCGGTGTCCTACCGCATTGTGTACCCGTGGACGACTGCGGGCCGAGACACCGAGACAGACCAAACGCGGACGCAAAAGATAGCCTCGGTGCTGCTCGTGTTGATGATCCTGACGGTGTTCGTCGTCGGCGTGGCGCTGGCGCGGTGGAATTTCAACGCGAATCGCGCAGATATGAAGGGAGCAGGGCGACTGGGAGCGTTCGTATTTGTGACGTTCCTGGTGCTGTGGATTCTAAGCACGCATCACTTGCCGAATTTTCTCGAAGGAATCAGCTTCCTGGTGGCGGTGGCTTCGGCGTCGCTGCGGTCCTTTTTTGCGATGGTGCTGTACGTGGCGCTGGAGCCGTTCGTCCGGCGGAGGGAACCGCAAACCCTGATTTCGTGGACGCGGCTGCTGGCCGGGAAGCTGCGTGATCCGCTGGTCGGGCGAGACCTGCTGATCGGGGCGGTATACGGCGTGCTGCTATTTGTCGTGGAGGCGAGCGACAATTTTCTGCTGCCGCTGTTTGGCAAGCTGCCACCGATTCCGGGCGGAGTCTCGACGGAATCGCTGCTCGGGTTGCGGCACGCGCTGGCGCAAGTGCTGCTCTACGTTTTGGGCCAGACCATCGATTCACTGGGGATTTTCTTTATGCTCTTTATCTTGCAGCGGATTTTGCGGAGCGCTTGGATCGCCGCCATTGTCGTGGCGGTTGCGGGGACGCTGCTTTCGCTGGGCAGCAATGCTGACGAGTATCCGTGGATTAGCGCCGTGTTCCTGGTGGTTTTGTATCTTTCGTTTCTGTTTGTGCTGAAACGCTTTGGGCTGCTCACGCTGGTGGTGGGCCTGGTGGTGCAGCAGATTCTGCTGATTTTCCCCGCCACGATTCACTTGTCGCGATGGTATGCGGCGCCTTCGCTAATGGGAATGACGGCGATCGCGGCGTTGACGATCTATGGGTTCCGGACGGCGCTAGCGGGCCAGCCGTTGTTTTCGATGAAGGTGTTCGAGCAGTAGAGCTGCCGGAAAACTCCGTTAGAGTTTCTGGCGCGCAGGCGCCCTCTCACCGCCGTGCAACACGGAACCCGTTACATGCCCGGCAAGGTTTTCAAGTTCGTTCAACGCGCGGCTCGCCGCAACACGCGCCTTCTCCAAGAATGAAGAATCCAGAACAAACGCGCAGCGATCGACAAAGGGATGACTGGCTGCCTCAAATGGCTTGCGGCTCCGGCGCGCCGAGGAGTTCCGCGCGAGCAGATCCTCATACATCTGCAAATCGGTCTGGAAATCAAGCGCGTCACCGGCGCTCCACTTCTGTTGCCGCGTCAGCGCCGCCAGGAACTTCCTGCGAAACGCCGCGCCATCCTTTCGCGAGATAGGCCGGGGCTTCGCTCTCCCCGCTGGTAACGGCTCGGCGTACGTGATTTCGAGTGCCCTTGCCGTCACCGCCAGCAACGCCTCACGCCGCAGCAGTTCGAGCAAATCGCGATAGAGCGAAGCGTGCACTTGCAAAGCATGCCGCCCATGCTCCACAACATACGAATCGACAAATCGCGGAACAATCCGTTCCCGCTGCAATCCTTCCGTCAAGCGCTGCGCCAGCTCCGCCGGTGCCTCCGTCTTGATTTGTTGTTCGCGCGTCATCGTCAGTGGCTGTAGCGGCGCAATCTACCGGCCCCGCCCAGTGGCCCATGTTAACAGGAGTTCTTCCGCCCCGATCGTCTCGCTCATTCCCAGCCCAAAAACAAAAAAGCCCAGCGAACCTAAGTTCGCTGGGATTGTCTTGTTGGCATTGGCACGGCCGTATCGCCCTCGCCGATGCTCGCTACTCACTATCCACCACTCACTACTCACTTACTCAATGAATCGCCCGCGGACTCAGCGGCCCCAGGCTCTTCGGTTTCGGTTCCGGCACGATCGGAGGCGCTAACGCTTCCTTCGACAGCGCGTGTTCCAGCACCTCATCGAGATTCCGTACGTAGGTAATCTTCATGTCGCCAAGAATATCCGGCGGAAGATCCGCTACGGCGTTCGGCTCGTTGTCTGCCGGCAGCAGCACTTCCTTGATCCCCGCGCGCTTTGCGCCGAGCACCTTTTCCTTCACGCCGCCGATCGGCAGCACGACGCCCGAGAGTGTCATTTCACCGGTCATCGCCAGCCGGTCGCGTACCGGCCGCCCGGTCATCAAGCTGACCAGCGCCGTAACCATCGCCGCTCCAGCGGACGGGCCATCCTTCGGCACGCCGCCTGAGGGCACGTGAATGTGAATGTCATGCTTGCGGAAGAAGTCCGGGTCGATCCCGTAGCGCTCCGCATTTGCACGCGTCCAGGTCAGCGCCGCGGTCATCGACTCTTGCATGACCTCGCCCAGGTGGCCGGTCATCGTGAACTGCTTCCCTCCGCGCATGCGGCTGGCTTCAATGAACACGATGTCTCCGCCCACGGGCGTCCACACAAGCCCGACAGCCACGCCGGGCTTCTTGACGCGCTCTTCGACCTCTTTCTCCGCGCGGAACTTCGGCACGCCCAGATATTCACGAACGATCTCTGGCGTAACCACCATCTTTTCCGTGTGGCCTTCGGCAATCTTGCGGGCCTGTTTGCGCGTAATCGTCGCAATTTCCCGTTCGAGATTCCTCACGCCTGCCTCTCGCGTGAAGCTGTGGATAATTTCCCGCAGCGCCTCGTCCGAGAATTCAATCTGTTCCCCGACTTTGAGCCCGTGTTCCTGGGCTTGCTTGGGGATCAGATACTTGTGCGCGATGTGGACCTTTTCCTCGCCGGTGTATCCGGCAAGTTCGATGATCTCCATGCGGTCCCGCAGCGGCTCCGGAATCGGATCCATCCAGTTCGCCGTGGCGATGAACAGCACTTTCGACAAATCGAACGGCACATCCAGGTAATGGTCGCGGAACGCGTTGTTCTGCTCCGGATCGAGCACTTCCATCAATGCCGAGGAAGGATCGCCCCGGAAATCACGGCCCAGTTTGTCGACCTCATCCAGCATCATCACCGGATCGTTCGACTCCGCCCGCTTCAGCCCCTGAATGATCTGCCCCGGCAGCGCACCGATATACGTGCGCCGGTGGCCGCGGATTTCCGCTTCATCGTGCATGCCGCCCAAAGCGATGCGCACGAATTTGCGGCCGAGCGACCGCGCGATAGATTTTCCCAGTGAAGTCTTGCCCACGCCAGGAGGCCCAACGAAGCACAGGATCGGCCCCTTCATCCCCGGCTGCAATTTCTTCACCGCCAGGTAGTCGAGAATCCGTTCCTTCACCTTCGCCAGGTCGTAGTGGTCTTCGTCCAGAATCTGCTTTCCCTTGGCGATGTCGATCTCGCTCACGCCGGAAGACTTTGCCCACGGCAATGACGTCATCCACTCGAGATACGTCCGCGAAACCATGTACTCCGCCGAAGCTGGCGTCATCTTCGCCAAACGCTTCAGTTCGCGGTCACACTCTTTCCGCGCTTCCGCGGTCATTCCGGCTTCGTCCACTTTCTTGCGGAGCTCGTCGATTTCCTGACCTGAATCGTCAGACTCCCCGAGTTCCTTCTGAATGGCCTTCATCTGTTCGCGCAGCAAATACTCGCGCTGGTTCTGGCCCACCTGCTCCTGAACCTGCTCGTGTATCTTCGAACGCAGCTCGAGCACTTCCAGCTCTTTCGAAAGCTCGCGAATCAGCATTTCGAGCCGCTTGCGCACGCTCGGAGTTTCAATCAACTCCTGCCGCAGCAGCGTCGACAGTGACGGCAAGGTCCCGGCGATGAAGTCCGCCAGTCGTCCCGGGTCATCAATGTTCATGGCCACGGATTGCAGATCATCGGAGAGCTGTGGCGAGTGGCTCACCACATCGCGGAAAAGGTCCTGCGCGTTGCGCTGCAAAGCCTCGAGCTCCGCGTCGACATCTCCGGTGATTTCTGGCTGCGATTCCACCCGGGCACGCAAAAACGGCCGCAAGCCGATAAGCTCCAGGACGTTTACGCGCTGCAGGCCCTCGAGGAAGATAACCACGTTCCCGTTGGGCATTTTGACGGTTTTGTGAACCTTGGCGAGCGTTCCAACCTTGTGGAGGTCGGCTGCCGCAGGATCTTCGATGCGGGGGTCCAGTTGCGCTACCACCCCTAACAATTTCTCTTCGCCTTCAAGCGAATTAACCAGCGCCAAAGAACTCTCCCGGCCTACCGTCAGCGGTAGGACAGCCCCTGGAAACAGGACCGTATCCCGAACTGGCAGGATCGCGAGAATTTCTGGCACCGTATACTTTTTCTCAGCCATAGTGAATTTCCCCTAAACCGGGCGCGAGGAGGATTCGTCTCGCGCTTAGAAACGTTAGATGCGGGCTAAAGCAAAAGGGTGCGCATAACTACGAATACGATTAGCATGAAATCTTAGCATGACAAGCTCACATTCTAGCATCATCTCAATTTTCCTGCAACTCCATACCTAAATGTTCTAATTTCATATACATAGGAGGAATCCAGGTTCTTTCCCCCTTTCTTTTCCCTACCTTCGCCATGGGCCGGCAATGCCCCCAATCTCAAGCCTTCGGCTTTTGTAAAACAAAGCTTTTCCTCACGAACTCTTCGGCTTCCGTCTTCGTTCGAATCTGTCCCTCGAGCTGAGCGTCTTCGACCGCCCCCAGTATTTCGCTAAAAACTGGTCCAGGGATATAGCCCATTTCACTCAAATCAGTACCCGTTAGGACACGCTGTGGACGAACCTGCTCCTCAGGCGTCTCGGCCAGAAACCGCTGCACCTTGGCATACGAGTCCAGGTTGCGATGACTAGACAGGCAATCCAAACGGTGAAGCTCCATATGCTCGTCAAATTGAGGCAGCCGCACGAATCGCTTCAGCGTGGAGGTACGCATCTGATCCACAGCCATAAATCGCATGTGGTTGGCCACGAGCGCGACAATTTGCTCCGTCTCTTCATTTGAAAACCGGTACCGCCGGCAAATCGCTTCCGCCATTCGAACGCCCACCTCGGCGTGATGATCGAAGCGGATGCGGTCGCCAGTCACGGAAGCTGGCCGGAAAGTCGGCGGCTTGCCCACGTCGTGAAGCAGCACGCCCCAAGCGAGCGTTGGTGAAGTCCCGGCAGGAAGTCCCTCAATCATCAGAAGAGTGTGAATCCACACGTCGCCCTCGGGATGGTATTGCGGCGGCTGCGGCACGCCTTTCATCGCCGCGACTTCGGGCAGCACAATCGAAAGCAGCCAGGATTTATCCAGCAATTCAAAGCCCGTCCGCGCTGCCCCTTCGGTCAGAAGTTTGGTGAGCTCCTCGCGAATCCGTTCCGCGGAAACATCTCTGACCGCGCCGGCATGCCGGCGAATCGCGGTAAAAGTCTTGTGCTCGATCTCAAAGCCAAATCGCGCGGCAAATCGCACCGCCCGCATCATGCGCAGCTTGTCTTCCGTGAATCGCCGGTCCGCTTCGCCAATCGCGCGAACCACGCCAGCCTTCAGATCGGCCTGGCCATCCACAAAATCTAGAATTTCGCCCGTGTCATGCCGCATCAGCAATCCATTGATCGTGAAATCGCGCCTCTGCACATCTTCTTGCGCCGTCTTCGAATAAACGACGCGGTCAGGATGCCGTCCGTCGGAGTAGCCCATATCGGAGCGAAACGTCGCGACTTCCACCTTCATTCCATCGCGGGGCACAAACACGACGCCGAACTGCGCACCGACGGCGATACTCTCCCTGAACAACTCCGTTACGCGCTCGGGCGTGGCGTCCGTCGTCACGTCGTAATCGGCAGGCTCACGGCCGAGCAACAGGTCCCGCACACAACCGCCCACGAGCAGGGCCTGGTGGCCGTTCTGCTCTAGCGTTTCGCAGATCGAGTTGGCGAGTTCGCGGGACGTCACCCCGCGATTATGCGACACTCCGGACGGCAAGGCGAATCCCGTATAACCCTTAGTTTCCGCCGGGGATTATCTGGTGCGAAACACGAGGCAAGTAATGTCATCCGATTGGCGCGTTTGGCCGACGAATTCATCCACGCGCTTCATCAGAAATTGCAAGGATTCCTGGGCATTCCAGTCAGGCAGCGCGCGAATGGCATTGAGCCAGCGTTCGTCTCCAAATAGATTGCCTTTTTCGTCAAATGCTTCGACCACCCCATCGGTATAAAAAATCAGCGCGTCGCCGGGCCCAAGATCTATCGAGGCCGTATCGTACACGGCGCCAGGTTCGATCCCCAGCGGCAAGCCTCCCACTTCCAGCTTTTCAAGCGCTCCATTCGCGTGCCGCAAGACCGGCGGATTGTGGCCTGCGTTTACGTAAACAAGATGCCGCGTCGCCGGATCGTATTCGCTCAGCACAGCGGTCGTAAAGCGGCGCCCGTCGAGACTGTGCGCGCTGGCATATCGATTCAGCCGAATAACAAGCTCAGCCAGGGCAGCGCCTTCGCCCGCAATGGTGCGCAAGCTCGCCTGCAGCGTGGCCATCAGCAGAGCGGCCGGAATGCTCTTTCCCGCCACATCCGCAATCACCAGCATCAGCTTTCCCTTTTCTTCGGCGCCCAGCGTGGGGTAGAACGCGTCGTAATAGTCTCCGGCGACGGAATTCTGTGGACGCGAGGCGAACGCAATGTCCGCGCCAGCCACTTCCGGCGGCCTGGACGGCACAAGCCAGGTCTGAATTTCCCGCGCGATTTCCAGATCGCGCTTCATGGTCACCTTGTCCGCGAGCTCCAGCGCCAGCAACAGCAGGAGAAGCAACACCGTAACATAAGTGAAATTGAAATCTCCCTTCACATCGTTGCTGAACTCAAAATGGAAACCCGAAAATACCAGCAGCGCGAAGGCGAGAATCAGAAGCACACGCCGCGCCGGTGTCAGCTTCATCACCAGCGACCAGAACAGAGTCTTGGCAATGCGCCAGAATCGAGGCCGCCCCCGGCGGTTCACCATGTCTTCGGCGACGGCACCGGTCATGTAGAACCCATAGCTGGCGCGCGCGTCGGCCGTGAACTGCGACCACAACTCGTCAATCCGCCGGCCTTCGCTGATGCGTTGCCAGAATCCGGAAAGTTTGCCGCCACGGATTCCGGCGGCGGTGCCGGTAGGAGGTGTTACAGGACTCATCGGAGAAGTATAGGGTATCCAGCCAGATTCGTCCCGAGGGGTATCACGACTCACTCGACTTCTTGAGGTTTGCCCTTCCGAAGGTGGACAATCTCGGTTCGTCGCGCTCGTTCTCGGATCCGTCCGCGCGCAGCGAGCCGCCAAATTGCAATTTTCCAAATCCAAAGCGGTCGCGCAGCTTGTCGGTGGCGCGCGTCAATCTCTCGAGCCGTTCGCGGCGGTCGGCTTCGAGAAGGTCGAGTTGCTCTCCGCCATGGGTCAAGCCACCAAGGCTCACGCCAAGTAAGCGGATTTTTCGTTTCAGGTCACGATGCTTGGCGAACAGCTTTTGAAAAACCTGGAAGATGTCGGCGTCGAGCCGGGTTGGCTCTGAAAGCGTCTTTGCGCGGGTGTGCGTGTCAAAACCGGCGTAACGAATCGTCAGCGTGAGCGTGCGCGTGGCCAGTCCTGCTTCCCGAAGACGTTTGCAGGCTTTTTGCGAAAGATGACTGAGCAGAGCGTGTAACGCTTCCGTGTCGTTCGTATCTTCGCCAAACGTGTGGTTGTGCGAGATGGATTTTGGTTCGGCGTCGATGACAAATTCGTAGGAATCGCCGCCACGCGCTTTCCTATAAAGCGCATCGCCCCATTGGCCAAAGATCTTTTCAAGTTTTTCCGGCGAAACTGTGGCGAGCTGTTCCACGGTCCCTATGCCCAGCGCCCGTAGTGCCCGTTCGGTCACCTCGCCAATGCCAGGGATTTTTCCTACAGAAAGCGGTGCGAGAAAACGCGCTTCCTGCCCTGGCGTAACCCACACGAGCCCGCGCGGCTTGGCCTGGTCCGAGGCGACTTTAGCGACAAGCCGAGTCGTCGCCAGTCCGGCGGAGCAGGGAAGATTCGTTGTCCGCGTGATGGTGCGAAGGAGCTTGTCGGCCGCCGCCAATGGCGGCCCGTGGAGACGCTCTGTTCCCGCCAAATCCAGGTAGGCTTCATCAATCGAAACCATTTCGACGATCGGAGAAAACTGCGCGAGAATCGTTGCGACCCGGTCGCTCCACTCGCCATATTTTTCATGATGCCCATCCAGAAAAACCGCATGTGGACAAAGCTTCCCGGCCGTTCGCAGCGGCATCGCCGAATGCACCCCGTACTTGCGCGCCTCGTAGCTCGCCGCCGTAACCACGCCTCGCTGATCGGGCCGCCCGCCAACCACCACCGGTTTGCCGCGCAGCTCCGGCCGCTCCAGCAATTCCACCGAAACAAAAAATGCGTCCATGTCCACGTGCAAAATCGATGCGACTGCATCCGCCGCCCGTTCCTCGAGCGGCCCATGCTTGGCCCGAAACCGCGCCATCTCCGGCATGCGACTAGCCTACTCCCGATGCAGCGCCGCATTCAATTTCTTACGATGGGGAATCGCTCACCCTTGATCGGCGGCTAGCACGCGGAGGAATGATCCCCGAAAAACAGGGCGAATACCCTGAAATCGAAGCGGGAAAGGGCGAACCTTTCCTGTGACGACATGGTCCGCCAGCGCCTCAAGCGCGCACTTGAGAAACTCGTTGCCTTTCGCATCGGTCGACTCTGGAACTCTCGGGCCCTCAGGCTTTTTCGGCGGCGATGACGCGATCGATGCCGGCCAAATCCTTGGTTACGCCGACGTTTGTCCAGTGGGGAAGATCGAGAAGTGGCTGGACGGCCGGGAGGCTGTCGTGGCCAAGTTCGAGGACGAGAAGGCCGCCCGGTTTTAGAGTTTCTGACGCTTGGGCAATGAGGCCTGCGTAGAACTCATAGCCTTCTTCGCCGCCGTAGAGTGCCAACTCCGGTTCGTGGTCGCGGACTTCGCGCATCAGCGTTTCTTTTTCTTTCCGGCCGATGTACGGTGGATTGCTCACGACGAGTTCACACTCAACGCCGGCCCCTCCGAGAAGACTGGAGTTCAGGAAAGCAATGCGATCCGCGAATCCGTTGCGGGCGGCATTGCGGCGAGCTACTGCCAGAGCCGCCTCTGAAATGTCCGTTCCAACAACACGCGCGCCCGGCAACTCTTTCGCCAGCGCAACGGCGATGCAGCCCGAGCCGGTGCCAACGTCGACGATCTCGAGACCATCGCCAGCGAGAGTCGGTTTGCGGCCGGCGCGAATTTCCCGCAGGGCCAGGCGGTCGAGCGCGACTTCGATTACGTGTTCGGTTTCGGGGCGGGGAATCAGGACATCGGGCGTGACCTCAAATTCGAATCCCCAGAACTCCTGTTTGCCGGTGATGTATTGTGTGGGTTCGCCGCTCGCGCGCCGCAGAATGAGCGAGAGGAAGCGATGCGCATCGAGGCCGGGGAGCACTTCCTCTGGATGAGCGTAGAGCCAGGCGCGGTCGCGGCCGAGAACGTGCAAGAGCAGCAACTCCGCGGCGAGCGTATACGAGGGGACATTCGCATTGCGAAGCTCGCCGATGCCTCGTTTGAGTGCGGTGCGGACGTCGATCGTTTCTCTATTCACTCGAGCTGATGCTTTGTCCGTCATGGTTGACTGCAAAATGCGGCTTCGGAAAAAACCGGAAAAAAGATAACAGAGAGGAGCCGAGTTTCGCCGGGAGGCCCCGGCCAATCAGCGAACTAGGCGGCTCCTAATTCTTGCTCGAGGCGCTCGGCTTCGTAGTGGCTTACGAGGCCATCGACCAGGGCGCCGAGCTTTCCTTCCATGACCTCCGTCAATTGGTGAAGAGTCAGACCGATGCGGTGATCCGTTACGCGATTTTGCGGAAAATTGTAGGTGCGGATTTTTTCGGAACGGTCGCCAGTCCCGATCTGGCCGCGGCGCTCGGCGCCGATGGCGGCCTGTTGTTTTTCGAGCTCCATCTCGTAAAGGCGGGTGCGGAGGACGCGCATGGCTTTGGCGCGATTTTTGATTTGCGATTTTTCGTCCTGCTGAGAAACAACCAGCCCGCTGGGAATGTGCGTGATGCGCACAGCGGAGTAGGTGGTGTTCACGGATTGTCCGCCGGGGCCTGACGAGCAGAAGGTATCGATACGCAGATCCTTGGCTTCGATCTTGATGTCGATTTCGTCCGCTTCTGGAAGGACGGCCACCGTGGCCGCGGAGGTATGGATGCGGCCTTGCGTTTCCGTGGCGGGGACGCGCTGGACGCGATGAACGCCGCTTTCGTATTTCAGCTTGGAATACACTTTATGGCCCTGAATCGCGGCGACGATTTCCTTAAGGCCGCCGAGATTGGAGGGCGAGCTTTCGAGGACTTCCACTTTCCAGCCAAGCGTCTCCGCGTACCTCGAATACATGCGGAAGAGCTCACCGGCGAACAGCGCGGCTTCGTCGCCGCCAGTTCCGGCGCGGATTTCGACGATGACGCTCTTCTCGTCGTTCGGGTCTTTGGGCAGAAGAAGCAATTTTAATTCGCGCTCGACAATTTCCTTGCGGGCGATGAGTTGCTTTTCTTCGTCGAGCGCCATCTGCTTCATCTCGGCGTCCTCGTTCTCGAGAACCATCTGGTGCGCGCCAGCGAGATCCTTTTCGATCTGCTTGAACTCGCGGTGCTTAGCGACGATTTCTTCCAGTTCGGCGTGCTGCTTGGCGATTTTCTGGAAGCGGGCAGAGTCCGACGCGACTTCCGCGGTCGAAAGCTGCTGCGTCAGCTCGTCATAGCGAGTGCCCAACTGATCCAGTTTGTCTGACAACGTCATTACGGCCATGGCGAATCCTTTTTGAGAAGCAAATAGTGCGCGGTGAATAGTAAGCAGCGACGGAAAGAGCAGGCTCGCGACTTCGGCGAGCGGGGCGGGATCAGCTAATAGAAGGCGGCGTACATCGTTTGACTCAACCCCAAGAATAACGCTGAAATCAGAAACAAGCAATTGGATGAGCCGCAAGATTGTTCCGAATGCTCGTCCGGCACGCGGCCGGGACGTTTTGGGCCGGTTGCTCCGGTGCGATGCGGTGTACTACGATGCCTAGCGATGAGCGAACCGGTGCAGTCCTTGATCGAAGCTGGTACGGCGGCGCGGGAAACCGTTGCCGGGAGCGATGCGGGATTTCTTTGGGATTTTTGGTATCCGGCGGTGCAGAGCACGGAAGTTAAGGGCAACCGCTTGGCGACGGCGATGCTGCTCGAAGTGCCGCTGGTTTTGGGGCGCACAGCCGAAGGCAAAGCCTTCGCGATGCGAGATTCATGCCCGCACCGGGGGATTCCACTTTCCTATGGGCGATACGACGGGAAGACGCTCGAATGCAGTTATCACGGTTGGAAATTCGAGGCTTGCAGCGGGCAATGCGTCGAAATTCCTTCGCTGACCAGCCAGGACAAACTGAAGGTGGAGCGCATTTTCGCGGGGCATTTTCCCTCGGAAGAGCGGGACGGATATTTTTGGGTGTACATGAGCGCTCCGGAATCGCGGTTGCCGGAGGAGATTCCTGCCGCGCCGAAGCTCGGAACATTCAGCGAAAAATACCGGATCGCGCATCTTGAATGCGATTTGCCGTCGCATGTTGATCAAGGGATCATTGGATTGATGGATCCGGCGCACGGGCCGTTTGTGCATCAATCCTGGTACTGGCGGAGCCGGCACAGCATTCACGAAAAAGAAAAAAAGTTCGAGCCGATTCCGAATGGATTCCGGATGAGCCCGCACACGCCAAGCTCGAACAGCGCGCCGTACCGGATGCTGCAGAAATATACGGGCGAGCCCGTGACTACAACGATTGACTTTGTGCTGCCAAATATCCGGACCGAGGAGATTCGGAGCGGGAAGCTGTGGTTTTCCAGCCGGGCGACAGTGACGCCAGTGCGGCGCGACCTTTGCCGGATTGATTTTGTGGCGGCCTGGAACTTGCTGTTGCCGGTGACCATTTTCCGGATATTTGCCGAGAAATTCCTGCGGCAGGACCAGCAGACGATGATCCTGCAAGCCGAGGGGCTCAAACACAATCCACGATTGATGCTGATCGACGATGCCGACCGGCCCGCAAAGTGGTATTTCGGGTTGAAGACGAACCTCGTGGAATCGCGCCGCACGGGCGCACCGATGGTCCACCCGATGGCGGGTCCAGTGACTTTGCACTGGCGGTCGTAACCCGCCCCGCATCGTGTAAGTTATTGAAAACAGCACAGCCTGGGCTTTTAGCGCGCCCGAAACGCGGAAATGCGTGACGGCAGGCCGTCATCTAGAGACGTCTGGCCGCGGCGGATGCCAGCGATAACCGCCGGCGCGAACGGGACACTAGCGGAGGCGGGAGAGGTCAAAGGGGACGACGACATGCTGACCGTCGGTGGTGATGACTTCGACGGAGGCGTCCTCGGAGGCGATGTCGGCGGCGTCGTAGACTAGCCAGACGAGCCAGCCAGTAGGGTAGACGTAGCCGTTAGCGGCGGAGGCGTAGGCCGAGGCATCGTTCGCGGAGGCATAGGAGAAGAGGCCGAGGTCTTGGGGAATGAAGGGATAGTGGTTGGAGTTCTGGACGTAGGAGGGCTCGAGGAGGATCCGGAGTGGCTCGATCCAGCGGTCTTCGCGGTTAGTAGCGGAGCGTTGGGAGAGGCCTACGCGGAAGTCACGATAGAAATCAGGGAGGGGCTGATCGGAGCCGGACTGTTGGCGGTCGCCTTTTGCGGAGCGGTAGAGTTCGATGCCGTAGGTTTCGGTGAAGGCGATGCGCACGCGGACATAGAGCTTGTCGTTGTGGTGACGATAGTCAAGCTCGGCTTGCTGGGCGCTATAGCTTCCTGTGCGACGGCGTGAGGCCTCGACGACTTGGGCGTAGGGAGTGTAGAACTCGACTTCGGCGATGTAGGGGCCTTTGTCGGGAGCGGGGAGAGATCGAACATATTGCGAGAAGAAGGACAGAGTGGATTGGTCGTTGTGCTGGCCGAGAAAGTAGGCGTTGCGGACGGCTTCGGGAGAGAGGGGCGCGTCGAAGGCGGAGGCGGGGGGAATCAGGAGCAGGGAGACGAGGGCGGCAAAAGGGGTCAGGCGGGAGCGCATCTGGGTGGCCTCCTGAGTGTTAGACGTAGAACGACAACGCTGAAGTTTCTAGTTTAAGAGCACTCTCCCGGTTCGTGTCTCGGTCGCGCCGCATCAACTGCCTTCCCTAAGCGAAAATTAAAAAGGTTAAATGCGACGTTGAATATTTGGGAAGTCGAGCCAGACTTTAACGCCGCAGAAGTGGGAGCCTTCGGTGCAGATGGGCGTAGTGATGTTGGCCCGGAGATGGCAGGGGGGGCCGACGTGTTTTGCGAGTTGGGGGTGGATTTGCCGGAGTTGGGCGACTTCGTCCATGCTCGCGGCGTAGATTTCTTCTTGGGCGTTGAAGCAAGTGCGCATGGTCCATTTGTGGAGGAGATGGAGGAGGGAGCCGGATTCGACAAGGCGAATGGATTTGGCATTGGGGAGAAGGTAAAGCGCGATTTCGGCGGAGACGCCTTCGTCGAGGAGTTTATTTTTGGCGGACCAGGCGTCTTGCATGGCTCGGTCGTAGAGTTCTTTGGCGGCGGGATTTTGGGTGAGGAGAGCGGGGGTGATGTAATCGGGGACGCGGGTGTCGGCTAAGGTGAGCAGGGGGCGAGAGCCAGGGACCATGCGGTGGCGCTGGTCCTGGGAATCGGCGGTGTGGCTGATTTTTTTGGCGAACGTGTAATTGGCGTGTTGGAGGGCGCGCATCATGGGGGCGTGGACGCCGATGTCGAGGATTTCAAGGCGGTAAGGATTGCGGGCCGGGTTGAGGAGGCGGTCGATGGCTTCGGGGTCGGGGCATTGGGAGGTGGTTAGGCCGACGACCGCGCGGTAAGCTTCGGCCATGACTGCGGGAGCGTTGGGGGAGTAGTCGAGGAGCTTTGAGGTTTTTCCCTCTAGCTTGGCGTCGAATTCCCTGGCGAAGGCTTCGCCTGCTTCTGTGTTCCTGGCGTCAGCGCTCCACTCGGGGCGTTCCTCGAGAGGTTCCGTTCCGAAGCGTTCGAAAAATTGCGGGTCGACTTTTTTTACTTCCTCGACCATGTCTCTGACAACGGCGCGAGATTCGCTGGGGGTATCGGACGCGGCGCTCATGCGCCAGAGTCGATGGAGAACGATGCCCGAAATCGTGTGGACCATCGTGGTGAACGCTGCTACGGGGAGAACATAGCGGGCGATTTCGATGGCGCGTTTTTCGGCGGCGCGCTCGATTTTCTGGATGTGCTTGGGGTTCGAGTTCGGTCCAACGTGCCAGATATCAGCGAGAATCGCGCGAGCGTCAGAGATCAGGAGAGTGGAAAGCTGACGGTAATAGTCCCAGGCCTTGACGATGGCTTGTTCGTAGATTTCCTTGGCGGAGGCGTTGAAGTAGAGATCGACGGGCGGAACGTAGGCCTGGACACGGTCCATTCTAACGTAGCGCTGGCTTTGCTGTTCGGAATTGTAGAAGGGATGCGCGTGAAGAAAGGACCAGACGAATTGGCGGCTGACATTTTCGAGGCCGAACTCGAAGGTGGCGTGTTGAAAGACAGTGTGGTGGCCGCTGTTGAAGGTGGCGGCGCCGATGTTGAGGCGCTGCTTGTCGGTGATTTCCTCTGGCACGACTAGGTGTTGGGCGTAGCAGGTGCGGGCGGCGGCGATGGCGGAGTCGTAGGGATGAGCGAAGGAGTTGCGGAGGGTGATGCGAGGCGGGGCGGTTTCGACTAGCTCACCGGGACGGCTGGGTTCGAACATGCGGGATTGCGTGGCCACGTTGGTGGTTCATTTTACATGGAAAAGGAATTTTACAGGAGAGGGCTCTGCGAAAGTAAAGAAGGAATGAAACAAAGAAGGGACAGATTCTGAAACCTGTCCCTTTGAGCGGAGACGCTGTGAGAAGCCGCGCAGCTACTTTTTCGCGGCGGCAGTTTTGGAGGCTTCAACCTTGGCAGCGGCGTCGGCGTACTTTTTGGTGAATCGTTCGACGCGGCCGGCGGTGTCGATCAATTTTTGTTTGCCCGTGAAGAAAGGGTGGCAATTGGAGCAGATTTCGACGTTGAGCTTCTCGCCTTTGATCGTTGAGCGCGTTTGGAAATTATTGCCGCATGCACAGTGGACTGTTACGGCGTGATAGTCGGGGTGAATACCGGGTTTCATGAGTCTCCATTCGTTCGCGTCCGGTCTGCACGGCTGGATCATTCTCGGGGAGAAGGACTGCATCCCCAAAGGGATGCGCTACGGCCGCGTCGCTAGGTCGCGATCTAAACCCCGATTATACGGCAATACAGGGACATTTCCAAATTCGTCGAATTGCCAAAGCGCGCGAGTTTTCCTGTTCGCGGAGGAAAAGCCAAAGGGTACGCTATGATTTCGGACAAATACTGAGGCGGAAGGGGGTGTCCATGAACTGGATGCGTGGGACCGGCTTCGCTGTTTTGCTGAGTGCGCTGGCGGCGTTTGTGACGAGTGCGGGCAGCTCTAGGGAGGAGATCGAAGCGTTCAACAAGCGATATGTTGAGATGCATTTGAAAATGGATACGGCGGGGATATTTAGGACGTGGGCGGAAGATGGCGTGAGTTTGATGCCGGGAGAAGCACCGCTGATTGGCAAGAAAGCGATTGTCGCGTGGGTGGAGAATATTCTTTCCCAGATGAAGGGATTTAAGGTCGTGAAAGAAGAGATCGATTTTCACGATATTCAGATTTCCGGGGACTGGGCTTCGGAATGGGCGACGGAGCACCAGGTGGTGCAGCCGCCGGATGGGAAGGCGGTGGTTGATTCGCGCGGGAAGATGGCGCTGGTGCTGCACCGGGAAGCGAGTGGGGAGTGGAAGGTGAAACAGGAGATGTGGAATCAGGCGCCGAAGCAGTGAGCGCGCGGGCGCCTGGGTGTGCTGGGTTGATTGAGCAAAATGTTTCTTAAGACAAGCTTACAGTTTTGAGAAGCGCCAGCGGGTGACGGATTCGGCGAAGTTGGGAGCGTGCTCGTCCTGGCCAAAGGCGGTTTGAGGTTCGACTCGGTAGACGCTGCCCCCGGAGGCGGTGAGCATGGGTTCGACGTCGCCGCCATATTTTTTATTGTAGATGACGGCGAAGCGCTTCCAGACCGCGCGATCCTTGATTTCATAGGGGACGCCTTCGAGGATGACGGCTTCGTCGGCTTGCTCTGTGCCGATCGAGCAGAACGTATGAGCGGCAATGTTTTTTGCTTTGCGAGTATTCGGGCCGGTGCTGAACCAGAAGGCATCCTCCCACCAGACTCCCCAAACCAGCATCAAATGAGGGCGGCCGCCCGGACGCGTGGTGGCGATCCAATAATTGTGGGATTTCTCGAGACGTTCGAGGGCCCAGCTCCAGGGTTTCAGGCCTTCGGATGGATCCTTGGGCATGGCGGCGTAGTCGGGCCAGTAGGGACGGCTTGGCGTGGGTTCATTCATGGAGGCCTCCGCGCGCGGCTATTTTTGCATGCGGATTCTAGCAGGAACGAAATGCCGCGGGAATTGGCAGAGGTAAACCTCGCGATGACGATGTAAGGGCGTTTAGAAGTGTTTGTGCTTGCAGGCGCGGGGGCCTTCGCGTAGCTTCCGAGTCATGCGCGTAAAAGCGGTGGGAGAGCTCCCGAAACGGCTGGGTGCAGTGCGGACAGCTTCGGGAGAAACAGCGGCGAGTCTTGCGATCAAGAATTTTCTTCTGGCGATCGAGAGCGATGATTCGCTGTTTTGTATTTCGCAGTCCCTCCCGGGGCCGGCGTCGGAGGAATCGTCGAGCGGGCGGGTCTGCTGGGGTGACATGGTTATTGAGTTCCGCCAGGCGGAGTATGGCAGCAACCGGAGCCTGCATTTTCTTTTGATTGAGAAATTGATTGAACTCCTAAAGGAAGCTGGATCGGCGGACACGCTTCTAGCGACACTTTGTTTGACATCGGGAAGCATCCCGGTGAGTCAATCGCGAAGCGAAGAAAAACCAGTGCAGAAACAGTTCGCGGTGGGGATCAGGCTTGCGGCAGAGGGAGAATCGGCGGAGCGAGCAGTACTGCGGTGGGGACTGGGGCTGGCTCATTTACAACAGGCGCTGCTTTTTACTTCTCGTCATTTACGGATGCATCTCGCGCAGGTAAAAGGTTGATTCCGTGGAATTGCGTGCGAGAGCTAGATTCGCGTTCGGAACCAAGGAAACTCAGGAGACGAAGGCGCAGCCGATGCGATAGGCGCCTTGCGGCGTGCGCTGGAACCAGACGGGCTTCAGATTGACGCGCACGGGCGGAAGAATGGGGACGTGCAAGACGGCAAGAATGCTCTCCGGAATTTCTTCTTGCGATTCGAGTTCGAGAGCAACTCCACCAAAACCAAGATCCAGCACGCGGGCGCGACGAATGCCTTGATCGCCGAGAACGGCGTAGGCATTTGTGCCGGACATCGAAACGCGTTCGGCTTTGCGCGGGATGGTGTAGACGCGGGCGGGCGGCGGAACGGCTAAAGCGTGATTGCCGGAAGTCTCGGAAGCGCTTGGGGAGGCTGCGGCGGAGAGCGTGGAATCGGGTTTTTCAGCAGGGCGCTTGGACTCGAATGGAATGGGCTTCGGCGCTGAAGTCTGGCGCTCTGAAGAAGCGGGAGCGGCGGGTTCGGGTACGGCGCCCGAAGCAAGGTCGGTGCGCGAGCCGGGAGTTGGCGTCTTACCGTGATTTGCGTGCTTCAGGTGGTAGAGACGCTCATCGGCGACACGAATTAACTGATCGGCTTGATCGCCGTCTTGGGGGAATGTGGCGACGCCGTGGTCCATGCTGACGCTTACGGCCATCTGGAAATGCGCGATGGATTCTCCAAAAACAGTGCCGACGCGGCGGCTGAGGGCGAGGGCTTGAGCGGCATCAGTTTGTGGGAGAAGGAGCGCAAATTCGTCGCCACCGATGCGGAAGGCGGAGTCCGAAGTGCGAAGAGCTTTTTTCAGCGTGCTGGCGGCCGCGCGCAAGACTTCATCGCCGCGTGGATGTCCGTACTTGTCGTTCACTTCCTTGAAGCGGTGCAAATCGAGAATGACAAGGCCGAGAGGCTGGCCGTAGCGGCGAGCGCGATTCAGCTCTTTTTCGAATGCTTCACCGAAGAGGCGGCGGTTATAGAGTCCGGTGAGGGGATCCGTGACGGCGTTCAGCTGGAGCTTTTTCAGTTCGTCGTACTCGATGAGAATGGGAACGCGGAAAAGCCCCGCGGAAGTAAGCACGTCCATAAGAGCTGTTTTCAAGGAGATTTGCCGCTCCATATGCTTGCTGAGTTCGCCGCGGCGCGTGAGCATTTCATCCCAGAGTTGCACGCACTGAGCTTCCTGAAGGTCGAGATGAGTGATGGTGCGGAAGTATCGCTGGAGAAACTGGCCGCGCGCAGGGGTATCCAAGCCTTCGAGCGTGTCAGCAAGCAGCTCGAGATACGAATCCTCAATCGGCAAACGCGGGGGCGCAGGGGCGCCGGGACTGGGCATATCCGGTGTACACCTGATCGAGCCTATCCCCGCGGGGTTTGGGGAAAGCACATTCGGCTTTCGCTTTCTATAAGGAGCAAGCCAGGGACCATTCAAGAAGGGGTCTCGGACTACTCCGGGGTTAATTGGGCAAACCTAACTTCCTGGCTAAGTCCCTCGAAAAATTGGACATAGGGCTGATTCTTTGAAAGCGGGACCCTTGCCGATTTTGGCCGGTGTAACTTTTCTACCCGGTTCGGGGGAAACCGTCCTTCAAAGAGGCAATACTTTACTCAAGTGGCTTGAGGAATTCCAGCCCAAATAGTCGCATTTCGCCAGCCGAGTCTTGACGGAGGACTCGGGCGGTAATCGGCGGGGTTTCGCTTGGGACAATTCCCGAGGAGGCAGAGGATGGTGCAGGGATCGTGAGATGGACGATCTGATCTGGGCGCAAAATATGGGTGCAAGCGACACAGACTCCCGTCGAGCTGATGTTCAGGGTTTTCGTGAGCTCGATAAACTCAGCTCCGGAGGTGTCTGCCGCGCGCAAGAAAACGGGCATTTGCAGCCGAATGCGAGGAGACCCTCTTAGGTTTGAAGGATTCACGCGCTGACCACTCTTCAAAAGACCAGTATGTGCCATAGCTTGGTTAGTACCAGGGAACTAGTACGGAATTAAGCATATGGAGTGCCACTTCTGACATAGAAAAGAGGAGAATAAGTCAAGTATTATCATATAGTTGGAGTACGGCTCCGGGCGGCAGTTATCTGCTCAGCCACTCTTGTTCATGCGTACTCCAATAGGTTTCCTTAAATGTGCAAATGGAACGCTTTTGCCATTGACAGTCCGAAAGTCCTCTGCGAGCATGGGCCTTCAGTTAGGGAAAAGTTTTTCCTACTGCAGTGGAGAGTCGAAATCCCCAAATGCCTGGGATCATTGCCACACCCACGGTTGCCGATCAGCGCAAAGTCTTGGACTTGCCCTCCGGATTTGTGAAGGCGCTTCTTGAAGTTGCGAGGACGCCTGTTTGGATAGCGGAGAGAAGCGGACGGGTGCTGCTCCAGAATGAGTCTGCCCGTTTGCATCTTGTATCTGAGGGCGCAGGCGATTTTAGTCAATGGAATGTGCTGAAGGACCTTCTGAAAATCGAAGCCAACCAGATAGGGGAGAAAATTGACGCGGGCGAGCACGAAGTGGAGATGCTGGTCGTGCGAGGGGAGAGAAAAATTCGCGCGCGCGTGCAGTGGATTACCGAACCGGGGTGCTTGATCGTTCAACTGGAGACGGAGCCCGCAGTGGAGACCGCCCCGGACGCGGCGACGCAGCTCACCGTTCAGGAGCTTTTGCAGGAACGAGAGATTACCTATCGAAATTTATTGGCGGCTTATTTGAAATTGCAGGAAGTGAACCGGCAAAAGACGGTGTTTCTTGCTTCGGCGGCGCATGAGCTAAAGACGCCGCTCGCCGTCATCAAGGGTTACTACGACCTCATGCTGACGGGGTCGCTGGGACGGCTGACAGACAAGCAGCGGGACATTTTGGAGGAATCGAAAGACAGCTGTGAGCGGCTGGTGCGGCTGGTTTCCATGTTCCTGAATTATTCCGCTTTAGAGAGCGGAAAACTGGTGTTGCAGCTGCGCGAGAACGATCTTCGCGATTGTTTGGATGAGTTAGCGAAACGCTGGTCCGAGGCTTTTCAACGAAAAGGCGTCAAGCTGGAAGCGAGTTTCGACCCATCGATTCCGACGTTCCGATTCGACTACCAAAAGGTACAGCAGGCAGCCGCGAATCTTCTGGACAATTCGCTGAAGCATACGCCGTCGGGCGGTAGTGTGACCTTGAAAGCGGGGCCTCACTTTTGGGAGCGGCGCGTGGCGGCGGTTGCCCCCGCGGAAGAGCGTAGGCGATTCCGTCTTCCGCGGCCGAACAGCGTGGAAGTTTCCGTAGCGGATTCGGGACCAGGGATTGCCGCGGAACATCACCAGGAGATATTCGAGGATTTTGTGCGGGTGGACCGTAACACTTCGGGGATGGGACTCGGGCTCGCGATCGCAAAACGATTGATTCAAGCGCATCGCGGGAAGATCTGGGTCGAAAGCGAACCGAAGGTAGGAAGTAAATTCACATTTTTGTTGCCGATGGATCAGGGATAGTTTCCAGGACATGGGGCAGGCTGAAGGAGAATTCGATGGTTGCTAAAGAGAAGATTCTGGTGGTGGATGACGAGCCGAGCATTCGAAAGTATTTGCAGACGCTGCTGGAAGTGGATGGATACGAGGTCGAGACCGTCAGCTCGGGGCGAGAAGCTATCGCGAAAGTGAGCGGGGGGGAGCGGCCGGACTTTATTATCCTGGACGTTCTCATGCCCGAGCTGAATGGGATTGAGACTTTGAAAGAGCTGATGCAGGCGGACCGCAGCCTGAACGTCATCATGTTGTCGTGCTCGAATGAAGTGGGCACGGTGGTGGAAGCGATCCGCATCGGGGCGCATGACTATCTGACGAAGCCTTTCGAAAAGACGGAGCTGGACGCAGCGATGCTGAAGTCGCGGCAGAAAAAACAGCTCACGACGGAAAATCAGGCGCTGCGCGATTACTGCGATCAGGTGACGGAAGACTTGAGCTTTCTCGCGGCCAGCCCGCAGATGGTGAGAATTCGCCAGCAGATATTGCAGATTGCTCCGGTGGATGTGCCCGTGTTCATTTGCGGAGAAAGCGGTGTCGGCAAGGAAGTCGTGGCGCGAATGATTCATTTGCGTTCCAAAAGGCGCAACCAGCCCTTTGTGAAAGTGAATTGCGCGGCACTACCTGGCGAGCTGCTGGAGTCGGAGCTTTTCGGGTTCGAACAGGGCGCTTTCACCGGTGCGATTCGCAGCAAGCCCGGCAAATTTGAAATGGCGAACAAAGGGACGATTTTCCTGGACGAAATCGCTGAAATGACGACGCCCCTGCAGGCCAAGCTGCTGCACGTGCTGCAGGATCATCAATATTCGCGGCTGGGCGGCAGGCACCTGATTGATACGGATGTGCGTGTGTTGGCGGCGACGAACGTGGACGTGCAGGACGCCATGAAGACCGGCCGTTTCCGTGAGGACCTCTACTACCGGCTGAACGTGCTCTCGATTTTGGTGCCGCCTCTGCGCGAGCGGCTGGTCGAGATTCCGCTCTTGTTCCGGCATTTTCTCGAGCAGTACAGCGAGAAATTCGGCAAGACACCTTCCGGGCCGTCAAAGCACTTGCTGGATGCGGCTGTGAATTATCCGTGGCCAGGCAATTTGCGCGAGCTGGAAAATTTCGTGAAGAGGTACGTGATTCTCGAGGACGACGAAGGCAGCCTGCGGGAACTGGTGGAAATGTCCTCCGCTCGGCAGCGCACGTCTCCGCGTGAAGAGCCCGCACCACCGCGCGAACAGGGACTGAAAGCTCTGGTTCGCGGATTGAAAGACGAAGCGGAGATGGAAGCGATCGCGGATGCCCTCGAGAAGACGCGCTGGTGCCGCAAGGACGCCGCGAAAATGCTCGGCATCAGCTACAAGGCGCTGCTCTACAAAATGCGGCAATTTAATCTGGACACGCCTCGCACTCGGCGTACGGCGACGGCGCCAGCCGGAGTCGAAACGCCAGCGGCAGTGGGGCCGAGGAACCAATAGGACAAATAGATCTTTCCGTTTCTAGTGATCCCAGGGCGGACAGAACTGGCAAAGTTTGTTGATTTCTAGTAACTTCACATGCGGCAGCGCAGTTCAAAACACGTCACCGACGGAAATACTGGAGGTTGGGGGGAATGACGGAACGCCGGACGACGCGTCGGTATGACTTATCTCTGCCAGTCATCATTCGAATACCCGCCGAACGCCAAGTTGATTCCCAGGAGGGAAAGACGAGGGACATTTCGACGCGGGGATTGTATTTCGTAATTGAGCAGGACCTTCAAGCAGGCTCAGAATTGGATATTATTCTGACGCTTCCCGCCGAGATTACGCACGGCACGGAAGTATTTGTGCGCGCCCTGGGAAAAGTAGTAAGAGTTGAGCGGCGCATGGAAGATAGCGGAGCACGTCTGGGTGTCGCCGCCGTGATTGAACGGTACGACATCATCCGCGGAGAGACAGCGCGGACATAACATAAATTGAAGCCCCCACCCGGCGTGATCGGACCTGATCGTTCCGGAAACCCTGTAACAAGCAGTGACCAAAAGTGGCAGGTTTGACTCAGAAGGCTCTGGGGATCTCTACCAACCCCAACCGCTAGCGCGCGCCTAATAAGTGCAATAAAGAGAAATTCCTTAAGAAATGTGACATTTTCTTCTCATATGTTCACGGTTTTTGCACCTTGGGCGCAGGCCCTGAAGAGGAGTCGCTCCGGCCCGAGTCCCGTATCATATTGAAAATGCAAAATTTAGAGCGTTCTTTACCTAAGTGGAAGCCTTCCTTTCCAGCCCTGGCGTTGGCCTGCGGAGTGCATGAGTTGCAGCGTGCTCTGGAAAGGTATCCCCCACTGTGCCAACCGGAACGGGTCAGGTAGATCTCTCAAGCGCCTTGCTGCGCGATGAGATTTTCTTTTGCTCGTCAGGTGTCATGGCTGAACTGCGGCAACGAGCCGAAAAGGTCTCTCGGACCGATGTACCGGCGCTTCTCTATGGAGATCCAGGAACTGGCAAGGAGACCCTGGCGAGGTGGATCCATGCTCACTCGGCTTTCGCCGACGGCCTGTTCCTGAAGGTGAATTGTTCGGCTATACCCGGGACGCTCTTGGAAAGTGAGCTTTTTGGCTATGAAAAAGGCGCGTTCACAGGAGCTCACACGACAAAGCCTGGTCGTGTTGAACTTGCTCACAACGGGACCTTGTTTCTTGATGAAATCGCCGAGTGCGATATTTCCATCCAAAGCAAGCTTCTGCACTTTTTGCAGGACGGAAGCTTCTCCCGAATCGGTGATTCCTCAGAACGCAGTGTCAAAACACGCGTCATCTGTTCAACGAACCGAGACTTGGCTAAGGAGATCGATCAAGGCCGCTTCCGCTTGGACTTATTCTATAGAATCGGCGTGGTGCAATTGCGTTTGCCGCGTCTCAGTGAGCGGCGAGAAGACATACCGTTAATAGCGAAGCACATGCGCATCACCTACGAGAAGCAGTTCAACAAAGAGTCAGAGCCTTTCGCCAGAGAGTTCTTAAGTCATCTGCAACGTCGATCTTGGCCTGGCAATGTGCGGGAGTTAGCAAACAATATCGCACGATACGTGCTGATCGGTCCCGAAGCGGTTTTGGACCACGAACAAACTCCGACGCGATCTCCTAAATGGATCTCTTCAATGGGCTCTGATCAGGTACGGCCACTCAAACGAGTCGCCAGCGAGGCGATTCGTGAGATGGAGAGGCGTGTCATACTCGAAACACTCCAAGCCAATCAATGGAACCGTAGGAGAACGGCGCAAGCGCTGCAGATCAGCTATCGCTCGCTTGTCTACAAGATCCGCGATGTAGGCTTGCCATCGAGAAGAGCCACACAAAGCACGCGTCGAACTTCCTCAGCGCCCGAAGCGTCTAACGGTAAGACCTAGCCACCGAGAGGGTCAAAATCGAGAGAGAAGGGCAATAAACTGCTAAGGAATGGGAATTGGATCAAGTCGCCGTTGCTAGTTGAGGGTCCCGGCCTCTCAGCTAATAGGCCCTCGAATCGGCTAAGCCATTTAGATATAATGGCTTACGAATGCATTACGGGGACAGCGTTCTTTTGAATTTTGGCATCAGGCGTGCTCAAATATGTAATGGAGATTTTTGGCTCCGAGCGGTGTAGAGGATCCGACCATGGTGAGAAGCGGTGACATAACGCTGTCCGACGTTAAGCGACTAGCCCGTCGTTACTGGTGGTTGGTTACGATAAGTGTGATCGTTTGCGGTTCAGCAGGCATGGCTCTATCGATCTTGCTGCCAAAGCGCTACAACTCGGAAACAATGATCCTAGTGAAGCAACCAACGGTGCCAGTGGACGTTGTGAAGCCGATTATATCGGGTGACCTGACCCGCCGTCTGGCGTCCATGCAGGAGCAGATCCTAAGCCGCACACGACTGCAGCCGGTCATCGACAAGCTGGATTTGTATCCGAAGGACCGGGCGAAATTATCGGACGACGATCTAGTGAAGCGACTGCGCGCAGCCGTTAAGATCACTCCCCTCGAGCCTATGCAAGGTACAGACGCCCGGCAACTACCGGGCTTTTACGTAGACGTGGAATTTGAGAATCCGAAGCTTGCGCAAGCGATCTGCGCAGAGATTACCTCGATGTTTCTCGAGCAGAACACCATCGAACGCCAAACTCAGGCAAATCAGACGACGTCCTTTCTCACCCAACAGTTAAATGAAGCGAAAACCAAGCTCGACGAGCAGGATGCCAAGTTAGCACAATTTAAAAGGCAGTATCTCGGCTCGTTGCCCGAAGAAGAGCAGGCTAACCTTAGTCTTCTGGCCTCATTAAATACTGAGCTCCAAGCGGATACACAATCGCTAAGTCGGGCGGAGCAGGATAAAGCATTCAACGAGTCACTTCTCAGCCAGCAAGAGGCGAACGTAAAGATTTCGTCGAACGGGCAGATTGTTACAAACAAGAACGGCGCTGATTTGGATGCCCTCGAGAACCAGCTCGCGGTTTTGATGGCGCACTACACGTCCAAACATCCAGACGTCGTAAAGCTGGAAAACCAGATCGAAGAACTGAAAAAAGCGGAATCCAAAGAAAAGACGGAACAAGCAAACACGAAGGATGAAAGTACGGCTCGAACGAGCGTGAGCCCACAAGGGCAGCAGCTGCGTGCGAAAATCAAGCAGGACGAGATAAGCATTGCGGACTTGACAAAAGCGCAGGCCCAGGTGCAGCAACAGATTCGGTCGCTTCAGGCCCGCGTACAGTCGAGCCCGGTAGTCGAGCAACAAATAAAAGAATTAACCCGCAGTTACCAAACCGCGCTGGATTTTTACAACGACCTATTGAAACGTAGAGAAAACTCGCAACTGGCCGCCAACCTCGAGGGGCAGCAGGGGAGCGAACAGTTCAGCGTTTTTGACCCTCCAAGCCTGCCGGACAAGCCGTCCTTCCCGAATGAGAGCATGTTGCGTGGCGGAGGATTTGCCGCAGGATTCGCAATCGGATTGGGCCTTTTGTATTTGATCGCCTACAACGACCGATCAATGCACACGGAAATAGACGTCGAAAAGTGCCTGAAGCTACCGGTTCTAACAATGGTGCCCGAGCTTGAGGCAAAACAGGAGGCCGCACGGGGCGCCACCAGATTTCGAAAGTCAGCTTAAAGGCATTTTGGGGACTAAATGAGCAGAATACACGAAGCACTATCGAAAGCAGCTCGCGAGCGGACGAGACACGGTTCAGCGGGGCTAGCGCCAACCTTGGTTGATATCACAGATGGTATTAAGCGGCCGCCGGTGGTGGACGAAGGCTTCGAGCCCGTGAACCTCACGGATGCAGGTGTGCAGACGGCATCGGCGACGAGTGTTCAAACAATTGGAGAATATACGCAACCGCAGTGGAGGATCAACTCACGAGTTAACGTGTTTCTTCCTCAATCGCAGGACAGGCTCGCGGCCGAGCGATTTCGGACCTTGCGTTCGCGGCTTCATCAGATATCAGAAGCTCAAAAGCTGCGGATCGTGTTGGTGACGAGTGCTACATCGGCGGAAGGAAAATCGTTTGTGTGCGCGAACCTGGCTCAGTCACTAATCCATAAACAAGACCGTAGGGTGCTCCTGATTGACGCGGATATGCGCCTGCCCACGCAGCACAAGAACTTTGGGGCTCCGAGGACACCAGGACTTTCGAACTATTTGCGCGGAGAAGCTCGTGAAGGCGAGGTGCTGCAAAAGGGCAGTGATAGTAATCTATTTCTGCTTCCTGCAGGTGACGAAATTCCGAACCCTAGCGAACTCCTGCTCAGCGATAAAATGAAGCAACTGCTGAAATTCAGTGCCGACACGTTTGACTGGGTGATTGTGGATTCGCCGCCTACCTTACCTGTCCACGATGCTAGCGTGCTAGCGGATTTGTGCGACGGAGTCTTGCTCGTAGTGCGAGCTGCAAGTACAGACTTTGAAATGGCTGGCAAAGCAGCAGAAGAGTTTCGTCAGAAAAATCTTCTTGGTGTGGTCTTCAACTGCGTCGAAAAGGGAGTATCGGCCTACACCAAATACTACTAACTCGGCTTTGCAGCCGTGGAGGATGTCCGAGTTTTAGTTGATTGCAGTGACTCTCGATGATCGGCACTGTAAGCCTACCTACAACCAAGTTCAAGCAACTTCTACTGTCCGGACCTCCTTCTGCTGAATGCGCGACGGATTCAA
>Ga0210391_10000320_pt1 | contig 54911 bp, 50 predicted proteins | sample IncBWC12OmetaG_FD_160573 | JGI IMG/M metagenome (GOLD analysis project Ga0210391, IMG submission 160573) | Forest soil microbial communities from Barre Woods Harvard Forest LTER site, Petersham, Massachusetts, United States - Inc-BW-C-12-O ...
GGCGGGCGACAACGGGTTTCCGATGGTGACCGATTCGCAGTACGGCAAGGGCCATCTGTTCGTCATTACCATCCCGAACAACGTCGCCGATCTGTATCGCCTGCCGCCGGCCATCCTCGATACCTACCGCCGCATCGCCAGCGCGGATCTGCCCGTGCACCTGGCCGATGGCGCCTCCAAGGTCGCACTGTACGAGTACGACAACGGCACACTGATCGTGGAGTCCTTCAACGATGCGGCCGTGACGGTGCAGGTGGCGGTGCCGGCCGGTTTCGCGACGCTGCGCAATCTTGAAACCGGCGAAATCTTGCAGAAACTGCCGGCGGCGCCAGCCAGGCCGAGCTTCATCGTCGCGCCCGAGCCGCCGGCGTCGCATTTCACGGTGCGGCTTGCGCCGCATTCGTACGCGGCGTTCGCGCCGGACAGTGCCACGCACTGACCGCGATGGCACTTGAAGCGTCGCTGCCCCTGTTGGCGGGCGTCGAGTTCGGTGGCACCAAGTGCATCTGCATTCTTGGCACCGGCCCGCTGGATATCCGCGCCCAGGTCGAACTGCCGACGCAGGCGCCCGAGCCCACTCTTGCCGCCATTGCCAGGGTGCTCGATGGCTGGCGCGCGGCGGGCGCGGATTTTTCCGCGCTCGGTCTGGCCGCCTTCGGGCCATTGGATCTGCGCGCGGATTCGCCGCGCCATGGGTGGCTCGCCACCACCGTCAAACCCGGCTGGTCGGACACGGAGTTGCTGGGCCGCTTCGCGCGCCGCTACCGCCTACCCACCGCCATCCATACCGATGTGAATGCCGCGGCGCTGGCCGAAGGACGCTGGGGTGGAGCGCAGGGCCTCATGGATTTTGTCTATGTGACGGTGGGCACGGGAGTGGGCGCCGGCGTCATCGTCAGTGGCCGCCCGGTGCTGGGCGCCAACCACGCCGAACTCGGGCATATCCGCGTCGTGCGCGAGGTCGGGGACGACTTTCCCGGCACCTGCCCCTTTCATGGTGACTGCGTGGAGGGTCTGGCCGCTGGGCCGGCCATCCGCACACGCGCGCAGCGCGAGCCGGCGGATCTTGATCCAGAAAACCCCGTCTGGGCCCGCGTGGCGCACCCGCTGGCGCAGCTGTGCCAGGCGCTGGTTCTGACCACCGGGCCCCGGCGCATTTTTCTAGGCGGCGGCGTGATGGTGCATCAGCCGCAGCTTTTCGCAATGATCCGTGAATCCCTCAAGCGCAGTCTGAATGGCTATCTTGGGACCCGCGAACTCGGCGCGGACATCGCCGGTTTCATCGTGCCCTCGGCGCTGGGTGCCGCGGTGGGACCACTGGGCGCACTCGCGGTGGCCGCAGAGCACTGGAAAAGTGGTAAAACACCGGCTGGATGAACACCATTTCGAGTCTTCCACAAGCCCGCCAGATGCATGGGCGGCTGCTCACCTGGCTCATCGATGATGCTTATCCGGTGTGGGCCACGGCCGGCTTCGATGCCGTGCATCGCGCCTTCCATGAACGGCTGCTGCCCGGTGGCGCGCTGGGCGATGAACCGCGACGGGCGCGGGTGCAGACCCGGCAGGTCTACGCCTACGCGCGCGCCGCACAGCTGGGCTGGCGCGGGGATGCGCGCACGCTGGTGGAGGCGGGCCTGAGTTTCTTCACGCGTCACTATCTGCGGGCGGACGGTCTGTTCCATACCCTGGTGGCCCCTGATGGCAAGGTCCGCGACGATCGCGCCGCGCTCTATGACCAGGCGTTCGCGCTTCTGGCCCTGGCCAGCGCCCAGCAGGCGCTCGGGGCTGCACCGCAGATCGTGGCCCTGGGAACCGAACTGCGCACCCGGGTCAGGGAGCGGCTGCATCGGCCCGGCGGCGGCTTTGATTCGGGAATCCCGGAGCGCCTGCCCCTGCTGTCCAATCCGCACATGCATCTGTTGGAGGCCGCGCTCGCCTGGAAGAGGGTGTCATCCGACCCGGCCTGGGCGGACCTGGCGGATGAGATCTGCGCTCTGGCGCTGAAGCATTTCATCGATCCGAAGAGCGGCGCGCTGGCGGAACTGTTCGATGAGCACTGGCAGCCGCTGCCGGATGCCACGCCGGGACAGGCGATCGAACCCGGGCATCAGTTCGAGTGGGCCTGGCTGCTGCTGTGCCAGGATGAAACCTCCGGCAGCGCAACCCGCATGGCGGCCGAGCGTCTGTTCGACATCGGCGAGAACCACGGCGTCAAGGGCGGCATCGCCATCAACGCGCTGAAAGAGGATTTTCGCATCAAGGACCCGGCTGCGCGGCTGTGGCCGCAGACCGAGCGTCTCAAGGCGGCTGCCCGCCTGGGGGCGCTGAGCGGGCAGGAGCGTTACTGGAGCAGCGCGCTGGGCGCCGCGCAGGGTCTGTGGCGGTTTCTGGACCACGGCGCCCGTGGCCTGTGGCATGACAAGATCGACCGCGAGGGCAAGTTCGTGATCGAGCCCGCTCCTGCCAGCAGCTTCTACCACATCATCTGCGCCATCGCCGAGTTCGGCGAGGCGCTGCAGCAGGTCGCCTGAGAATCACCGCGCCGAAAGGCCGCGCGGTGACCGCGCCCGATCAGGGCTTGCCGACTTCGACCGCCGTCGCCTTGAAGGGCTTGGCTTCCGGCGCTGGTGCCGAGGAGCCCGGGCGACGCATCATCGCCCCCAGCTGCCCCTCGCACACATAGGCGGTGGTCCCGACCAGCGTGACCGCAACCGGGCCATCCGGATAACCCTGTTTGATCAGCTCGACCTTGCCGTGGTTGCCCTCGAAGGTCACTTTCTCGAGCTTGCCGCCCTCACCGCCCTCGACGATCAGCACCGCGGATTTGCCGAAGGTGCGCATGCCGTCGGGACGCGAGATTGCCCGATCCAGGGTGACTTCCACCGGCGTACCCGCTGACCCGTCCTTGTTGATGTCGACACTGAAGAGTTTGCTGGCGGCCAGCTCATTGATGATCACTCGGCTTCCGAGCACCGAGATGCCATCCACGGCGCCGCCCCTCTTGCCCAGCGAGCCATCGGCACCCACCCACACCTCAAGCGCCGTGGCGCCCTTCTTAAGCACTTCAACCTGCATGTTGTTGGTGTCGGTGGCGAGGGTCGTGCCATCGGCCGTCGTCGCGATGTCATTGCACAGCGCGCCCTTGGTCACGAATGGGTAGTGGCCCTTGGGGGCACCGCTCTTCAGGTCAAAGGCATACAACGTGGCCGGCGGACCCCCCGGGGGGCCAAGCAGATTCGAGCAGGCCCACAGCGTATTGGTCTTGCTGTCCGCGAACACACCGAAGGTGCTCTGCACCGAGTCGGTGCCCGGCTGAACGAAGGGCTCGGCCTTGTCCGCGCCCGGCGCGGCCTTGTAGATCATCTTGTTGCCGATGCTGCCGAAGTACACGGAGCCATCCGCAGCGGAGGTCATGCTCTCGGGGAACACCCGTTCGCCATCAACGACAATCTGCGGCGGGGCAGGCGGCAGGCTGGGCGCCATGGACGCGCAGCCGGCTACCGCTGCGCTGATCAGGCCCACGGCCAGCGCGCCGGCATTGGTACTCGGTTTGCTCATTTTTCGATTCCCTTTATCCATCTGATTTCAAGGCTTGTAGGCGATGCGGTAGACCATGTTGGCAATGTCGTCGGTGAGCAGCAGCGAGCCATCGCGGTTCTGCAACAGCGCGACCGGACGACCCCAGGCGTCGCCGTCGTCAACAATGAATCCGACCAGGAAGTCATCGTACTCACCGGTCGGAACACCGTTCTTCATGCGCACGCGCACCACCTTGTGACCGGTGCGAAAGGCGCGGTTCCAGGAGCCGTGGAAGACGGCGAAGCCATCACCCTGGTACTCCTTCGGGAAGGCCGACGTCCCCTCAGAGTGGGTATAGAAGGTCAGGTTCAGCGCCGCCGAATGCGCCTGGAAGGGCACATCCGGACTGGTGACCTTGCCCGCCAGGTCCGGTCGCTCACCCGCATGACGCGGGTCCTCATGGTTGCCCATGTAGTACCAGGGCCAGCCATACCAGGCGCCCTGCTTCACGCGCGTGGAGTAATCAGGCACCAGGTCATCGCCCAGCATGTCGCGCTCATTGGTCGTGCACCACAATGCCCCATTGCCCGGCTGAATCGTCAGGCTGACGCAATTGCGGATGCCACTGGCGAAGACCTTGCCGGGCTTGTCGGTGGCGCCCACATCCCAGACCAGCACGTCGGCGCGATTCTCCTCATTGCCCCAGGCCGCCCCCAGGCCATGCGCGGCTTCCCATGCCTTGAGCTCATCCGGGGACTTCTTGGGCATGTCTTCGGCGACGTTGGACTGCGAACCCACCGACACGTACATCTTCTTGCCGTCCAGTGAGAAGGCGACATCGCGCGAGAAGTGACCGCCGCCGGCGACCGGCGAGAGCTGCGCCACGACGATTTCCGGGACGCCGCTGGCCACGGTATCGCCTGGCTTGTAGGCATAGCGCACCAGCCGGTTGGTCTCCGCTACATACAACCATTTCGGATGCCTGGCATTTGGATAAAAAGCCATGCCATGCGGCAGCACCAGGCCCTGCGCGTAAGTGGTGACTTGCTCCGCACGCGAGCCATCCGCCGACGGGTGCATGACCACGATCTTGTTGGCCTGCGTCTCGCTCAGGAAGATGTTGCCGTCGGGGGCGAGCAGCATCTTGCGGGCGCCGGTGGTGCCGGTGGCAAACACCGTCATCTGGAAACCAGGCGGAAGTTTCACATTGGCATCGGCCGGCCTGGGCACGAGGCGCGGAAATTTGGCCGAGGACGGCGTGTCATAGGCGGCAGGCAGCTTGGCGATGCGAATGCGGTGGACGCGACCGGGTACGTCCTGCCTCCAGTCATCGAAGCCCTTGATGGGTTTGCCAGCACCCGGGCTGCCCGGCGGCGGACCGCTGGGTGGGCCACCGGCGAGGGCCGGCGTGGCCGGTTTGAAAGTGCCATCCTTCACGCCCTGGAAATAGGCAATCAGGTTGGCGCGCTGGGTAGTGTCCGGTACCGGCACCACCATGGCCGAGCCGGGCACGACCGTGGTCGGGGAGGTCAGGAAGCGGTCCAGCGTGGCGGCGTCCCAGGTCAGTCCCGAGGCCTTCAGGGCAGCGGTGTAGCCAAAACCGGTGCTGGCGGAATGGCGCCCGAAAACGCCATTGAGATTGGGGCCCTGGGCGCCACCGTTATCGCCCGGTTCGGCGCTGTGGCAGAGCGCGCACTGGGCGCGGAAAACCGCCTTGCCGGCGTTCGCATCGGCCCCGAATACCGGTGCGGCGCACACCAGCCCGGCCAGCCAAGCTGCCGTAATGATCGATCGCATGTTGTCCCCCTCGGACCGTAGGTAAGTGGCGGAGACCTGTGGCGTCGTGTGACGTCCGTTATGGCGCGATTCTAGCCCCGCGCTCCGGGGCACGCTGCGCTGGACAAACGATATATCGGCAAGAATATAACGCATTTCCGCGTGGTGCTAGGACATCTCCGGAACATCTGTTCCTGCGCGCCGGTCGGGATCGTCGTTGGGCAATTGCCAGAAGATCCACGCCGAAGCGGTGGTCATCACACCGACACAGAGAAACGTGGCCTGGAACACGGCCAGCAGCCGCTCATGCCCGAAGGAGTCCGTGAAGCCTGCCAGCAGGCCCGACGCGGCGGCCACCGCCAGACTCATGGCCAGCATCTGCACCATCGACAGCATGCTGTTGCCGCTGCTGGCCTCAGGACCATCCAGGTCCTTCAGGGTGAGGGTGTTCATGGCGGTGAACTGCAGTGAATTGACGATGCCCAGAACCGCCAGCTGCGGCACCATCACCCACAGCGGGGTGCTGTGGCCCAGCAGCGCGAAACTCGCCATGGCCACGCCCACCAGCAGCGTGTTGGCGACCAGCACGGTGCGGTAGCCGAAACGGTGGATCAGGCGCGTGACACTGCGTTTGGTCAGCATCGCCGACAGGGATATCGGCAGCAGCATCAGGCCGGCGTGAAAGGGCGCAAAACCCAGTTCCACCTGCAGGAACAGCGGAATCAGATAGGGCATGCTGCCATTGCCGAGCCTTGCAAAGAGGTTGCCCAGCAATCCGATGCTGAAGGTCGGAATGCGAAACAGTGAGGGCGCAAACAGCGGGTGCAGCTGCTGCGTGGCGCGCAGCCAGTAGCCCACCAGGCTTGCCAGCCCGAACACCAGCAGCAGCAAGACCGTGGCGTGGTGCAGGTTCAGCTCCGAGAGCCCGTCCAGGGCAACCGATACGGTGATCATGCCCACCGCCAGCAGCAGGTAGCCGGCGAAATCAAAGCGCGGCACCGAGGCCGCGCGCGCCAGGTGCATGTGGCGCAGGGTGAAGAAGAAACCGAGGATGCCGATCGGCACATTGATCAGGAAGATCCAATGCCAGCTGGCAATCTGCACCAGCCAGCCGCCCAGGGTCGGACCGATCAGCGGGCCCACCAGGCCCGGGACCGCGACAAAACTCATGGCCGGCAGCAAGCGTTCGCGCGGGAAGGTCTGCAGCAGCGCCAGCCGTCCGATGGGCAGCAGCAGCGCGCCTCCGGCCCCCTGCAGCACCCGTGCCGCCGTCAGCTGCAGCAGGCTATGGGAGGCGGCACACAGAATCGAGCCGCCGGTGAATACCACGATGGCGGTCAGGAACGCGCGGCGGATGCCAAAGCGGTCGGCGAGCCAGCCTGAGGCCGGGATCAGCATGGCCATGGTCAGGGAATAGGCGATGACCACGGATTGCATGCGCAGTGCGCGCTCGCCCAGACTCAACGCCATCGCCGGCAGTGCCGTATTGACGATGGTGGCATCCAGGGTCTGCATGAAAAAGCTGGCCGACACCAGCCAGAGCAGCGGCCGGAGTGCGCGCTGCGAGGCGGTGCTGTCGAAGTATTCCGGGTGGCTGCTCAAGAACCGGGAGCGTATCAGCCGCCGGATCGTTTGGCCTCATATCCGAGCCCGATCAGCTCCTGGACCAGGCGGTCACGGTGATCGCCCTGGATTTCGATGCTGCCGTCCTTGACCGCGCCACCGGCACCGCACAGCTTCTTAAGACGCGTGGCCAGAGCTTCCAGCTCCTGGGCCGGCAGCGGCAGTCCGGTGATGACGGACACGCCCTTGCCACCGCGACCAGAAATCGCCCGTCCGACCCGTACCCGGGCCGGTCCAGCGGGGGCCAGCGTCTTGAGGCGTGCCGCCGGGTCGCGCTTCACGACCACTCCGCGGAAGGTATAGGGGGGCTTCATTGCACAAGAGCTTCACTCAACTGCCGTGTGGCGACAAGGGTCAGGCCGCGTGCGACCTGCGGCTGGCGCGCAGCGCGGGCGGCCACTTGAGGTAGAAGGCGTACTGACTGCGGCAGTCGTGCAGGAACAGCAGCGGGCCATAACCAGCGCTCTTCAGCACCCGCCGGTGCGTGGCCCACACCAGCAGCGCGGCGCTGGTGAGCACACACTGCTCCCAGGCACCCAGCAGTGCCTTGGTGATACCGGCGCGGCCGCTGTTCATGGCCAGCAGCAGCTGGGACTCGAACGCGACGTGAACCAACCCGTCGGCCACCAGGGTTCGGCACAGGATCTGCAGCCGTCGGCAGTCGGTCACGACCTCCAGCGCCCGGTAGAAGACGATGCCGATGAGCTGCGCGCTCACCAGCAGCCGCAAGCGCGCCTCCAGGCCGCCCAGCCGGCGCAGGCGGCGGAAGGCCTGATCGGTCGCGGCGCGCTCGCGCGGCGCGATCTCATGGTCCTGCATGAATTCGCCCAGCAGTCGTGCATGGCGCTGTTCCTCGGCGATGAACAGGTCGAAGATCTCCACCAGGGCCGGGTTTGCCGACCCCGGGCAATGCCGTTGCACGGCGCGGCGCAGCTGTCTGCCATCGGAACTCTCGCCCAGCTGAAAGGTGGCGATGGAGGCTTCGATCAGGCGCCGTTCACGGCCGCTCAGGGTGTCATCGAGCGTGGTGGGAACCTGCCGGGGGTGTGCGGCCTGACTGCGGAAATGTGCAAGCCAGACCGGAAGATCCTGAAGCATGGGGTTCACCTGCGGTTTTGCCGATAAGCAAGGTTTGCCTAGCTTTCGGTCAACCGGGTGGGGCAATTCTGGCAGATTGTGGCAGGATGACTGCCCCCCTTAGGATGACCCGCGCGGGAGTGCCCGTGAGTGGAGCGAATCACGCGGCTGGTGCGTTGCTCGTGCTGCTGGCGGCGCTGCCGGCCAGCGCCAGCGCGGCTCCGGCGCCCGCGCATGCCGAGTCCGACGCCGACGCGCGATTCAGCGCGCTCGAGCATGCCTACGTCGTGTACAGCCTGCGGCGCTTCCCGGTGGTGGCGACTTATCTGGGCGGCTCGGCGTTCGACCCGAGCCTGGCCGACGTGGATGGCACGCTGCGCGACAACTCACCGGCCGCGATCCTCGCCGAGGACCAGCAGCTGCGCGTGTTGCGCAGCCAGTTCGCCCAGGCCGAGCCACGGCGCCTGTCGGCGCGACGGCGCATCGACCGTCTGGTGGCGCTGGCGCAGATTGATTTCCTGCTGCACCAGCACGAGGTGCTGCGCCATCAGCTAAGCGCCATCGACTCCTACGTGGACGAACCGCTGCGCGGCATCGACTGGCAGATCCAGGGCATGACCGCCACGGGCGATGCGACCCGCGGCACCGAGGCGCAGTGGCAGCACGTGCTCGCGCGCACGCGCGCGGTGCCCGCGTATCTGGCCACCGCGCAGGCGCAACTGGCGGTGGGCGTGCGCGCCGGTCGCGCCCCGGATTGGCGTTTGCTGGTGAACTACGGGTTGAACAGCACCGCGGCGGACGCCGAGTATTTCGCCAGGACGCTGCCGGGAATTGCGGCGCAGCTGATGCCGGGCGCGAACCGCGACGCGCTGCAGCGGCAGCTGCAGCAGGCCGGCAAGGACGCGGCGGCTGCCTACCAGCAGCTGCACGATTATGTGGCCACGAGCTTCTTCGTGGATCCCGCCGGCCAGGATGCAAAAGCGCTGAAGCCGCAGTTCCGGGCCGATCGGTTTGCCTTGGGCGAGGCTGAATACGACTGGGCACTGCATAACAATCTGCACCTGGAGAGCACCGCCACGGCGCTGTTCAACCAGTCCTGGCCGCTGCTGCAGGCACGGCGCGCGCAGATGATTGCGCAGGCGCGCAGTATTGCGGTCAGCCACCACTGGAGCGCGCCGCCGGGGGCTGCCGCCGGGGATGCGCTGGTGCGCATGGTCCTGGAACACCTGCAGCAGGATGCACCGAGCACGGATGCGGCCATGGTCGAGTCGTATCGAAAGGTCGGCCAGCGGCTCGTGGACTACGGGCGCGCCACGCATTTGTTTGACGTGCCCGCGCAGTACCGGCTGGAGGTCAGCATCACGCCGCCACCCTTGCGCGCCTCCATCCCTGGCGCGGCCTACTATCCGGCGCCGATTTTCGCCGCGGACGGTGTCGGCCGCTTCTATGTCACGCCCACGGGCGATGATCCGCAGCTGCTGCGCGAGCTGCACAATTACGCTGCCGAACCGGACCTCGCGGCGCATGAAGGCTTCCCTGGCCATGATTGGAACTACAAGGTGCTGAGCGCCTCGCGGGCACAGATCTCCCCGGTGCGCTGGCTGACCCCCGGTGCCGTCGAGGACTCCTCCTCGATGTGGGAGGATTCGCTCAGCAGCGAAGGGTGGGCGCTGTACGCGGAAGGGTTGCTGGCGGAACCTCAGAACGGCGCCCCGCATGGAATCTACACCCCCGAGGAGCGTCTGTTCGAGCTGCAAGGTGAGCTGCTGCGGGAGCTGCGGGTGCGGGTTGATCCGGGCCTGCATACCGGGCGCATCTCATTTGAGGATGCGGTGACTCAGTTCTCTGAGCTCGTTGATTTCATGCCCGGCTCCTGCCATGAGCCGAAGGCGCTGGCCGTCCCGGCCAAACGCGCCAGCTGCGCGCGCGCCCGCGCCCAGATCACCCGCTATGCGCACTGGCCCGTCCAGGCCGTCACCTACCGGCTCGGCAAGGACCAGATCCTGTCATTGCGCCATCGCGCGCAGCGCCTGTTTGGCACGGAGTTCTCCGAGCAGCGCTTCCACCTGGAATTCATGAAGCAGGGCACCATTCCGGCCGGCTATTTTGCCGAGGAACTGCTGCGGGATTTGAGCCGGCCGGCGTCCTAGACGGGCGGCAGGACCTGCGCCAGCCACGAGCTGATGTCGAGCACTTCGGCAGCGCACAGGCTGTGCTGCATGGGGTACTCGAGCAGTCGCGGCGCATAGCCCTGCGCGCTAAGCAGCGCCAATGAGCGGTGGGCCAGATCCAGCGGCAGCACCGGATCGTGCACCCCATGGCAGATCAGGATGGGGATGGCACGGTTGGCCGCGCTGGCCTCATCGGCCAGGGTTGTGGCCAGCGGCAGGTAGGTGGAGAGCGCCAGGATGCCCGCGAGGGCCTGCGGATAGCGCAACCCGGCCTGCAGGGCGATGGCGCCGCCCTGCGAGAATCCCGCCAGCACGATGCGCCGGGAGCTGATGCCGGCCGCGCACTGCCTGTCTATGAGCCCATTCACCAGGGCAGCCGAGCCCTGGATGCTCGCGGCGTCTTCGCGGCCGCGAGCGTCCCGGCTGTATACGTCGTACCAGGCGCGCATGGACATGCCGTTGTTGATGGTCACCGGACGCACCGGCGCGTTGGGGAAAATGAACCGTGGCGCCACGGTGTCCGGCAGCCCCAGCTGCGGCACCAGGGACAGGAAATCCGTGCCGTCGGCGCCCAGCCCGTGTAGCCAGATGACGCTGGCGGTGGCGGGCGTGGCGGGGTTCATCACCCAGGCGTCGGGGGACTGCCGTGTCTCGTATTTCATGGGTGAATGTTACGATGCCCGCATGTCAAAAGCGCCCCTTGATTACCAAAGCGCGGGGGTGGACTACCACCGCATCGACGCGCTGAAGATCCGCGCCCAGACCGCCGCACGGGCCACCGCCCGGCACCTGGCGGCGCATGGCGCCCGCGAAATCGACAGCTCGCGCGGCGAATCAGCCTATGTGATCGAAAGCCACGGCGTGCTGCTGGCCTCCATCGTTGAATGCCTGGGGACCAAGTCGCTGGTGGCCGATGCCATGCGCGCCATCAGCGGCCGCACTCACTATGACACCATCGCGCAGGACACCATCGCCATGGCGGTGAATGACCTGGTGAGCGTGGGTGCGGCACCGCTTTGCCTGCACGCCTACTGGGCGGCCGGGAGCAGCGACTGGTTCAACGACGTGCCGCGCATGGAGGACCTGGTGCGCGGCTGGCAGGCCGCCTGTGATACCTGCGCAGTCTCCTGGGGCGGTGGCGAGACGCCGGCGCTGGGCGGTGTCGTGGTGCCGTCGAGCATTGATCTGGCCGCCTCCTGCATCGGCATCGTCCCCTCGCGTGCGCATCTGACCCTGGGCGAGGGCCTGCTGGCAGGGGATGCCATCGTGCTGCTGGCCTCGAGCGGCATCCACGCCAATGGCGTGAGCCTGGTGCGCAAGCTCGTCGAATCCCTGCCGCGCGGCTATGCCACGCCGCTTGCCGACGGTCGAGCGTTCGGGGAAGCGGTGCTTGATCCCACGGTGTTGTATCCCCCGGTACTGAAGGCGCCGTGGGCCGCGAACATCCTGCCCCACTACTGCGTCAACATCACCGGCCATGGCTGGCGCAAGCTGATGCGCCATGCCGCCGCGTTCACTTATCGCATGCACAGCCTTCCGGCGGTGCCCGAAGTGCTGGCCTTCATGCAACGCGAAGGCCGCATGGGTGCGCGTGAGGCCTATGGCAGTCTCAACATGGGCGCCGGTTTTGCACTGTTCGTGCCGCAGGGCCAGGTGGCCGCAACCATCGCCGCGGTGCGCAGCACCGGGCTTGAAGCCTGGGCCTGCGGGGTCGTCGAGCCTGGCCCACGACGGGTGATCATCGAGCCGCTGGGCATCGAGTACGCGGCTGATGAACTGGCGCTGCGCGGTTAGATGTACGCGCTGGCGCGATCACTGCTCTTCGCACTGGATGCCGAGCAGGCCCATCAGCTGACATTGGGCACATTGCGCCTGGGCCATCGGCTTGGATTGCTGAAGCTGCTCGCGGCGGCGCAGCCGGCGCAGCCGGTGGAGCTGATGGGCCTGACCTTCGCCAATCGCATCGGGCTCGCGGCCGGGTTTGACAAGAACGCCACTTGCGTGGATGCCATGGGCGCTCTGGGGTTCGGCTTCGTGGAGGTGGGCACCCTCACCCCCAAGGGCCAGCCCGGCAATCCGCGGCCTCGGGTGTTCCGGCTGCCAAAGGCGCGCGCCGTCATCAATCGCATGGGCTTTCCCAATGAAGGCGCAGCGGCTGCCGCCCGGCGCCTGCGCCTGCGCCGCTACACCGGCGTGTGCGGCGTCAACATCGGCAAGAATGCGGCCACGCCGCTGGAGCAGGCGAGCGCCGACTACGTCGCCGCGCTGCAGGCGGTCTATGAGTTCGCCGATTACGTCACCATCAACATCAGCAGTCCCAACACCCAGGGTCTGCGTCAGCTGCAGGAAGGCGAGCAGTTGCGTCCGCTGCTGCAGGCACTGCTTCAGACCCGTGAGCAGCTGGCGGAGCGTGTGGGCTGGCGGGTGCCGCTGGTGGTGAAACTGTCACCGGATCTCTCGCCCGATGATCTGGCGGCAACCGCCGCGGTCATCCGCGAACTGCAGCTGGATGGCGTGATCGCCACCAATACCACACTCGATCGCAGCGCCGTCGCGGGACTGCCGCACGCTGAGCGGCCCGGCGGCTTAAGCGGAGAACCCCTGCGGGAGCGCTCGGCCGCCGTGGTGCGACAGCTGCGCGAACTGCTGGGCCCGCAGCTGCCGCTGATTGGCGTGGGGGGCATCGGTAGCGCCGCAGATGCCGCCGCCCTGTTCGCGGCGGGGGCCGACCTGATCCAGGTGTATACCGGGCTTGTGTACCGCGGCCCGGGCCTGGTGCGCGAGCTGGTCGCGGCCGATGCCGCGGCCCGCAGGCCCGCCCCGGCGCGGCCGCGCCATAATCGATCATAAATCTTCCCGTACTGCGCATTATTGCGGCATCTGGCGGTCCCATTGCGCGCCTGAAATGTACCCGTAGCGGAGGCAAGGTGCCGCCGCCCAGCAAGAGGGACGGGTCATGATTTCAAATGCGCGCAAGGTCAAAGGAACGGTGGTGGTTTTCGGCGTGGCATGCGCCGTGGCGGCAGCGCTGCCTTGCGTTGCCGAGGATGCGCCCCTGGCGTCCGACGCGGTGACCATCCAGGCCAAGAGCAACAAGGCCTCGGTGGAGGACAACATCGGCTTCTTCAGCGGGGTGGCCATCGGTGCGGTGGCCGGCGGCCCGATCGGGGCGGTGGCCGGCGGCGTCGTCGGGGTGGTGCTGGGCGAGCACTACCACCGCCAGAAGCTCGCCAACCGCGAGCTGGCCGAGAGCCTCTCCGGCAGCAATGCCGACAAGGCGAAACTGACACAGACCGTGATGCAGCTGGACAGCTCGCTGGATCACGCCCGTGAGCTCACGATGAATATCGGCTTTCGCACCGGCGATGCTCATCTGAGTGCCCAGGACATCGATCAGCTGACGACGCTCGGGCAGCTGGCCGGAAGCATCAGCGGGGTGAAGATCCGGATCAGCGGCTATGCGGATCCGCGCGGCGACCAGGACTACAACTTTGCCCTGTCCATGGATCGGGCCGAATCGGTGGCCGCCGTCCTCACCAATACCGGGGTGAAGGCGGAGCAGCTGGTGGTGGAGGCACTGGGTGCCAAGGATGCCGCGCGCAACGGCAACCTGGATGACTACGCGTTTCAGCGCCGCGTCAGCGTCAAGCTGATCCGGGCGCAGGGTGCCGATGCCGACAAGTCCGCGGCAACCGTTGCCCAGGTGCAGTAAGGAGGGCCGTGCGGCGCGCGAGCGCCGCACGGCACCGGCTCACAGAGTCTTCAGCACCGAGCGCAGGGTCTCGAAGATCTGATCGATATGCTTGGGTTCGATGATCAACGGCGGTGACAGCGCCAGGATGTCGGCCGTCTGGCGCACCAGCAGACCGCGTTCGAAGCACTTCGCATAGACATCGAAGGCGCGCGCACCCGGCTTGCCGGCGATGGGATCGAACTCCAGGCCCAGGATCAGGCCGTAGTTGCGCACGTCGATGACATACGGCTGACCACGCAGTGAATGCGAGGCCTCCTGCCATTCCTTGGCGACCGTTTTGGCGCGGGTGAGCAGGTTCTCGCGCGCATAGATGTCCAGGGTGGCAAGACCGGCGGCGCAGGCCGTCGGATGGCCCGAATAGGTGTAGCCGTGGAAGATCTCGATGCCATCCGGGCCCTTCATGAAAGCGTCGTAGATGTTGCGGCTGACGATGGCAGCGCCCATGGGCACGCAACCATTGGTCAGACCCTTGGCGCAGGTGATGATGTCCGGGGTGATGCCGAACTCCTGGGCGGCGAAGGGCGAGCCGGTGCGCCCGAAGCCGGTGATGACCTCGTCGAATATCAGCAGGATGCCGTGCTTGGTGCAGATGTCGCGCAGCCGCTGCAGGTAGCCCACCGGGGGCAGCAGTACGCCGGTGGATCCGGCGATGGGCTCGACGATCACGGCGGCGATGGTCGAGGCGTCCTGCAGGGCGATGATCTTTTCCAGCTCATTGGCCAGCTCGGCGCCATGCTGGGGCAGGCCGCGTGAGAAGGCGTTGCGCGCCAGGTCGTGCGTGTGGGGCAGATGATCCACATTCGGCAGCAGCGTGCCGGACCACATCTTGCGGTTGGCCGCGATTCCGCCCACCGAAATGCCCGCGAAGCTGACCCCGTTGTAGCCGCGGGCGCGGCCCACGATGCGGGTGCGGCGCGCTTCGCCGCGCACGGCGTGATAGCCAATGGCGATCTTCAGCGCGGTGTCGACCGCCTCGGAACCGGAGTTGCCGAAGAACACATGGTCCAGGCCCTCGGGCGCCAGGGCCGCCACGCGGTTTGCGAGTTCATAGGCGCCCGGATGCCCCATGTTGAAGGGCGGGGCGTAGTCCATGGTCTCCAGCTGCTTGGCGACCGCTTCGGTGATTTCGCGCCGGCCATGGCCCGCATTGACGCACCACAGGCCGGCCACCGCGTCCAGGATCTGGCGCCCGTCGGCGCTCCAGTAGTGCATGCCCGATGCCTTGGCCAGGATGCGCGGCTTGGCTTTGAACTGCCGGTTCGGCGTGAAGGGCATCCACAAAGATTCGAGCGAGGGCGTGGACATGATCGTATGTGCTCCGGAACGCGAGTGCGGTGAAGGGGCGCGATGATAAAGAAAGTTGACAATTTGGGCTACAAGGGCGGAAATTTCGCCCCCTTCGTTGAGTATCCTCAACATGTTAGTTGTTTACATAATATGAGCATCGACGTTGGCGCCAAATTGCGCAGCGTGCGGGTGGCCTTCGGACTGTCGCAGCGGGCCCTGGCCCGCCGGGCCGGAGTCACCAATGGATTGATTTCTCTGATCGAGCAGAACCGGGTCAGTCCTTCGGTAAGTTCACTGAAGAAAGTGCTGGATGGCGTGCCCATGACCTTGGCCGAGTTCTTCACCCTGGATGAAGGCAGTGCGCCACAGATGTTCTTCACCGCCGCGGAACTGACGGAGGTGGGCAACGAACAGGTTTCCCGGCGCCTGGTTGCGGCACAGCGCAGCGGCCGGCAGCTCTCGATCGTTCATGAACGCCATGCGCCCGGTTCGGCCACCGGCGATGAGATGCTGGCGCACCGTGGCGAGGAGGGCGGGCTGGTGGTGCGCGGGCGCATCGAGCTGACCATCGGGGGCTCCACGCGGGTGCTGGGCCCCGGTGATGCCTACTATTTCGCAAGTCAGCTGCCGCATCGCTTCCGCAATGTCGGCCGCGAAGTGTGCGAAATTGTCAGCTGTGTCACACCACCGCGACAATAGGAACGAGCGTGGCTGACGAGCAGGGCACGGCGCTGTCGTTGATCGCCAGCTGCCCGCGGGGTCTGGCGGATCTTCTGGCCCAGGAGCTCATTGCGCTGGATGCCCACGCGGTGCGTGAGCGCGCCACGGGCGTGAGCTTCCAGGGCTCCCTGGAATGCGCCTACCGGGTGTGCCTGGAGTCGCGCACCGCCAACCGCCTGTTTCTGGAGATCGCCAGCTTCACGGCCGCCAGCGCCGATGAGTTCTATGCCGAGGCGCGCCGCGTCGACTGGACCGGACATCTGGGGCCACAGGCAACGCTGGCCTGCGACTTCAGCGGACAGCATCCGCAGATCACCCACACCCATTTCGGCGCCCTGAAGCTGAAGGATGCCATCTGCGATGGCCTGCGCGCCTGGGCGGGCTATCGTCCGGATGTGCAGCGCGAACGTCCCGACGTTCGCGTTCATGCCCACGCCAATGGGGAGCAGATCACGCTGTCCATCGACCTTTCCGGGGAGAGCCTGCACCGGCGCGGCTATCGCGGGGCGGCGGGCGAGGCGCCGCTGAAGGAGAACGTGGCCGCCGGCATCCTGCTGCGCGCGGGCTGGCCGCAGCTTGCGGCCGAAGGGGCGGGTTTTCTTGATCCCATGTGCGGCTCAGGAACCCTGGTAATCGAGGCGGCGCTGATCGCGGCCGGGCGCGCCCCGGGTCTGGGGCGCGACTACTTCGGGTTCAGCGGCTGGCGCGGACATGATGCGGCGCTGTGGGCGCAGGTGCAGGCGCGGGCACGCGCGCAGCTGCGCGAAGTGCCGCCCGGCCATCAGCCGCTGCGCGGCGTCGATCGTGATGCATCGAGCATTCGTGCCGCCACGGACAATGCGCAGCGCGCCGGCATCGCGGCCTGGGTACACTTCGCTACCGGCCTGCTGGCCGAGGCCGCGCCGCTGCCGGGCCAAAGCCTCGGACTTGTCGCCACCAATCCACCCTATGGCGTGCGCATGGAGGACCTGGCCGGCGCACGCGTCGCGCACCGCGAACTGGGCATCGCGCTGCGCGAGCAGTTCCAGGGCTGGCATGCCGCGGTGTTCACCGGTACGCCGGAGCTGGGGCTGGAACTGGGTATCCGCGCCCGGCGCACCCACACCTTGTGGAACGGCGCCATCGAGTGTCGGCTACTGCGCCTGACGGTTGAAACCGCCAGCTTTCGCGCCGTGGGCCAGAAGCGCACCGGGCTGAGTGCCGACGCGCAGTTGGCAGCGGCGCCCGGGGCGCGCATGTTCGCCAACCGCCTCACCAAAAATCTCAAGCGGCTGGACAGCTGGGCGGATGAGCAGGGGGTCTTCAACATCCGGCTCTATGATGCCGACATGCCCGAATACGCGCTGGCCATCGATCGCTACGGCATTGCCGGGGAAGAGGGGCCCGAGCAGTGGCTGTATGTCCAAGAGTACGAGGCGCCCTCGAGCATCGACCCGGAGGCCGTGCGCCGCCGGCGCAGCGAGGCGCTGTCGGTACTGACCGAAGTCACGGGTGTGCCCGGGGAGCGCATCCGCGTGCGCCTGCGCCGCAAGCAGTCCGGCGGTGGGCAGTACCGCAAGCTCGAAAGCCAGGCGGTGTTCCACATGGCACGCGAGGCGAGCCTGCGGTTCTGGGTGAATTTCGATGACTACCTGGACACCGGGCTGTTCCTGGATCACCGCATCACCCGCGAGCGGCTGGGGGCGCAGGCCCAGGGGCGGCGGTTGCTGAACCTCTTCTGCTATACCGCCACCGCCACCGCGCATGCCGCCGCGGGCGGCGCCCGCGCCAGCACGTCGGTGGACATGTCGCGTACCTATCTGCAATGGGCGCGACGCAACCTGGACCTCAATGGCGTGGCGCGCGAGCCGCACGAACTGATCCAGGCGGACTGCCGCCAGTGGCTGGATGAGGCAGTGGCGGCGCGCGAGCGCTACGACCTGATATTCCTTGATCCGCCTACTTTCTCGAACTCCAAGCGCATGCAGGGTGTGCTCGATGTCAGTCGCGACCACGGCGTGCTGATAGATCTGTGCACACAGTTGCTCGTTGCCGACGGCCTGCTGCTGTTCTCGACCAATGCGCAGCGCTTCAAGCTGGATGAATCGCTCACTGAGCGCTATGCCGTGACGGACATCTCGCGCGCCACCATCGCGCTGGATTTCGAGCGCAAACCGCGCATCCACCGCTGCTTTGAAATTCGGCCTAGAGCAGATCCCTGATCCGGTAGTACATCATGGCCAGCACCAGGGCCGGGCGGCGCAGCGCCTGGCCGCCAGGGAAGCCGCCATGGGGGATGCGCGCAAAGACATCGAAGCGGCCGGCGTCAGCGGCGATGGCTTCGCTCACCAGTTTGCCGGCGATGCCGGTGAGGGCGATGCCATGGCCCGAGAAGCCCTGCAGGTAGTAGACCTCCGGCCAGAGCCGCCCGAAGTCCGGCGCCCGGTTGCGGGTGATGTCCACATGACCGCCCCACGCGAACTGCACCTGCGCCTCCCGCAGTTGCGGGAACACCCGTGTCATGCGCGCGCGCGTGGCGGCGGCGATCCTATCCGGATCGAAGCCGGCGTAGGTGACCCGGCCCCCGAACAGCAGGCGGTGATCCGCCGAGCGCCGGAAATAATCCAGCACCCAGTTCATATCGGCGACCGCGGCATTGTTGGTGATCAAAGCCTGGGCCCGTGCCGCGCCCAGCGGTTCGCTCGCCACGATGCAGGTACCCACGGCCATGATCCGCGACTGCAGCTGCGGGGCGGTGGCACCCAGATAGACATTGCCGCACAGGACCAGCTGCCGGCATAGCACCTCGCCGCCGCCGGTGCGCACCCGTACCGGCGCACGGGCGGCGAAGTCCAGCGCGCGCGTGCCCTCGAAGATCCGTACGCCGCGCCGCTCGGCGGCGGCCGCCAGCCCCAGGGTGTAGTTCAGCGGTTGCAGGTGCCCGGCATTGGGGTCGTAGAGCGCTCCCAGGTAGCGCTCGCTGGCGATGATGCTGCGCACCTCATCGCGCGGCATGTAGCGCACGCCGGGGTAGCCGTAACGCTGCTGCAGCTCCTCCACGTGGTCGCGCAATTCGCGGTCGTGGCGTGGCTTGACGGCCGTGAGCATGTGCCCGGCCACGAACTGAGCGTCGATGCCGTGGCGCGCGATCAGGTCGCGCACCAGCCGTACCCCCTCGACGCTGATGTCCCAGACCCTGCGGGCATCGGCCGCGCCGATGAGCTTTTCGAGCCGGTCCTGACCCGCCGCGACCCCGGGCAGCACCTGGGCGCCGCTGCGGCCCGAAGCGCCCCAGCCGATCTGCTGCGCCTCGAGCAGAATCACATCGAACCCGCGCTCGGCCAGGTGCAGCGCCGCGGAAGTGCCGGCGATGCCGCCGCCCACCACGCACACATCACAGCGCTGTGTCCCGGCGAGCGCCGGGCGGACCGGTGCCGGGGCGCCAGAGGCGGCATAGTAAGTGGGCGCAAGCGGCTGGCCGGACATGTCGGCAACACCAGGTGTTTAAAATATTTGATGCGCCCAGCGCTGCGCTTCGCACACCGGCGGCGGGCCTCCGGGTACGCGGCAAGTGCTCGCGCAAATGGCTATATTGAGGGGCTTCAGCGCTATTTTACCACCGAACGATCCGTGGCCAAAATGTGCGCCGGGGAGCAGCCGGCGGCCCTGTCGTATGCTCTAATACGCCTCTGTAATAAGATCTGAAGGCGGGCCGTGTTTAAAATGTTAAACAAGCCCCGAGACTACCCATGAAATCCCGACGCCCGGTCATCGGCATATCCGCCGATCGCCGCATGATTGGCCGACATCCCTTTCACCTGGTCGGCGAGAAGTACATGACGGCGATCACCCAGGGCGCGGGAGGCATTCCGCTGCTGCTGCCGGCGCTGGGCGACAGTGCCGACATCGATGAGGTGTTGCGTCACCTGGACGGGATCGTGCTGCCCGGCAGCCCGTCGAATGTGGAACCGCACCATTATGCGGGGGCGCCCAGTGTTCCGGGGACCTTGCACGATCCGGAGCGCGATGCGACTACCCTGACCCTCATTCCGCGGGCCGTGCAGATGGGCGTGCCGCTGCTGGGCATCTGTCGGGGCTTCCAGGAAATGAATGTCGCCTTCGGTGGCACCCTGCTGCAGCGGGTTCATGAGGTGCCCGGGCACCTGGACCACCGCGACGATGAGAGCGCTGACCTTGAGACCCAATACGGCCCCGCGCACGAGGTGCGCCTGGAGCCCGGGGGGTTGCTCAACAAACTGGCGGGCGCGGATCAGATCCGCGTCAACTCGCTGCACTGGCAGGGTGTGGAGCGGCTGGGCAAGGGCCTGGTCGTCGAGGCACGCGCTCCGGATGGCCTGATCGAGGGCTTTCACGTGGGCGGCGCGCCGCACTTCGCGCTGGCCGTGCAGTGGCACCCGGAGTGGCAGGCGATGAGCAATCCGTTTTCGCGCGCGCTATTTGCGGCCTTTGGCGACGCCAGCCGCGAGCGTGCGCAGACCAGGTGATTTATGGCGACTGATATTCAACAGTTCTTCCGTGACCACGGCATCTCCGAGGTCGAGGCGATCATCCCGGACATGGCCGGTATCGCCCGCGGCAAGATCATGCCGGCGGAAAAGTTCGCCGAAGACGGCGGCATGCGGCTGCCGGAGAGCATCTTCCTGCAAACGGTGACGGGGGACTATCCGATCAACACCGGGGATGCCATGAACCCGGCCGAAATCGACATCATCCTGAAGGCGGACTCCAAGACCGTGCGGCGCGTGCCATGGGCGGCCGAGCCCACCGCGCAGGTGATTCACGACTGCTTCTACGGGGACGGGCGTCGGGTCGCGATGGCACCGCGCAACGTGCTGCGGCATGTGTTGGAGCTGTATGCCCAGCGTGGCTGGGACCCGGTGGTGGCACCGGAGCTGGAGTTCTACCTGATCGAACCGAATCTCGACGCCGACTATCCCCTGAAGCCGCCGGTGGGCCGCTCCGGCCGCGCCGAGCCCGGCCGCCAGTCCTACAGCATCGCCGCGGTCAATGAGTTCGATCCTCTGTTTGATGACATCTACCAGTTCTGCGAGGACCAGGAGATCGAGATCGACACGCTGATCCACGAGGACGGACCGGCGCAGATGGAAATCAACCTGATCCATGGCAATGCGCTCGACCTCGCCGACCAGGCTTTCCTGTTCAAGCGCACCGCGCGCGAGGCCGCGCTGCGCCACAAGATGTACGCGACCTTCATGGCCAAGCCCCATGCCAAGGAGCCGGGCAGCGCCATGCACATTCACCAAAGTGTGCTGGACCGCAAGAGCGGCAAGAACATCTTCAGCAACCCCGACGGCACGCCCTCGCAGCTGTTCTTTGCGCATATCGCCGGCCTGCAGCGCTATCTGCCGGCGGCCATGGCCCTGTTCTGCCCCAATGTGAACTCCTACCGGCGCCTGACCCGCTACCAGACCGCTCCGATCAATACCCACTGGGGCTACGACAACCGCACCGCCGGCTTGCGGGTGCCCAATGCCAGCGCCGCGGACCGCCGCGTGGAGAACCGGTGCGGCGGTGCGGACGCCAACCCGTATATCGCCATGGCGGCCTCGCTGGCCTGCGGCTATCTGGGCATGACCGAGGGACTGCAGCCCTCCGACCCGATCTCCGGCAGTGCCCATGACCTGCCGTTCGGGCTGCCGCGCAGCCTGGATGAGGCGCTGCGCGAATTGCGCTCGAGCGAACCGCTGGTGGAACTGCTCGGGCCGACCTTCGTTGAGGCCTTTGCGCTGGTCAAGGAGGCCGAGTACGAGGTGTTTCTGCAGGTCATCAGTTCCTGGGAGCGCGAGCACCTGCTGCTGAATGTCTGAAAGCATGGGCGCAGCGGCCGGCTGTACTATAGGTCAATGGGATTTCTTCGTACTGCCATCGCAGTGTGCGCACTACCGCTGTGCCTTGGCGCCTGCAGCGGCGGTTCAAGCGTCGATGACAAGGTGCTGAACGTCTATCAGTGGTCAGACTACGTCGCCCCGGGGGTCATCGAGGATTTCGAGCGCGAATACGGTATCAAGGTCAACTATGACGTGTTCGATTCCAACGAAGTGCTGGAGACGAAGATGCTCATGGGGCATTCAAACTTTGACGTGGTGGTCCCCTCCGGGCCCTTCCTGCAGCGCCAGATCACGGCCGGTGTCTACCAGAAGCTCAACAAGCAGCTGCTGCCGAACCTCAGGTACGTGGATCCGGAAGTGGCGCGCGAGTCGGCGGTCTACAATCCGGGCAACGAGTATGGCGTCGACTACATGTGGATCACCTCAGGTCCGGGCTACAACGTGGCCAAGATCCGCGAACGCATGCCGGATGCCCCGGTAGACTCCCTGCGCATGATCTTCGATCCGGCCGTGGTGTCCAAATTCCAGGATTGCGGCGTGTCCATGCTGGACACACCCACCGAAATGCTGGGCGCGGTGCTGATGTACCTGGGCCGCAATCCGAACAGCGAAGCGCTGGAGGATCTGCAGGCTGGCGAGAAGGCACTGCTGGCCATACGGCCCTACATCCGTTACTTGCATTCATCGCGCTACATCGATGACCTGGCCAATGGCGAGATCTGCCTGGCGATGGGCTGGTCGGGGGATGTGAAGCAGGCCCATGACCGGGCCATCGAGGCCGGACGGGGCATTGAACTGGCGTACCGCATCCCCAAGGAGGGTGCGATGCGCAACTTCGACATGGTGGCCATTCCCGCCGATGCTCCGCATGTGAAGAATGCCCACCTGTTCATCAATTTCCTGCTGCGCCCGCAGATCGCCGCGCGCAACAGCAACTACCTCAAATATGCCAATGGCGATGAGCCGTCGATCGAGGCGCTGCAGAGCGCCGTCAGGAACGATCCGGGCATCTATCCGCCGCCGCAGGTGCGCGCGCAGCTGGTGCCGGAACTGGCCAAGTCCCCGCAGTTCACGCGGTTGCTGAACCGCATGTGGACGCGATTCAAGACCGGCGAATAGGGCGCTACGGTGAACCAACAACAGCCAATCGACTCGGCGACGCAGCCGGCCTACGTGCGCATCGACAAAGTCAGCAAGCGCTTCGATGACTTCGTGGCGGTGGATGAGGTCAGCCTCGACATCCATCAGGGCGAGATCTTCTGTCTGCTGGGTGGCTCCGGATCGGGCAAGACCACGCTGCTGCGCATGCTGGCCGGGTTCGAGACGCCAAGCGCCGGGCGGATCCTGGTCGACGGGCGCGATATGAGCACCGTGCCGCCCTATGAGCGGCCGGTGAACATGATGTTCCAGTCCTATGCGCTGTTCCCCCACATGAGCGTGGAAAAGAACATCGCCTTCGGCCTGGAACAGGAAGGCCTGCGACGCGATGAGATCAGGCGGCGCGTCGGGGAAATGCTCGACATCGTGAAGATGGGCAGCTTCGGGCACCGCAAGCCACACCAGCTCTCCGGCGGCCAGCGGCAGCGAATCGCCCTGGCCCGTTCGCTGGTCAAGCGGCCCAAGCTGCTGCTGCTGGATGAGCCGCTGGCGGCATTGGACCGCAAGCTTCGCGAGCATACCCAGTTCGAGCTCATCAACATCCAGAAGGCCCTGGGCGTGACCTTCATCGTCGTGACGCATGACCAGGAGGAGGCCATGACGCTCTCGACGCGCATGGGTGTCATGAACCACGGCCGCATCGTCCAGGTGGGCACGCCCTCGCAGATCTACGAGTCCCCCGGCACGCGCTTCATCGCCGACTTCATCGGCTCGGTCAATCTGTTCGAGGGCCAGGTGCTGGGCGAGACGGAACGCCAACGCATCCGCAGCAGTGAACTTGGCTGCGTGATCAGGGTCGATCGGCAACTGCCGGCGGTGCGCGATGCCACCGTGTGGGCGGCGGTGCGGCCGGAGAAGATCGCCATGTCCCGGCAGCCTCCCGGGCGCGATGCGGTGCACCCGGACACCGAGAATGTGGCCCGTGGGCGGGTCCGCGCCATCGCCTACATGGGCGACGCGTCGGTGTACCTGGTGGCGCTGGATTCGGGCCGCGAGGTGCGCGTCACGCTGCCGAACTCCGCGCGCGATGCCGAGCAGCGCATCGGCCAAGACGAGGTCGTGTTCCTGTCCTGGCACCCGAGCAGCCCCGTGGTCCTGACGGAGTAGGGCATGCCACAGAACCTTCAAAGCGTGAACCAACGCGCACGGCGCCTGGTGATGGGCGTGCCGACGCTGTGGCTGCTGCTGCTGTTCCTGCTGCCGTTCCTGATCGTGCTGAAGCTGTCGTTCTCGCAGGAGCGGCTGACGATCCCGCCCTATGCGCCGTTGCTGGAATGGATCAACGGGGTGCCGCATCCGGCGCTGCACTTCAGCAACTACGCCTTTCTGTTCACCGATCCGCTGTATATCAGCGCCTACCTGTATTCGCTGAAGGTCGCGGCAGTGTCGACCCTGCTGTGTCTGTTGCTGGGCTATCCCATGGCCTATGTCATCGCCCGCGCCCAGGGGACCTGGCGCAGCGCGCTGCTGATGCTCATCGTGCTGCCGTTCTGGACGTCCTTTCTGCTGCGCGTCTATGCCTGGATCGGGCTGCTCAAGCACAACGGTGTCATCAACAACATCCTGCTGTACCTCGGGATCATCCACCAGCCGCTGACCATGCTGCAGACGGATTTCGCGGTGTACGTGGGCATCGTGTACTCCTATCTGCCGTTCATGATCCTGCCGCTGTATGCCAATCTGGAGAAGCTTGATGGGGCGCTGCTGGAGGCGGCGGCGGATCTGGGCGCCCGCCCCTTCACCGCATTCCTGCGCGTGACCCTGCCGCAGTCCATTCCCGGCATCATCGCAGGTTCGCTGCTGGTCTTCATTCCGGCGGTGGGCGAGTACGTCGTGCCCTCGCTCCTGGGACGCACCGACCAGCTGATGATCGGCCGGGTGCTCTCCGATGAGTTCTTCGAGAACCGCGACTGGCCGCTGGCGAGCGCCGTCGCCATTCTCATGCTGCTGCTGCTGGTGGTCCCCATCATGCTGTTCCAGCGCTCCGGCGGGCGGCAGATACAGAGTCACCCATGAGGAGCTCCGGTTGGTTGCCGCGCACGATGCTGGGTGTGGGATTGACGTTCTTGTACGCGCCCATCCTGTCGATGATGGTGTTCTCGCTCAACAATTCGCGGCTGGTGACGGTGTGGGACGCGGCGCATTCGCCGACCCTGAAGTGGTACGCCGAGCTGCTGGGCAACGATGAAATCCTGGACGCCGCATGGCTCTCGATCCGCATCGCCCTCATCGCCGCCAGCGGCGCCGTGGTGCTGGGCACCCTCACCGGAGTGGCGCTGGCGCGCTTCGGGCCGTTCCGCGGTCGCACCCTGCTGGTGGGCATGACCACCGCGCCACTGGTGATGCCCGAGGTCATCACGGGTCTTGCGCTGCTGCTGCTGTTCATCACCCTGCAGCAGGCCATTGGCTGGCCGCGCGGCACGGGCATGGTCACCATCACGCTGGCCCACATCACCTTCTGCACCGCGTACGTGGCGGTGGTGGTGCAGTCGCGCCTGGTCGGGTTCGATGAGTCCTTGGAGGAGGCGGCCTTGGACCTCGGGGCCCGGCCCGGGACGGTGTTCCGCCGCATCACCCTGCCGCTGGTGGCGCCGGCGCTGGTCTCCGGCTGGCTGCTGTCTTTCACCCTCTCCTGGGATGATCTGGTCATCACCCAGTTCGTCGCGGGGCCCGGCTCCAGTACGCTGCCGATGGTGATATTTTCAAAGGTCCGCCTGGGCGTAAGTCCGGATGTGAACGCGCTGGCGACCATCATGGTGCTGTTCGTGGCGACCGGCATTACCCTGTCGGCGTTCTGGATGCGGTATCAGCACCGGAGGCGCGAGCGCGACATGCAGCTGGCGGCCGCCGCCAATCAGTGAAGGCCACGTTTCAAGGCAATCGAATGAGTCAGAATCTGCTGGGAATCGATGTCGGCGGCTCGTCAGTGAAGGCGGGCGTGGTGGACGTGACTACGGGGCAGCTGCTGGGGGAGATGATCTCGGCGCCGACGCCGCGGCCCTCGACACCGGACCGCCTGGCCGCGGTCATTGCGGGCCTCGCCAAGCGTCTGCCGCAGGCCAAGGGCAGCGTCGGTGTCGCCTTTCCGAGCGTGGTGCGCAACGGTGTGATCCGCACCGCCGCGAACATCGATCATTCCTGGCTGGGCGCCGATGGTGCGACGGTGGTCGGCAAGGCCGTCAACCGCCCGGTGGTGTTCCTGAACGACGCCGATGCGGCCGGGATTGCCGAAATGCGCTGGGGCGCGGGCAAGGACCTGAAGGGTACTGCCATCATGCTCACCTTCGGCACCGGCATCGGTTCGGCGCTGTTCGTGGATGGCCGGCTGTTCCCGAATACCGAGCTGGGCCATATGGAACTGAACGGCAAGGAAGCCGAGAAGTTCGCCTCCGCGCATGTGCGCACCGCCATGCATCTGGACTTTCCGGCCTGGATCGAACGGGTGAATGTGTACCTGGCACGGATGCAAGCGCTGTTCTGGCCGGACGTCATCATCCTGGGCGGCGCCGTCAGCGAGCGCTACGCTGAATTCTCGCGGCTGTTGAAGTGCGACGCGCAACTGCGCCCGGCGCATTTCGCCGGACAGGCCGGCGTCATTGGTGCAGCCATGGCCAGTTCCGAAGCATCATGACTGAATTCGGGCGCAGCAAACTGCCCGATGTGGGCACCACGATCTTTACGGTCATGTCGCGTCGCGCCCGCGAGTTGAATGCGCTGAACCTCGGCCAGGGGTTTCCCGACTACGATATCGATCCGCGGATCGGGGAGTTGCTGGCGCAGGCGGTGCGCGAAGGCCACAACCAGTACGCCCCCATGGAAGGCAGCCTGGCGCTGCGCCAGGTGATCGCCCGCAAGCTCCAGGCCACCTACGGCGTGGTGCGCGACTGGGAATCCGAGATCACGGTTACCCTGGGCGCGACGGAAGCCATCTTCTCGGCCATCCAGGCGGTGGTGGGCGCCGGGGATGAGGTCCTGGTGTTCGATCCCGCCTACGACTCCTACGATCCGGCCATCCGTCTTGCCGGCGGCCGCTGCGTGCACATCCCGCTGCTGCCACCGGATTTCCGCTATGACTGGGAGCGCGTGGCGGCGAGCATCACGCCGCGCACCCGCCTGATCATCATCAACTCGCCCCACAACCCCAGCTGCACCGCGGCCAGCGCCGCCGACCTGGAGGCGCTGGCGACGCTGGTGCGCCAGCGCAATATCCTGGTGCTGTCCGATGAGGTCTATGAGCACGTCATGTATGACGGGCGCCGGCATCATTCGGTGGTGGCGCATGCCGAACTGGCGGCGCGTTCATTCGTGGTGTTCTCATTTGGCAAGACCCTGCACGCCACCGGCTGGCGCGTGGGCTACTGCATTGCGCCCCCGCCCCTGACGGTGGAACTGCGACGCGTGCATCAGTTCAATACCTTTACCATCGCCACCCCGCTGCAGCAGGCCATTGCGCAGTACCTGCAGGAAAAACCGCAGGTATGGAGCGAGCTTTCGGGCTTCTTTCAGGCCAAGCGCGACCTGCTGCGCCAGGGCTTGGCGGCTTCGGCTTTCAGACTGCCGCCCGCCGAGGGCACTTTTTTCCAGCTTCTGGATTTCAGCGCGTTGCCGGGTCACAGCGCACGCACGCCGCAGGATCTGCCGCCGCAGGCCGATGTGCGCTTCGCCGAGGAGCTGCTGGTCAAAGCGGGAGTCGCCACCATCCCACTGTCGCCATTCTACGTCGCTGCGCCCCCCATGCCCTTTGTGCGACTGTGTGTCGCAAAACGTGATGCTACCCTTACCCAGGCGGTCACGCGTCTGCTTGAATTCGCGGGCACGGCCTAGCAAGGAAGAAAAGGGAATGAAGAAAGCCACGAGTATCAATCATCCGCCTGAAGTGGAGCTGCCGGCCGGCAACCGCCCGCTGGTGATGCCCATCTATCAGTCGGTGAAGTTCGAGTTCGAGACTCTGGATGACACCCTTGAATTCCTGCGCGGCGACCGGCCCGGTTACTTCTATTCGCGTGCCGCGAATCCGACCAACCGGCAACTGGAAATGCAGCTGGCGGCCATGCAGGGACGGGATGACTGCCTGGTCACAGGCTCCGGCGTGGGAGCGATCGCCCAGACGCTGCTGGCCCTCACCCGCCAGGGCGATCACGTGCTGTGCTTCGTTGAAACCTACAACCCAACCCGTTACCTGATCCGCCGGCTGCTGGCCCGCTTTGGCGTCAACAGCACCATGCTGTCCATCGAGGATCTGGCGGGCGTGGAGCGGGTGCTGCGCACCACCCCGACACGCCTGGTCGTTTTCGAATCCCCGACCAATCCGGTGACCAAGGTGGCCGATATCGAGGCCATCACCCGGTTCGCGCAGGCCCATGGAGCGCTCACGGTGCTCGACAACACCTTTGCGGGCCTGCACCAGCATGGCCAGTACCCGGTGGACATCTTCATCCACAGTCTCACCAAATACGCCTCGGGTGCCGGCGATGTCATGGGCGGTGCGGTGATCGCGCGCAGCGACATCATCCGCGGCCTGCGCGGCGAGTTCGGCACGCTGGGTGGAATCCTCGATCCGCATGCCGCCTTCCTGATCGCCCGGGGTCTTAAGACCTACTACCTGCGCTATGCGGCGCAGACCCAGGCCGCACAACGCATCGCCGAAAGGCTGGCGGCGCATCCACTGGTGGAGAAGGTTCACTACCCCGGGCTGGCGCAGCACCCGCAGCATGAACTGGCACGACGGCAGATGGAGCACTTCGGCACCGTGGTCACCGTGGATGTACACGGCGGGGATGCGGCGGCCGGACGCTTCGCCGATGCCCTGCAGTATTTTTCAATTACCGCAAGCCTCGGATCCAGCGAGTCGCTGGTGGTCCCCCCGCAGATGATGTCCAGTCGCGACCTGACCGCCGAGCAGGCCGAGATGTCCGGGGTCGGCCCCGGCACCGTGCGCCTCTCGATCGGTTTAGAGGATGTGGAAGACCTGATCGAGGATCTGGACCAGGCGCTGGAACGCAGCCAGGCATGACGCTGACTTTGCGAGGTACGCCGGCCCGGGATGGTTTCCGGATGCCGGCGGAAAGTGAGCCGCACGCCGGCTGCTGGATGCTGTGGCCGGAACGGCCCGACAACTGGCGGCGCGCCGCCCGGCCGGCGCAGGCGGCCTTCGCCGCGGTGGCCACCGCGATTTCGCGCTTCGAGCCCGTGACCATGGGCGTGACCGCTGCGCACTTTGATGCCGCCCGCGCGCAGCTGCCAGGCCGGATCCGCGTCGTGGAACTGTCGCACGATGACGCCTGGATGCGCGATGTGGGCCCCACCGGTGTCGTCAATGACGCTGGGGAGCTGCGCGGCGTGGACTGGCCGTTCAACGCCTGGGGCGGATTTCACGGCGGACTGTATGCGCCCTGGGAGCTCGATGATCACGTGGCCCGCAAGGTTCTGGAGATCGAAGGCCTGGCGCGCTACCGGGCGCCACTGATCAACGAAGGCGGTGCGATTCATGTGGATGGCGAGGGTACTGCCCTGGTCACCGAGCAGTGCCTGCTGAACCGCAATCGCAATCCCGGCAAGACCCGCGCGCAGATCGAAGGGCACCTCAAGCAGTATCTGGGTGTGAGCCGGGTCATCTGGCTGGGCAGCGGCGTGTTCAACGATGAGACCGATGGGCACATCGACAACCTGGCCTGCTTCGTGCGTCCGGGCGAGGTATGTCTGACCTGGTGCGATGACCCGACAGACCCGCAGCATGCGATTTCAAGCGATGCCCTGGAGCGGCTGCTGGCCGCGCGCGATGCAGCTGAGCGGCGCCTGCGGGTCCACAAGGTCCCCGCGCCGGGCCCGCTGTACATGAGCCGGCGGGAAGCCTCCGGGGTACAGCGCAGGCGCGGTTCGCACGCGCGGGTGGCGGGCCGGCGGCTGGCCGGCAGCTATGTCAATTTCTACCTGGCCAATGGCGGGCTGGTGATGCCCCTGCTGGATCCGCGCACCGATCGCGCAGCCGCGCGCGTGCTGAAGGGATTGTTTCCGCAGCGCCGGCTGGTGGGGGTCGCGGCCCGTGAGATCCTGCTGGGGGGCGGCAACATTCACTGCATTACGCAGCAGCTCCCGGCGCACATCGCCTAGCGACCCAGCGCCAGACGCTGCGCGCTGTCCAGCCAGTCGCGTTGTGCCCGGCGGTAGTGCGCCGGCGCGATGCGTGCCTGCTCCAGAAGATCCTTGGCCACGCTACGGGATTCCTCGACCCGGCCTTGTGCCTTGAGCAGCTGCGCATAGCGCACCGCGGCCTCTGCTCCGGGGTAGGAGCCGGCGAGGATCTGATATTCCGCCAGGGCCTTCTCCACATTGCCTTCAGCTTCCAACGCCCGCGCGTACAGCAGATGCGCCTGCGGTGAGCGGTACCCCGGATTCATGCGCAATGCTTCGTCGAGCGTCGTCCGGGCGGAGCTCGCATCGCCGCCGCCGAACTGCGCCCGCGCCAGCCCCAGCATCAGGTCCGGATCATGTTCATACAGCCCGGTGAGTACCTTGCGGTACGCGTCCGCGGCCTCCTGGAACCGATTGTGACGCAGCAGCTCTTCGGCCAGACGCTGGGTGCTGGCCACATTGTGGGTGACCTGCGCCTCATCCTGCAGGCGCCGCAGCTGCGCCTCGGGGTCCAGGGCCCGCTTGACGTTGCGGCGCGTCGCCTGGGCGGTGCGGCTGTTCAGCAATTCCGGGAGCAGCTCGACAATCGCATAGGCGATGGCACCGGCCACCGGCACGAAAACGATCAGGAAGATCCACAAGGTATTCCGGCCCGTGCGGATGACATGGATGATGAGCAGCACCATCAGAATGATGGGCAGGGCGGCTACAAGGAGGTAGACCATTCGGTTCTTTATCAACAAAGGATGCTGGCAAGCTTACTGGCGGCTGCCGATGATCTCCACCCGTGCACTGTAAGCCCGTGATTGTTCAGTCGTTCTTGGCCCCGGTGCTGCTATTCTTGCACCGTGAACCGTGACCTCCGGACGCCCGGCCCGAAACTGACGCGCCACCTGGCCCTGGCCATGGGCTGGCTGCTGCTCGCCTTCGCGGCGGTTGCGTTCGGCGCTGACGCGGCGCCTGCCCCGACCGATACGTCTTCGGCGCCCGCGCCCGGGCACCGCCTGCGCATCGGCCTGGTGCTCTCCGGCGGCGGCGCGCGTGGCGCGGCCCACATCGGTGTCCTGGAAGTCCTGGATCAGCTGCATATCCCGATCGATGCCATTGCCGGCACCAGCATGGGCGCGGTGGTCGGCGGCCTGTATGCCAGCGGCCTGTCCGCCACCCAGATCGCGACGGTCGCCAATTCATTGAACTGGCAGGATGCTTTTCACGATCGCCCGCCGCGCGACGAACTGACCTACCGCCGCAAGGAAGAGGACGAGAGCTTTCTGGTGAACTTCCCGGTGGGCGTTCGCGACTGGGCCTTCCAGCTGCCCAAGGGACTGATCAAGGGTCAGAGCCTGGAGATGCTGCTGCGGCGCCTGACGTTGCCGGTGGCGACGATCGGCTCGTTCGATGACCTGCCCACACGGTTCCGCGCCGTGGCCACCGACCTCGCCAGCGGTGATCCGGTGGTGATGAAGAGCGGTGATCTGGCCTCGGCCATGCGCGCCAGCCTGTCGGCCCCGGGCCTGTTCGAGCCGGTGGAGCGCGAAGGCAAGGTATTGGGGGATGGTGGCCTCGCCGACAATCTTCCCATCGACGTGGCACGTGCCATGAACGTGGATGTGCTCATCGTGGTGGACGTTGGCGCACCGCTGTTCGCGCGCGATCGGCTCGGCAGCGCCACCACCATCGCCAACCAGATGCTGTCGATCCTGATCCGCCGTGATGCCACGCGCCAGCTGCAAACGCTGGCGAAATCCGACATCCTCATCAGCCCGACGATGGGCAACCTGTCCTCGTTTGATTTCGGCATCGTGCCCAAGGCGATGGCGGCCGGTTCCAAGGCGGCACAGGACGTGAGCGAACGTCTGCGTCAGCTGGCGCTGAGTCCGGATGACTATGCGCGCTACGTCGCCGATCGGGATGCGATGCGTCGCGGACTGCCGCATATCGACTATGTCAAAGTGAACCCGACCTCGGAGCCCTACGTCGCTGCGCTCAACGGAATGTTTGCACCGTTTGCCGGTCTGCCGCTGGATCCGAAGGCATTGGAACGCACCATCGATGAATATTATGGCCGCGGCAAACTGGAGAGCCTGGATTACCAGGTACTGACGGATGGCGATCAGCATGGCCTGCTGATCACGGCGCAACCCAACTCCTGGGGACCGGATTTCGTGCGCTTTGGCCTGGGACTGCAGGACGACTTCCAGGGCAACGCAACCTACAACATCGGTGCGCGACTGGTGATGGGAGACATCACCAGGACGGGCGGGGAGTGGGTCTGGGACCTCGAGGCCGGCAGCTCGCCGCACATCTATACGGAGCTGTACCTGCCCTTCGAACAGACCTCGGCCTACTTCATAGATCCGCATACCGAGTTTGATGACATCAATACCCCGCTCGTGAATTCGGAACAGAACCACCTGGCCGAACTGCGCGTGCACACCTTCCGCACCGGCCTGGATCTGGGCAAGGAACTGGAAAACATTGGCGAACTGCGCTTTGGCGTCTACCACGAACAGGGCGGCACCTCGGTGCTGATCGGTGACGTGCCGCTGCCCCCGGTGACCGAGACCTTCAACGCCAACGGGTATTTCGCGCGCTTCTCGCTGGATCAGCTGGATGATGTGCGCTTCCCGCACAACGGCCAGCTGGCAAGCGTGGAGTGGAACAGCGAGCGTTACGAGGTCGGCAATGACGTGCCGTTTGACCGCCTGTCCGTGAACTATCTCACCGCCGGCACCTTCGGCCGCGAAACCGCCATGTTTTGGATCTCCGGGGGCGCCACCTTCAATCAGACCAATCCGCTGGATGTGCGCACTCAGTATCCGCTGGGCGGACTATTCAACCTGTCGGGAATCGCGGCCGATTCGCTCGCCGGTCCGCAATACGCGATTGCCCGCGTGCTGCTGTACCGCAAGATCGGCAAGGGTGGTGACGGACCCTTCGACTTTCCGACCTACGTGGGCGTGTCATTCGAGGCCGGGAATGTCTATGAGAAGCTCGGCGACATCAACTGGGGGAACAGCCGCAAGGATGCCAGCATATTCCTGGGGATCGATACCTTCCTCGGGCCAATCTACCTCGCAACCGGCTATGAAGAGCATGGCCGGCAGGCGTTCTACCTGTTCCTGGGTCGCACTTTCGGTAACGGCTCGACCAGTAACGGCAACGGCCAGACCATCGATTAAAGGCCGCGGCTTTCGGCGAGGTTTTCGATCTTCTCGAAGCGCAGCGACGGCGCATCGCTGGCACGGGAGTACTCGTGCCGGCGGCTCATCTCGGCCATGTCGGCGTCGCGTTCCTGGGGCGTGGCATACCAGTGCAGTCGGTGCCACTCGGGTCCCAGAAGCTTGCGCATCGGGTCGCCTGAGGGCAGGCTGACGCGCAGGCCATAGGGACGAAGCCGCTCCACCGGCGGGGAGCGCAGATTATGTGCGTTGCTGATGCCCATGGAATTATTCTACCGCAAGTAGGCCTTGAGTTGCGCCCGGGCCGCCCCCAAGCAGATCATCCGTAAAAGCCACGAGGGAGACCCAGCATGGCGCTATTCAGCAGCAAGAATACCATCCCCGATCCGGCGCACGCGTTGCCGGGCCGCACCACACCGCTGGCGGTTCCTGAGACGCACTTCGTGAACCATCACCGCATCGTGCCACCATTTCCCGCCGGCATGGAAGAAGCCGTGTTCGGGATGGGATGCTTCTGGGGTGCCGAGAAGCTGTTCTGGAAACTGCCCGGCGTGTACTCCACCGCGGTCGGCTATGCCGGGGGCCACACCCCGAACCCCACGTACCAGGAAGTGTGCAGCGGTCGGACCGGTCACACCGAGGTGGTCAAGGTCATTTTCGACCCCAAGGTGATTTCCTACGAGCAGCTGCTGCAGACCTTCTGGGAGCATCACAATCCCACAGAGGGCATGGGCCAGGGTAACGATATCGGCACGCAGTACCGTTCGGCCATCTACACCCACGGTGACGAGCAACGGCAACTCGCCGAGCAATCCCTTGCCCATTTCCAGGGTCAGCTGACCAGTGCACGACTGGGCACGATCACCACCGAAGTCCGGCCAGCGCCGACGTTCTTCTACGCCGAAGACTATCACCAGCAGTACCTGGCGAAGAATCCGGATGGCTACTGCCCGAATCATTCGTGTGGAATTCCGTATCGATCCGCGGTGTCATATTCGGGTGAGAAGGCGTAGTCGCTGGCGTTGCCTGGGTTCAATCTGGAGGCCAAGGGGTTAGCGACCAGAGAGGCGATTTTCCGCAGGGAAACGCGCAATGTTTTCGGCGTGGCGGTCTGCCGGAAGTCTACCCGTGTTCACTGCCTAGGAAAGGTCGCGGGAAATACTCAAGACAACGTGATGGCCTCGGCCATCGGGTGCTCGCATATTCTGGAACGTATCGGTTCGGGCCAGATCCGGCCATTGAATGTGCCGGTGCTGTGCGACTTCTACTTCGCGGTGAACGCTTCGCGGTGCTGCATTCCGGAGTCTCCAATTTCGTCCCAGACAGCCTTTGAACCAACCCAGATGTGGTGAGCAATCCGAAGGCCCTCACCCCCTTCCGAGATCAGTCCGGCCGGCACAAATGTTTGCGAAGTATCATTGGCACCGGGTAACGGAGAGCCGCAAATGCGGCAAAACCAGCTTTGCCAGTCTGCGCCTGGCTTCTTCCACGAAGTAATTTGGTCTTCGCCTCGCAGCCATCGGAACGCGTTGTTGTCGGTCACGACCACCGCAATTCCGTTGCTGCCTGTGTATCTTCGGCAAATCGAGCAGTGACATACAAACACGTCCGAGATTTCGGTGTCGATCGCAAACGCCACTGCCCCGCAATTACATTCCCCGAGCGCCATCGGAGTGCCTCCCCATCCAGAGTGCCGTAAGAATGCCATGAAAAACCTGCTGTCAGAACCCTATGCGGCAATGCCCGCTGCGGGTCGCGATTGGCCGTTCCATCGCGCGGACTGTGTTCGAACGGCAACATCATGGCCCGTTTCGGGGGGCTCTATCGCCGCATACGAGACCAGACCACCGAGCATGCTTCAATCCGGAAAGACAGCTCGGGCCGGCGGCCGCGCGCCGGGAACCGACAGGGCGATGAGCAGGGCAGCGTCGAGTTCACGCAGCGTGTCGGCAGGCGCAAGACGCCGCCCCCCAGGCACACCAGTCGGGCGAAGCGCCGAGTCCGGCAGCCGGACGGGCGGGATCACGAACGCTGAATTTGGATTTGCCCGAAGCGACCTGAGGAAGGTACGCTGAGGCCGCAACTCCGGTCTTGCGCGCGCTGCGCGCCGCCGGTGGATTTCTTTCGGGGGGGGGGAACCTGATGCGTCGATTGATCTTCGGTCTGGTGGTCGTGGCCGCTGTGGCCGCGTATTCGCAAGGCGCCGTGGCTGCCCGGCATAACCCCAACGACGTCGAGTGGACCCAGCACGGCGGCAACCCGGACGAGCAGCGCTACAGCAAGCTCAAGCAGGTGACGGTCGACAACGTCGGCCAGCTCGGCCTTGCCTGGTACGCGGAAATTGCCGAACACGGCGGTTACCAGAGCACGCCCCTGGTGATCGACGGGGTGATCTACATGACGGCCCCGTGGAGCAGCCTCTACGCCTTCGACGCAAGGACCGGCAAGCAGTTGTGGAAGGTCGACCCGAAGGCGCCGCGGGAGATCGCCGCCACCTCGATCTGCTGCAACATCTCCAACCGCGGCGCGGCCTACGCGGACGGCAAGATCATCTGGGGCACGATCGACGGGCGCCTGATGGCCGTGAACGCCAAGACCGGCGCGAAGGTCTGGGAGGCGCGGGTCGCGGACTCGAAGGCGCAGTACTCGATCACCGGCGCGCCGCGCATCGGCGACGGCCTGGTGTTCATCGGCGTCGGCGGCTCGGAGTTTTACACCCGCGGCTACCTCGTGGCGCACGACGTGAAGACGGGCAAGCAAGTGTGGAAGTTCTACACCGTACCGGGCGATCCTTCGAAGGGTCCGGACGGGGCGGCATCCGATAACGTGATGCCGATGGCCGCCAAGACCTGGAACGGCAAGTGGTGGGAGAAAGGCGGCGGCGGCAGTACCTGGGATGGCATCGTCTACGACCCGAAGTCCGATCTGGTGATCTTCGGCACTGGCAATGGCCTGCCATGGCCGGCGGCACTGCGTTCGCCGGGCGGCGGCGATAACCTCTTCACCTCCTCCATCGTCGCGGTGCATGCGAAGACCGGCAAGTACAAATGGCACTACCAGGCCACGCCGATGGACGGCTTCGACTTCGACAATACAGCGCCCCTGACGCTGGCTGACATCACCATCGATGGCCAATCGAAGCACGTGGTGATGCAGGCACCCAAGAACGGCGTGTTCTACGTGATCGAGGCGGCCACCGGCAAGGTGGTGTCGGCGGATCCGTTTGTGCCCAAGATCAACTGGGCACTGGGCTTCGACAAGGCGAACAACTGGAAGCCCATCCTCAATCCGGAAGCCAACTACGGCAAGACCGGGAAGGGTTTCTGGCTGCTGCCTTCGCAGGCACATGTGTGGTACCCGCAATCGTTCAACCCGCAGACGGGTCTGATATACGTGCCCGCGCGCCGCGGCGTGGGTTCGTTCTACGCCGAGGAAGGGGGCCGCATCCTGGGCAACCAAATGGTGGATGTCGCCATGGGCCATCAGCCGGAAGGCAAGCGGCCCGAGGTCGAGAACCCCGGCGCTTACCTGCTGGCCTGGGATCCGGTGGCCCGCAAGGCGGCCTGGGAACAACGCGAAGGCAGCGGCAACGCGGGTACCCTCACGACTGCGGGCAACCTGGTATTCCAGGGCCTGCCCGGGAAGAAGTTCGGGGCATTCCGCGCCGACACCGGCCAGAAGGTGTGGGCCATTGACACCCAGGGCAACGTCGTCCCGGGACCGGTGACATACACGCTCGATGGCGTGCAGTACCTCGCGGTGATCTCATCGGCGAGCACCGGTTTTGCGGCCGCCGCCGGTAAGAACCGCCTGCTGGTGTACAAGCTCAACGGCGATGTGCAGCTGCCGCCGGCCCCACCGGAGGTGCCGCAGGTCCTCAACCCGCCGGCGGACTTCGGCGACGCGGCGATGCACGCGCGCGGCCAGGACCTCTACCAGCGTAACTGCACCGGCTGCCACGAGGGTGGACGCATATTCAGCGGCTTCCCGGACCTCAACTACACGATCGCGCTCAACGCCCCGGATCTGTTCAAGGCCATCGTGGTCGATGGCGCGCTCGCCGAGAACGGCATGATCTCGTTCAAGAACTCGCTGAAGGCAGAGGATGCAGAGGCGATCCGCTCCTTCCTCACTGCGCGCGCGAACGAGCTGAAGCGCCACCCGCCACCGGTGTTCGGGCCGGGTGGCCCTGGCGGTCCGCCCCCGGGTGCAGGTGCTGCGCCGCCTGCGCCGGCTGCGCACCAGTAGATGCAATCGGGGAGCATCAACCGTATGCGAGGTCTGTGCTCTGACCGACCTCGATAATATATCCGTCAGGATCGCGGATGTAGCAGCGCGTCTCGCCGTACTTTGGGATCGGCGCCGTGATGAACTGCGCGCCACGGCTCTTCCATAGTTCATAGCACGCTTGGATATCCGCAACGCGGAAATTCAAGAAGCTGTTGATGTGACTCGGGTTGGGAACGCTGAGCGTAACGGTCGGTTTATCCGGGGTAGGCCCGCCCCCCACGTTCAGAATCATCCAGATATTCGCAAGCTCAAGGTAGCCGGGCGCGTTGCCGTCACCCAGACTCAGAATGCGGGCGCCGAAGACTTTTTCGTAGTAGCGAGCCGAGCGCTCGATATCCGCGACAGTGAGAAAATGCGCGATGCTCATGCCCTCTCGCGGGGGCATCTCAAAGCTGTTCTGCCCGACTTGTACGCTGCTCATTGACGACTCCAATTCCGACAAGAAGTGCGCTTCGGCTGATTCTAGTCCTTTGGCATTCGCCGCCGCGGCGCATCGCTCACGCCGCGCCAGCCACCCGGCTCGGTTGCGTCACCCGCGCCAGTAGGGCGAATCCCATGATGGCCACAAGCGCCAGCCCGGCCTCTCCGAACAGCATGGTGTTGGTGCCGTAGCGGTCATGGAACACGCCGTCGACGTCGGTCATGGCGGCGATGGGCACATTGGACGCCGCCGCCAGCAGGTTGAACTTGGTGGCAGCCGCGCCCTTGCCGATGGCTTCCAGCACCACGGCAGAATAGCCGGCGTAACAGGCGCCCAGCACCAGGGCATAAACCAGGGTGCAGATGCTGAACATCTCCGGCGTGCGCGGCAGCACCGCCATCGCCGCCGCCACCCCCGCCAATGCCGCGCCGAACAGGCAGTAGGCGATCCAGCGATCCATACGGTCGCACAGAAACCCCGCCAGCACGGCGCCCACCAGACTGGCTACGCCGTTGAGCACGCCGGTCACCAGCGCCACGATATCGGCGCCGGCGTGCCACTCGCCGGCGATGGCGGACCATAAGCCGGAGGCGCCGCCGGAACCGATCGGTAGCACCATCAGGACAAACGCAAGCAGGCCCAGGCGTGAACGCATCACTGCCCAGACGTCCCGGCCGACGTCGGCGAGCGTTTCCACATAGCGCGTCCGGCGTGGCCCGCGTTCGGGTTCATCCACCCATGCAAGCCCGGCGATGCAGGCAATGCACAACAGCCCCACGGCGGCGGCGGCTTCCCACGGCGCGGCCACGCGCTGCGCCAGATACAGGCCCAGGCCGCCGCCGATACCCGAGCCGCCCAGATTTCCGGCCTGTGACCAGCCGGAGATCGTGCCCTTGCGCTCGTCCTCAATGCCATGCGCCATGAAAAGCTCGCTGGACATGCTGACCATGGTCGAGGCGAGGCTGGATATCACGACCAGCAGCACCAGCAGGACCGTCGTGTCGCGCGTCGCGGACACGAACCCCATTGCCAGCACGCTCAGTCCGGTGCTGATCGCGCCAATCACATACCATTGCCTGGCGTTCAGCAGGGTATCCACCAGGGGCGCCCAGAGCATCTTCCAGGTCTGAGGCCAGACCGAAAGGGAAACGACGGCCGCCACGGCGGCGGTGTGCATGCCGGCGCGGGACAGTAGGAAGGCCAGAGTCACGGACACATAACCGCCCGAGACGCCAAACGGCATCAGCAGCACCATGAAAACGGGGGCGGGGGTCCTGCGCCGTGCGACATCCATCCGCACAGCCTAGCTTAGTTGGGCCTATCGAGGCGCGCCCGCGCGCACGGCCCCGGGGAAACGCTGCCGCTAGGGGGCGGGAGCCGGGGTAGCGTTCCCGGTGACGCCGCTGTGCGTGAATTCGAATTGCACCACCCATTTGCGGCTATCTGGGTCATCCACCGCAACGAAGGTCCATTTCCGGGCCGCTTCGCGCGCCAGGCGGGCGAAATAGGCACTGGGCCCGGTGTTCTTCAGGTGCGCCTCGATGACGGCGCCGAAGTGATCGACCACCACCAATACCGCGATCCTGATGCGGCCGTGAATGGTCCCCAGCGCCCTGCGCGGTACAGTGGGCAGTGCTTCACGGACCACGCCAGGCTCCGGCAGATGCGCCGTCGGATTCTGCGCGGTGGCCTGCGCCATGGCAGCAGGTTGCGGCACGCTGGCCTGAGGAGTCACTGCCGTGGCCTGCGCGGGGTTCGCCGCCGAGTGAAACAGGTGCAAGTCCGCCCACACAGCGGCCAGCAATATGAGGAACACGGCCGCGACGAGGGCGGCGATCGGCCCGCGCTGTCTGGGTGGTTCCGCAATTGGCGCGTCCCGCGGTATCTCGGGTACCACGGTCGGCGGAACCTGCACCCGCGGCGCCTGCGGCGCGCACCCGAGCTCGGCTTGCAGATCCGTGGCGGAGGGGCGCGCGGCAGGATCGTAGTTCAGACATCGCTGCAGCATGCCCACGAATTCCGGAGCCACCGTCGTCGGCAGGACGGCCGCCCCCGGGTGCTCATCAAGTGACGGAAGACCTTGAGTCAGCGCTTCCGCCAGCGTCACGCCAAGACCCCAGATATCGCCGGCGGAGGAGAACGCCGCGTGAGCCGCCTCAGGAGGAACGTGCAAGGAAGGCTCGGCAATACCGACCCTCGGTGCGCCGGCGGGACGGATGCTGTCACTGGACAGTTTCAGTTGATCGTTGACGACCAGAAGGTTCGATGGGCTGAGGTGACTGTGCACCAGACCCTGGCTGTGCAGGAAAGCCAGCGCCTCCAGCGTGGGCGGCAGCATTTCGCGAACTTCCTCGGCAGTCAGGGGCCGCTGGCTGAGGACCTGCGACAGAGTCTGCTCGGCGTATTCCATGACGACGAACAAAAAGGGCTGGCCTCCGAGCTGACACAGACCCGCGTCGAACAGCCGCACCAGGCGCGGATGGGAAAGCCCGGTGGAAAACCTCCAGTGCGAGAGCTGCGCCAGGGTAACGCGCTCAATCGGAATGATTTTTACCGCAACATTGGCGACGGGCAGCCCCTTGCATTCGCTAGAGAATACCGCGCTGCGTTCTGAGCCATTCAACAGCCGTTGCAGGGGATAAACCCCGTTGATGACCGCGCTTTGCCACCCGGACCAGAAGGGGGCCACCGCCGATGTTGTGTTTGCTTGCGCACTCATGGGAAATGGCTATTGAGCGGGGCTCGGGGCTGCGGGGGAGATCAGAGCCGGCTCGTCGAAGTTCAGATGATTGACGTATGGCGCCACCGGGTGACTGACCATCCGAGTCTGCGGAAACGTCTTCAGCAGCTCGAAGGCATCGGGTACGGTCGAACGCAGCCAGCGATCGTAGTCCTGATGGCGCAGGATCGCGGGCATCTGCTGGCTGTTGGGGTCCAGTTCCGCCAGCACGGGATTGGCCGGTACGGTCAGCAGCGCGCAGCTCTCCACGATATCGTCATCATCCGTCACCGAACGCTCCCACAGCACCGCAACGCCAAAGACCAGGCGGTCCGACAGACGCACGTAGTAGGGCTGGCGGTACCCTGCCCGGGTGCGCTTCCAGAGATAAAATCCCGCGAGCGGCACGATACCGCGCTGTCCGAAAAGCCAGGCGGTGCGCAACTCCTGAGAACTCTGCAGCGCGTCGCTCGGCACGCGCGCGTAGCCGGGTCGCGCCACATCACCCTTGGCGGATGCCGGCACCAGCCCCCAGCGCATCATCACGCCCTCTGAGTCGTGCCCGTGCACTCGTGCCACCGGAACACTCTGTGAGACGGCAACGTTGAAACGAGCTGAAAACTGCCACCATGCATGGGCAATGGAAAGCTCACTTTCCGCCTCCGCCCGCTCCGGTATCACCAATCGCTCGCTCATCGGGTGGCAGCGTACGACGGTTCATCAGAGTGGGTAATGTCCGCTCTTGGCGACAGCCCGGTGCCCCAGCCGCCGGGGAGGCATAAACAGCGGCCGGTCTTCTTTAGCTATAGCTGTACCAGAAGGCGCACTGTCAAATTCGGGTGGCAAGCCATTGTGAGGTCCGTATTTGTGCGACTCAGGTCGCCGCCAGAGACTCCTGGGCAACGGCTGCGAGCCCCATGATGCCGCCTGGATTCATGCAATCCACCATCGTGGTTGGAATCAGGATGGTCGCGCCGCGCTCCTTGGTCGTTTCATAGATGATGTTCATGGCCCGAAGCTGCAGAGCGGCTGGATTCTGCGCATAGATGTTGGCCGCCTCCAGGAACTTCCTGGCAACCTCCTGTTCGGCGGATCCTAGGATCACACGGGCCTCTTTTTCCCGTTCAGCCTGTGCCTGACGGCTCATGGCATCCTGCAGCAGCGACGGAATGGCTACGTCGCGAATCTCAACCGAGATGGCCGCCACTCCCCAGTCCGCAGTTTTGCGGCCGATCTCCTCCTTGAGCTGCTGATCGGCGAGTTTGCGTTCCGACATCAATGCGCTCAGCGGTGAAGCACCGATCATCTCGCGCAGTGAGGTCTGGGCGACACGCAGAATCGCCGACCTGTAATCGGTGATCTCCAGGGCGGCGCGCTCCGGATCGTGCACCTGCCAGAACAGTATGGCATCGATATTGGCCGGCACCGTATCTCGGGTGAGCGCCTGCTCGGCGTTGAATTCGGTGGTCTGGATGCGCTGATCGATCCATGCGGCGACGTTGTCGATGAAGGGAATGATGAAGAACAGTCCCGGACCGCGGATGCCACGCAACCTGCCGAAGCGCAGCACGACCGCTCTTTCCCACTGTTTGGCCACCAATACCGAAAGTGGAATCAGCGCGGCGAACAACAGCAGTACGGCCGGCACGCCGTAGGCTAGGAGCCAGCCGGATCCATGGCAGAGCGCAGCGATGAGCAATGCCGCCGCGATGATCAGGACCGACATCACAATTGCTGGAGCGTTCATGTCTGTGGTGTTCATTTACTACTCCTTGGTCGCTTTGAAATACGGACAATCTCATGGGCGACCTCGATAGGGTCGACCCCCGCTGCATTCGCCGTGGCAATGGCCTGCTGCGCCAGGCTTTCCACACGCTTGGCCTGCCGGTTGACATCAACGGGCGGCGGCCGCTCGGACACAAAGGTTCCCCGAGCCCGAAGAATGACAATGGCGCCCGTCTGTTCCAGGTCGGTGTAGGCATGCCTGACGGTGTTTAGATCCACCTTCAGGGTGACGGCAACCTCGCGCATCGTGGGCATCTGCTCGCCCGGACGCAGTGTTCCGGTCCCGATCGCCTGGAGCATCTGATCGCGGATCTGAACGTAGACCGGGACGCCGTTATCCTGAAGATGCAGCATGGGAACCATGGTGCTCATTGTGTATGATAATATGCATACAGTCCATCACGACCGCGCTGGGCGCAATGATGGTCAACCCAGCGAAGCATTGGGTCATCGGTTGGACGCTCCTCTTCGGCAGCAGTGATTCGTTGCTGCACGGCGCAAGCCGCGGCTGACCGGAAGTCCGGATGGCGTATTAGCGGGGCGGCGTTGCGCGGCGTTAGACTACGGCCTCGGCTCGGATTCGGCTGACGGTCTGCAAGGGGGGGGCTGATGAAGTTCATACCGCTGATCTGGGCCGGATTGCGCCGCAAACTCAGCCGCTCCATCCTCATCCTGGCGCAGGTGATCATCGCCTTCACGCTGTTCGGCGTGCTGCAGGGCTTGACCAGCGGCATCAATCACGCGATCGCCTCCACTCATCCCGACCGACTGTACGTGGGCAGCAAACTGAATCTGGGATTCCCCATCCCCATCGCCATCGTGGCTTGGGTGAAGAGCCTTCCTGGGGTCATTGGGGTAGCCCCGCGTTATCAGTTCGGCGCGGCCTATCAGCGCCCCACGCAGGGTGTGGGGATCTGCGCCACCGATGTGGACGCCTATTTCGTGATGTATCCCGAAGATGCGGTCGACGCCGCACAGCAGCGTGCGCTGCGGCAGGTCCGCGACGGGGTCATCGTGGGCATCGGCACGATGCACAAGTACGGCTGGAAAGTGGGGCAGCGCGTGACCCTTCAGTCGCAGCTCAAGGGCAAGGATGGAACCGGCAACTGGACCTTCGATGTCGTCGGGACCTGGAAAGACACCGAGGATGAGAACGAGGATGACGCGCAACTTCTGCTGGCGCATTACGACTACATCAACGAGTCGCTCCCGGAGGGACCGGGCCGCGACACGATGAATCTCGCAGTCCTGCGCATCGCCGATCCCGCGCGTGCCGCGGCCATCGAGCAGAAGATTGATGCCCAGTACACGAACTCATCGAATGAGACGCTCACACAGTCGGAGCAGGAGCTGGTGCAAGCGGAGGTTTCCAACTTCGGCGACATCGACACCGTCGCGCACCGGATCGTCGGCGCCACCCTTTTCGTGCTGCTTTTTGCCACCGGAGCGCTGATGATGCAATCGATCCGCGAGCGCACTCCGGAGCTCGCGGTGCTGAAGACGGTCGGCTTCTCCGACCGCAGCGTCATGTTCCTGATCCTCGGGGAGACCCTCGTACTGTGCCTGGTCGGCGCGGCGCTGGGGCTGGAGCTCGGCGTGCGGATTTTGCCGGTGGCGCGGGAGGAGATAGGAACGGTAACCGTGCCGCCGAGTGTCTTCCTGATGGGCCTTGGTTTCGCCCTGGTGCTGGCATTGGCCGGCGGCGCGATGGCCGGGTGGCGCGGATTGCGACTGCGCGTAGTCGACGCGCTCGCGAACCGGTGAGGCTCCCGATATGAGACCCATACGCCAGGCATCACTGCTCACCGTTGCCTCCATCCGCAGCATTCCCGCGCGACTGGGCACCTCATTGGTCACCGTGATCAGCATCGCAACCGTCATGGGCGTGCTGGTTGCAATGCTCGCGCTGAGCGAGGGCCTGGAGCGGTTCGTCAAGGCCGACATCGATGCAAACACAGTCGTCGTGCTCTCCAGGGGCGCGCAATCGGCGCTGGACAGCTCCTTTCCCAAGACCATTGTCGGCAGCATCACCAACAAGCCAGGCATCAAGCGCGATGCCAACGGCAAGCCTGAGGTCACTGCGGTCGTCTTCATGTTCCTGGATGCGGTGAATCGCCAGAATCAGCGCGGTACCGTCAGCCTGTTTTCCGTTACCCCGGAGTGGGTGACGATCAATCCTGAGGTCCATATCGTGCAAGGGCGATTCTTCCGCGCCGGGCTGCACGAGCTCATCGTCAGCGACCTGGTCCGCTCGCGCTTCAGACACTTCGATGTCGGCGATGAAGTGCGCATCCGGGGCACACCCTGGAGCATCGTCGGGGCGTACCACAGCACGGCCACGGCGCTCGAGGACTCGGTGATCGGCGATGCCGACACGGTGCTGGCGACCTTTCCGCAGGCGACCTTCAATGTCGTGGACGTGGTGCTGGAATCGCCCGCCGCGTTTGCGACTTTCAGGACCGCCGTAGTCAGCGACCCGACGCTCACGGCGGAGGTGAAAACGCAGGAGGAGAGCAGCGAGGACATCATCAAGTCGCGGCGCAAACTCCTCGACTTCATCAGCTTCTTCCTGGGCGGGCTGATGGGACTGGGCGCCGCGTGTGGCGCGTTGGCCAGCCTCTATGCGTCCGTCGATGCCCGCAAGGTGGAGATCGCCACCTTGCGCGCCATTGGTTTCGGCGGCTTGCCGGTCGTGAGCTCAGTGCTCGCCGAAGGGGTGCTGCTCGCGATCCCGGCCGCGCTGCTGGGCGCGGGCATCGACTGGTACCTGTTCAACAAACACGTCGTGGTGGCCGCGCAGATCACCTTCCCGATGGCCGTCACGCCGCATCTGGTCGTGATTGCACTGTGCTGGGCGCTCTCCATCGCGCTGCTCGGCGGCATCCTGCCCTCGATCAGAGCGGCGCGTTTGCCGGTCGCCACGGCGATGCGGGCGGGCTGACTACTGACCCCCCGGGCAGCCGGCGGGACCGGGCGTGCAGTATCTGCTCGATGTGGCGCTTTGCCTCTGCAGCTCTTTGATGTAGTCCTGGCTGGAGTCTTGGGTGGCCTGCAGCTGGGCCGCGGTCAGGCACACTCTTTGATGCGCGGTGCGACTGTCCGGGGCCTGCTCATTGCGACAGAAGCGCTCCTCCCCATTGCTCAGCACCACGCGCTCATAGCCATAAGGAACTTTCGTGGCCTGCGGTGTCGCGGCCGCGGGGGTCGCCGGAACGGGCTTGGCCGCTGCCACAGGCGGCGCGGGAGCGGGCGCCGGCGTTGCACAGGCAACCAGCACCGCGGCACCGGTGACCAATATGAGCATGGGTAGCTGTTTCATAGGGTTCAGGATTCACTTCGGGGCGACTATATCAACCATGCCATCTACGATCGCGGTGCGCAACAGCATGGACTTCTGTTGGGTCGTATACACGGCCCGCAGGAAGGCCTGATCCCACGGGGTCAGGCCGGCGCTTGCGCTCCGCGGGGCGGCGTCGAACAGTGTCAGGATCGACGGGTCATTCCCCAGGTGGGTATCAAGTTTGATCTGCGCAAGGCCGCTCAGCGCGACATAGTCGGCGAGCTGTCCGCGCGTCACGCCCTTGAACTGCGTCGGATCCACTATCACGAAGACCCGCTGCATCACCCAGACCGCATTCAACACCAGGTGGCTTGCCTGGGACCAGCTGTTGGTCACAGCGGAGTCACTGTTAGCCGGTCGCACCGGAAAGATCTCAAGGCCCGCTGGCGGCTTGATCACCCCATACTGCTGGCTGATACCCGGGAATGACTGAACGACGAGCGGCAGGCCCTCAGGCGTCTTCTGCACGGTGTCGTACCAGGTCTTCACCGGCCGCTGGCCGGCGATGAAGTTCTCAACGACGGTGGGTTCCGCATTGCCAAATACATCTTCGTGGTGGCGCTTGTCCAGGTCGCGAAGATCTGCCTCCGGTTGCTTGGTGACAATGATGAACAGATTCGGATGGCATTTCTCTCCGCCCAGTGGTGCGCCCGCTGCCTGTGCGATCTGTGAAACACGTCCTAGGATGTACTCACCGTTTTCCTTCGACAGGCCGGTGACCAGCGGACACACTGGATCTATCCATCGTGCCAGTCCACGGCTCGGATCGCTGAGGTCGAAATTGGTAAGCTCTTTCACGTACCCGGTAATCTTGGTGGTGAATTCGGCGCGATCTCCGGTGATGACGACTTCAGGCTGGCGGCTGGCGGCGCTGGCCGGTGCGCTGGACCAAGAGGATTGAACAGCAGCGCTGCCAGGGGCCGCGGGATCCGCTGCCAGCACCGGTGAGGCCATGGCGGACATTCCCAAAATGAGCAGCGCTCGAATCACTCGCGATGGGGAACTCATGGAGATCTCCTCGGCACGACAATGGTCGCACGTCTGCAAAGGAAGACGCACGGCAGCGTCAAGCACGTAAATTCAGTGGGCTATCTGGCGCACCATTTCCAGCGCAATCTCGCCCTGCTGGACCTTCACCGACTGCTGGGTCAGGTACAGGGACTTGAGGAAGGCGTGGTCCCAGTCGCTCATATGGGGCAGGGCGGCCTGCGGGGCATCGTCGAACAGCTTGAGAATGGTCGGCGCATCGGCTAACTGGGCGCCTGGCTTGATCTGTGCAAGACCCACCATGGCGACGTAGTCGGCGATCTGCCCGCGGGTGACCCCCTGCAGGCGACCCTGGTCGAGCACGACATAGACATAGGTGAACTCCCATATCCGGGTGCGCGCGACCCGGCTGGCACGCTCCCAATCGGTGGTGACATTGGGTGGCAAGCCGCCCCCCTGAGTACCGCCCGGCTGACCGGTGCCTTGGCCCTGGGTGATCTGCCCGGCAGGTGGAAAGCCGTGGCCCGGGGCCAAATTGTCGGCCGTTTCCAGGGCCGAGTCGTACCAGACCCGCGCCGCCCGGGGCGCCGCGATGAATGCGTCGATGTCATTGGGCGTGGCCTGCCCGAAGGTCACGGCGCGATGCTTCTGCTCCATGGCCTTCAGCAGCTGTTTTGGCTCCACAGTGACAAAGACGAAGAGATTTGGCTGGCAGTTCTCGCCTGCCAGAGGCACGCCTGCCTCGCGCGCGACCTCCGAGATGCGCCCGAGGATGAACTCACCATCCTCACGTGGCAGACCGGTCACCTCCGGACACACCGGGACATTCCATCGGGCGAGACCTTCCTGCTGCTCCGGAACCGCTATCCCGTTCACGAAGGCAAGCACTCTGGGCGTGAGCTGGGCGCGCTGCGCGCTGATGATGACTTCGTCCTGCGCAGGCTTGCCGGCCGAGGCGGCAGCTTCGATCGGTAAGGCCGATTGCCCGCTGGCAGCTCGCGCGATCCCCGCAGCAGGCAACGGCCTGGCGGATACGGCCAGGACCCCGGATGGCGTAGTGCGGATCAGGAATGGCGCATTGCCGATCAGGGCGTTCAGTCCTGCTGCGACGGTGTAGGTGCCGGATAGCGTGGCGCTCCGGTATCCCTCGACCAGTTTGTAGTCGAAGGCAATCTGCTGATGGGTGACCGACGCAAAGGTGAGCAGCGCGGTACCGAGATCCTCAGCTGGAATCTCGATCGACTGGGTGGCGGGATCCGCAGCCAGCACCAGCCGTGCCATGCCGGCGACGATCAGCGCCTTGCATGCCCGGATTCCCACAGAATCTCCCTCCCGTTACGCTCCTCGGCCCGCAACGCAGACACCGCGGTGACCCCCTCGATGAACGCTCGGGTATCCTCGGCGCTGAACACGCCCGAGATGCGCTGGCTGGCGGCCGCGGCATCCCCGATCGCAACCGGGTTGCGGGCGTAGCGGTTGACGCGCTCCACCGCAGAGGCGAGGGGCTCGTCCACGAACTCGAGCCGATCGCTCTGCCAGCTCAACGAGCGAGCCACATTCGCGGCCGCGACGTGCACCTGGGCCAGCGCAACCGGGGCGATCAGTTCGTCTCCGGCCACCAGCGCGGTGCGCACACGGTCTGGTCCGGTAACCGAGACGTGTCCCTGATACAGGATAACCTGAACCTCGTTTTGCACGATCTCGACGGAGAACATCGTGCCGGTCGCCACGATTTCCCGGTCTGCGGCGCGAACCAGGAACGGCCGCTGCGGATCCTTCGCCACCTGGAACTTCGCACGACCCCGCAGCAGCTGCAGCGTCCGGGCCCCGGCGGAATATTGCACGAGTACCGCGGAGGATGCGTCCAGGTATACCGATGATCCATCGGCCAAGGCAATGGTGCGGCGCTGCCCGATTGCGCTGGTGAACTGCTGGGAAGAGGGACTGCGCCAGGCGAATATGCCGAAAAGCACCACCAGAACCACTGATCCGGCCAGTGCCCATAGTGTTCTGGCGCCAAGCTGTCGCCGGCCGACTCGAGCGCGCTGGGCACGTCTCAGACTCTCCAGTGCCGCGACCCGCAGCGCAAGAATTTCGGAGCTCGTTTCCACCGCATTGACCGCTTGCCAGGCCTCGGCGGCCTGATCAAACGCGGCTCGATGTGCCGGGTCGCTCAGCCAGCGCGTGAACTGAGCCCGATCACTGCCCGTCATTTCGCCCTCACACAGCCGCACGCACCAGCGCGCGGCCTCCTCGGCGCGCACGAACTCCGGCGACTGCAGATCGGGCAGCCTCACGTGGGGCGCTCCTGATGAATCATGAGGTACGCGGTGGCCCGCGCGATTTCCTTCTCCACCGTGCTCAAGGAGAGGTCAAAGGCTTGCGCAATGTTGCGCCTGGCGACGTTTTCGATGCGGTAGAGGATGAAGATCTCCCGCGTCCGCTCCGGAAGGTCCATGAGTCGCGCTACAAGTGCCGCCAACGAGCGGCGTGCCGCCTCGATTCGCTCCGGATCGAAACTGTGCTGTTCGAGCTCTTCCGCCTCCGCCACCGCGACCTGGGTGGCCAGGTAATCGTCGCGGACCTTTCGACGCCGTGCCCGGTCCCTCAACAGATTGGCCGCAACCTGGAAGATATAGGCATCGGCGCGGCGCAGCTGATCGAGCGGCACGCCTGCCAAACGCAGGAATACGTCATGGGCCAGGTCCTCCGCCTCGGCAGGATTGGCCACGCGACGCAGAAAAAACGCCAGCAGCGCCGGCCGGAACCGACGGCACAGGTCATCAAGTTGTTGCTGCCGTGCCGCTTCCACGGCGCTCCTTATTCCTGTGTCCTCGTTATACAGACGCACGAGTTGCCGGATTGCGTAATCCCAGTGACGTCAGGGACTTGCTCCATGTCCGGGCGCGCCAGCCGGCGCCAGGCCGAGTTCTTCGGCAAAGAAACTGAGCTCGGCGCCGGCGTTGCCCACGCGCTGGCTGAACGAGGAGGTGACGCCGTGACCCTCGTTGCGGCGGGTGATCAGAAGGATCGGTCGGGGTGAGCTGTTGGCCCGCTGCAGCGCCGCGGCGAACTTGCGCGATTGCCAGGGCGCGACCCGGGGATCGTTTTCACCGGTCATGAGCAGCACCGCCGGGTAGGCGGTACCTGGGCGTACGTGGTGCAGGGGTGAGTAGGCGTACAGCCAGGCGAATTCGTCGGGCTTGGTCACGGTGCCGAACTCGAAGGTGTTGTACTCCCCATTGGGCCACAGCTCCGAGCGCAGCATGTCGTAGATGCCAACCACGCTCACCACCGCCCGATAGTCGGCCGGGTGCTGGGTCAGCGCGGCGCCCATGAGCAGACCGCCGTTTGAGCCGCCGAGGATTCCCAGGTGTGCCGCATCGGTCCAGCGTGCCTCCACCAGCGCCGCCGCCGCAGCGTGCAGGTCATCGAAGCTGTGCTGCTTATTCGCGCGGCTGCCGTCGTAGTGCCAGGCCTCGCCGTACTCGCTGCCGCCGCGGATGTTGGCAAAGGCGTACACGCCGCCGCGTTCGAGCCATGCCAGCATGGAACCGATGAAGGCCGGCTGCCGCGCTCTCCCATAGCCACCATAGGCGCTGAGGATGGTCGGGTGACTACCCTCGCGAGGGGGATCGGCGAGTGCCACGACGGTGACTGGCACGCGCACGCCCCCGGTCGAGGGTGCATCCAGCCGCCAGGTGCGCAGTTTCGAGTAATCCCCGGTCGGTTTGACCTCAAAAACCGTGGTGAGCGCCCCGCTGGCAGCGTCGAATTGCACCCAGTGCGGTGGCACCGACCAGCCGGAGTAGGCGATCAGGGCGATTGAGGAGTCTTCCGTGCTCGCGATCGCATTGATGCCTATGCCAGTCGCAGGCAGCGACACGGTACGCACCGGCGCGCCCGCCGAGTCGAACTGGCGTATACGCCAGTCCGGCCCGCTGACTTCCACCAGCAGAAAGCCGCCCTTGATCGCTGCCACCCCATTGATGGCCCAATCCTGCTGGGGCACGGCGACATGGGCGCGCCCGTCACTTTCCAATGCCAATAGCTGGCCGCGCGGGGCGCCCTTATAGGACAGCATCAGCAGCCGATCTCCTAGCCATGCGGCACCGCCGGTCTCGCTGTCGGTCACGCGCACCTGCTCCTGGGCGCCGAGCACCTTGCGCCACCGGGCTCCGGTGCGCAGGTATACGTTTTCGAAGTTGCTGTCGCCGTAATAGATGAAGGCAGCTGCCTGACCGCCGTGGGTCGAGCTGATCAGCAGGTGCTCGGCGATCGGGGAGGGCGGTTTGCCGAGCGCGGCGGTGTCAGCGCTTGCGGGAGTACCCAGCGTATGGTGATACAGCTGCGCATTGAACTGCTCGCGCGCGACGGGCACGCTGCCCGGCAGCGGCAAGCGCACATAGGTGACACCCTTGCCGTCTGCATCCCAGGCCAGCGCCTGCGGAGTCGTGCCGCCGCCGGCATCGGGCAGCGCGTCGCTCGCCACCTGCCCGCTGGCAACGGTGACGAAATGAATGGTGGTACTCTCGGTTCCGCCGCCGGCAGTGCCGTATGCCACCCGCAGGCCATCGGGCGAGGGCCAATAATTGGTGACGGCCGTGTCGCCGTGTGTGGCATTGGTGTCGACGAGTACCTTGGTGGTGCCGTTCGGCCACGCCGAGGCGACCAGCACCGCCTGCGGCTGCGGGGGTGTCTGGCGCATATAGAACAATGTGTTGCCCACGATCTGTGGATTGGCGCGCTGGGTGGAGGTCAGCGCGAGTTCCCCGACACGTTTGACGATGGCGCCGTGGTCCGTGAAGCGGCCCATGACGGTATCGGTGTACGCATTCTGCGCATCGATCCACTGTTCCACCTCGGGTGCGCCCGCATTCTCAAGCCAACGATAGGGATCATGGACCTGCCGACCGTGATAGTGCGCGAGGACGTCGTGTTGGGGCGTCGCGGGTGGGGCAGCCATCGGCGCCGGTGCGGCGCCGAGCAGGAGCGGCAGGTTCGCCGCGGCGAGGCCCGGCAAGCGGGATGTCATTCTTCGCATGAGTCAGAACCCTCGCGTGGCGCGTCGGTCGTGATGGTACCCGGCGCTTGGGGTCGCCAGCGTTTTGGGATCGCGCCGGCGGCTGATTCATGTCAAAAATATTTGACATTAAGTATAGATACTTTTACATTTCAGTCCCCTCAACCTAGGTAGTGGAACAGCCATGCCCTTTCGCGAAAAGAGCGCCTGGGTCACCTTGATTGCGATCCTGCTGGTGTCCGCCCTGTTCGTGCTGCATGCCCCACGGCTCTCCCATCCCGGACCGGGGGATTTCCACACCCTGCTCGCCTGCATCGCCGCTTTCGTGGTCATCGAAGGCGTCGCCTTTCTGGTCCTGCGCCTGCGCTACCCCGAGGATGCACGCACTCCGGCTGACGAACGCGAGCAGCTGATCAATCTGAAGGCGACGCGGCTGGCATCAGGGTGTTACGTCATCGGCTCCTTCCTGGCGGTACTGACGCTTCATCATGGCGCGAGCGCGGTGATGATCGGATATTTCGTGGTCCTCGCATTCGTCATCGCCGAGATCCTCAAGTACGGCGCGCGCATCGTGTACTACCGCCGCGGAGTTTGAGTTGCGCGCCACGATCATCAGCAATCGCATCCGTCAGCTGCGTTTCGAGAACGGCGAGATGACCCAGCAGCAGCTCGGACAGCGCATCGGCGTGACGCGCCAGACCCTCAACGCGATTGAACTCGGCAAGTATTCGCCTTCGCTGGAAGCCGCGTTTCGCATCGCCGAAGTGTTTGGCGTCCCGCTCGAACAGGTGTTCCAGTACAAATCGGCCCAAGGTCCCTCATGAACCGGCGGCAGCTGATCAGCGCCGCAGCGGGGGTCGGCACCGTCACGGCGCTCGCCGCCGCTGCGCGGTATGGCGTGCTTTCCCCGCCGCCGCGCCGGGATGGGGCCTCGATTGATGAGCTGGCGGCCGAGATTCATGCCTCGGTGTCCAGCTCGCAAGGGGTGCGAGCCTGTTTCCCCTATGATCATCCTCTTAGGCAGGTGCACAACCGGGGTGTGTCGCTAGGCGGGTTGACCATCGACGCGGCGACGCTGAGCTGGAATGCGCGGCGTGCGCTGACGACGATTCTGCGAGAACGGCTGTCGGCGCCGGGATTCGAGCGACTGCTGAGCCAGGTTCCAGTGGTTTTTCGGGCGTGAATTTCCTGCAGCTGCTGCTGTTCGGGACACCGGGCCGCGGCCCCTGGCAAATGCTGTTGTCCGGCATTCACTTGAACCTGCGCGTGGGAAGCCCGATCCGGGAGGGCACTGCCTTTGGCGGTCCTCAGGTTTATGGTGATCAGCGCGGCGATCACCGCGCCGGCCTGCCGGGCAACCTTTTCCGTTACCAGATGCAGGCCGCACACGAGCTCATCGCGGGACTGACGCCGGCCCAGCGTGGCGCGATCCGGGTGGCGCAAGCGCCGCCGCAGACCTGCATCGCCGTGCAGGGTAGAGGCGGACAATTCGATGGGCTGGCGGTTGGGCAGCTGCCGCTTCAATCACGCCGGCGGGCGCAGGCGCTGGTGGGTGGCATTCTCGACAATTACGGCGCCGCAGGCGCCGCCTACGCCTGGGAGTGCCTGAACCGCAACGGAGGCGTCGATGGCCTGCATTTCGCCGACTACGATGTCGATTTCGAGGGTGGACGGCATGCCGGACTCACTCCGTCGCAGATCTTCCGTCTGGAGGGTCCCGCTGCCGTGTTCCACTTTCGCGGCGAACCGCATGTCCATGCCTTCGCCTGTGTGGAACAGAACGTCGATCAGCCGTTGAGCCTCGGCGAGGTTCTCGGTACCAACCCCGCCGCCCTCGGCGGTGAATCGCTGCGCACCTGGTTCCAGTGCGCCATGGTGCGGCAGTCCGCAGCTGACTTTGCGGTCTATCCTTCATATAGCGTGGTCGGTCGACTGCGCGCCGGCACCATAAGGACGGGCGACATCTGGGCGGCCGAGAATTGGGTTGATGATCTGATCCTGTGCGAGGTAAGGGGCGCGGACATCGCCGCCAGCCTTGGCGATCTCATGAGGTCGCGCGGGAATTCACCCCGGCCTCACAGCACCTACAGAATTGCCACGACCGGTGATGTGGCGGCGAACGCGGCTGAATCGCGCATCGGGCGTATCGCCAATTCACGCAATTGCGGGCTGTTGCGCGAGGCCCTGGCATCACAGGCCAGGCTGCAGGGGTTTCGGGCCTGAAATATTCCCGGCACTACCGTCCATGGCGTAACTTCTGGTAGCGCTCGCCAATCAGCGAAACGACCATGTTGCCGGTGTCCACGGCGACTACATGGCTGCCGAGTTCGCTGCCGAGATAGATGACACCGCTGCCCACGAATACGCTGGTGGTCCGCGACACTGTCCTTTGGTCTGATTCGCCGATATGTGCCGGATCTGCATACAGGACCACATATCTTTCGTTGGCGTCGGCCGGATTGATGAAGACCTCAAACGACAATTCTGTGCCGCGGCGCTTCAGCGCCTCCGCGCCAAAGGACCTGGTGACGCGAAATTGCTCATCCAGAAAGGTCACGCGCGGCAGGATCACTGTCCGGTCCAGGGGCGCCGCAATCCTGAGCGCATAAGGCTCCTCGAACGAGGGCAGAACCAGGCGCACGGCGGCAACGCCGATCGGTGGATCGCTGACCTGCAGGCACCCGCTTGAGCGCTCAAGGTCGATGCTGCCCCGGTGCTTGATGAAAAGCGCAAGCAGGTCGACGGCTGGCAGCTGTTCGGGTCCGGTCACGCACATCGGGGACCCGAACGAAATCTGCGACGCAAGGCTCGCGAGGCCGAAAACCGCTGCCGCGGCGGCGGGCCACCCGGCGCGTACCCCGGTCATTTCAACTGCCGCGCCAGCTCCAACGCGACCGCATCGAGCCCTGCGGCCAGGCCACGAGTCACCTCCTGCGGGGCGGCGAGCATGGCGGCGCGATCCTGGAAAGTTGCCCTCGACTCCGGTTCGATGGAAATAGCCTGTTTCGCGGCACCCGGGGAGTAGTTGTTGTAGAAGATCTGGTCGGCGAAAAGAACTTTCTGCGTCTTTTTATCCACCAGGCGTGCCTCAATGTGGAC
>Ga0210391_10000321_pt1 | contig 54882 bp, 57 predicted proteins | sample IncBWC12OmetaG_FD_160573 | JGI IMG/M metagenome (GOLD analysis project Ga0210391, IMG submission 160573) | Forest soil microbial communities from Barre Woods Harvard Forest LTER site, Petersham, Massachusetts, United States - Inc-BW-C-12-O ...
CACCTGGGTGGAGGTCAGAGCGGCGATGTCCTTGGTCGTGATGGCTTGCAGTTCAACCGAGGTGAGGCTGTTCAGAGAGGCGACCGCCACACCCGCGATGCCACCCGTGGACAACGCCGCGATCTGGCTGGTGGTGATGTTGGTACCCAGGGCATTCACCTGGGCGGACGTGAACACACCCAGCACCTGAGTCGTCAGGCTCGAGAGGTTCGCGGTGCTGATGTGGCCGATGGCGGTGGCCGTCAGCCCCGCAGCCTGGCTCGTGCTAATCAGGCCGAGTTGGCCGGTCGAGAGGTTGCCGGCGATGACGGACAGCTGCGTCGTCGTCAGGGCGGCCACCTGGCCGCTGCTAAGCGACTGAACCTGCGCGCTCGTCAGATTGCTGACCTGGGCGACTGTCAGAGCCGCCACGTCCTTGGTGCTGATCACGGCGATCTGCACGCTGCTGAGCGCGGCAAGTGCGCCGGTGCTGATCTGAACGATATCGATGGTGGACAGGTAGGGAATCTGAGTCGTCAGAAGACCCGCGACCTGCGCGCTGCTGAGCGCGTTGGCGTCAGCGGTGGCCAATGAGGCGATCTGCGTCGTTGTCAGCGACTGAATCTGGGCTACAGACATCGACGAGATGATGGAGGTCATGACTTCCCTTTACACAATTCGAGGCGGCCTATTCGCGGTCACAGCGTTACGTCACATCGAAGCCGGAATGCGGGCCGCGCTTCGTCTGGCTTCCTCATCGGCACGGCGGGGTGAAAGCTTGAGGCGATCCGAGAATGAACCCGCAGCAGCCTCCAAAAGAGTGATGAGAGTCACAGGGGTACGCGCGCGCTGTCATATCGCGCCTAGCGCATCCCCGCGGTAGCACCCGCGGATTGCTGCGGCGCGCCGGCGGTCGTGGTGGCGCGCACCTGTGGCCCGATGGCGATCCAGGCGCTGCGGATTTCGTTGAGCAGGCCCAATACTTCCCGTACCGGGCCGGCGTCAGTGTTGACGTTGGCCTTGAGCAGCTGACGCATCATGTAGTCGTACAGATTGCTGAGATTCTCGGCCAGAGGGCCGCCCTCGCCGAGCTTGAGGCTGCCGCGCAGCTCCGCGAGTATGGTTACGCAGCTGTGCAGCAGTTTGGCCTTGCGCGCGATTTCACGGCGTTCGATGCAGCCGGTAGCAGTGGCCAGGCGCTCGGCGCACGCATCCATCAGCATCAGGACCAGACCGTGCGGATCGGCGTCTGCGACGCCCCCATGTACCGAGACACTGTGATAGGCCGCAAGTTTTGATCTTCCCGCGAAGCTGCTCAAGGTGCCGTTCTCCATCTTGTTCCAAGCCTATGTGGGCTGTAACGGCGGTCCGATGTTGAACTTGAGATGCGACCCAACGCTAAGCGTTAGGGGTTCCCTGGACCGATGGCAGGCTCGAGAAAGCCTGTGTCAGGTACGAGGAGGTGGTCTGCAGCGACGACAGCAGCGTATTCAGCGCCGAATACTGCTGAGTCAGGCTGGCCGACAACGCCGCCATCTGACTGTTGAGCTGATTGGTCTGGGCGGTGAGAGCGTTCTCCTGGCTCACCAGTGAGTCACTGTTGGTGGAGATCGACCCGGTGGAACTCAGATTCTGGGTGATCAACGTATTGAGCGCAGTGGCAATACCGCTGGTGCCACTGAACAGCGTGCTGACCGCGCTGAAATTGGTCGACAGGGCATTCGACAGGGTTGTGCTGTTCAGGCTCAGCGTGCCATCACTGTTGGTGGTGATGCCGACACTCGCCAGCGAGTTGTAGGTCGACGAACCGGTGTTCACCACACTGTAGAGTGCGCTCTTGATCTGGTTCTCGATGCCCGAGAGCAGGGCGTTGCCCATCATGGGGCCCGCCGTGCCGGTGGACGAGTCGTAGCCACCGAGAGTCGTGAACGATGCAGCGAGCGTGTTGTAGGCGGTCACCAGGGCGCCGACATTGCTTTCAATGGTCGAGGTATCGGAACTGACGGTGAGGGATGCCGGAGTATTGGCGGCCGTCTGCCCGATCAGTGTCAGTGTCACACCGGACAATGAGGTAATCGTGTTGCTGGCACTGGTCGAGGGAACGCCGGCAATGCTGTATTGCGCATCCTGGGCTGCGGTTTCCACGGTGTAGTGCAGATCAGGATTGGGGGCAGTCGGATCGGGGTTTGGATCGGGGTAGGTCAAGGCGTTCAGGGCGCCGCCGGAGTCCGTTTCGCTGACCTGAATGACGTTCGCGGCTCCCGATTGAGTGGAGGATAGCAGCAGGTGCGCGCCGTCCGTGCCCTGCAGCACCGTCGCTGTGATACCCGGATTGCCGTCGGCCGAATTGATGGCAGCGGCGATGCCGTTGAGCGTCGAGTCGGTGTCGTTGATGCTGACATTGAAGCTGGTGCCACCCAGGCTCAGCTGCAGGGTGCCCGTCCCCACGACCGCGCTGCCGTTGCTGGCCAGCTCGCCCGACAAAATCTGCTGCGCCTGGGCCAACTGGCCCACGGTGACGCTGTATGTGCCGACCGGTGCACCGGAGGTGGCCGTGGCAGTGAACACCGCGGAATTGCTGCTGTTGGCGGTCTCGGTATTAAACGCGGAAGGCGTGTCCAGCGCGGCGAGCGAAGCCTGGAATGTCGACAGCGAGCTCTTCAGGGTGCCGAGCGAGGAAATCTGGGTCGTGACTGCCTGTGTCTGATTGTTGATCAGGGTTTGCTGCGGATCCTGCGTCGCCGCCACCAGCTGCGAAACCAGTGAACTGACATTGATGACTGAGCCGCCGGCGGCCGCGGCACTGGAGCTGCTGGCAATGGACACCGGCGCGGTGCTGGTTCCGGTGGCGGTATCGGTGGTGCCGGAACTGTTGACGCTCGCCGCAGTCATCGCAAATTACCTCTTGCCCGTAAAAGGCGAAGGGTGGGCGCCTTGCGGTACCCACCCATGCCTCGTCTGAAAGTACTATCAGCGCTTCGTCGCACCGTTACGGCAGCTTCTGCAACAGGGTCAGAATGTTCTGCGGGATGGTGTTGGCCTGGGCCACCATCGCGGTGCCGGCCTGCTGCAGGATCTGCGCCTTCGACAGGCTGGAGGTCGCCTGCGCGTAGTCCGTATCCACGATCGCGCTCTTGGCAGCGCTCAGGTTGGTCGAATCGGTGGCGAGGCCCGTGATGGCGGCCTGGAACCGGTTCTGATAGGCGCCCAGCTGCGCACCCGTGGTGGCGAGCTGCTGCAGAGCGGCGTCGATCTGCACCAACGCGAGGTTTGAGTTGTCGACCGAGGTCACGTTGCTGCTGTCGAGCAGGCCGCCGTTGGCGTCCGTGACCTTCGCGAAGGTCGGCGTTGCGGAGCTGAACCCCAAGGCTGCAACGGAGACGCCGCCATCGGTAACGCCCGTCGAATCCGTGAAGGTGCCGGCGGCAAGCGTCGGGGCAAGCGTGGTCATGGTCAGCGGATTCGTCGAGCTGAGCTGAATGCCCGTGCCCGCCGCATTGACCGTGGCAATGATGCCGCCGTCCGAGTCAGACAGCTGGTTGACCGCCGCGGCCACCGAGGCCAGGTCCGTGGCCTGGACACCCGTGAGCGCGACCGTGCCGGTCGTATAGGTGTTGGTGCCTTCCGTAATCGTGAGCGAACCGCTCGAAGAGGTCGCGCCATCGGTCGGCAGGGTATAGGCATACGTGCCAGCCGTCGCAGCGTCGTTGTACAGCTGCCCGAGGTTCGAGGTCGCGGAGCTGGCGACGGAGGCCACCGTGATCGTCTGGCCGGCGTTGGCACCGACCTGGAAGGTCGCGCCCTGGAACGAGCCGTCGAGCAGGTTGACGCCGTTGAACTGCGTCTGCGAGGAGACGCTGTTGATATCGGCGGCCAACTGCTGGTACTGCGCATTCAGGTCGGTACGGTCGCCCGCGCTGTTGGTCGCGTTCAGCGATTCAACGGCGAGGTCGCGCATCGTCTGCAGGTCGTTGGTGACCTCCGAGAGCGCGCCCGAGGCGGTCTGCGTCAATGACACACCGTCATTGGCATTCTGTGAGGCCTGGTTCAGGCCGTTGATCTGCGAAGTCATGCCCTGAGCAATGGCGTAGCCGGCAGCGTCATCCGCGGCCGTATTGACGCGCAAGCCCGAAGACAGCTGCTGCAGGGAAGTCGCCAGCTGCGCGCCTGACGAAGTCAGGCTGTTCTGCGCAACCATCGAGGCGATGTTCGTATTGAGGACTAGTGCCATGTCAGAGACTCCTGAAGTTTAACTCAGGCGCCGGACACCAGTCCGTCGCGCTGCTGTGGTGGCCTCGTGGCCGCTTACCGTGTCTGAGATGGTTATCGGTGCCGGATTGGAGAACTTGAGAGATCTTGCGCTGTAAGACATGAACTGCGTCACAAATCACTGCAGGTAATTGAACAATGAAAGCTTGGCGATGGAGGCGTACGACTCCTGGGCGGCCTGCAGGGCGAGTTCCTCGGTCGACAGCTGGGTGGTCGCCTTCGTGTAGTCCACATCCTGCAAAGTGGATACCGATGCCGTCATGGTGGTCTGCTGGCTCGAGGCGCTGGTATTGGCGGCGCTTATGGCATTGATGCGTGCGCCCACCGAGGCCTGCACCTGGCCGAAGTTACTGATCGCGGCATTGATCTGTTCCAGGGCAGTGCCCACCTGGGTGGAGATCTGCGCCGAACTCAGGTTGGGATTGTTCAGCGTCGTGATCAGGCTGGTCAGCGTGTTGAAGGCGCTGGCGGTTCCCGCCGGTGACACGGTAAAGGTGTCACCGGCCGCCGGAGTGCCGCTGATGGTGGCGCTGACACCGTTGAAGGCGATCGCGCCGGGGCTGGTGAATGTGCCGCTGGTCACAGTATTGCCCGAGCTGTCGGTGACCGTGTAATCCGTCGGATCGGAGAACGTGATGGTGTAGGTGTCGGGCACCCATTGCGAGGCGTTGGTGACCGTTCCGGGGCCGATGGTGGCCGTGCCGGTATTGCTTGCGCCCACGGCCGTGGTAAACGTGCCGTTGCCCGCCGGAATGTTCATGAAAACGTTGGAACCCGCATCGCCGCTGGAGATGCGCTGGTTGGCGCTGATCTGCACCTGGCTCACGCCGTTCGCACCGTTGTAGGCCACCGAACTTCCGGACTGCGCGAACGGTTGGGTCGTGGACGCCTCACCGGCAAACAGGTAGTTGCCGTTGGCGTCGGTACTGTTGGCGGTGCCGACCAGCTGCTGCAGCAGCTGCTGCAGTTGGGTGGCGATATCCTGCCGCTGCGATGGGCTCAGAGCGGAATTGTTGGCCTCCACCGCCAGACTGTTCGCGCTCTGCATGACATTGGTGGCATCGGTGAGCGACTGCTCTTCGAGTGTCAGATTGGAGTTCAGGGCGCTGCCGTTCGACTGATACTGCTGGGAGGCGGAGATCTGCGCGTCCAGCTGGTTGACCTGCGCCATGGCGGCCGGGTTATCCGCGGCATTTTGCAGCGCGATGCCGGTCGACAGCTGTTGCTGCGTCTGGGCGAGTTCCGTATCCAGCGTCTGCATCTGCTGGGAGGCGTCAGTCTGGAAGCCAAGGGTTGATACTCTCATGGGATCAGCCGTCCGTAATTGCGGTCAGCAGGGTGGTGAACATCTGGCTGGAGGCTTGAATAAGCTGCGCGCAGGCCTGGTAGGCCTGCTGGTACTTGACCATGTTGGCGGCCTCCTCATCCAGGTTGACGCCGGACAGACTGTTCACCGAATCAGTTGCCGCGCTGTTGACCGCCTGCTGTGCCTGCGCATTGGACTGGGCCTGCTGGGTCTGCGCACCGACCTGACTCACCAGTGAATTGGCCGCCCCCATCAAGGATGCAGTGCTGCCGTTCAGGGAGTTCGCACTCAGGTCATCGACCATGGCAAACAGGTTGGTGTTGTCACCGACGTTGCCCGCGTTGCTGGTGACCGTGAAGCTGTCGCCCGCAGCCGGGGTGCCGTTGATCGAGGTCGTCCAGCCGTTGGCCGAAATGGCAGCGCCGGGCGTGTACGTATAAGTCGTGCCGGTACCGTTGATCTGGTACTGGGTCGGGGAGCTGAACACAATGCTGGTCGGGGTCAACAAGGCGGCATTGGTCGGGTCGTTCACCGTGGCGGGGGCAATGGTGCCGGTGCCGGTATTGCCCGTGACGGTGTTGGTCTGCACCGCGGCGGCCGACGCGATCTGTGTCGGACTCGTCAGCAGCACGCCGAAGCCAGCCGCCGCCGTGGCGGTGGGCTGTATCAGGTAGCTGTCGCCGTTGCCGGCCGAGCCGTTCACGACCACGGAGATCCCGGCAGCCGTAAAGGGGTTGCCCACGCTGCCATCGCCGCCCATCGTGACCGACTGCTGCGCCGTGTCGTCGTACAACTGCCACGTGCCGTTGTTGTTGGTGAGCGTGTAGTCATCGGTCGTCAGCGCCGAGAGGTTGGTGCGGGTAGCCGTCAGCGTTGCGGTACCGGTGTTGTTGGACGAGCTGCTCACCTGCACGGGGCCTACCGCGAACATGGGCTGGCCCTGGGTGCCGGCCGAGGTCAGTCCTGAGGCCTGCTGCTGGTTGATGATGCTCGCGACGCCGACACTGAGCTGGCCGAGGGCGTTCAGCGTGGGATCGATGACCTGGTTGCGCACCGCCAGCAGGCCACCGAGCGATCCGCCGGAAATCGACCCGGTGATATCCACCGTGGTCCCCGAGGCTGTCAGGCCGATATCGTACTGCGTGGGGGTGTACTGGTTCGGAATCGCCGTCAGTGTCAGCGCCGTGCCGCCATTGACAATGGCCTGGCCACTGCCGATGTAGACATCGAGCGAGCCATCACTCTGCGTGGCGGTGTTGACCGAGACGTACTGGCTGAGCTGATTGATGAGCTGATCGCGCTGGTCAAGCAGCGTATTGGGCGACTGGCCCGAGTTCGACTGCGCGGCAATCTGCGAATTGAGATTGGCGATGCTGCCGGCGATCGAGTTGATTGCCAGGACACTGCTGCCGATCTGGCCCTCGACATTCTGGCCGGTGGCCGTGAGCTGGCTGACATAACCCTGTACCGTCTGCGCCAGTGACTGGGCCGAATTCAGCACGGCGGTGCCGCTGGCCGCGAGGGTCGGGGCGTTGGCCAGCGTCTGCAGCGAATTGCTGAAGTTCTGCAGCGTCGCCGTCAGACCGGTGCTCGTGTCGCTCAACATATTGTCGATCGATGAGGCAGCGGTCGAGTAGGTATTGAAACTGGAATAGCTGCTCTGCGAGGAGCGCATCTGATTGGCCAGCAGCTCGCTGTAACTGCGGGTAACGCCCGTGATCGAGACGCCAATGCCCACTTCACCGGCGCCCGTGGTGTTACCCAGCTGCGCGGTGAACGTCGGGCTCTCGACGCTGTACCCCGGGGTGGAGACATTCGAGATGTTGTTGCTGGTGACGTTCAGTGCATTCTGGAACGCGAGCAACCCGGAGACGCTGGTTTGAAGTATATCGGCCATTAACAATCAGCCTTACAGGGTGCTCGTGGTCACAGTTATCGGCAGATCGGCGCCGGACTTGAGGGCTGTGAGTCCACGAAGGTTCATGGCCAGATGGCCGGAGATGTTGCTGGCGACCGCGCTGACCTTGCGCGCATAGTCCGGATCAGTCGCGTAACCGCCGCGTTGCAGACCGGTTGCGAAGGCCCGTGCGTCGGTGCCGGTGTTGAGCGCGGCGGCGTAACGCGGGTTGTCACGCAGGATCGATACATAGTCCTGGAAGCTTTGCGTTGCATCCGCATACGAACGGAACGGCGCCACGGCACTGGTGGTGCCGCCCGCGTTCACTTCAGTGGTTGCGGCCTGGACGCTCGCACCATCCCAGGCGCCCGTTGCCTTGACGCCAAACAGGTTGTTGCTGGAATGTCCGCTGCCGTCATGGGGCAGGCTGCGACCCCAGTTGGTTTCCAGCGCGGCCTGGGCGAGCAGATTGCTCGGATCCACACCGAGTTCCTGGCCTGCCTGCTGCGCCTGGGGCCACAGCCCCTGGATGAAGTTCTGCTGCGTCACCGCGGAGGCTGCGGGAGGTGCCGGCTTGCCGGCTGCGGCGGGCGCGCTGCTGGCGGCCGTCGCGGCCGATGCGGCGGCGCCGCTCAATCGCTGCAGCTGCCGCACGAGCATGTCGGCGAGACCCAGGCCGCGACCTTTGGACAGCTGCACGGCAAGCTGGTCGTCATACATACCCTGATAGGTCTTTTCCTCGTCGCTGCCGAAGATCGGATCGGTGCCCACCGCATCGCGCATGCTCTTGAGCATCATGCGCGTGAACATGCTCTCGAACTGCTGCGCCACCTTGCGCACCGCGGCCGGGTCGTTCTTGGCCGCGGAGCGCTTCAAGGCCTGCAGTCCGGAAAAATCCGTGTAGGTGTCGGATGCGGCGCTGGCATCGGCAGGGATGGGCGGCGTGGCCATGTCAGATCCGCCTCAGATCACAACCAGCTCGGCGCGCAACGCGCCAGCTGCACGAAGTGCTTCGAGGATCGCGACCAGATCGCCTGGGGCCGCGCCGACCCTGTTTACCGCACGCACGATCTCATCCAGGTTTACACCGGCCTGGAACACGAACATGCGGGCATCGGCCTGCTGCACGTTGATGTCGCTGCGCGGGGTGACCGTCGCCGTCGTGCCCTTGGTGAAGGGGTTGGGCTGGCTCACATCCTGGCGCTCAGTGATGGTGACCGAGAGCGAGCCGTGGGCCACGGCCGCCGCCGTCACCTGCACATGGGAGCTGATGACCACGGTGCCCGTGCGCGAATTGATGATGACCCGGGCGGGAGCCTCTCCGGGTTCGACCTCGATGGCTTCGAGCGTCGCGAGGTAGCCGATGCGCTGGTCGGGGTTGCTGGGTGCGACCACCTTGATGGAGACCGGGTCGAGGGCTTCAGCCGTTCCGGAGCCCAGTATCTTATTGATGCCGGAGGCCACACGGGCGGCCGTCGTGAAATCCGGGGTATTGAGGTTCAGCACCAGAAAGGCGTCGTGGGCAAAGGTCGTCGGCACCTCGCGCTCGACGCTCGCACCGTTGGGAATGCGGCCGCTGCTGGGAACGTTCAAGGAAATGCGTGAGCCGTCCTTGCCGTTCACGCCGAAGCCGCTGACCACGAGGCTGCCCTGTCCAAACGCATAGACCTCGCCGTCCAGGCCGCGCATCGGTGTCAGCAGCAGCTGCCCGCCTCGCAGGCTTGAGGCATTGCCGATGGATGCGACGGTGATGTCGATGGTCTGGCCGGCCTTGGAGAAGGGCGGCAGATCGGCCGTTACCGTCACCGCAGCCACGTTCTTCAACTGCGGGTTGGAACCGGCCGGCATGGTGACGCCGAATTTCGCCAGCATGTTGGCGATGCTCTGGATGGTGAACGGCGCCTGCGTGGTCTGGTCGCCGGTGCCATCCAGTCCCACGACCAGGCCGTAGCCGAAGAGCTGGTTGGAGCGCACGCCGGACACCGTGGCGATGTCCTTGATGCGGTCGGCGCGTGCCGGCGTCGCCAGACCCGCCAGCAAGACATTCAGCAGCAGCGCCGTCAGAAACGGCGCGGCGAGGCGACAGTTGCGGATTGATTCAAACATCAGAATGGTGACCACGGTGAATTGAAGAGTCGTGACAGCCAGCCTTGGGCATTGGCATCGGACAGGGCTCCCTTGCCGCCATAGGAGATCTTCGCGTTGGCCACTTGCGAGGAGGGGACGGAGTTTTCGGGCGAAAGGTCGATCGGACGGATGACGCCGGTCAAGCGTACGTATTCCTGGCCCTGATTGATGCCGATCCACTTCTCGCCCTTCACGTACAGGTTGCCGTTGGGCAGCACCTTTTCCACTGTGACGGTGATGTAGCCCTGCAGGCTGTTGCTCTGCGCGCTGTCGCCTTCGCCCGCGAACTTGGTGGTGTCGGCAATACTGTTGCTCGTGATCGGCACGCCGTGGATGGTGAGCGCCTTGCCCAGCAGCGTCATGCCGGGTAGCGCGACCGAGGTTGCCTTGTTGGTGTTGGTGCTGGAGCTTTTCTGTGCCGCGGTCTGCTCGTTGAGCACGATCGTGACGATGTCGCCGACATGGTGGGCGATCGGATTCTCGAACAGCGCGACTTCGCGCCCGCTCTGGTAGATCGCACCATTGGTGGGTTTGGGAGCCGGTTCCGCGGCCCAGCCGAGCCCATCGTCGTCCTTGGGCGGATGGGGCGTGTGGCAGGCGCTCAGGCCCACAACGGTGGCGATGGTCAGGAAGCAGTGGAGAATTCGCATCAATATTCCATTTACATGTTCTGCGTGGCGTACTGCAGCATCTGGTCGGTGGTCTCCACGGCCTTGGAGTTCATCTCGTAGGCGCGCTGGGTTTCGATCATGTTGACCATTTCCTCCACGACGTTGACGTTGGAGGTTTCCACCGAGCCTTGAATGACGGTGCCCATGCCGGTAAGTCCCGGCGAGCCGGTGACCGGTGCGCCGCTGGCAGCGGATTCGACCGACAGGTTGCCGCCGGAATCCTGCAGACCGGCCGGATTGATGAAGTTGGCCAGCTGCATCGTGCCGACCTGGGTCGGTGCGCTCTGGCCGGGCATCAGCACCGTGACCACGCCGTTTGGCGCAATCGTCACGCTCTGTGCCCCCTGCGGAATGGTGATGGCCGGCTGCACCTGGTAGCCGGTGGCGGTGACCAGCTGGCCCTGGGCATTGACCTGAAAGCTGCCGTCGCGGGTGTAGGCGAGCGTGCCGGTGGGCGTCAGGACCTGGAAAAAGCCTTGGCCCTGAATCGCCAGATCCAACGAATTGCCGGTATTGTCGAGACTGCCCTGCGTGAAGCTCGGCTCGGTGGCGACCACCCGCACGCCGGTACCCAGCTGCAATCCTGATGGATAGGTGGTCGAGTCCGATGTGGATCCGCCCACCTGGGTGACGTTCTGATACAGCAGATCATTGAACACCGCGCGGCTTTTCTTGAAGCCGTTGGTGCTGACGTTGGCGAGGTTGTTGGCCGTCACCGTCATCTGTGTCTGCTGAGCATCGAGGCCGGTTTTAGCCGCCCAAAGTGCCGGTTCCATAGTGCGTTACCTATATCTGTTGAGCTTCAGGTCAGCTCGATTGGAGCAATTTCGCCGAGGCAGTGGCGTTGTCTTCGGCGGAGTGCAGGGCTTTGATCTGCAGATCGAAGTTTCGCGACAGCTCGATCATGTTGACCATCGAGCCGGCCAGATCGACATTGCTGCCTTCCAGGACGCCCGAGGCCAGGGTGGTGTTGGCATCCGCATCGAGGGGCTCGCCGCTATTGCTGCGGAACAGGCCATCGGCACCGCGTGACACCGTGTCGCTGGGAGGATTGACCAGCTTGATGCGTCCGACATTGGAGCTGGTCTGAGGGGTCTGCCCCATCGGTACGATGGAAATCGTGCCATTGGGCGCGACCGTTGCGGTTGCGAAGGGCGGCACGCTCACCGGGCCGTCATCGCCCAGCACCTGCAGGCCCGCGGCGGTCAGCAGCTGACCGGAGGGATCCACGTGCAGATCGCCGCTGCGGGTGTAGGCCTCATTGCCCTGCGCATCCTGAACGGCGATGAAACCCGGACCCTGGATCGCCACATCAAAGGGATTGCCGGTCGTGATCTGCGATCCCACCGTGCTGTCCCAACCCACCGAGCCATCGGTGGCATACACCCGCGATGCGTATCCCGGTCCGGTCACGGCGCGGCTCTGGAACGCACTCAGGTCCGCCTTGAACCCGGTGGTGTTGGCGTTGGCGAGGTTGTGGCTGTTCGCCGCCTGAGCGCGCAGGGTTTCCTTCGCGCCAGACATCGCAACGTAGAGCAGTTTATCCATGACGGGTGATCAGGCCTTTGCGTCAGCGTCCCTGTTGGACTACTGGCGGATTCCGATGATGGTCTGGGTGATCTGGTCCTCGGTCTGGATCATCTGTGCGTTCGCCTGAAAGGCACGCTGTGCGGTGATCATGTCGACCAGTGAAGTGGTGGTGTCGACGTTCGACTCTTCCAGGGAACCGGAGGCGATGTTGCCGAAGCCCGAGCCGCCGGCGACGCCGGTCACGGCCTGGCCGGAGTTATTGGTGGCTGCCCAACTTCCGTCGCCCTGCTGCTGCAGGCCCTGCGGGTTGGCGAAGTTCGCCATCGCAACCTGGCCCAGGTTGACGGAGTTGCCGTTGGTGTACTGGGCCTGGACGACGCCGGTGCTGTCGATGCTGATGCCGGTCAGAAGCCCGGTGGTGTAACCATTCTGCGTGACTGCCGTGACGCCGAAGTTATTGCCGAACTGCGAGACGTTGCTGAAGTTGAACGTCATGTTCATATCAGCGGCGCCGGTCGCCGGCGTGTAGGCGGGGAAGGTGACGAGGCCTCCGGGCGGGCTGGTCAGTGCGCCGCTGGAGCTGTAGGTCAGTGCCTGCGGCGTGCCTACGGCATTGCCGTCCACGTACAACTGGGCGGTCCAGGCGTTGGTCCCGGTCGTGGTGAAGTAAAGCGACGCCGTGTGGGCCGCGCCCAGCGAATCGTACACCGTCATGGACGTGGTGTTGTTGTAGCTGTCGGGATCACTCGGCGAGAATGCATCGGGGGGTACGGTCGCGCCCGCCGGCAGATTTGCGGTGATGGAGGCCGTGCTGGTCGCGTTCGGTGCGCTGTCACCCGAATTCAGGGACAGGTTGGTCAGGCCGCCCGTGTTGAAGGTGCCATTGGCCAGCGGCGGGTAGACCTGCAGGTTGGCGCCGCTCGCGGTTACCACATCGCCGACGCTGTTGACCTGGAATTCGCCGTCGCGCGTGTACTCGAGCGACCCGTTGTTGGCAGTGGTAAAGAAGCCGTTGCCGCTGATCGCCAGGTCGAGGTTGTTGCCGGTGGTCTCGATATCGCCCTGCGAGAACTGCTGGGCGACTTCCGAGACGGTCACGCCGTTGCCCACGGCGGTGGAGCTCACGCCGGTCTGGGTGGCGGAGAACAGATCGGAGAATTCGGCCCGTGAGCCTTTGAAACCCACGGTACTGGTATTGGCGAGATTGTTGGCCGTCACCGAGAGGTCCTGGTTGGCGGCGTTGAGGCCTGTGAGGGCGACATTGAATGACATGGCTTGGGTTTTCCTGGTGCTGACGTGGGTTAGGCGTTATTGAATGGTGACCACAGAACTGAGCGGGACGGTGCCGCTGCTCGTATTCAGATCCAGCTGCTGGGTGGCCGGATCGATGGTGACGCTTTGAACCTGGCTGACGACCATCGGCGCCACCGTCTGGGAGGCGCCATTGACCGTGGCATTGACGCTGATCGTGTACTGACCCGCCGCCGCCGTGGTACCGGTGCTGGTGGCGCCGTTCCAGGAGAAGGGGGTCATGCCGCTGCTGGCGGGTGTGACCTGAAACGAGGTGACCGGGGCGCCGCTTGAGTTGGCGATGGACACCATGAGGCTGGTTGCACCCGCGGGCGCATTGACCGCCCCGGAGATGGCGCCGCCTGAGGCGAGCGTCGCCGAGGTGCCGGGGGCCAGCACCATGTGGCCCAACAGGCTTGCGCCACTGGTGACCTGCGAGGAGGTCATCGCTGACTGCATGCTCTGCAGACTCGAGACCTCGCTCAGGCCCTCCAACTGACCGAGGAACTGGCTCGGGTCGGTCGGCTGCAGCGGATCCTGGTTCTGCAGCTGAGTCGAGATCAGCTGCAGGAAATCGGTTTCGTTGATCTGCATGTTCGCCGGGATGGCGGTGCTGGTCGCACCGGTACTCGACGAAGTATTCGCGGTTGACGACAGCAGACTGGCGATTGCATCGGGACTAGTAGACATCAGGCGCCTCTTAAATATGTGGTTGCCATGGGCAGGTGGCTATCAGGACTGGCCGAGTTTCAGGGTCGCGAGCATGAGGTCCTTGGAGGTGTTCATGACCTCCACGTTGTCCTGGTAGGCGCGCGATGCGGAAATCATGTCCGTCATCTCTTCGATGACGTTGACGTTGGGTGCATAGACATTGCCCTGGGCATTGGCCAGGGGGTTGCCGGGGTCGTAGCGCATCTGCGGAGCGGCCTGGCTTTCAACGATGCCAGCGACACGGACTGTGGCTTCACTCTGGTTGTCGAGGCTCGCGGCGCCCTGCAGCTGCTGCTGGATGGCCTGGAACACCGGATGGCGCGCCTTGTAGACCGTCGACGGATCGCCGCTCACGCTGTCGGCGTTGGCGAGATTGCTGGCCACGGTGTTGAGTCGCACCGACTGTGCGCTCAAGCCCGAGCCGGCAATGTCGAATATCTTGAAGGAGGACATGCTTGAGTTCCTTGGCTGGCGCCGTGCTTACTGGCCGGTGATCGCCGTCATGAGATTGTGCAAACGCATGGACAGAAACGTCAGGGTGGCCTGGTAATGCACGGTGTTTTCGGCAAACGCGGCCTGCTCCTGCTGTGAGTCCACGGTGTTCCCATCCAGTGATGGGGCGAGTGGGATGCGGTACTTCAGCGCAGCGCCGCCGGCGTCGGTCGGGTTCACCGCGATGTCCTTGGAGTCGGTGGTCGTCAGCGTCACGCCCGCCTGAGCCGAGCCCGCGGTGGCGAGTGCCGTGCGAAAGTCGATGTCGCGCGCCTTGTATCCGGGCGTGTCGACGTTGGCGAGATTGTTCGCCAGCACGTCCATGCGCTGGGTCTGCACCTTCAGTGCATCAGCGTGAACGCCGAGGTATGAATCCAGTCCAATAGGCATGACTCGTAATCCGGTCCGTCAAAAAAGTGTCCTGCGGGAGAAATAGCAATACGCATGCCAGCGCGGCTAAAGGCCGGAATCGCGCTGTTTCCAGCCGAATAAGCGTGAGCTGCGTCACACGGGTGGCAATGACTTGCCGTGCGGCGCCGGCAAAGTGTCGTCAGCTGCCGCCCTGTGCTTCTCAAACCGCAAGTTGGCGCGCCATTTGCACTGATCATCCGCATGAAATCTGAAGCGACAGACAATCGACGCAATCCGCGGGCAGCACTACGCTCTTGCGGCCGACTCCTCGCGACCCTCGTCGCCGTGCTTGCCGCATCCTTGCCGGCGTTGGGCACCGGCACCGACACCCGCGTGGTAGAAAGCCTCGTCAGTATCGAGGCGGCGGCACACTCCTATATAAAGTCGCTGCTGCCAGCCGGCACGGCGCAGACCCAGATAACCGTGCAACCCATCGACGGGCGGCTGCGCCTGGCAAAGTGCGGCACGCCGCTCACCGCGTTGGCGCCCCCGGGCAGCGACCTGATGGCCCGCGCAACGGTCGCGGTCAGCTGTGCGGGTCCCACGCACTGGACCGTCTATGTGCCGGTGGTCGTGGAAAGTCGTATCTCGGTGCTGGTGCTGCGCCATGCAGTGCCGCGGGATGCGCGCCTGGCAGCCGATGATGTAACGCTGGATACGCGACGCACGGCCGGTACGGCCACCGCCTACCTCAGTTCGGTTGCCGAGCTCGCCGGCCGCACCGTGCGCCGTCCGCTGCCGATCGGCACGGCATTGACTGTTGAAATGTTCACCGCTGACAACGTGATTCACCGCGGTCAGGAAGTCACCCTGCTGGCCGGCACCAGCGCCATCGAGATTCGGGCCACGGGTCGGGCACTGATGGACGGAGCGGCCGGCGCGCGGATCCAGGTGCAGAACCTGAGCTCCATGACCGTCGTGGAGGGTGTGGTGGAGTCCTCTGATGTGGTGCGGGTGGCCCTGTAAAATGCGAACTCAGTACTACCGTTTTGCTTGGCTTGGCAGATACTGCACGGCACAAGCGAAGGAGCATGCAGCGTGACGACGATCCATCGTGGCCAGGATGTGAACGGCCTGGCTGGCCTGGGCGCAGGAGCTACTGACCGGACGCAGACCGCGCCGACGCAGAGCGCGCCGCCACAGAGCCCGCTGCAGCCGGCGCCGAGTCAGCCGGGTGAGGTAGAGATCACGCCCACCGCGCAGCTGCTGGCGAACCTGGAACAGCAGATCTCAAGCGTCCCGGACGTCAATCAAAGCCGTGTGGATGCCATCCGTCAGGCGCTGGACAATGGTTCCTACCAGATCGATTCCGGCCGTGTGGCCGATGGGCTGCTCGCCGCGCAGAAATTTGACGCCCAGGCCGCCACGGCCGTGGGCTCGGGCAGCCAGTCGAACCCGGCGAAGGCCTTCGCTGATACCGCGAAAGGATGAACATGAACCCACAGACTTGCCGCGAGCAGATGGGGCGGCTCATCGAGGAGGAGACGACGGCTCTGACCGAACTCGCCGGCCTGCTCGACCGTGAATTCCTGCATATGCAGGAGAATGATGTCGACGCCCTGGGCGTTGCCATGCGCGCGCGCCACAAATGTGTGGCGCGAATCCTCAAGGTGGATGACGAGCGGCGTGGCCTGTGCCGCACGCTGGGACGGCCGCATGATCTGAAGGGGCTCGAGGCACTGCTCAAATGGTGCGATCCGCAAGGAACCTTGGCGGCTGCCTGGGCCGGCTGTACGGCCGCGGCGACCCACTGCCGCGGCTTGAATGATCGCAACGGCGCCATGGCGGGTGCGCGGCTGCAGAGCGTGCAGGCCCGGCTGGGTGTGCTCGTCGAAGGCCGCCGTGAAACCATGACCTACGGTCCGCGCGGCACCTGCTCGGTGGCGGCGGGACGCCACGGACTGTTCCGAGAAGCCTGAAGGCCTGGAGCGAGCCGCGATCGTACATAATTCGACGCGGATCGCGAAAACTCCCCTAAAGTTGCTGCCGTTGCGGCCGTTAAGACCTGTAACAAAGGAGCCTTAGCGTGTCCGGCAAGATCAGTAACGTCACCAGCAACCCGCCCGCAGCGCCGCCCAGCGGTGCTGGCCCGCGTGCGCCGGTGTCTGCACCCCCGGCCTCGGCCGGTACGGGCGCCACTGACAATGTGCAGATCACGGATACGGCGAGCCATCTGGCGACGGCAGAGCAGGCACTGATTGACATCCCAGTAATCAGCCAGGGACGCGTTGCCGGCATCCGCGACACGCTCGCGGCCGGCACCTACAAAATCTCACCGGAGCGGATTGCCAACAAGCTGCTGCAGTTTGAGCGGCTGTTACCGGAAGAATCCGCAGAGTCGGCCGATTCCGCTGACTCCGCCGAGTAATCCCGCGATCCCAGCCTGACCCGCGGGTCAGCCTCTGCCAAAGCCGCTCGACTCCCTAGGTCAGGGCCGTTTCCAGCTGCGCGAGCTCGTTCTTTGCGGCGTGCAGCATCTCCGCCACGGCCTTGGCATCCAGGCCGAACCGCGCCAGGCACTTGACGTCGCGCAAGGTTGTCTCGAGGACCTCGGGCTGGCCGGCGTGGCGCGCGATGGCCACCGCCAGCATCACCACATCGGTCAGGGTCGGCGCCCCGCGCGGTTCGCGGGTCAGATCTTCGCTTTCGGCGATGGCGTGCACGATCTCTTCGGGCACATTCCAGTTCTCAAGCAGTGCGACCGCGACGCTCAGGTGCCAGTCCCGCTCGACAGCGCGGAAGGAGTTGGCATCGGCGAACAGACCGCGGTGATTTCCCGCGCGCACCAGCAGGTAGAGCCGACCGCAGCTGTGCAGCAGACCTGCGAGCATGGCGACATCCGGGGCAACGCGTGTGTATTTCCCGGCCACGACGTAGCACAGACTGGCCACCTGGCCGGTCTGCCGGGCGAGCACATCGAGAAGCTTTTCCAGGCCGCGCAGCGCTTCACTTTGACTGAGAATGCGCATCGCATGGGCGTGGGTGGTGGTGCGAACGGCATTCAGTCCGACGCGACTCACCGCGGTACGCAGGTCCGTGGCGGGGCGGGCGGTGCCCAGGAGCGCGACGGAGTTGGCGAGATTCAGCAGCCGCGCAGCCAGTACCGGGTCGGCGCCCACGACGCGGGCCACCTTGTCGGCCGAGGCGCTCTCATCCGCGAGCACATGACGGACGCGCGCCACAATGGAGGGAAATCCCGGGATATCCACGGCCCCGAGTGACAGCTCGGCCGCCAGCGCCTGGACGAACTGGAAAGCGTCCTTGCTGGTATCGGCGGCTATGTCTATTTCAAATTCGGACATGACTGCATACCCAGGGTTTGCGTGATGCTAGGCACCAAGAGCCTCCTGCAGTTCTTTGATCTCACCGCGTGTTTCCTGAAGGATGGTGGTGCAGGTCGTGAAATCCAGCGCCAGGCGCTGGACTGCGGCGACTCCCTGCATGTTCAATTCAATCGATTCGGGGTAGTCCTGATAACTGACCATCAGGTGTGCCACGGTGAGCACGTCGGACATATCCGGCGGCCCGCTATGGCGGCGATCGAGATCCTCAAATTCACTGACCGCCTGGACGATCTCCTCGGAGATATCCCAGTTCTCGAGCAGCGCCTTGGCGACACTCACGTGCCAGTCGCGGACGATGGTGTCGTAGACGGGTTGATCGGCAAACAAGGCCGGATGTTTGTGGGCGCGCGCCAGAATGTACAGCTCGCCGACGCCGTGCAGCAGACCCGCCAGCAGCGCGGTATCGGGATTGAGCTTGGTGAGGCGTCGGGCGACCACGTTCGACATGGCGGCGACCGCCGTGCAGCGTTTCCACAAGGCCGACATGGGGGCTTCGAGTCCCTTAAGTTCGCTGCCCTTCTTCATCTGCGTTATCGCAAAGGCGATCGCGGCACTGCGGACCATGTTCAGACCCATGCGCTGCACCGCCTTGCGCATGTCCGTGACCGCAGTGCCGGTGCGGTTCACCGCCACCGAATTGGCGATCTGCAGCAGCCGGGCCGCCAGCGTCGGTTCTGAGCCCACGACGCGCACGACCATGTCGAGCGTCACCGCATCGTCGGAGAGGACCTTTCGCACCTTGATGGCGATGTCCGGAAAACTCGGCAATTCAACCTTGCCTGAACTGAGTTCCTGGGCAAGGATCTGCACGAACTCAAAGGCGGCCTTGTTCGCATTTCCCGACTCAGGTTGTGCACTCGTCGCAGTCATAGGGCAGTCCTTCGCATATTCGGTCGGACAATATCAGGCCGTGCGGCTCGCGCGCGTGATGTCCATCGCAGCTACGAGACCGGTGAGTCGGGCGGCAATGGCCGATAGCGGCAGTACCAGCAGCGCCGCACCCAGGGCCACGGCCTCACCCGGCATGCCCCACACGACGCTGCTGGCCTCGTCCTGGGCAATCGTCTGGCCGCCGCCGTCGCGCATCTGCAGCAGCCCCTGCGCACCGTCGCGCCCCATGCCCGTCAGCAGCACCCCGATGGAGCGCGCCCCGGCAGCCTGCGCCACGGATTGAAACAGCACATCCACCGACGGTCGGTGGCGATTCACGGGTGCGCCATGATCCAGTCGGCACACGTAGCGGGCGCCGTAACGCTCGACTCGCAGATGACTGTCACCGGGCGCGACGAAGGCATGCCCAGGCAGTATCTGCTGGCCGTCCTGGGCTTCCTGCACCCGCAACGCGCTGCTTTCGTCGAGGCGCCTGGCGAAGGCCGCGCTGAAAGCCTTGGGGATGTGCTGGGTGATGACGGTACCTGGCGCATCGGCGGGCAGTCCGCTCAGCAACTCCCGGATGGCCTCGGTGCCGCCGGTGGAGGCGCCAATGGCGAGGATGACATCGGTCGTGTTGATCTGCGTCGGTTGCCGCACGGCTTTCGGCAAACTTGCGGCGCCGGAGCGCAGGGCTGCGCCACCGCTCCCGGGTGTCGTGGCACGAACGCCGATACGGGCGGCGGCTTTGACCTTGGAGACGAGTTCCACCGCGTAGTCGCGCAGCGTGACCCCCAGGTCAATGTGCGGCTTGGGCAGAAAGTCGAGCGCGCCCAGGGCGAGGGCTTCGAGCGTCACCTCGGCGCCGCGCTCGGTGAGCGACGACACCATTACCACCGGCATCGGCCGCAGACGCATCAGATTGCGCAGAAACGTCAGGCCGTCCATGCGCGGCATTTCCACATCCAGGGTCAGCACGTCGGGATTGAGCCGGCGGATCATCTCGCGCGCCACATGGGCATCGCCGGCGCAGCCGACCACTTCGATGCCGGGATCGGCGCTCAGAATCTCGGTCATGATCTGGCGCGCATACGCCGAGTCATCAATGATCAGGACCCGCACTCTCGCCACCGTGATGCCCAAGCCGGTCACTTGAAGATCTCCACCTGCCCCTCGTCCGGTTCCTCGCGCAGGTGCTCGAGGTAGTAGAGCTCGCGGTCGGCAATGCTGCGGTTCTCGATCGGCGGCAGCTTCATCACCCGCGCGCGACCGGTTGCGGGAAAATACACCAGCTTGCGGGGTTGCGTTCCGCCGAGATCCTGCGCCGACAGCCGCATACCCTCGGTTCGCGACCAGGAGTGGATGAAGGCGATGTTGCGCGCCCCGACATCGATCATCGATTTGAGAATGCGACCGCCGCCGAACACCTTCAGCTCCAGGCGCGGACGCTGTCCGCCGTGGCGGGCGAGGTGATTGATCAGCGACTCCATGGCGAAGCAGCCGTAGCGATTGATCTGGTTGAAGCCCGAATCGGGGCTCACCTTGAAGCCTTCGCCCCGCTCCGGCAGCATGAAATGGTTCATGCCACCCAGCCCGGTCTGCGGATCGCGGATACAGGCGGAAATGCACGAGCCCAGCACGGTCACGATGGCCTCGTCATGGCGCGTGACGTAGCACTCCCCGGGCAGCAGCTTCACGGTCCAACGTGAGGTGTCGCGTTCCCAGAAGCGCTGCGCCTGGTCGAAGCCGGGCAGCCCCGCGGGGGCCACCGTTCCGGGCGGACTCATCACGGCCTGTTCGGTATCGCCTGTCATGTCAGCGCCGCAGGTAAGTGGTACGGCCAATGGATTCATAGTCGGTGCTGACACTGAGCAGACTCTCCGAATGTCCCAGATACATGAGGTTGCCCGGGCGCTGCAACGGTGCGATACGGCTGAAGAGGTCGCGCTGGGTTTCCCGATCGAAGTAGATCACCGTGTTGCGGCAGAAGATAACGTCCAGCGGCCCCTTCATCGGCAGCGGCCGCGTCAGATTCAGTTGTTTGAACATCACCAGGCGCCGCACTTCCGGACGCACGACGAAGAGGCTGGTGCCGCGCTCCTTGTGCTCGGTGAAAAATCGGCGCAGCCGTCCGCCTGACAGGCCCTTCACCCGATCGGCGCGATACCTTCCGTTCGCGGCAGTGGCCAGCACATCCGAATCGAGGTCGGTTGCCAGGATCCGCACGTCCCACTCCAGCAGCTCCGGCAGCGCCTCCAGCAACGTCATGGCGATCGAATAGGGTTCCTCGCCGGTCGAGCAGCCGGCAGACCAGATCCGCAGTCGCCGCTGGCCCGGTCGTTCGCGCTGGGCGGGGAGCACCTGATCACGCAGATGCTCGAAATGGTGTGGTTCGCGGAAAAACGCGGTCAGATTGGTCGTGATGGCATTGCACATGCGCATCTGCTCGTCGAGATCCGCCGCGACGATCTGCCGGTACTCGCGAAATGTGCGAACCTCGAGCGCCCGCAGCCGCACCGCCAGCCGCCCGTACACGAGTTCCCGTTTCTGCAGGGTCAGGTTGATGCCGGTGAGCGATTTCACCAGGGTGCTGATGGCCGCGAAATCCTCGTCATCGTAGGCGAACTCACGCATTCTGCCGCTGCCATCGAGGGAGCGGAATCCGCCTGATTTGTCCGGCGCTGCTGGCATGGCCATCATTCCTTAGCTATGCCGCGCTTTGAAGCGGCGCACCTGCTCATTGAACTGTGCGGCCACGGCCGCGAGCGTGTTCAGGGCCAGGTCTTTGCGTTTCTGCCGGACATCGACGCTCAGGCGGTTGCGGTGCTCCTCAAATTCAAGGCACTGGGTGTATTCGGTGACATCATCGTTGTAGTGCTTGAGCGTACGCATCGCCGCGACCATTTCCTGTTCGGTCGCGGAGCTGCCGTCCGGAATGCGGCTGGGAGCCGCGGGCAGCACGCACTCGGCGGCTGCTGACAGCGAATACAGCAACGCGGCGACCAGCGCCGGCATCGCCATTCTCCACCGAACCTTGTTGGCAGCGCGCATGGTGGTTTGCGGCTCAGTTCAGCAGTTCGGCGACGGCGTCGATCAGTCGCTTCGGATTGAACGGTTTCACCACCCACGCGGTGGCACCCGCCTCGCGACCGGCGCGTTTGATCTCCGTCGTGGCCTCCGTGGTCAGCGCGATCATCGGCAATGTGCCGTAGGCCGGTAGCTGTCGCAGATTGCGAATCAACGCCAGGCCGTCCATGACCGGCATATTGAGGTCCGTGATCACCATGTCGAAGACCTGCGTTGCGGCGACCCGCAATGCCTCCTCGCCATTGGCGGCCTGCGAAACTTCGTGCCCGGCCTCGACAAGGGTCGCCTTGACCATCTGGCGCATTACCGGGGAATCATCTACTGCCAGAATCCGCGCCATGATGGCCTCCTATATTGGGCAAGCTGTACATCAGAACTCCTTCCAGTCCGTTTCGTCCGAGACTTTGGTGAACCGCGATTGGGGTGGCGCGGGACTCGCCGACGCCGGCCGCGCGGCACGCGCTGCGGACCAGGGCCGGGTGGCGCCGCGGCGTTCCGCCACCCGGGCCGCGGCGGCCGTGCTGGCGGCGGCTGCGGCATAGTGCGCGCTGGCCTGTACGGCGGCGGAATCCAGCTTTGGATCCATCGCCTCGTCCAGCTGATAACGCTCCATCATGGCGTTCAGCACACCGGCTCTTTGCGCCATCGTCTGGGACGCCGCCGCGGCCTGCGCCACGAGCGTGCCGTTGGTCTGGGTGAATTCATCCATCTGCAGCACCGACTGCTTGATCTGCTCGATACCCTGGGATTGCTCCCGGGAGGCGCCCGCAATCTCCGCCACCAGGCCGGACACGGTCTTGATGGAGGCGACGATCTGCCCCAGGGTGTCACCCGAGCGGGTCACCAACTCGGATCCGTCGTTGACCTTGCGCACCGAGTCCTGGATGAGGGCCTTGATTTCACGCGCGGCGGTTGCCGACCGGCCGGCGAGATTGCGCACTTCGCTCGCGACCACCGCGAAGCCGCGTCCGTGTTCGCCGGCGCGCGCGGCCTCGACCGCCGCATTCAGCGCCAGGAGATTGGTCTGAAACGCTATCTCGTCGATGACGCCGATGATGTCGGCGATGCGCCGCGACGCATCGTTGATGTCGGACATGGCGCGCACTGCTTGCGCCACGACGCCGCCGCCGTTCTCGGCCTGGTCGCTGGCGGTGGTCGCCAGCGCGCTGGCTCGGCCGGCGCTCTCGGCATTCTGATGCACGGTTGCGGTAATCCGCTCCACCGAGGCCGCGGTCGTCTCGAGGGACGCGGTCTGCTGCACGGTGCGCTCGGACAGGTTCACGTTACCCTGCGATATGCCCTCGGCGCCGCTGTAAACGTCCCGGGCCGCGAGTTTCACGGTGGCAACGATTTCGGCGATGTTATCAGCCAGTTGATTGACCGAGCGGGTGAGCACTTCGAAGAAGCCGCTCTTGCCGTCCAGCGGCAGACGCTGGGTAAGGTCACCGGCGATCACGGCCTGCAGCATGTTCTGCATCTGGCTCTCGACCGCCACCTCCAGGGTGCGTTCGGCCCATTCCATTACCGTGCCGATGCGCTGACCATCGCGGGCCACGACGGCACTCACCACGATACGGAACGTGCAGTCGCCCAGTTTCAGCTCCTGCACCTGGCTGTCGCTCGGCTGCTGCGCGACCAAGGCGTCGAGACTGGATCCGAGCAGGTTGGCTGCCGTGAAGCCCGGCAGCGAGCGGCTTATCTCGCTCTGCGTGCGCGCAAACATCGCCTTGCCGATGTCATTGATGTAGATGATGGTCCGGGACGCATCCGCCAGGATCACACTGGTGGAAACACGATCCAGCGCCTGGCGGATCCGCGCATTCTCGGCCGCGACGCCCCGCTCGGTTGCTATCTGCAGTCGCAGCTTGTCCTGCATGCTGCGCAAGCCCGCCAATACTTGGCCCGCCTCATCGGCACCGCCGTCGGGGATGGCGCTGTCGTAGCGACCATCGGCAATTTCCTGGAATACGGCCGCCGCGCGTCCCAGCGAGCGGCGCAGTCCCGTCGCGATCGCCCAGCTGATCAGCAGCGCGACGCCCAGCGCACCGGCTGCCACCGCGATCGTGACATTGCGCGCGGTCGTCTTGCTCGAGGCGCGCTCCTGCAGCGCGGTTTCCATACGCGCATAACTCGAGTCGGACAGCACCTGCAGGGCACGCACGACCGGTGTGCCCGCCGCGTACACTTCGGCGGCACTGATATTGATCTTTGGTGCGTTCAAAATCCGCGCCTCGGCCATGCGCCGATACCCGGCCAGCTGCTGCTGCGCCGCACTCAGTAGCGGCTGCATGGCCGGCTGGGCCACCAGCTGCTGCGTCATCGCATCCAGATTCTCCTGGATCTCGCCAAGGTAGATCTGGATGGCGGTACGGTCATCGCCGCCCAGGTAGCCCTTGACGGCCACGTCCATGGAGTGCTGGTTCACGTTCGAAAACGCAATGACAGCCTGGGCCACATTGCGGGTCGCGGCGATGATCAGGTCATCGGTGAAGGCATCCGGATCCAGATCCATGTCCGAGGCCTTGGTGACGCGCGCCATGAGGGTGGTGATGTCATGGATCATCACGTCGTGGTCGGCGAGGTTCTGCTCCGGGGTCGCGCTGGCGGCGCCGGACTGGACCTTGTGCCACTGCGCTGTCACTTCGTGCCAGGAACTGGTGGTGCCAAAACGCCCGCCGAGCTCCGTGTCCAGGACATTCAGCTGCTCGATCTGTTTTTCAATGTATGCCTCGAGACGCCCGCTCTCGGCGCGCCCGGCGGTGTCGCCGCTCAGCAGAGCGTTGCTGACGGTGCGATGACGAGTAACGCGGGCGAGGAGCGAACCTGCGGACTGCATGTAGCGGGCGCCCTCAAGCTCGTTGCGGGCGGTGCGCACGTCCTGGTTCGATTGCGGCAGGTAAAACGCCGCCAACAGCACAGCCGGCAGCGCCATCGCGGCGATCAGCAGCGCAAATTTCTGCCGCAGGTGCATTTGATGAAGTAGATTCATTTGGCTGGTTATGCTCAGGCGGCCTGGGTGGCGCCCGCAGATGCCGCGGCGGCGAATTCCTTGCCGATCAGCAGCTCCACATCCAGCAGCACCACCATGCGTCCACTGACCGGAATCAGGCCGCGAATGTAGGCGCCGCTAGCGGTGGCACCAAGGTCCGGCGCCGGCTTCACATCCTGCGCGGTGATATCAATCACGTCCGAGACCCCATCCACTACCATGCCGAATTCGCGCGCGCCTTTCGCGGACATCACTGACACCACGATGATCACGGTGATCGGCGTGTACTGGACGTTGTCAGCGCCGAACTTCAGTCGCAGGTCCAGGACCGGCACGATCGAGCCGCGCAGATTGAGGACGCCGAGCACATCGGCCGGCGCTTGCGGCAGCCGGGTGACGGGTGACCAGCCGCGAATCTCCTGCACGCAGGGAATGTCGATGCCGTAGGTGGCATCGCCTATGACGAACGTCAGGACCTGGTTTACCGCGGCGGCGGCGGTCGGATCGATTGACGGACTGGGCATGGTCGAAATCTCCGGGAAAAAGGCGGCTAGGCCGCCGCTCGCAGCGAGGCGTTGCGGATCAGGTCGGGCACGTCCAGGATCAGCGCAACCGAACCATCGCCGAGGATGGTTGCCGCCGAGATGCCGGAGACGCGGCCGTAGTGGGTTTCCAGCGACTTGATAACCACCTGCTGCTGGCCCACCAGGTCATCAACAAACAGGCCGACGCGCCGTCCGGCGCCTTCCACGACCACCACCAGTCCCTCATGCAGAGCGCGGGCGCGCGGCGTGAGGTCGAAGATCTTGTACAGCCGGACGATGGGCAGGTATTCATCGCGGAAGGCGAAGACTTCCCGGCCCTCGGCAATGCTGGTCACCTGACTGGGAGCCAAGCGCAGCGACTCGATGGTGGACATCATCGGCAGGATGTAGATCTGGTCGCCCACCGCCACCGACAGTCCGTCCACAATCGCCAGCGTCAGCGGCAGGGTGATCAGGAACCTGGAACCCTGGCCGCGCGCGCTGTACACCTCGATCTTGCCGCCCAGATCGGTCACGTTGCGCCGGACCACGTCCATGCCGACCCCGCGTCCGGAGAGGTCGGTGGTGATCTCCGCGGTGGAGAATCCCGGCAGGAAGATCAGTTGTTGGATTTCCGCGTCGCTGAGCTTGTCGTTCGCGTCGACCAGGCCGGCGGCGCGCGCCTTGGCGAGGATCCGTTCGCAGTTGAGGCCGCCGCCGTCATCACTGACCTCGATGTCGATATTGCCGCCGCGGTGGCTCGCGTTCAGACAAATCGTGCCGGTGAGGTTCTTGCCGGCGGCGGCGCGCGCCGCGGCAGTCTCGATGCCGTGGTCGATGCAGTTGCGGACCAGGTGCACGAGCGGGTCACCGATTTTCTCCAGCACGGTCTTGTCGAGTTCGGTGGTCTCCCCGATGATCTTCAGTTCGACCTGCTTGTCGAGCCGTTGTGCCAGATCGCGCACCATGCGCGGAAAGCGGCTGAAGACGACGCTGATCGGCAGCATGCGCACCCGCATCACGCCTTCCTGCAGCTGCCGCATGTTGCGTTCCAGTTGTTGCATGCCCGAACGCAGCAGTTCGGCCGCGGGGCCGCTGATGCCGTGGCAGATCTGACTCAACATGGCATGGGTGATCACGAGCTCGCCCACGGTATTGATCAGCTCATCGACCTTCTCGACCCCGACACGGATGGAGCCGGATTCATTGGCAAACGCGGCCTGCGCCGGTTGCGCCGATTCGACGGGGAGCAGCGGGGCGGTGGCAGTGCGCGGCGCCGACACCACCGATGCGCCGATCTGCGGCGTCGCGCCACCGGCATCCGCGTCGGAGGCCGCTGCAGGCGTGGCGTCGATGCCGGCGGGGGCATTGCGGGTGCTGACCGTCAATTCGCAGTCCGCGTTCAGCCATTCGAAGATCTCACGAATCGCCGCTTCGGGCGCGTCGCTGAGCAGCGTGAGCGACCAGCTGAGATAGCACCGTTGCGGCTCCAGGTCCTGATAAGCGGGCAGCGCATCCAGATGAGCCGTGACCGCGAGCGCGCCGAGTACTCCCAGCTCCCGGAAGATCCGCACCGGATCGGTGCCGCGCTCGAAGAAAGACGGCCCGGGGCGCAGTTCGATCAGCCACTCGATGTTGCGCGGCTCATCCGCGCTGTCGCTTTGCGTGTTCGTCGCATCGCTTGAGTCGGCTGCGCCGCTGGTGGGCGAGGGGGACGCGGCGATCCCATTATCACGCTGGACGATGACCAGTTCAATATCGAATTGCAGATCGGCCACGCTTTGCATGGCGATGGGCTGCTTGGTCTTGGCCGCCTGCAGCATGGCGCGCATGATGTCCACCGACTTCAGCAGCAGATCGCAAATCCGCTGCGTGACGGCCAAGCGCTTGCTGCGCACCTCATCCAGCAGTGTTTCCAGGCTGTGGGTGAAGGAGGCGATTTCGGCAAAACCGAACGTCGCACCGCCGCCCTTGATGGAATGGGCGACGCGAAAGATGGTATTGATCGATTCGGGGTCCGGACTGCCGGTGTCCAGCTTCAGCAGTTCGGACTCCATCGAATCCAGCGCCTCGAAGCTCTCGTCGAAGAAAGCGTCGTGGAACTGGGTGAGATCGATGGTCATGAACGTCAGGCTCGGCCGTCGAGGGCGGCGCTGAGTCCCAGCAGTTGCGCAGCCTCGTCCCAGGCGGGTCGATTGCCGCAGGTGAGCAGATTGGTACCACGGGCGCTGTGGTCGCGGGCGAAGGCCGCGATCAACTGCAGGGTTGCCGTGTCAAAGCGTTCCAGGCGGCGCAGGTCGAGTGTGATGTTGCGCACATCCTGCGGTATCCCGCACAGCTGCTCGCGCAGCGCGCCGATATGGCGCACGGTGCAGTCCGCGGGCAAGGCAATGACTTCTGACCTTGACGGTGAGTCAGATGTCTTGCTGGTGCGGCGCACCGTTTTGCGGGCTGCTTTCATTTAAGGATCCATAAGGCCACGTGCGTGGCGCTTTTTGACATCCTGATATCGGCTGGCAGTGCTCCGGCTTGAGTCGAAACGGGTAGTTCAGGCGGCCGAGCGCACGCTGGGATCCGCAGCATGCAGGCGCAGCACCAAATCCGCTTCCTGCTGCGTCACACCGCAGGTAGTCATCAGCTCCTGACGTGACGCGCCGCTGCGCGCCATGCGAATCGCGACGTTGTAGCTTGTGGAACCGGTGCCTTGCGTGCTACGGGTGTGCTCATCCAGTCGTGCCGCGAGCGCCGCAATGCGCGAGTCCGTGACATTCAAGGCGGCGCCGAGCTGATCGATCTGTTCGGCGAGCCAGGCCGCGCTGCCGAGAATTTCACGCGATTGGCCGGTAACGGCGCGTTTTACGCGTGCCGCGAACACAGCTGCGATTAGGATTCCGGCCAGCACCACCACTGCGCCGGTCAAGGGAATCAGAATGTAGTCCGGTGGCATCACCAGCACATAGCCCATGATCGGGGCAGTCGCGTGCACGGCGAGGGCGGGATGGAGGGCAGTTTGAATCATGACAGTCTTCCTGTGACGCAGTTCACATCGTCTCGTGTCGGATTTCCGGCGAGTCGCAAACCTGCTGGAAGAAGTTGCAGGAAGCGTGCCACCACGCGGGGCCTAGCGTGCGGCTTGAACTTCCGCCACTGCAGGCGCCGTCGGCGGCGGTTGTGGCTGCGCGGGTGCGGGCGAGGCGCCCGGATCGGGATTGCCCGGCGGCAGAATCGCGATCAGCACGCGACGATTGGCATTGCGGCCGGCGACCGTGCCGTTCGACTGCGCCGGACTGTATTGCGCACGGCCGATGACCGACAGTCGTGCCGGGTTGATGCCGCTGTTGGCGATCAGGTGCACGACGCTGGCGGCTCGCGCCGAGGACAGTTCCCAGTTCGAGGGAAATGCGGCGGTTTCGATGGGCTGGCTGTCGGTATGGCCTTCGACACGCACCGGATTTGGCAGAGCAGCCAGGGACTGCGCAAGCTTGTGGATCACATCCACCGCGCTCGGCGATAGCGTCGCACTGCCGCTGGGAAACAGGATATCGGTGCGGATTTCCACCTCAACGGTGGTGCCGTTGCGTCGCACGATCACCAGGTTCGACTTGATCAGATCCGACATTGCGGTGCTGATGCCCTTGGCGACGTTGTCCAGTGCCAGCGACTCGGCCTGCGAGCGGGCGATTTCTTCGGCCTGCTGGCGGGTGACGGTGGCGGTATCGGCAAAGATTTCGTGTGAATCGGTCGCCACCGGCTTGACGGTGGCGGTCGGGTAGGACTTGGCAACCACGATGTTTCCCGGGGCCGAGCCCGGTGCGGCGCCCGGTGGCTTCTTGCCATTGAACTCGGTGAACAAAGTGCTGGAAAGGGCGCGGTACTTGCCCTCGTTCACCGAGGAGACCGCGTACAGCACCACGAAGAACGCGAACAGCAGGGTGACCAGATCGCCATAGGGGATCGCCCACGCCGCATGCCGGGGTTCCTCCTCAGCCGGTTTCTTCCGCTTGCGCGCCATCGCTTATGCCTGCTGCAGGAAGCCGCGCAGCTTGGTCTCGATGATGCGGGGATTCTCGCCCTGGGCGATGCACAGCATGCCCTCAATGATCATTTCTCGAACCTGCGATTGCGCATGAATGGTCAGTTTCAGCTTGGCGGCGATGGGCAGAAAAAACAGGTTGGCGAGCCCGATGCCATACACGGTCGCGGTGAAAGCCGCGGCGATGCCGTGGCCGAGCTTGGATGGGTCGGAGAGATTCTGCAGCACCGACATGAGTCCGAGCACCGCGCCGATGATGCCAAGCGTCGGGGCGTACACGCCCATACCCTCAAACACGCGGGCGCCCAGGGTATCGGTGTGTTCGCGGGTGGTCAGCTCGACTTCCATCGCGCCACGGATGGCGTCCGGCTCGTTGCCATCCACAACCAGCTGCAAAGCCTTGCGGACGAACGGATCGCGCTCGCGGCGCATGGCCGGCTCCAGCGCCAGCAGCCCCTGGCGGCGCACGGTATTGCTCCAGTCGAGCATTTTCTTCAGCAGCATCTCCGGCTGCAGCGCCGGCGGACGCATCACCCACGGCAGGATCTTCAGCGCGTGCCGCATGATGGGTAATGGCGTCTGCACGCAGATCGCGCCAACCGTGCCCAATACCACGACGGTAAACCCCGCCGTCGACACCAGCGCCATAAGGCCGGCGCCCTTCAACATGGCTCCAACCAGAATCGCACACAGCGCCAACAGCAGGCCGATGACGCTCAGAACGTCCGTAGCACATCTCCACGACGATGCTTAATGAGCCGCGACATCGCTGGGCGTCGTATTGAGGATGGTGGTCAGTTTTTGCTTGAGAACGGCGGCGGTGAATGGCTTGATGACGTAGCCGTTGACGCCGGCCTGAGCGGCCGCGACGATCTGGTCACGCTTGGCTTCAGCGGTGAGCATCAGTACCGGCAGCTTGGCGAGTTTTTCATTGGCGCGTACCGCCTTGAGCAGTTCAAGGCCCGGCATGCCCGGCATGTTCCAGTCCGTGATCAGAAAATCGAATTCGCCGTCGCGCAGCAGCGGCAACGCCGAGCTGCCGTCATCGGCTTCGGTGACATTGCTGTAGCCGAGCTCATTGAGCACGCTCTTCACGATGCGGCGCATGGTTGCGATATCGTCAACCACCAGGAACTTCATGTCGGGATTCACCGCAACATCCTCCTGCCAACGGCTTAGGCCGGCTCCTGCGAATCTTTCCACGCCGCGAGTCGCGCGCGCAGCCGTACCAGCGCCTGCCCGTGCAGCTGGCAGACCCGCGACTCGGTCACCTTCAGCACTGCGCCAATCTCCTTGAGGTTCAGTTCATCCGAGTAGTACAACGACATCACCAACCTCTCTCGTTCCGGCAGGCCCTCGATGGCATGGACCAGGGCGCCACGAAATCCCTCATCGGCCGTCTCGCGGAATGGATCGACCGTTTCTGCGGCCGCCGCTGTCGCGATGGTCAGATCATCCAGGCTCGTCAGGCGGCAGCTCGCGGCATCCTGCACGATCGCGTAGTAGTCATCGAGCGAACAGCCCATGCGCGCGGCGACTTCGGCATCCTTGGCGTCGCGACCCGTCTCATGTTCGATGTCGCGCACCGCGGCCGCGGCGGCCCGGGCTTTGCGATGTACCGAGCGCGGTGCCCAGTCGAGCTTGCGCAAAGCGTCAATCATGGCGCCGCGGATCCGGATCCCGGCGAACGTTTCGAAGCTCGCGCCACGGTTCTCCGTATAGTTGGCGGCGGCCTCCAGCAGCCCGAGCATTCCGGCCTGAATCAGGTCGTTCACCTCCACCGAGGGCGGCAGACGACCGGCGAGATGATAGGCGATGCGTTTCACGAGTTCCGCGTGCCGCGTCACCAACTGATCCGCATCCGCGCTGCCGCGTTGCTGGGTATAGGCGCCCACGGCGCTCATTGGACGGCCTCCAGCAGCGCCGGGCGCGGCTGCACCAGCCGTTCGACGAAGAATTCGAGATTGCCGCGCGGGCCGTCCGGTATCGGCCAGGACGCGCTCTTGATCGCGAACTTGCGGAAGGCCTGGGCCGAGGTGCTCGAGGGATAGGCGTCGGTCACCGTACGCTGGGCGCGAATGGCGCGGCGCAGGTACTCGTCCTCGGGAATCTCGCCCACGAAATCCAGCACCACATCCAAAAAGCGGGTCGTCACCCGCTCAAAACGGCGAAACAGGTCGCGGCCCGCTCCCGGCGAGCGCACCATGTTCGTCAGCACGCGGAAGCGGCTGACACCGTGATGTCGACTCAGTACTTTCACCAGCGCATAGGCGTCCGTCAGCGATGCAGGCTCATCACAGATAGTAACCACCACCTGCTGTGCGGCCTGTGAGAACTGCGTCACACCGTGGCCGAGTCCCGCCGCGGTATCGACGATCATCACATCCACCTGGGTGGACAGCGCGCTGAAAGCCTGTACCAGGCCCAAATGGGCGCGCACATCAAGATTCGCGAGATTTGCGGCGCCGGAGGCCGCCGGCACCACATGGAAGCCCTGGGGCGCGGTAACGAGGATCTCATCCAGCGTGCGTTCACCGCTCAGCACATGGGCGAGGGTGTAGCGCGGTGACAGGCCCAGGAACACGTCCACGTTGGCGAGCCCGAGATCGCCGTCCAGCAGTACCACCCGCTTGTCGGTTGCGCTCAGGGCGGCGGCCAGATTGACCGCGACGCAGGTTTTGCCGACGCCACCTTTGCCGCCGGTGACCGCGATCACCTGTACCGGTCGCGCCAGACCATCCAGCTTTGAGCGTTCCACGAGGCTCCGGTCACGCGAGTGCATGTGCCACATCTCCAAATCGGCGCTTCAACAAATCCTCATCCGCGGCCGCGCCGTTGGTCTGTGCCAGCTGTACCGCGGCGGCGACGAGTTCCTCGGACCGCGCCGGGCGCAGATCCTCCGGAACCCGCTGGCCGTCACTGACATAGGCAATGGGCAGGCGGGCGCGTATCAGCACCGACAGGACTCCCCCCAGGGTCACTGCTTCATCCACTTTGGTCAGAACGCAGCTGCTCGGTCGGGCCGGTGCGAAGCGGCGCACGACCTCCTCGATGGCGCCGGCCTGCGTGCTGGCAGCCAGCACCAGTGTGCTCTGCAGCTCATCGCCGACCCGGGACAGCTGCGACAGGCGGTGTGCCAGGCTGACATCACGCTGCCCGGCTCCCGGAGTATCCACCAGAACCATACGAAAACGGCCGAGGCGTGCGAGCACACCCGGCAGTTCCTCCAGACTGTCCAGCGCGAACACCGGCACGCCCAAGAGCTGTCCCAGCGATCGCACCTGATCTTGTGCGCCGATGCGCACCGAATCACCGGCAATCATGGCCAGGTCCCGCGAACCATGGCGTAACACCCAGCGCACGGCGAGCTTCGCCAGCGCCGTCGTCTTGCCCACGCCTGTCGGCCCCACGAGCGCGATGCGGCCGCCGTTTTCCAGCCAGTGATCGCCCGTCACGCCCAGTCGCTGGCTCAGTGTCGCGCCGAGGTGGCGGCGCGCCACGTTGGCCTCACACACCTTGGGCAGCCCCGAGACGATCTCGGCGGCCAGTCCCTGTTCGATGCCGATCTCGGTCAGTTCGCGCAGCATCTCGGTGTGCAGCGGCGCGCGCCGCGTCAGATCCTTCCAGGCGAGCTGCGCCAGCTGCGTTTCGAGCATGCGCCGCAGCGTCTTCAGCTCCGAAGTCATCACATCGCTGGCGGCATCCAGCATCGGCACGACGTAGGAGCCCACCGGCGTTTCGGTTGCGGCAGGAACGGCCCACGCGGCGGCGACGGCACTGGAAATGGAGCTCGCGCCCGGGGTCTCAGTGGCGGTGAGCGACAAGGAAAGGTCCGCCAGGGGTTTTGGCGCGGGCGGCGGCGCCGGGACCGAGGCGAGATTGCGGATGGGTTCCGGCGTGATAGCAAATGTAGGCGTCGGCGGCGGCGTCGGCAGTGTGATCGAGGGCGCCAGCTGAACCGGCGGGGGCAGCGGCTGAATCTCGGGAATGAAGGGGGCCGGCGCAATGGCCTGCATCTGCGGCAGCGGCAAGGGCGCAAAACTGGCGCTGTTCACGGGCGCGGTGGAGTCCTGCACGTTGTCGGCGTCAAAATCCATGGCGGCGGTGATCTCCACCCCATTGGCGGTGCGCCGGGTGGCCAGGATTACCGCGTCGGCGCCCAGGCTGTCACGAACCGCACGCAGCGCGTGCCGGATGTCCGGTCCTGTATGGCGTGTGATCTTCATCTGAATTCTCCAACTACCTCGTGCTTACTCGTCAGCGACCGACCGCCGATACCAGCCGGACTTTGCGGTTGTCCGGAATCTCGCTCCAGGCCAGAACATGCATGTTCGGGACGCTCGCGCGAATGAAACGCGCCAGCGTCTGCCGCAAGGGCGGCGGCACCAGCAGCACCGCGGGCTCCCCCATCAATTCCTGCCGCTGTGCGCCTTCCGCCAGGCGGGTCTGCAACCGCTCCGCCAGACTCGGTTCCAGGCCCGTCGCCGGTGAATTGGCGCTGCCGATAGATCCTTGCAGTAATCGTTCCAAGTCCGGATCCAGGGTCATTACCGGCAGATCGCCTACCATTCCTGCGATGTCCTGCACAATCTGGCGACCCAGCGCGACGCGCACGGCCGCCTGCAGCACCGCCGGATCCTGGGAGCGCGGCGCCTGTTCGGCCAGGGTCTCGACAATGGCGCGCATATTGCGCAGCGGCACGCGCTCCGCAAGCAAGGATTGCAGCACGCGCACGAGCACCGCCATCGGCAGCACCTTCGGTACCAGGTCCTCGACCAGCTTCGGCGCGCTCTTGGCGACATTGGCCAGCAACTGGCTGACTTCCTCGTGGCCGAGCAGCTCATAGGCGTGCGACTGGATGATGTGACTGAGGTGGGTCGCGATCACGGTCCCCGCATCGACCACGGTGTAACCCATGCTCTGGGCGTGATCCCGGTCGGTCGGCTCAATCCACACCGCTTCCATGCCAAAGGCCGGATCGCGGGTCGCGATGCCTTTCACTTCGCCGAACACGCGCCCCGGATTGATCGCCATGTCGCGCTCGGGGTAGATCGTGCTTTCGCCGACCGGGACTCCGCCCAGATTGATGCGGTAGGTATTGGGCGCCAGGTCCAGGTTGTCGCGGATATGCACCGCCGGTACCAGAAAGCCCAGTTCCTGCGACAGCTTGCGCCGCACGCCACGGATGCGGCCCAGCAGGTCGCCGCTTTGCGTCTTGTTCACCAGGGGCACGAGCCGGTAACCGACTTCCAGGCCCAGCACATCCACGGGGCGCACATCGTCCCAGGACAATTCCTTGTTCTCCGGAACCGCCGGCGTCGGCGGTGCCGCGATGGGTTTGGCGGCAGCGGCTTCGCGGCGCTTGCGGATGGCATAGGCACCCCCGCCGCACAGCGCCGCCATGCTGAGGAAGGCGATATTGGGCATGCCCGGTACCAGGCCGATGAGGCCGAGCAGCCCCGCGGCGACGCCCAGCGCACGCGGCTGTCCGAAGAGCTGGCGTTTGAGTTCCCCGCCCATGTCCTGCTTGCCGGACATGCGCGTGACGATAATGGCCACCGCGGTCGACAGCAGCAGCGCCGGAATCTGCGTCACCAGGCCATCGCCGATGGTCAGCAGCGTGTAGGTGCGCGCCGCGTCGGCGAAGCCCAGGCCGTGACCGATGGTACCGATGGCCAGGCCGCCCAGGATGTTGATGATGAGGATCATGATGCCGGCAACCGCATCGCCGCGGACGAACTTGCTGGCACCATCCATCGAGCCGTAGAAGTCCGCTTCCTGGCGCACCTCGGCGCGCCGCAGACGAGCGTCGTCCTGGGTGATCAGCCCCGCATTCAGGTCTGCATCGATCGCCATCTGTTTGCCGGGCATGGCGTCCAGGGTGAAGCGGGCGCTGACCTCGGAAATACGGCCCGAGCCCTTGGTCACCACCACGAAGTTGATGATGGTGAGGATGATGAAGACCACGACACCGACGGCGAAGTTGCCGCCGATCACGAATTCGCCGAAGGCCTGGATGACGCGGCCGGCCGCGGCGGGTCCGGAATGGCCATGCAGCAGCACCACGCGGGTGGAGGCGACGTTCAGTGCCAGGCGCAACAAAGTGGCCAGCAGCAGCACCGTCGGGAACACGCCGAACTCGATGGGCCGCGCCACATTGAACACCGCCATCACGATGACGATGGAGAGGGCGATGTTGAAGGTGAAGAGCACATCGAGTGCGAACGGCGGCAGCGGCAGCACCACCATGGCCAGCACCGCGAGCACCCCGACGGGCACGCCGACGCCGACGCGCAGCAGGCTGCGCATGGAGGAGTTATTCAAAGGTGCAGCCTCGGCCATGGGTTAATGCCTGGTTTCCTCGATCTTCGGATCGATGACGGGACGGACCGGCCGCGCCGCGCTGCCGGTGGCGCTGCGCAACTGGATGACATAGGTGAGGACCTGGGCGACGGCCACGTAGAGCGTCGAGGGCACTTCCTCGTTCAGGTCGACATCGCGAAACAGCACGCGCGCCAGTGGCGGCGCTTCGAATATCGGCACCTTGTGTTCGGTGGCGATTTTGCGGATGTTGGCCGCGACGTCGTCTGCGCCCTTGGCGACGACGATCGGCGCGCGCATGCGCTTCTCGTCGTAGCGCAGGGCCACCGAGTAGTGCGTCGGATTGGTGATGATCACGTCCGCCTTGGGGACTTCCTGCAGCATGCGCCGGCGCGCCAGGTCCTGTTGCAGGCGGCGGATGCGGCCTTTGACTTCCGGAGAGCCGTCGCTTTCGCGGTGCTCCTGGCGGGTTTCCTGGCGCGACATGCGCAGTTGCTTCATGTACTGGGTCAAGGTCAGCGGCACATCGATGGCGGCGATGATGGCCAAGGCGCCGGACAGCGCCAGCAGCGCCTCGCCCGCGAGGTTCACCGCGTGCGCGATGGCTGAATTCAGCGGTTCATTGCCCAGACCCAGAAGCTCCCCGGTCTTGGCATGCAGGAACACATAGGCGATCAGGCCGATCAGCAGGAATTTGGCGTAGGCCTTGCCCAGCTCGGCGGCGCCGCGGATGGAGATCACCCGTTTCAGGCCTTCAGCCGGATTGAGACGGCTGAAGTTCGGCGTCAACGCCTCGAAGCTCATGTTCCAGCCGCCGATGGCGAGCGGGCTGAAGAGGGCGGCCACCAGCGTGAGCCCCAGGATCGGCGCGATGACCAGAACGCCCTGCCACGCCAGTGCCACGAGGGTCGGCAGTAGCAGGTTCTCATCCATGACCTGAGCGCGCGGCAGTGACAGCCCCGACTTCATGAGGCCGGCGAAGCCTGCCGCCATGGCGCCACCGGAGAAGCGCAGGCCGATACCGGCGATCAGCACCACGGCCGCGGTCGTCAGATCACGGGAGCGCGGAACCTGACCACTGCGGCGCGCCTCGTCGAGGCGCTTTTGAGTAGGTTGTTCGGTACGGTCCTGGCCGTTTTCATTTTCTGCCATGGTCAGATCCGCGCGCCCGACAGCGACTGCAGCACCATGAAGGATTGTTCCAGGAGCCGTTCAAAGCCGGCCAGCAGTTGCGGCACGCTCACCACCAGCACCAGCAGGCCGAACACCAGGATGACGGGAAATCCGACGGACATGAGATTGAGCGACGGGGCGGTGCGGCTGACCATGCCGAACGCCAGATTCACGATCAGTAGCGCGGTGATGCCGGGCAGCGCAATCGACAGCGCGCCGCTGAACAGCGTCCCGCCCCAGGTCACGACCTGCCACAGGTCCGCCGAGCCGAAGCCCGTGCCGCCGACCGGCAGGGTGCGAAACCCGTCGGCCAGCACCTCGATTAGGCGCAGGTGACCGTTGAGTGCCAGGAACACCAGCGTGACGAAGATGCTGTATAGCTCGCCCAGTGCCGTGCTGCCGGTGCCCCGGATCGGATCCAGGGACAGCGCGTACGACAGGCCCATGCTGTTGGCGATGAGCTGTCCGCCCAGGGTGATCGAGTCGAACACCAGCTGCAGGCAGAATCCCAGCGCGATACCGATGACCACCTGCTGCGCGGTCACTACCAGCCCTTCGATCGAAAAGGCCGTCAGCTGCGGCGGAATGCTAATCATCGGCGCCAGGATCATGGCGATGGCACCCGCCAGTACGATGCGGATCCGCGCCGGCACCGCCTGGCTCGAGAAGACCGGTGCCACCATCAGGCACGCTCCCACCCGCACAAATGGCCACAGCACCTGACCGAGCCAGGCCTGCAGTTGTCCAGTGGTGAGCGTGATCATCGCGAATGCCCTGAGTCAGTTGACCAGGCCGGGAATGCTGGTGAACAGCTCGCGCGTGTAGCTGACGAATACCTTGATCATCCAGGGGCCCGCGATGACCAGCGTGACGGCGATCGCCGCCAGTTTCGGGATGAACGACAAGGTCATCTCATTGATCTGGGTCGCCGCCTGGAAGGCGCCGATCACCAGGCCCGTCACCAGCGCCGCAAGCAGCATCGGCGCCGCCAGTAGCAAGGTGATCACGAGGGCGCGTTCGGCGATGGTCATGACCATTTCAGGCGTCATGTGTAGAAGCTCGAGGCAAGCGTGCCCATGACCAGCGACCAACCATCGACCAGCACGAACAGCATGAGTTTGAAGGGCAGCGAGATCAGCACCGGTGACACCATCATCATGCCCATCGACATGAGCACGCTCGCCACCACCAGGTCGATGATCACGAACGGGATGAAGATCAGAAAGCCGATCATGAAGGAGGTCTTAAGCTCACTGGTCACGAACGCCGGGACCAGCAGGCTCAGCGGCACATCATCGGGGCTGGCGAAGCCCTTGCCGCCGGAGATGCGCACGAAGGTGGCGATATCGCTTTCCCGGGTTTGGTGCATCATGAAATTCTTGAGCGGACCCACCGCATTGGTCAGGGCGGTGGTGGAATCGATGGTGCCGGCCATATAGGGCTTCACCGCCTGGTCATTGATGCGATCGACCACGGGGGCCATCACGAACAGAGTGAGAAACAATGACAGCCCGATCAGCACCTGGTTGGGCGGAGTCTGTCCGGCACCAATCGCCTGGCGCAGCAGACCCAGCACGATGACGATGCGCGTGAACGCCGTCATCATCAGCAGGATGGCCGGCAGCAGCGACAGTGCCGTCATCAGCACCAGCACCTGCAGCGTGAGGGTATAGGTCTGGCCGCCACCGGCGCCGCCCTGGACGGTAAGGGCAGGCAGGCCGATGTCGGCGGCGCAGACGTGCGGCATCGCAATGGCGATCACGGCCGCGGCGGCGGGCAGCAGCGCCCGAGATTTGTGAGCGTTGCGGATCACTTGCCCAGGCTCTTCAAAAGCAGCGACTTGAACGACGCGCCGGACGTGCCCTGCGCGGCAGGGGCCGGCGCTGCGAGCGGCTCGACCAGCACGTGCAGGGCGCTGATCCGCCCTGGCGCAACCCCTATCAGCAGCTGGGTGGTGCCGACCTGCAGGAGTACGGCGCGCTCCTTGGGTCCCAGGCGCACCTCGGAGATGACATTGACCGCGCCGGTACGGCCGCTGCTGATATTGCGCATGCGTCGCGCCAGCCAGGCGCACAGAAAAATGGCGCCGAGCACGATGCACAACGCGAGCGTCACCTGGCCGATGCCCGCAATGCCGGAACCGGGCACACTGGACACCGCGCCCGGGGCCGCGAAGACATGGGCGAGCTGGCTTGCGGGGGCGCTGTTCAACGCAGCTTCCGGATACGCTCGGCGGGGCTGATGACATCGGTCAGACGGATGCCGAACTTCTCATTCACCACGACCACCTCGCCGTGCGCGATGAGGGTGCCGTTGACGAACACGTCCAGCGGCTCGCCGGCGACGCGTTCAAGTTCCACGACCGAGCCTTGGTTGAGCTGCAACAGATTGCGGATCGGAACCCGCGTGCGACCGACTTCCATGGACAGCGTGACTGGCACATCCAGGATCACGTCCATGTTGATGTCGCTCTTGGCTTCCGCCGGCGAATCGTCCTGCAGAGTGCCGAACTCCGCTGCTTGTGCTTCTGGCATGGGTGCTTCCTCTAGGACTTTTTCGGAAAGGGATTGGCGGCAGCTGCCGCTTTGGTACGGTTGAGGCGTTCATTGATCTTCACGGCCTGCTGGCCGCGGGAGACGCCGAAGCTGCCGCGAAACAGCGGCACGTTCTCGGCGTTCAGGGTGATGGAGCCGTTGAAGTCGCAGGGCAACACATCGCCCGACTTGAGGTTCAGCAGATCAGCCAGCGTGATGGTGGCCTCGCCGAGCACGGCGTTGAGATCGATTTCGGCGTCGTCAACGTCATCGCGAAGCGCACTGCTCCAGCGCCCGTTGGTCTCGGTCGCATCGGCATTGCCGCCTGCATCGAGCAGATCCCGCAACGGCTCGAGCATCGAGTAGGGCATGGTGACGTGCAGGTCGCCGCCACCGCCGTTCAACTCGATCCGGAAGCTCGAGATCACGACGATCTCCGTCGGATTGGCAATTTTCGCAAAGTGCGGATTGATTTCGGATTGAACGTGTTCGAAATCGAGCGCCAGCACCTTGGACCAGGCCTCCTTGAGGTTGGCGAAGGCGTGACGCAGCAGCAGATGCACGATGCGCTGCTCGGTGGCCGTGAAATCGCGCCCTTCGACCTTGGCGTGGCGACCCACACCGCCGAACAGGTTATCAACCGCGGTGAATACCAGCTTCGGGTCCAGCACCACCAGGCCCATGCCGCGCAGCGGGTTGATGCGCACGATATTGATATTCGTGGGCATGTGCAGGGTATTCACGTAATCGTTGAACTTCTTCATGGTCACCTGCGACACCGAGATCTCGGGGCTGCGGCGCAGCAGGCTGTAGAGCGACTGATGGAACAGGCGCGCGAAGCGCTCGTTGATCATCTCGAGCGCCGGCATGCGCCGGCGCGCGACATGCAGGTCGTTGACGAAATCGTAGGTGCGCGCCTCGCCCGGGCCGCCGCTCGGCTCGGTGCTGACGGCACCCATGTCGATGCCATTGATGAGGGCGTCAACCTCTTCCTGGTTGAGGATTTTCTCGGCGCCTTCGGCAATCACAATGGCAGTCCCTCGCTTGTTACTGCATCACGAAGGTGGTGAAGAGCACCGCATCGACCTTTTCGGGCTTGCCGTCATTGGCCGCGAGCACCTTGCGCACGGCCTCGAGCGCCGACGCCCGCAGTTTCTCCTTGCCGTCATTGGTGGCCAGGTCGGTGGCCTTCTGGGCGCTGAACAGCAGCAGCAGGTCATTGCGGATGATGGGATCGGCCGCCTTCAGCGCTTCGAGTGTCTTCGCATCGTGCGTCATGATCTGTGCGGTGACTTGCAGGAAACGCACCTGCTGGTCACCTTCGAAATTGGCGACGAACGGCGGATCCAGGGGCAGGTACAGCGGGGGCCCCGATGGCGGCGCCGCGGCAGTGGCGGTGGTTTTCTTCGGCGCGTTGTGCGCGAGCATCAGCCAGGCACCGGTGCCGCCGCAAATCAGCAGCACCGCACCGGCAATGCCGATCAGCAGCCAGGGCTTCTTGCGGCGCGCAGCGGCAGCGGGCGCCGCGGCGGCGGCGCCTGTGGCTGCAGGGGCGGGGGCGGAGGCGGGAGCGGGTCGTGCGGCCATTCTTTGATCTTCCTGCGCAGCAAGGACATGAGAATCTCTTGTGTCAGGTAGTGCAACGTGTATGCCACGCGCGCCAGGATGTGCTTAAGTCCCTATGAATTAAGGCTTTTGCGCGTTCTGTTGGAGTGTGAACGGCGTCACAGGTAAATCACCGCGCCAGAATTCCGGCGCGGCTGCGGGATGTTTCAGGCGTATGTGTCGAGCAGCGACAGGCGCACGTTTGCGACTTGCGTCACGGTTGATGCGACCTGCGTTTCGTTGAGTGGGGTGCGGGCGCCGCTGCTGGAGACCAGGGGTTGGGTCTGCTGCTGCTGGGGTGGCTCGCGAAAAACTCCGGAATCGGTCAGCGGCATGCCCGCACCGGCGAACAGTTCCCGCAGGCGCGGCAATGACTGCTCGAGCGCGGCGCGCGTATCCGCATGGTTGGCGCCGAACCAGACGCTGGCCTGGCCGGCCTGCAGGGTGATATGCACCTGCACCGGGCCCATGTCGGCGGGATTCAACTGCAATTGGGCCTGCGTGATGCCGGACTGGGCGAGGCTCGTGGCCCGGGCACCCACTTCATCCGCGAACGCCGCCGATCCCACCGGCGCGTGGATGGTGAGGGTCGTGGCGCCGAGGGCGCTCGGACGGGTGAGTGAGGCGGCCTGAAGTGCCGCGGCGGCCTGCGCAGTGTCGGTGCTGGCGCTTGCCGTTGCCGTGTGTGTCGTGGGCGTGGCGGCGTCGGGGTCAGCGTCGGCATCGGCCGAGTCCGGCCCCGTCAGGCCCGAGATCAGTTTCTGCACATCCGCCAGTACGTTGATGTTGCCGGGTGCCGGGGCGGTGGCTGCCGCCGTTTGCGCATCGCTGTTCAGCGCGATGGGCGTCGGGGCGGAGTTCGCATTGAGCGCGATGCGGCTCGCATTGGCGGCCCGGGGAGATTGCCCGGCGGCAAGCGCGCTCTGCGCGGCGAGTTGCGCCGCAAAGCCGCTCGCAGTCTGGGCATCGACGCCGGCTGAACCTGCATCCGCCGACGATTCAATGAGGGCGGGGCCCGCGCCGCTGGCTGATGCGACGGCAGGACCCGAGGCACCAGAAGCGCCCGTGGCAGATGCGGCCGGCATCAATGCTTGCGCCAACCAGGCCGCGGGATCGGCGGTGCCGGGAGTCCGCTGACCTGCTGTAGCCGGGGTCGTGGTGTTGGTGTCGGTGGTGTCGGCCGCTATGCTGACCGGTGCTGCGCTGTCGTTCGCGCCGGCGGCGCTGCGCCCCAGGGCGCTCGCCATGACACTGCCGAAGTCGGCGCCGGACTCCTGCGCGAGAATCTGTGGATCGGCGCCGGGCGGGTTGCCGGTCGAGCCTGCCGCACTGCTGCGCGCTTGCGTGCGAGCGTTGGTGCGCCGCTGGGCCGCGGGGCTTGCGGTTTTCTGGCTGGATGCGGGAGCGGCGTCAGCGCCGCTGCTCGCGGTACTGCCGTCCTGCGCGCCCGGGTCAGTGGCGTTGTTCGCCTGCGACGCCTGGCCGGCATCGGTTTTCGGGGCCGGCATCGGACTGCCGAGCGTCACCAAACTGCTGTTAATTCCCACCTGCGTCGAGCCTCCCAGTTATCTTGCGTTGGCCGCGGTCATCGGATTCGCGCTGCTCGCGCTCGTTCCGGGCCTTGGTATCCCTGGCCGTATAACGTTCCACGACCTTGTCCATGATTTGCGAGCGCTGCGCCGCGCCCTGCCAGTTAGTGCGTTCGGATTCGCTGTCGGCCTGGGCCTTGCGCAGCAGCTCTTGCTGCTGCTGCACGGCTTCGGCGAGCTTGGCCAGAAAGGCCTGGAATTCACGGATTCCCGCACCGGCGATGCCGGAGGCGGCGCGCTGGTCGAACTCGCGAATGTAGCTTTCCTGATAGCCCTGCAGTTCCTTGAGCTTGGTCTCGCACTGGGCGACGCGGGCGCGGCTTTGCGTCAGCCGCCGGGCCTGCTGGCGCTGTTTCTCGTCGGTGACGCGCTGAACCACCTGTAGCCTTTTCGTTGGACTCATGCGAGGTTATCCGTCCGCCATGACGCTCTGCAGCGCCGCGATGCTGCCCGCGAAGTCCACGCGAGTGCGCATATCCTGTTGCAGAAACCGTTCGAGCTTGGGCCAAAAGGCAATGGCGGCGTCGATTCGCGGGTCACTGCCGCGCTGGTAGGCACCGATGGCGATCAGATCGCGATTCTGTTCATAGGTCGCCAGCTGCTGCCGGAAACGCCGCGCCAGCTCCTGGTGCTCGGGCGAAACGATCTCGTGCATGACCCGGCTGACCGAGGCTTCCACATCGATCGCGGGATAGCGGCCGCTCTCAGCGATCCGGCGCGACAGCACCACGTGGCCATCGAGAATGGCGCGCGCGGCGTCCACAATGGGGTCGTTCTGATCGTCGCCTTCGGCGAGCACGGTGTAGAAGGCGGTGATGGAGCCGCTGCCCTGCATGCCGTTGCCGGCCCGCTCGACCAGCTGCGGCAGGCGGGCGAACACGGAAGGCGGGTAACCCTTCGTGGCCGGCGCTTCGCCGATGGCGAGCCCGATCTCACGCTGCGCCTGGGCGAAGCGGGTCAGGGAGTCCATGATCAGAAGCACGCTCTTGCCGCAATCCCGGAAGTACTCAGCGACGGCGGTGGCGAGCCACGCACCATGCAGCCGCATCAGGGGCGGGGTATCCGCAGGCGCCGCGACCACCACGGCGCGCGCGCGGTCCGCGGGCCCCAGAATACGGTCAACGAAATCCTTTACTTCGCGACCGCGTTCACCGATCAGTCCGACGACGATCACATCGGCGCTGGTATAACGGGCCATCATGCCGAGCAGCACGCTCTTGCCCACGCCACTGCCGCTGAACAGGCCGATGCGCTGGCCACGTCCCACGGTCAAGAGGCTGTTGATGGTGCGCACGCCCACGTCCAGCGACTGCGAGATGGACTGCCGGCCGAGCGGATTCATCGGCACACCGGTAAGCCGGACCCGCTCGGTGCAATTGAGCGGGCCCAAGCCATCGAGCGGCTGTGCGGCGCCATCGATGATGCGCCCGAGCAGCTCCGGACCCACCGGCACGGTGCCGGCACGCTGGCTCGGAACGACGCGTGCATTCGGGCCCAGGCCGTGCGGGTCCCCGGTGGGCATCAGATAGAGCCGGTCGCCGGAGAACCCGACCACTTCGGCCTCGATACTGTTGCCGTCGGTGGTCGTGACATCGCAGCTGTCGCCGATCGAGGCCTGGCAGCCCACCGCTTCGAGAGCCAGACCCACCATGCGCGTGAGACTGCCCTGCACCGGCGGCGGCGGCAGGCGCTCGACCTGACGCACGCAGCGCGCCAGTGAATCCCGCAGGCGCTGCTGGGTCGTAGGTTCCGGCGCCGCGCTCATGATTCGCCGCCACTTTCGTCCGCTGCGGCGTGCAGGCGGGCGCTGGCCCGTTCCTCGCCGAGCATGCTGCTGACGATGGCATTGACGCGACTTTCAAGGCGCGCGTCGATCTGTGAATTGTCGGTGCGCACCAGGCAGCCGCCCCGGGCCAGCGTCGGATCCTCGACCATCGTCCAGGCGCGCTCCTGCCCGGCGGTGGCCAGACGCTCCGCAACCGCCGCGGCATCCTCGGGATGCAGGAAGACGCGCACGTCGCGCGCTGCCGCCGGCAGCCTGCCGACCGCTTCCCGGATCAGCGCGGTGATCTGCGCGGGATCGGTTTTCAGTTCGCGCCGCGCGAGCTGCTTGCCCACGGCCAGCGCCAACAGCACCAGCTGTTGTTCAACTTCCTCATCCAGCGTCTCCAGCGGCGCGCATAGCCGGTTGAGAATCTCATCCAGCCGTACAATGCGCGTTGCGAGCGCATCGTTCTGGCTCTGTAGCGTCGCCTGCCCGGCGGCGACACCGGCTTCGTAGCCACGGGTCATTTCGGCCTGGCGTGCGGCATCGCTGAGCCGCGCCGATTCGGCATCGCGCGCGCGCGCCGAGTCGCGCCGCATGCCGACGATCGGACCATCAACGGTCGGCAATGACCAGCGTTCGGCAGTCGCCGCGCCGGTTCGAGGGCTCTCAGACAAACGTCTCTCCCTTGCCACCTAGCGCGATCGTGCCTTCCTCGGCGAGCTTGCGCGCTACGGCCAGGATTTCCTTCTGCGCAGCCTCCACGTAGGCGAGGCGCACCGGGCCCTTGGCTTCCAGGTCGTCGCGGAGCATTTCGGCCGCGCGCTGCGACATGTTCTTGAATATCTTCTGTTTGAGGGGCTCATCGCAGCCCTTCAGCGCGAGCAGCAGCTGGTCGCCCTGTACCTGCCGCAGGATCTCCTGCAGGCCGCGATCATCGACATCGATGAGGTTGTCGAATACGAACACCAGATCCTGGATGCGCGCGCCAAGTGCCGCATCGGCATTGGTGATGTGTTCCATCACACTCGACTCGATGGAGGGTTCGAGCGCATTGATGATGTTGGCCGCCGCCTTCTCGCCACCGAGCTCGGAGGTGCGGCTGGAGGTGCCGGCGAAACTCTTCTCGATGACTTCGTCCAGCTCCGAGAGGGCGGCCGGCTGCACGCCGTCCAAGGTGGCGATGCGCATCATCACATCCGCGTGCAGATTGGCCGGCAGCTGCTTCATGACATCGGCGGCCATGTCCGGTTCGAGGTAGGCGAGGACGATGGCCATGATCTGCGGATGCTCATTGTGGATGACCTCCGCGACGCTGCGCGAGTCCATCCACTTGAGGGTCTCGAGGCCCTTGTTCGGCAGGCCGACATTGATGCGTTCGATGACGTTGGCGGCCTTTTCCTCGCCGAGCGCATTGGTCATCACGTTGCGCAGAAACTCATCGACGCCGACGCCGACCGAGGTCTGACGGGACACGCCACTTGAGAAATCCGAGAGCACGCCACTGACCTCCTCGCGCGACACGTTCTGCAGCTGCGCCATCGCCGCGCCGATTTTCTGCACTTCGCGAGCGCCCATGTGTTTAAGCACCTGGGCGGCCTCGTGCTCGCCGAGCGTCAAAAGCAGGATCGCGGCACGCTCGGTGCCATCGCGGTTGTCGCCTTTGCCGGCGCCGTCGTCACTCATCGACCGACACCCAGTTGCGGACCACCTGCGCTACGCGCTTTGGGTCCTGGTTCACCAACGCCCGGGCATTGGTGATCTGCTGATCATAGGGAACCGGCGGCGCGGTCGGCTGTGCAATGGCGCCGCCCTCTTGCGCATGTTGCGGCATGCCGCCGGTGTATCCGGCCGCAGCGCCGCCACCGCTGATGCTGACTGTGTCGCCGGGACCCGCGAGCAGCCCGCGGCTTTGCGCCGAGGGCATCAGGGCCTTGATCATCGGGCGCAGCACCGCAAGTGCCAGCACCAGCAAGATGATGACGCCGGCGCCGAGCTTTGCCATGTCTCGGAACAGCGGCGTTTCCCACATCGGCACCTTTTCCAGTTCGGTTTCCGCGGGCGCGACCTCGGTGCGGAACGAGGCATTCACGACATTGACGCTGTCGCCGCGTGCCTGGTCGAAGCCGACCGCGTCCTTCACGAGCGTCGTGATATGGGTCAGTTCAGCGTCCGTCAGCGGCCGCCCCTTGGCGGGCTTGCCGTCCTTGCCGATGACCGGCATGTCATCCACCACCACCGCAACGGTGAGGCGTTTCAGCTGGCCGGCCGGCTGGCGGGTGTAGGCCACGGTGCGGTCGATTTCGTAGTTGCGGGTGCTTTGCGTGGAGAGGTTGTCCGGTGCGCTCGAGACCGTCGCCGCGGCATCGGCAGTGGCGGGCGCCGCGGCGCCTGCCGCGGCCGGGGCGGGCGTGGCTGGCTTGTTCGGTGGCGGCGGCTGCGCGACGCCACCCGCGGGCGGCTGATTGCTCAACGCCCCGGGAACTCCGCCGCTTTGTGCGCCATCGCGACTGCTCGTTTCGGACTGCTGTTCACTGCGGACAATCTGGCTGCCCGGCTTGTAATCTTCAGTGGCCTGTTCGGTGGTCGAGCTATCGACCTGCGCCACGACCTGCGCGCGCACCTTGCCGATGCCGACAATGGGCGTCACGATGGATTCGATGCGCTGTTCGTAGTCATCCTCCATGCGCTGCACGACCTGGAAGCGCTCCTCGCGCAGCGAGGAGTCATCGCTTCCCGGTGGCGTCGTCAGCAGGTGCCCCTGCTGGTCAATCACGGTGACCTGGTTGGAGTGCAGGTCCGGCACGCTCGAGGCGACCAGGTTGACGATGGCCTGCACCTGCTCCTGCTCCAGGCGGCGACCGGCCTTCAGCTGCACGAAAACCGACGCGCTGCCGTCGCGCTGGTCGCGGACAAAGGCGGACTGGTGTGGCACGGCCAGATGTACCCGCGCACCGTCCACCGGTCGCAGACTCGCGATGGTGTGGGCGAGCTCAGTTTCCATGGCGTGCTGGTAGCGGGCGTTCTCCACAAACTGGCTGACTCCCAGACCCGGGTCCTTGGTCATCAGCGCGAAGCCGTTGTCGTTGTCAGGCAGACCCTGGCCCGCAAGCTTCAGGCGCGCCTCGCTCAGGCGCTCGGAGGGCACCATGACCGCGTTCGATCCGGCCTCGATCCGATAGGGAATGGTGGCCGCATCCAGCGCCTGGGTGATCTGTGCCTGATCTTCCGTCGCCAGGTTCGCGTACAGCATGCTGTAGTTGGGGCCACGCGACCACAGCACCACGGTGACGCCGGCGGCGACTGCGGCGGCAATGCCCACCAGCAACAGGATGGGACGCAGGCCCTGGGTCCAGCGCGGATATACCACTTCGGCGGTGGTCGCGGTACTCACGGTGAACTCCGGTAATTTTCAGTGTTATTGGTCATGAATCGCGGTTCGGGTTACATCTGCATGTTCATGATGTCGGTGTACGCGCTGATCAGCCGGTTGCGTACCTCGGTCACCGCGCGAAAGCTCAGATTCGCCTTGTTGGCCTCGAGCATGACCGTCGGCAGGTCGACTCCCGGCACGCCGCGCTCGAACTTGTCGGCGAGGTCATTGGCGCGCAGTTCCGTCTGATTGGCCTGCTCGAGACCGCTGCGCATCAGGGTCGCAAAGTTGCTGTCGGTGCCGGACACCGCGCCGGCACCGGAGGCTGCCGCGGCATCATTGGTCAGGCCCGCGGGCCTGATGCCCGGCGCCTGGGTCTGCGCCGCGATGCTGCGGATCTGGGACAGGACCTGATCGATCGATATCTGACTCATGATGGGCTCCGCTGCTTCAAACGGCAGGAACTTCAATGCCGGCGGCACGCAGCCGGGCGAGCTTGTAACGCAGGGTCCGGGGCGAGATGCCCAGGCGTTCGGCGATTTCCCGGCGCGTGCTGCTGCCGCTGCGCAGGGCATCGAGAATCACGTTGCGCTCCACCTGGCCCAATGAATCGGCCAGCGAGCCGCGCGTCTCATCGGTCGCGCCCGTGTGCGCGGTGCCGCCGGCATCAACCGGGGAGGCGCAGGCGGCGACATCACGAATTTCGTCGGCCGGCGAACCCGCGTGAATTCGCGGCGCGGCGCTGACCGCTGCGGGCGCCGGCACGCTTGCCGCGACCTCAGGGGCAGGTTCAAATTGAATATGCTCGGGTCCAATGACCGGCCCGTTGACCAGGATCAACGCCCGCTGCAGCAGATTGTCGAGTTCGCGCACGTTGCCGGGCCACGCGTAGGTGAGCAGCAGCTGCGCGGCCTCGGCGCTCAACGCCGGGATCGGCTCACCGACTCGCGAGCGCAGTCCGAGCAGCTGCATGGCGAGCGGCAGGATGTCATCGCGCCGCTGGCGCAGCGGCAGCAGGCCCAGGGGGAAGACGTTCAGGCGATAATAGAGATCCTCGCGGAAGCGCCCGGCGGCGACTTCTTCGCGCAACCGACGGTTGGTGGTCGCGAGAACCCGCAGCTCGAGCGCAATGGCGGTGCGACCGCCCAGGCGCTCGACCTCGCGTTCCTGCAATACCCGCAGCAGCTTGGCCTGCAGGCTCAGGGGCATCTCGGTGATCTCATCCAGCAGCAGCGTGCCGCCCTGTGCCTGTTCAAACTTTCCAGGGTGTGCGGTGTGCGCGCCGGTGAAGGCGCCGCGCTCGTAGCCGAACAGAATGGCCTCGAGCATGTTTTCGGGGATCGCCGCGCAGTTCACCGCCACGAACGGACCGTCACTGCGGGTCGAGAAGCGGTGGACGAAGCGCGCGAGCACTTCCTTGCCGGTGCCGGACTCACCGACGATCAGCACGGTGCAGTCGCTGGCGGCGACGCGCCGGGCGAGTTCCAGCAGGCGCTGCGACGATGCGGCGCTCGCTACCGGCTGCGGCTCAAGGACGCGCCGGGCACTGGTTGAAACTGCGATTGTGGAATCCTGGACCATTCAAACCCCGAACAGGAATGCTGTTACGGGGGGAGAGGTGCAAGAGGCGTGCCCGGCGGCAAATTGCCATCAAAGCGTGAAGGCGATCACACGAAGCGGCACGAATCGGCCGCTTGCCGTCAATCTTCCGTCGCGTCGAGCTCCGCGGTCGCGAGTCCGAGTTTGCGCAGCTTCTCAACCAGCGTCGTACGACGCAGCCCGAGCAGACGGGCGGCGTGGGCCACGGTGCCCTTGGAGCGTTCCAGCGCCTGCTCGATGAGGCGCCGTTCAATCTGGGTCAGATGCGCGCGCAGGTCGATGCCGTCCGCGGGCAGCGTCGCGTTATCCAGGTAGCCGATCTCGGTCACGGCACGCGGCAGGGCGGCATCGCGCAGCGTGTGATCCGGCGCGGCGGCCAGGGCCGCGTGCGCCGGGTCGGCCGCTTCCAGCAACGCCCCGGGGCTGAGCAGTTCCGCTGTTTCCTCGCCGAACTGGAATTCCACCGACAGCGGCACATGGGAGTGCTGTTCTGAGCGTGAGATCTGCGGCGGCTCCGTCACGGCGGTCCAGTCCGAGGGCCGGTATTTCGCGGGCAGGTCGCCCACGTGGGCCACGCGTCCCGCACAAACAATGGAGAGCCGCTCGATCAGGTTGCCGAGTTCGCGGACGTTGCCGGTCCAGCGGTACAGGGACAGCGCCGCCAGCGACAGCGGCGACAACTGCACCTGGCCACGGCCTTCGGCCATATTGTGGGCGATGAAATCGCGAACCAGCAGCGGCAGGTCCTCGATACGCGAGCGCAGCGCCGGCATTTCGATCGGGAACACATTCAGCCGGTGGTACAGGTCCTCACGAAACAGGCCTTGTACGATCGATTCTTCAAGGTTGCGGTGGGTCGCGGCGATGATGCGCACATTGCAGCGAACCTGGACGTGGTTGCCGACGCGCTCGAAGATGCGCTCCTGCAGTACCCGCAGCAGTTTGACCTGCATGGTTGGGCTCATGTCGCCGATTTCATCGAGGAACAGCGTGCCGCCCTCGGCAATCTCGAAGCGGCCCTTGCGGGTGGCCACGGCACCGGTAAAGGCGCCTTTTTCATGACCAAACAGTTCCGATTCCAGCAATTCCGCCGGAATGGCGCCGCAATTGACCGCGACAAACGGCCGCTGCCGGCGTGGACTGAGGTCGTGGACGGCTCGGGCCGCGACTTCCTTGCCGGTGCCGGACTCGCCGAGAATGAGGACGGTGGAATCGTGTTCGGCAACCTGGCGGATCAGCGAGATCACGTCGCGGATGGCGAAGGAGGTTCCGGTCGGCAGCCGCACCCGCACGCGCTCTTCGGTACGCGGTGGCATTGGTGGTTCACGGCTCTCGTCCCGTTTCAATCCCGGGATAACAGCCATTTCAGGCGCCGCCATCAAATCTCCCCAAGCATCCCCAGCGGGGTGCCGGCCCAATATAAAGAACCAGCTGGGCCTATGAGTATGTGATACGCCCAAGCCGTGACTCCAATCACATTTGACCGGCAATGAAACGTGATGTGGCGCGGGCGCGCGACGCAGGGTAGCGCATCCGCCGAACCGGTGGGACGATCAGTCGCGTCGGGGCTGACGGATGCCGGCGATCTGGCGGCGGTGATGGCGGAAGATCAGCCGCTCGAGCAGATCGGCGACCGCTTCCCCGACCGGGGCGAAGCGCACCTTCATTTCACCGTCGGCCGCGACCGACGTGAGCGTGCCCACCAGCCGCAGCGGCGCGGCCAGGAAGTCGCGCAGGTGAATCTCGACGATGCCCTGACCACCGGCCTGCGGCAGCGGCGCAGGGGCCTGCCACACCGCGCCGTGAGCATTGAAGCGAATGGCGAGCGGCGCCGGACTTGGGCGATTGGCCACCAGCAGCTGTCCTACCAGGTCGAGCAGCAGATTGATCTTGAAGTCCAGGCGCGCCAGGTCAGGGGCCGACTCATCGGGTTTTTCGGCTATGCCGTGGTCCTCGATGGCCGCGAGCGCCTGCAGCAGGCGCACGTTGCGCTCAGTGACCCCGGCCGCGACCGCCGCATTCATCGTGCCGGTCAGCGGCACCCAGATGACGGGCAGAACTTCCTCGTAGGCCAGTTCATTGAAGAGAACTACTGTATCGGAACCATCGAACATCGGCCGGGGCTCCAGGTCTGCATGCGCGTGGCGGGGCTGGCGGGTTTCATGCGAACTGCCGCCGGCAGGGCAAACCAGGCGCCCCGTACTTCCTTCAGCAGATGCCAGACCTCATCGAGGGGCACCCGGCACCGGGCGCTGGCCGCGAGGCTCACTTTCTGGCTGGCGTAATCGTACAGCTCGGCGAGATTGGCGGCGAGCGGATCCCCGCCCAGCACATCGACATTGTCGCGCAAGGCCTGCAGCAGGTGGCTGGTGGCAAGGATTTGCCGCGCGGCGTGCTGCCACTGGCCCTCTACCAGCGACTCGCGACCCATCTCCAGGGCGGCAATGGCGCCGTCCAGGACGGCCACCATGACATCAGCGCCGGCCTGCGCCGCATCGGCCGCGGCCTGCCGCAGCTGTCGGGGGGCGGACGGGTTGGGATAGACGGCTGACATGAATGGCGAATCCGTGCTGGAGGTAACCCCTTAACGGCGCTGCCGGGAGCAACTTGAGAGTGCTGTCAGGCCGGCTGCTGCGTGGCATCGTGCAGCGGCATGAGGGTCTCGGCGGTCTCATCGGCCAGGAATTTGCGCATCTGCAGCGCCTGCTGCAGCCGCCCGCGGCGCACGTAGGCCTCGTAGAGCAGATCCTTCATGACCTCCAGCACCACCGCCGCGCTGTTCGCATCCAGCGCCGGAGGCTCGGGGCGTGCGTCGGAGGGCGTGCCGAAGATCAGCGCCTTCAGCAGCTGGAAAGTAGCGTGATCGATGTTCACCATCTCGCGCACTTCGTTGAGTTGATCGAACATGCGCAGCTTGCCCGCCTCGCCCAGGTCGACGAATGCGGCCCGCGCAGTGCGTCTGCACATCGAGGCGAAGGCGTTGTAGGCGCCGCTTGAGTAGCACACGAGCGATTCACGGAACAGCGGTTCCAGCTGCGCCGGCAGGTGCGTGAAGGTGAATTTCTCGCGGGGTCGCTCGATTTCCGTGAACTGCGAGGACAGTTCAATCCGGTTGCTGCGATACATGCGCACCGGGAAGCGCAGGAAGATCGGCGCGCCGCAGGCATCGCAGCGGCCGACGATGCCCACGGCGCGCGGCTTGTATTGCTGCAATTCGGCGAAATCCGGCACGGCGCTGATAGCGACGTGGGCCGTCACGTCGCAGTGCGGGCACAGCAACGCGAGGGTGCGCTCCTGATCGAGAATCAGGCGTCCGGTGGCATCGATATAAGCGGACATAGTCGAGGTGCGCCTTGGGTTACTTGACGAACAGTTCCTTGATGCCGCCTGCGATCAGTACCGATACATCCACGAGGATCAGTGGCAGGCCAACGCCCCCCGGTGCCACCAGGTACTTCGGTTCCCAGGTGGGATGGAACTTGGCCTTGTAGCGGCGCAGCCCCTCAAAATTATAGAAGTGTTCGCCGTGGCGGAAAATGAAATTTCCGATACGATGCCAGGCCGGCGCGAGCGGATGGCGTTCCAGACCCGCAAGTGGCGCGACCCCCAGGCTGAACCAGCTGAATCCCTGCTGGCGCGCCCAGAGCATCAATTCTACGAACAGGAAGTCCATGGCGCCCGGCGGCGCATCGGGACTGAAGCGCATCAGGTCCACCGCGACCTCCTCGTGCGCGGCCGATTGCCACAGATTGGCGAAGGCGACCGGTTCGCCGTCGCGCCGCACCACCGCGATCGCGAAGTTGCGCAGGTAACGTTCCCCGAACGATCCGACCGAAAATCCCTTCTCGGCAGTCGCCTTGTCCTTGAGCCAGGAGTCGGAGATCGAGCGCAGCGCAGGCAGTATCTGCGGCACATCCGCCGGTTGCACCACTTCAAAGGTGGCGCGGTCGCGCTCGCCGCGGCGTCGCGCCGTGCGCAGCTCCGCGCGGATACTGCCTTCCAGCGAGAAATTGGCCAGCGGCACGCGGGCTTCCTCGCCGATCTTCATCGCAGCGAGTCCCAGGTCCACATACAGCGGCAGGCACTCGACGCTCGACTGATAGAACACCACGCGGCCGCCGTGCTCATCCGATAGCTCGCGGAAGCGCCACACCAGCTCTTCGGCCTCCTCGCGGGGCCCCACCGGATCCCCGAGCGCGATCCAGCTGCGGCCCTGCACCTGGTACATGATGAAGGAGCGGCCGCTTTCGCTGAACAGCACATGCTTGTCGCCCGTCAGCACCGCGTTGGAAAGCGTCGAGGGCGACTCGGTGAGCACCCGCTTGATGTCATCCAGTTCGGGCTTGCGGGTGAGTTCCGGGACCGGCGGCGCCGGCCGCAGCAGAGTCATCAGCAGCACACCTGCCGTGAGCACGCACACCAGCAGCGAGGTGCGCAGCATGCGCGGCGCGTTCGCATCGAACGCGAACGTCCACCACAGATCGTTGGAGTACTCGATGTGCCGGTTCACCAGCAGCCCGACCCAGACGCTCGCGACGATGACACCCACGATGCTCGCGGCCCAGGTGGGTGTGAAACGCTGATGCAGGAGCGAGGCGGTGCGGTAAAAGGAGGTGCGACCCAGCACCAGCATGCCCAGCACCACCCACAGGAACAGCGCCTCCTTGAAGATGCCGCCCTTGAGCAAGGTGAACACACCGCCCGCCAGCAGCAACCAGAAGCTAATGTGATAGGCAATCTGGATACGCCGGAACAGCGCGCGCGCCAGAATCAGCAGCGCCAGCCCGATGGCGCTGCCGGCAAGGTGGGAGAACTCGACCACGGGTAGCGGCAGCAGGCGGGTGATGGAGGCAATGCCCGAGTCCACATGGCGCGTGGCGCCCGAGAACAACAGTTCGGTGCCGGCGATGAAGGTCAGCGCGCCGACCACCGAGGGCACCACCGGGCCGATGAAGGCCGAAGCGCGGGCCCGAGCCTGCGCGAGGCGCGCGCGCTGGGCGCCGAGCTCCTCGGCCGCGAACATCACCGTCGCGACCCCGAGCGGCGCCAGATAGAACACCGCGCGATAGGCCAGGAGCGAGCCCAGCAGCGCATCGGCCGGGATGCTCGGCACCGAGATCACGACCACGGTCTCGAAGACTCCCAGTCCGCCGGGCACGTGGCTGATGATGCCGGCGGTGACGGCGACGGCATAGGCGCCGGCGAATGCCACGAAATCCACGTGCGAGGTCGCGGGCAGCATCAGCCACAGCACACCGCACGACATCCCCAGATCAAGCGTGCCGGCGATGATCTGGGTGGCGCCGATAGCCGCGCCCGGCGGTCGCAGCAGCCAGCCGCGGAACTCCAGACGCGCGCGCCATGAGCAGGTCCACACGAAATAGGCGACGACG
>Ga0210391_10000322_pt1 | contig 54850 bp, 45 predicted proteins | sample IncBWC12OmetaG_FD_160573 | JGI IMG/M metagenome (GOLD analysis project Ga0210391, IMG submission 160573) | Forest soil microbial communities from Barre Woods Harvard Forest LTER site, Petersham, Massachusetts, United States - Inc-BW-C-12-O ...
CGTCGCTCGTAAGGTTGTACGCCCGCCAGCCTTCGGACAGGCCGCCGGCAAACTTGTGGCGGTTGTCGAGGGACTGCAGCGCCGTGCGCGGCGTATGGCAGTCGCCGCAATGTCCGAGCGCTTCGACCAGATAGGCCCCGCGGTTCCAGGACAGCGGACGGTCTGCGACGGGCTGGAAACGCACGTTCGGGTCAAAGAGCCGCGACCAGATTGCCATCAGCCAGCGTTGGTTGTACGGAAACCGCAACTTCGTCGGCGGTGGAACGTTACTCTGCGGCGGCAAGCTGAACAGGTAGGCCTTGATCGCCAGCGCATCGGCATCGGTCAGGTAGGTGTACGCGGCATAGGGAAAGGCCGGATAAAGCCAACCCTTGTCCTTGCTGATGCCCCGGTGCACGGCCTTGAGAAAGTCCGCATCGGTCCAGGTTCCGATACCCGTCCTCGGATCAGGCGTGATGTTGGGAGAGTAGATCGTTCCAAACTCGGTCTGGAACGCCAGGCCGCCGGCAAACGGCTTGCCCCCATCGGCGGTGTGGCAGGCCTCGCAGTCGGCTGCCTCGGTCAGATACTTGGCCCGCGCAAGCACATCGGTTTGTGCAAAGTCCGCCGGTACGCCGGTCGGGGACCCCGGATATTCGGCGAGCATGAGGCGCTTGCCACCCGCAAAGGCCATCGGACCGGGCCGTATGGCAGCCCAGGCCAACACCCCGAGGCCAGCGCACAGGATGATGCCGGCGATGATTCCGATGCGCTTGCCAGTCATGCCGCGGAGCTGCTGCCTGCGATCCCGTTTTCCTGCATCTGCGCGGCGCGGTGTATCGCCTTGCGCACACGATTATAGGTGCCGCAGCGGCAGATGTTGGTCACGGCTGTATCGATGTCGTGGTCGGTGGGGTTTGGCTTGTTCTTCAGCAGCGCCACTGCCGCGAGGATCATGCCTGACTGGCAGTAGCCACACTGAGGCACGTTTTCCTCGATCCAGGCTCGCTGAACGGGATGACTCTTATCCTTCGACAGCCCTTCTATGGTGACAATGGATTGACCGTTCACTGCGCTCACCGGTACGACGCAGCTGCGCGTGGGCCGCCCGTTCAGCAATACGGTGCAGGCGCCACACAGTCCCAGGCCACAACCGAACTTGGTCCCGGTCAGCGCGATTTCATCGCGCAATACCCACAGCAGCGGGGTGTCGGCCTCGATATCGACGCTGTGGTCCGTGCCGTTGACGTTGAGAGTAACCATGTTCAGGTCCTTGCGACCTTGAGTGAAAGTTGATGCTTGGACAGCGGTAGCGATCGCAAACGCTGCCCCGTCGCAGCATAAATGGCATTGCCCAGTGATGGCGCAATGGGTCCGGTGCCCGGCTCACCCACACCGCCGGGGGCAGCCGTGCTCGGCACAATGTAGGTCTCGACGTTCGGCATCTCGGGTAGCGTCAGCGCCGGATAGTCGTTGAAATTCGTCTGCATGACTGCGCCGTTCTTGAGCGTGATCTCGCCGCGCACCGCCGCCGTCAGGCCGAATGCCATACCCCCTTCAAGCTGCGCCCTGATGTTGTCGGGGTGAACGGCCACGCCACAATCGATGGCCTGCACCACTCGATGCACCGTTACGAAGCGGTCTTTGACCTCTACCTCAACGATGGTCCCGATGAAGCTCCCGAAGGCCTCGAACGCCGAGATGCCGAAAGAATGCCCGGCGGGCGGATGCTGCCAGTCAGCCTTTTCGGCCATAAGGTCCAGAACCGCCAGCTGGCGTCGGGCGCCTTCGTTGTCATGCTGCAGCATCGCGCGCCGGAACTGATACGGATCTTTGCCGGCGGCGCGCGCGAGCTCATCGATGAAGCCTTCCATCATGAACGGGTTATGCGAGTGGTTGACCGAACGCCAGAATCCGAAGCGCACGCCCAGGTCCTTGTTCAGACCCGTGACGTAAAAATTGGGAATCTGATAGTGCGCGTCCGCCACCGCTTCGACGAAGAACGGCGGGGCACCCGGACGGCCGATGCCAGGCGCCGATGCGCTGATCACCTTGGCTTCAAGTGCCACGAGCTTGCCGGCTGCATCCAGGCCGCCGCGAAATCTGATTGCAGCGGCCGGCCGGTAGAAGTCATGCTGGATGTCTTCCTCGCGGCTCCAGATCAGCTTGACTGGTTTGCCATCGGTGGTTTTTGCGGCCTTCACCGCCTGCGTCACGAAGTCCGCTTCGCCGCGTCGGCCGAAGCCCCCGCCGAGATACTGCACATGCACCTTCACGCGAGCCGGTGCAATGCCGAGCGCGACGGCGGCGGCCGTCTGCGCGGCCTGCGGATTCTGGGTGCCACACCAAACCTCGCAGCCCGCATCCGTGACCCGCGCCGTACAGTTCATGGGCTCCATGCACGCATGCGCCAGATAGGGAACCTCGTAGCTCGCCTCCACGCGTTTCGCGGCGGTTGCCAGAGCCGCCTCAACATTCCCGTCGTGGCGAGCCACAATGCCCGGCTCGTCGAAGCCGGCGTGCAGCTGTTTGGACACTTCCTCACTGTCTAGTCCTGCAAGCTGGCCTAGCTCGTACTCCACATTGACGCGCTCAAGTGCCTTGCGCGCCTGCCAGTAGGACCGCGCGACCACCACCACACCATCTTCGAGCGGCACGGTGCCACGGTACGCGGGCATGCTCCTGCAGGCGTTGTCGTCAAAGGATTTGAGCTTGCCACCGAAGGTGGGGCAGGTCTTGACCGCGGCGTACAACATGTCAGGAAGCGTCACGTCGATCCCGTATCGAGCGCTGCCATCAACCTTGTCGGGAACATCGATACGAGGTGGAGAGCTACCGATGACCGTGTACTGAGCCACGGACTTGAGCGGCGGATCCTGCGGCACAGGCAGATTGGCCGCGAGTCGGGCCACGCTACCGAATGAGCATCTGCGACCGCTGGCCTCGTGAATGACCTCGCTGCCATCCGCCACACAGTGCATGGGGGACACTTTCCAGTTTTGCGCAGCCGCCTGGACCAGCATGATTCTCGCGGCTGCGCCAATCCGCCGCAGCTCCAGGTACCAGCCGCGTACCGAGAAACTTCCGACCGTCGCCTGCAAGCCGAAGAGCGGGTTGTTGTAGATCGCGGCCGCCGGAGCGTCGGCCACTCGCAATCGCCGCCAGTTCCCGCCCAGCTCCTCCATGATTATCATCGGCAAGGAGGTATGCCCGCCCTGCCCCATCTCCACCGCCGGGGTGATGATGGTGATGGCGTCGTCTTCACCGATCTGCAAAAACGCCGACGGCGTTCTGGGCGGACGCGCAGCGCCAGGCGCCGCCTGTCGGGCGGTCTCCTGGGCCGGCAATTCGAGGCTCAGCGTCAGCCCGGAAAGGGCCATCGCGCCGCCCACGAACTCGCGCCGGGTGATGTGAGCCATCATTTGTCTCTTGGACCGTGAATCCACTGCAATACTACGCCGTCCCGCGTTGCAGCGCATGCGCGCCAGGACCAACACATCCTATTCAGTCCCGTTTTCAATGTGAAGCTCTGGAACGCGACCGAACTCCCGGGTATTGCGACCCTGCGGAGGCGACCTGATCACACTGTCTGCTTCACACGGCAAGGATCACAGGTCCAAGGCCCCTGCCGCCCACCATAAAATCAAATGCTCACCTGCCATAAACTCCTGAAGTCTCAGCGTATGGAGGGTTTTAGGGAAAGCCCACGCTGGCGTTCACGCCTCATGACATGGACCTGTTCACCCGGCTCGTCCCTGAACCACTCAAGGGAAACTCCCGCCGTCAGCCTTCGCTAAACGCTTCCACCCCACGGTTCGCACGCCTGGGTGCCTTTGCGCCAACCCTGAAGCGAGCCTCTTCGGTGGTTTGGGCCCCTCCTCTACTCGCCTTACATGCCAAACGCGGCGCGCAGAAACGCGTCACTCTGTCGCAGCATCTGCGTTCGCGCTGTGGAGTCGTCTAACTGGTGATCGAGGTCATCCCAGGTGACCAGATCGCATTTGCCGCCCGCGGCCTGCAAACGCACAGCCATTCGCTTCGATTGCTCAATGCTGACGTTGCTGTCGGAAGCGCCGTGAAAGAGCAGCACCGGCGCCTTGATCTTATCGGCGTGTTCAGCCGGGGATCTCCTTCACTGCGATGATACGAACGGTACCCCGCCCGTCGCTGATGTATTCGATTGCGTTCTCCGAGGGGCGCTCGACGTGCCTGATGGCGAGGCTTCGCGTGTCGACCCGGTCGACACCGAGCCCCCGGTCCGAGGAGCCCAAGCCCTCGTGCTCATCGGGAACGTAGTTGCGACTCATGAGAATCGCGCCGTCCTCATTGGGCAGCCAGTCAATGACTTCGCCACCCGATACCTGCAATCCCCGCCCGTAGGAGCTGTCGCGCTTGCTCAGAAGCTGCAGATTTTCTCCGTCCGCGTCCACCGCAACGAGGCGCGCAAAGGGCACAAGCCTGCCGCCAGCGCGGGCATAGATGACGGCATAAATTGAACACACCAGCCGGGTATTGGAGGCCCAATCGCAGCCCGTGACCCTGTCGGGATTGCCAGCCGCGGTCATGACCAACCGCTCCGTCGCCCCGGCCGCCAGGCTGCGGGTGTACACGGCGGAGCCACGATCGGCGCGCGGCACTACGTAGACGATGCTGGCGCCCTCAGGCGACAGGCTCAGATCCGAGATGCTGGGTCGTGTCCCGAAGGCCACTGCCGCATCGAAGTCCCTCGTGCGCTGGGCGAACAAGGGCACAGATGCGCAAAGTGCTGCCAGCGTCACCACTTGTTTCAGCATGAGGTTCTCTGTTATCTGTTCGGGTCAGAATGGAGCGGGCCGACCGTTGTCAGTCTATTCGGTCACCGGCGAGCCAGTCGAGCGGCCAGCGGCAATGCTTTCGGCAGCAGACGAGCGCAGAAGTTGGAACAGGTGTCCGATTCTGGGTGGTGACATCCGCTCGTTTTCCGTGATATCGCGCGATACCACGGGCGAAATAAGTGCCGGCCCACCCGTTGAAGCCCCAGCCCAAAGCCCCGCAAGGTTGGGCGCCCCGCCTGCGATGGGTTGCAATCTCCCAAGCGCAGGTCCAACGCCCCTCATGCCACCAGCAGCTACCTGTCCGATCCCGATACGATCGCGCACAGCGGGCGGCATCATCGATAATTGCCGCCACTCACGCGAGCTGCCTTACTCGGCGTTGCAACTTTGTCCGGCGTTCTGCTTCGCCAGCCACTGTGCCAGTGGCGCGAAATACTCGCTAATGGCGCTTGCGTCGACATCATGCTCGCCAGTAAACGCTGCAAGCGCTTCCGGCCATGGTCTGGAGGCACCGAGTCTGAGCATTGCGTTGAATCGTTCGCCGACCACCTTGTTGCCGTATACGCTGCACCGGTTCAGCGGCCCTTTCCAGCCGGCGAGACGGCAGGCCGCGCGATAGAACTGAAACTCATAGATCGACGCCAGGAAATACCGCGCATACGGCACATTGTAGGCAATGTGGTACTTCGCGCCAGGGTCAAAAGCGTCCGCCGGCCGCGGACCAGGTGGCATCAACCGCTGGTACCTTCGTACCAGATCCCACCACGCCTCGTTGTAGCGCGACGATTTGATGGCTCCGGAAAAGACGCCCCAGCGCCATTTGTCCACGATCAATGCAAATGGCAGCAGCGGAACCTTATCAAGCGCCATGTCAAGAAGGTAAGGGATGTCCGCATCCGGGCCCGGAACCTGATCAATCAGTCCCAGGCTTCTCAAGTAGCCTGGAGTGAGTGCGTTCAACGCTGCGAAGTCACCGATCGCCTCGTGAAAACCGTCGTTCGCGCCACCTTGAAAGAGATACGGTTGATCGGCATAGGCGCGTTGATACATGTTGTGACCGAGCTCATGATGCGCGGTGTAAAAATCATCCGCCGTCACCGTAAGGCAGGTCTTGATGCGAAGATCCTCCTTGGCATCAACATCCCACGCTGACGCGTGGCAGTCCACTTCCCGGTCGCGCGGGCGGGTGAACATGGATCGCTGCCAGAAACTTTCCGGCTCCGGCGCAAATCCCAGAGACTGGTACCACTTGTCTGCAGTGCGCACAATCTTGTTCGCATCGTAGCCTTGTGCCACAAGCGATGCGGTCAGATTGTAGCCAAGGCCGCCACCAATCGGCTTTACGATGTCGTAGATGTTCCCCCAAGCCTGACCCCACATGTTGCCCAATAGATCAGCGCGAATCGGGCCGGCGGCAGGTTGAATCGCGGCACCATATTTCTGACTCAGCTTGTACCGTACATAGCAATGGAGGCTGTCGTAAAGTGGCTTCACCTGAAGCCACAATTTGTCGACCTTCGCTGCGAACGCGTCAGAGGGCATGTCGTACCAGGAGCGCCAATATGCGCCGGTGTCGGCGTAGCCCAATTCGCGGGATCCTTCGTTGGCCAATTCAATCAGGCGCGAGTAATCAGCCTTCATTGACGGTGATGACACCGCTCGCCAGCCTTCCCACAAGGCTCGGATTTCGGAGGGATCACGCGAGCTGCGCAGAACATCCTCCATATCGTCCAGCGACAAGTCCTTGCCCTGATAATTAAATTTTGCGGTGGAATATCTCGCCCGTAGCTTGGTAGAGATGCCCGCAAGTTCATCAGCGGCGCCGGTGCGCGCGGCAGCTGGCAGGGTCAGCTCCTGCTTGAGCAAATACAACTTGCGGCGTGTGACCTGATCGAGTTTCAAATGATCGTACTGTGCGGCCTCCTTGGCGTAACGGACGGCCAGGATCGTTCTCTGCGACCGCGCCTGACTAAGAAGCAAATCGGTGTCGCTGTTGATGTAAGTGGCCTGTACCCAGGCCGTGTGATTCACGAATTCGTCCGTTTTCGCAAGGTCCGCCTCAGCCCTTGCGACGAACGCGGCGGCATCGGCGGGTGTCGCTGCGCCGGACGCAAAGCATGCGCCCGAAATCAGGCCCGTCAGAACCGAGAGAAAAACCTGGCCGCACACGCTGAGTGGGCGACCTCGCATCGGTACCCGAGTGCCGTTCGGCAAAAATCGGTTGCCACAAGGATCGTGGCTGCCGAAAACACTCTCCAGCATATGGTGGCCTCCCATATTGACGGACGTACAAAGAATACCACCGTGCCGTATCTCCGGAGCACCTGTAGTGCGCGTCGCTTCCCACCTTTCAAGACCGTCAGATAGGCGACCCAACCGACCGACAGCGCCTGACCGGATGCAACCAGCGGCCACATGGTGTTCTCGGCCCGGGCGGGACGGCTTTCATCGAGCGCGAGAATGCGCGTGACTGGTCATGATTAAATCTGCGGCGACTGATGAGGGGCGAGCCGGTGATGTTGCAATGCTCACTGATCGCCTCCGGATTCAGGAGGGGAAGCCTCGGCAGTCCGGCGCAACCTTCGGCCTTGGAACCATGAAGCCAACCCCCATCGAAGATCCCGGGCAAATTGTTGAAAGACGCACCCGAGTGCAGCTGATGCCGATGGCCGCCTATACCTGTGAGCCTCGTCAATTCTATCCGCGCTGGATCAGCGAGCCCTTCAATCCCAGATTGGCTTCAGCGCGAGTCCGCGCACTTACGCAGGACCGCGCGCTTGCTGGACACAGTGGCAGAGCGCCCCAATGGAAGCGCCCGCGGAGGCCGCCGCTATACGATCAGTTGTTCAGTGAGATATGTGGTCGAACATATTGGTTGCGAGCTCATGCAGCTCGCAGCAGTAGGTGTTGCGCCATTTGAATGGAGTCGGCCATGTTTCGGTGTCATAGAGGGTCTTGAGGAAGATCTGGTCCCAGTCGCTCATTCCCGAGGGCGCGGCCTGAGGACCGCCATCGAACAGATTCAGAATGGTTGGGTCATCGCCCACGTGCGCGCCAGGCTTGATCTCCGCGAAGCTGACCATTCCCAGGTAATCGGCCAACTGCCCGAACGATACATGTTGCAGTTGCGCTCGATCAGCCACCACGAGGACCCCTGCAAAGGCATATTGGAAGCTCACCGCCGGTCCTTCCTCGACGTTGTACCAGACCCGCACCGGACGTGGCGTATCGATGAATTGATCGATCAGGTAGGGGAGTCCGCGGCGGCCAAACATGCCGATGGGGTTCTGCTTCTCCATCGACTTCAAGAGGTCCCGCGGCCGATCGGTCACATAAATGAAGATATTGGGCCTGCAGTCATGATCCGCCACCCGTACTCCGGCGGCGCGTGCAATGTCCGAAAGGCGCGCGAGGATGAATTCCCCTTGCTGCTGGGTAAGGCCGGACACCTGCGGGCAAACCTTATCGCGCCATCCAGGCAACAAGCCGATGGTTGGGTATTCCAGATCGGGCGCGAGATAGGCCGGTTCGAGCGCGGCGATCCGGTTTACGTAGCTTGCAAGCCGTGGCGAGAGCTCCGCGCCGCCAGGCGGCCCGGGAAGCTGGGAGGGGTCCGGCCCCAATGCTCCCGCGGGTTCAGCGCTCAGGCACGCGATCAGGCCTATGGCTGCAATCAGCATTGGGATTTGAGAACGCACGGGATTTCTCCATAACGCTCAGACTTGAACAGATTTTATCATTCGTAATAGTTGGCTTGATTAATTCTGGATTAGCGTTGGATTAAGTGGGCCGCCCGAAAGCTATGCATGCGCCAGTCCACCGCCTGCATCACGTCCGCTGGGCGCGATGGGCGAGCCAGTGTTGCAACGAATCGCCCTCTGAGCCCTGCTCTCCGCTGGCACGGCGCCCGATACTGGTTTGGTCCGTGGATCATGCTGCAGCAGGTGCGGTTTGACTGCCGGCGGAAATCCCACTTCTTGGTGAGTACATGGTGGCGACCCATCGGTACATCATCTATCTCCACCAGCAGGGATTTGCCGCGGTGCCGCAGAGACATTGGCAGGAGACCGTCACAGCCCAAGCACAACCCAGTGATTCGCCCACGGAGATGTTGTGGTGTCACTCTATATTTTAGAGTACTCTGCTTTGCAGGAAACTTCTTTAGGGCAGGCGTCGCGATATGCGCATAAGAATTGTGGTGTGCTACGCCCCCCGCTATGCGAGGGGTCATTTGCTCGACTTCGTCCCGCCCATCACGGGCATACATCTGGCGGCAATCACACCTCGAGAATACGACGTCGAGGTCATCCACGAGCAGGTCCGCGCGGTACCCGTGGATCGCGAGGCCGACCTGGTTGCCCTGTCCTTCTTCTCGGGATTCGCGCGCAGTGCATACAGACTTGCCGATCGCTATCGCGCGCTTGGTATGACCGTCGTCGCCGGAGGCCCACATGCTTCCTACTGGCCAGAGGAGGCGCTGCGGCACTTTGATGCCGTCGTCATCGGTGAGGCAGAAGACGTGTGGCCGCAACTTCTTGCAGACGCTCGGTCGAGATCACTCAGGCGGATTTACCGTGGCACACCAGCGTCGATGGTGGGAATTCCCAAACCACGCTATGACCTGCTGGAGCGCAGATTTCTCGTACCGCGGGTGCTGCAGGCTACCCGCGGTTGCCCCTTCTCTTGCAGCTTCTGCACTGTTCCGAACTTCAACCCGGGGTTTCGCACCCGTCCCGTGGCTGATGTGATTCGCGATATCGAGGAGAGCCGCTTTTCGTTGTGGTGGCAGAACAAGGTCGTATGGTTCTGGGATGACAACCTTCTGGTCCGGCGCGTATGGGCGAAACAACTGTTGCGGGAGATGGCGACCCTCAGTCGCTGGTGGCTGACGCAAGCGTCCATTGATATCGTCAACGACAAGGAATTGCTGGATCTGATGCAAAAATCGGGTTGCATTGGAATCTTTCTGGGCATTGAGAGTCTTGATGACGTGGATCTGCGCAGCGTCAGCAAGCGCCAGAATCACGCCAACAAGTACCGGGAGGCCGTTGATAAGCTGCACGCTCGAGGAATTTGCGTCATGGCCGGGTTCATTTCCGGCTTTGATGATCAGTCACCGCAAACCATCCTTGCCACGGCTGAGCGCCTAAACGCAATCGGGATAGATGTGCCGTTTCTCAGTATCCTCACCCCATTTCGCGGTACGCCGCTCTACGAACGCTTACTGGGCGAAGGTCGGATACTCACTGAGCGGGATTGGCCGCACTACAACGGCTACAACGTCGCGTTCCGACCCGCGAAGATGAGTCCGGAGCAGCTACTCAGCTCTCATAGGGGTCTGTGGCGCCGTACCTTCGCGCCTGGCGCCATCGCCGAGCGAATTGCGCAGGGCAATCGGCACCTCAGTCACGGCGGAAAATTACTCTCATTTACGATGAATGGTTTCTACGGCCTGAAACGCCTGAGCGGAAACCTGCCCGCTATCGCTCCCTTGACAAATCCGGGTCTCATCGATCACCCAAGCCCGCGCGCGCGGCACGAGAGCTCCCCAACCGCGGTTGCTTCCCTTCACTTGGAACAACTGGCGAGTCTGGAGCTGGAGAGCAGCCCCCGGTGAATGGCAGACAAGGTCAAAAGCGGCCTGTGTCGCTGGGGACGAGCCGGGACGGCCAGGCCCCTCGCCGCCTCATCGGGACACACCAGAGGGTCGCGCAAACACCGCACGCCAGTCGCTGAACGTACTCAGCGCATTGGGCTTGATGTCGCCCAGCCGCCGACCCGACTGGCGCAGTCTCTCCAGATAGCGCTCGGCGGAGCCCGGCGGCACCAGTGCCACCGAGGCGGGACGCAGCTGCCCGAGACGGATGCAGAGCGCATAATTGGGGTTCTCGCGCAACCCGCACTCGAGGCTGGTCGACAGAGTCTCCGAGACTGGTCCACCCGACTCGATGTAAAGAACGTACCCAGAGACCGCACCCTCGAACTCCGGGGCAAGTACGAAGAACCTGACTTCCGGGGCACACTGCGGCAGAAGTCGCGCCAGCAGGACAGCGACCGCTCCGTCGCTTAGCTTTTCTCCGCAGATATCCGAGACTTTGTCTTCCTTGCCCAGGAATCGCAGGCTCGGGGTCGCATGCACGAAATCCTCGACTCGAACCCGATCCCGAAGCCGATATCGGTACAGGCCACCCCCTGTCGTGACGGCCAGCGAGTAGACCGCGCCCCTCTCAAGGTCGCTTGCTGTCCGCACGCCGCCCAGATCGTCGATGAACTCGTAAAAGTGGGAGCGGATCGCAAGAGGCTGGTGGTCCTCAAAGGGAATGCTCACGACCGCCTCGGTGGCGATGAGCCCCTTGGGTTGCACCCAGACGCCAGCAAAGCGCTTCTTGAGCTCCGCGATGAGGCCGCCGGCATGCGCATCGCCCCAGCAGCTGACCACGGCGAGCCTCGGCCACAGCGAGCCGGGAAGCTGCGGGTTCGCTCTCTTGAGCTGAGAAGCTCGATGCGGCCTGGGTGGGATCGCGCGTAGGCGGCCGGCCGCCGGCAACCCACGCGCGAGCAAATCGAGCAACTGCTCCCAGGAGGCGCTCAGCTCCTCAAGCAGCAGCGTCAGGAAGGTGGGGTGCCAGACCGAGATCAGACGCAGTTCCGGCTCGCCCAGTAGCCGCAGCAGCGTACGAGTCCTGAACTCGCCAATATTTTCGGCATGTTTGAGATCCTCGCAGTCGATCAGCGTGTTTTGCACCAACCGCTGCAGCCATCCGCCAAGATAGGCACTGTCCGACTCGAACCCGACCGCCGGTGTGCGCCCACCCGGCTCACGGCTCTGGCCATTGACGGGTGTGACCGACCAGTATGCGGGTCCGCCGAGGATTCCGGGTGCGCGCCGCGCCAGGTCGAACAACCACGGTCCGACGGCACGCCCAAATTCGCACTGCAGCGTCCTCGTATATGGAATGAGCTTAGCCGCACGGGTCGAGCCGCTTGAGGGTTGCAGGCACAGAACCCGCTCTTCAGTCAGGATCTTGAGGGCGCCGGATTGGATCGCATCGACTGCCTCCTGATAGTCGTCGAAGTCAGACAGCGGAACGCGGCTTTGGAAGTCCCGCACCGAGCGTATGCTGTGGAACTGATGACGGCCACCAAACTCCGTGGTCGCATTGAGCCGCAAATAGCGGTGCAAAATCGCCTCTTGTGCACGCTGCGGCTCCCGTAGTGCCGCACGGAACGCAAAGTAGGAGCGCGCCTGCGCCCCAACCCAGGCGGCGTTGAGACAGGCCGTCGCCGCCTTCATGCCGCTCAGCTGCCGCGCACGGCGATGGGCGCGCAATCTGCGGCACTCCACATGCGCGCGCCGGCAGCAGTCAGGTTATCTTCCGACAGGCGCGCCCAACAGACCAGCTCATCGCCCTGGAAATGGCCGGGATTGGCGCCGGCGAAGAACTGCACATGGGGATCATCGAAGCGGTTGTCGGGAATGCAGGCCAGTTCCGGGCGCAATGGTTGGGGCTCCCTGAAGCGCACCACCCCGGCGTCCGGCAGATAGTCCGGGCCGAACAGCGACGCCGCCAGCGTGCTCATCGTGGAGCGTACCTCCACCGGCGTGTCGCCCCGATAGCTTGGATAAAACTCCTTCCAGAACACCGGCAACAGCCGGTAAGTGCGGAAGCCCGAAACCAGCAGAAGCCAGTGCAGCTGCGGATTCCCGCACCACTGCCCGATGCGCCGTACCGAATCAATCCATGTGCGCGCCAGCAGTGTCGTGCTGCGGGCTTCCGGCTTGACGATAGTATCCCCGGAATAGATGAGGTCGAGCGGCTTGCCGTTGGCACTGCGATGCAGGAGCCGCACACTCGTGAATCCGAGCAACTGGCTATCGTCACGAATGCGGATGACCCAGTCCTTGGCGGCGAGATCGGCGCGAAACCGGCTCTCGCTTACCCGCTCGAAATGCGAGCTGAAGAGCCGATACATCTCAGCGATCTCCGCTGAGCCAAGCTTTCTTCGTTCCAGCAATTCACCGATCACAGTATGGCCACCTCAAGATGCAATGGGCGTCCGTCGACCTGCTGCGCGACCGCTGCATCCTCAGGCCAGTACACCAGATACGCGCGGCTGCGATAGACCCGCGGGCGGCGGCGCGCCCGCGCAATCGCGGCCAAGGGATGTCGCTCCGCAAGTCCCAGGACTGCCTGTCCAGCCCCGCGACCATGAGCGCGCTCCAGACCCGCATCCAGTAACGCGCTGAATGCCTCGGCATGGTCATCATCCACGGCAAGGTGCGACAGGAACGTGACCGGAAGTGACGTCCCCACGCGCGGCAATTGCGGCCAGCGCGCCAGAGGCGCCAGCGCATTCCACATGGGTCGCGCCAGACGCACGCGCCGCGAATACCCCCGTATCACGATCTGCTTGAAGCCGCGCTGGTCCCAGCAGGCGAGACAACCGATGATTCCCGACGCTCCGCGCGCCACGAGAAAGTCCTGCGGGCGCAGGCCGCGCGCGCGCGCTGTGGAGAGCAGATCCGCATCGGTCCACCGGGGGGCAAACTGAAAACGCCGGCCATTGCGCATCAGCAACGCCGAGATTTCCAACATGTCTTGAGGGCCCGCCGCTTCGATGCTGACATCTTCCCGTGGTTTATTTCGCACCGCACCAGTAGCATAGGTGAGGCTCAACATGTCTCCGAGATAGCGGTAGGTCGGCAAGCCGCCCAAACCCGCTTCGAACACCCGCCTCGCGGCGCGGTTGTCGGATACGATCGTAGTTACATTGAGGCTCACCCCGGAGTCCGCCAGCAAGTCGCGCAGTGCTGCGTAGCCCCGCTGCAGAACCCGGGGCCGCCGGAATTCCGGCCTGATCCGCAGCTGTCCGAGATAGCCCACGCGCGTTGGCGCGCCATTGACGAAGCTTGTCAGGATGGTCCGCGTCGCCATCCCGACCGGCGCCTCGTTCCCGGCGGGTCGCGCCACGAGAATCTGCGTCGCATCACCTTCGATAGTATTGGCAAAATCTACGCACGGTTCCCTCTCGAGCGTCAAACTGATGTCGCTACCCATCGGAGTCTCGCGAAGCAGCCGCCGCAGGGCCGGCTCGTCGGAGGCGCGTGCGAGCTCAAATTGCATGCTGCAGCACCGGCGTCCTGGACAGACCCTTGCGTCCTGGGAAAGCTCCGCTCTCGAGTAGTGCGCCGTGCCAGCCGGCATCGCCAAGGGGCAGCTCATCACGCTGCCGGACCTCACCGCGCAGCATGAGATTGATCAAGGGGAAATTGCGGGCCATGAACCCGTTAGAGCGGTTCACGGGGTCGAGGAAGCGTCGCGTAATGCCTGACACAGAGTAGAAGTTCGCCCGCGCCTCGAGACACAGCCGCTGCAGTTCCTCGGGCGTGAGCCGCTTCGGCCGGAACGGGATGTGATTGTACCGATAGCGCGGATCCGTCCACCAGGACTCGTAGAGGAGCTGCCCCTCCTTCTCCATCCGCTCGTAGAGCGGAGTCCCGGGAAACGGCGTTAGATGATTGAAGGCCGCTATGTAGAAGCGATGCTGGCGCGCGAATTCCGACGCCGCCGCGAAGGTCTGCCGGTCATCGTCGTCGTAGCCGAATATGAAGGTGGCATACAGGCGGATGTTGTGGCGGCGCAGGTTCGCAAGCGCCACCTCGTATCCGCCGCTCATGGTGTTGAAGCCCTTGCGCATCCGACGCAGCGTCGTCTCGTTGAGACTTTCGAACCCGACCAGAAGTCCCTGGCAGCCGCTGCGCGCAATCAACTCGAGAAATTCCTCATCGTGCGCGGCATTGATGCTCGCCTGGGAAACCCAGCGAATCCGCAACGGAATCAGGGCGCGGAAGAACTCCTTCGCCTGCTCCATGTTGGAGGTGATATTGTCGTCGACGAAGAAAAAGAAATTGCGCCGTGTGCGGACCCTGCTGATCTCCGCAAGAATGGCGTCCACCGGTCGCCGCGTCTGGGTCGAGGCGAAGTACGACTGCACCGCACAAAACTCGCAACGCCAGTGACAGCCGCGCCCGGCCTCAATCAGCGTGACGGGTACATAGCGCTTAGCGGCGAATATGCGCCGATCATAGCGCGTGCAGGCAAGGTCCGGCCGGGCTGTGCCGCGATAGAGCGATTGAAGCGTGCCATGGCGCGCGTCATCGACCAGCCCCTGCCAGACCCCTTCGGCCTCCCCAACCACCATGGCATCGGCGTACCGTGCCACCTCCTCGCTGCGCAGCGTCGCGTGAAATCCGCCCATCGCAACCGGCACGCCGCGGCGCCGAAACTCGCTCGCGATCTGGTAGCTGCGCGTGGCCGTGTAGGTCTCGACGCTGATCGCGACCAAGTCGGTCGGCTCATCGTAGGGGATCAGCTCGAGCCGGTCGTCATAGAAGCGCACCGTGACGTCGCTGGGAGTAAGGCCGGCGAGTACCGCTGGCGCCAGAGGCTCCATTTGCCAGCTGCGAATGTAGCGCCTGTCGCCCGCATGCCGACCGATGCTCGGATGAACCAGTGTGAGCCGCATCGCCCTAGGCCACTGCCGAGGACGGGCTGTCCACTACATCCGGGGCGCCCTGCGCGCGGCGCGACTCGGCCGTCCGCGGCACCAGTCCCCAGTCGCAATTGTAGTAGCGGTCCAGATGATGAGCATAGAAGCGATAGCCAAGATTGGCGCCCACCGCGACCGAACGCGCCGCAGGAGAGCGCCAGATGCGCCGCGCGATGGCACGGTACCGGTAGGCGTGCTTCCAAGCAGTCTCCGTGCCGCGCATCAGCTCCTGCGCCGACATGTGTTGCGGCAAAAACACGGCATGCTGTCCGTCGTACAGCTCCCAATCACGCGTCAGCAGCCTTCCATCTCGCTCCTGACGTTTGAAAAGCGGCGTCCCCGGAAACGGCGTGAGCACCGCAAAGCGCGGCAGGTCGATGCGCGCATCGATTGCGAACTGAGCGGTGCGCTCGAAGACCTCAGGTGTGTCGTCGTCGAAGCCGAACGCGAAACATCCCTGGATCGCGATGCCGTGGCGATGAAATGTCGCGATCAGTTCCTTGAAGTCGCCTGGGTCCTGAAAACCCTTGTGAACCTCGCGCAAGCCCTTCTTTGAAATCGACTCCAGACCGATCAGGAGTCCCTTGCAGCCGCTGCGGGCGCAAAGCTCGAGGAGGTCCTGGTCGCGGGCGAGCAGCGAGGTGGCAAGGCCGTACCAGTGCACACCGAGCGGCATCAGGCCACGAAATAGCGCGCCCGCGTAGTTGCGATCCGACACCAGATTCAGGTCAATGAATATGAGCCGCCGCGCGCCGGTGCGACGGATATCGGCTACGACTTCATCGACCGGCTTCTGCAGCTGTTGCCGGCCCCAGGCGCTTGGCACCACGCAGAAATCGCAGCAGTGTGCGCAGCCGCGCGTCGCCTCGAAGACATCGGTGGTGATGTAGTCGCGCCGCGGCACCAGGTCCCGCCGCACGTACGGAAGACCTGCGAGACTCAGGTCCGCAATCTGATCGTACCGGCGCTCCAGCCGCCCGCTGGCGAAGTCCCGCAGCAATCGTGGCCAGCTCTCTTCCGCATAGCCCACCACGATCGCATCCGCATGCGGCGCGGCGTCCTCCGGAACCAGCGTGACATGAGGCCCCCCGAGTACGACCGTAATGCCACGCGCTCGGAACTGGTCCGCGAGCCAGTAGCTCCGGGGCGCGGTGGGGGTGATTACCGTGATGCCGACCAGGTCAGCCTGAAGATCCAGGGGAATGTCGCGGATACCCTCATCGATCAATGTCAGGCGATGCGGAATTTCGGCAGGCACGAGGCTCGCGAGGGTCGGCAACGTCAGGGGGGCGTAGCGCAACGAGCGGCGGAAAATCCCTGAGCGGTGCCGATAGAGCCGCCCCTTCGGCGACAGTAGCGCTATGGAGAGCATGGCGATCCCCCGGGGTCCATGATGCGGGCCAAGTGCGGCTGTGGCGCAAGCGCCGTGCGTGCGCCCCAGGCTCCCAGCGCGAGCCCGGCAACCACATCGAGAAGATGGTGCTGGTGGGTCAGAACGGTCGAGGCCGCCACCGTCGCCAGCCATAGCACCAGGCCCAGGCGCGCGCCACGGGATACCCGCGTGAAATAAACGCCGGCGCACAGGGTGAACAAAGCCACATGCAATGAGGGAACCAGGTTGTATTTGAGCGCGACCATGCTGGCGATGCGAAGCCAGGGGCCCCACACCGAGTGTCCGGCATCGGCGGGCGCAAACCCGAGCCGTGCAGGCAGCGCCACAAAGGCGATGCCGGCAATGGCGATAACCTTCGCGGCCGCTAGCGCCAGACGATCGAGAGCCGCACGATTCTTAAGTACAAAGGGTGACAAGAGAAATATCGCGTACATGGTCGTGTATGGCACGACCATGTACGGGATCAGGGGAATGCCTAACTCGAAGTTCGCGTACAGCTGCTGCCGCATCGAGTGGTGCGCGGTGATCCAATCGGCGCCACAGTAAACCACGACGAATTCAAGGCTCAATAGCCCCCATAGCAGAGCATAGTGACGCAGCAGCGACCTCATGCGGCACGCGCCGGTGCCCGCCGTGGCCCGAGCCACATGCGTGCATAGTGGCTAGCGAAGTGCGGTCGGAAGCGGTCGGGATCGACGAACCGCGGCAGATGAACCCAGGGTAAGGTTGGATGGCGGTGATGCGCCAGATGCAGGTGGTAATTGAGAAAGAGTGCCTGCACCCATGGGTGGACGCGAAGATCCCAGGCCCCCTCGGTAATATCGAGCGGCGCGAAGGCATGATCGGCGTACTGCAGCGCGCTCCAGTTGATGGCGAACGCCAGATAGCAGCACAGCCAGCCGGCAACTGACAGGTGCAGGGCGTAGAACAGGCCGACTTGAACGCCGATAGTCAGCAGCAATTCCAGCCGCGCTCGCAGTGGCGGAGCCGCAGCGAAGGCCCGCGCATATGCAGGTCCACTGGTGTGTTCAGCCGAATCCGACCAACGCGCCCGCAGCGGGTCAGGGCGAAAAACGAACGGCAGCACGAGGAACAGCAACCAGCCGAGAACCACGACAGCCCAGTAGACCCCCGAGATGATTCCGTACCACTGCACCGTCTTCAACAACCAGCTGTCGCCCGGATAGACGTAGTCGAACGTCTCCGAGTCGGTGCGGTTGTTGCGATGGTGGCTGAGGTGCGCGGTGCGTTGCAGCGAGAAACCGGTGGGGAAAAACGCCGCGCACAGCACCCCAAAAGCGTAGTTGATGCGCCGTTGTGGGTGAAAGATTCCGTGGACGCATTCATGCAGACACGAAAAGATGGTATTGGCCACGAAGGAGAAGGCCAGTGCACATGCGAAGATCCCCAATCGTGACTCGCAATGGCTCGCGCCCGATAGTAACATTGTCGCGCACGCGCAGGCGCACAGTGCGATCAGCACATTGAGGCTAGCGGGGATGGGGGCGACAGGTCGGCGGACCGAATCCACGACGGGCAACTCGAGCGGTGTTGCAGTTTCCATTTTGGACGCTGGCCGTGGAAGCCCCATCGTGCCGTTTCCAGATTCATCAACACAGCCACTGGCTGCGCCATATCCTGACGACTTTGCCCGCTATCCGCAATCCTGGTATGTGGCCTGCCCAGCGCACGCGCTGCCGCGGGGCGCGATTCGACGCATCAGCATCGCCGGCCGGGTGCTGGCACTGTTTCGGGGAGAAGATGGCCGGGCGGGCGCCCTGCCTGCGCGCTGCCCACATTTGGGGGCCGATCTGTCCGGGGGACGGGTGGTCGGGAACACTCTTGAGTGCCCACACCACCATTTCCGCTATGACTGTCACGGTCGTGGCCAGCAGGGTGCGCCAGCGCATCGGGCCTATGCGGTTGCCGAGCGCTTTGCGGCGATTTTTGTGTTCCTGGGCGACACTCCAACTTTCCCACTGCCCTCATTCGGCGAGGACGATCTGATCAGTGCACCGCCCGTTCACTGGTATCTGAGAACTCAGTGGTACATGGTGGCGGCAAATGGGTTCGATGCGCGTCACTTCGCCGAAGCGCATGGACGGCGACTGGTAGCCCCGCCCCGCGTGCATTCATCGGGCAATCACTGCGTCGAGGTGACGTACCGGTACCATATCGACGCGCGCGGTTGGCTCGATCGGGCGGTGCGCATAGTCTCAGGTTCTGAGGTGGAGTTCCGTATCACCGCATGGGGTGGAAATTTCCTGCTGGCGCATGCGCGGTTCGCTCGCGACGAATCCCTCGGGGTGGTGGTCATCGAGCCCGACGCGATTGACGGGCGCGGCTCGAAAGTGACGTTAATCGTCAGTGCACGCCGTTCTCGTACTGCCTTGGGAGCGCTGCTCACGGATCACTTGGGCGTCCACGCCAAGCGCTTCGCGATTCGCAGATTCCTGCAGCAAGACGCGCATGCGTTACGGAATCTCGAATATGCCGGCGGTGGCCTGTGCCCGGGCGATGAGACCCTGGCGTACTTTCTGCGCTGGGCGGCTTCGGTACCGGAAGCCTGAAACCAAAAAGGGGGCTCTCACAATGACCATCGTTCCCCACTTCCTTGCCCGGGCCAGCTGGCTGGCCGTGCTGCTGAGCCTGCTGTCCCCCGTCGGATGGGGCCAGACACTGGCCACTACTGCCGCGCCAGCCGCGACCTCCATCAATGTGGAGGAAACTCACGAGCAGCTCCGGCGCGTCCGCGACCAGATGCTCGATGCCTGGAAGCGGCGCGACATCGATGCGCTGCTCACCAATGTTGATCCCAACGTCGTGGTTACCTGGCAGAACGGAACCGTGAGTCGCGGACCTGACGCCATCCGTACCTTCTACAAGACGATGCTCGGGGGCGAGGCCAGCGTGCTCGCGAATATCCGCAGCACGCTCACCGTAGATGACCTGTCCGTGCTACACGGCCCCGATACCGCGATCGCGTTTGGCAATATCCATGACGACATGACCTTCAAACGGCCGCTCTTCTGGGCGCCCCTCCTCGGCGGCCCGACTTCCCTCTCTGTGAACAGCCGCTGGTCGGCAACGCTGGTGCGCAAGGGCGGTGCCTGGAAGCTCGCAAGCTATCAGGCCGGGGTAAATCCGTATTCCAATCCGGTGCTCGAGCTGGCGACTCAGACTGCCGGCCGCATCGGCGCGGCGATTGGCTTCATCGTTGGGGCGCTCGTAGTGTTGCTTATCAGCTGGGCAGTGCGCAGACGAAAAGCGCTGCCCGCCAGCTGATGAGAAAGTCCGCGGACCCACAGGCGCTGGATGAGGCGACGCGGGTTCTGTACGCAAAGATACGGGGAATGCCCCGCAACCGGCGCCTGGCGAGCGCCCTGGAGCAAGGTCAGCTGCCCAGTGCGGTTCGTGCGCCCGGTGTTCGCATCGTGCTCGTGCCGGGAATCCTCTATCGGGATTATCCGCAGACCGGTGCCGACGGCGCGCGGCTGCGCGTGATTGCCGAAAGTTTCGGGATTCCCGTGGAGACGATACCGGCGGATGGCACGACGGGACTGGACGCCGCCGCCACCTTGATCATCGACCGACTCGACCGGCTGCCGGCCAATGACCGAGTGCTGCTTTTTTCGCTCAGCAAGGGCAGCGCCGAGGTCCGACACGCCTTGACTCAGGCGCGGGCAGACGCGGCCTTCCGTCGCGTTCACGCCTGGGTCAGCGTGAGCGGGCTGCCGTTCGGAACCCCGTCTTTTGAGGGCGTCCTGAGTCGGCCGCTGTCGCGGATCCTGTTCGCGGGGTGGTTCTGGTGGCGTCGCTGGAAGCTCGAGCCGGTGCGCGAGTTACTCGCCTATCAACCGCGCGCACCTTTCGCGCTGCCCTCGCATCTGGAATTCATACAGATCGCAGCGTTTCCGCTGCGCTCGCATCTGCGGGATCGGCGCTCGAAACGCCTGCAGCGACGAATCGAAATGCTCGGACCGAACGACGGATTCGCGGTGCTCAATGATCTTGCGGCCCTTCCCGGCACTCTGTATCCCGTGTGGGGCGCCGATCACTACCTTGAGGGCGCAGCGGACCTGACCGGCTGCATCGCCCGCTTGATCGTATATCTCATCGGGCGTTTGGAAGGCAGCGTCGGACTCGAAGATGGCATGCCGCGCTGGTGTCACGAGGATCCAGCTCGCTCCTCTTCCATCCCTGCCGAGCTCGGGAACCGGGACGTTCCACACGCCCCCGGTTCCGCCGGACCGACCTGAACCGCTGCAGTACCGCGCACACCGTAATCTTAGCGAACATCACTTTAGGGGTCGCAGTCCGCATCAAGGGTCCCCATGCACCATATTCGACGGCGCCGCGCCAAGACGGATCATTCTCCAGCGTCCCGTTGAGTGCTCTTGCACCTCAATTCGCAAGTGGCGCACGCCGCTGTCACTCAGTGAGTCGTCCTCGGTCAGGGTTCGCCTCTTGGCAGGCGGCACGACCGCCGGTCCGACCGCCTCGGTGCCGCTGGAGACTCGGCGCGGGGCGTCATTCAAAGGAGTGGATTGCGGCGACGATTCTGTGGTGTCGTTGGATTCGATTCCCCGATCGACTCGTTGCTCCCCGAGATACGGGATTGCAGAGCTGCCCATGCCGGCTTCGCGTGCGCGCATGACCTCCTGCTCCAGAACGGGCACCACGGCTGCGGAGGTGAAGGTCGAAGACACCTGGACGGCGACCTGCTTGGCAGAGATTGGATCGGCGAAGAAGCCCAGCCGAAGAAAATAGCAGGAACGCCCGTGCCGGTGACTCTCGGTCGCGTAAAGGGTGTGTGGCTTGAATGCAGTGAGTGATGGCACGCCATTCAGGTCGATCGGTTGCGCCGACCAGCGCAGCTGCACGGCAAAGAGAACCGGTGCACCCTGAGCGACAGCCTCTCGCAAAGCCCGCCGAGTGCCTGTGTCTTCCGGGCGGAGCAATGCGATCTGATCATGAGCCCTGTCGTCGACGTCGTCCTGAACTGCGCACAGACCGCGCGTTTCCAGAAGCTTCAGAACCTGTGTGTCGGTCAGAGATTCATCGGTGAGATTGGCCGGCTGCAACATCTCGACCGGTGTGAGAGTGGCGAATGCGTTGGGGTAATGGCGACGTACGGCTTCTAGCCATTTTTCAGCATCCGCCAGCGTCTGGAAGTACCCCATGTTGAGGTACAACCGCTCACTGCCATCCGCCTGACGCGCACGGCTCATGAAGAATGTGAAGGACTTTAGCCGCGGTGATTGGGGCGGCCGAACGGACACAGGCGCAGCCAGCTCGCACAGAGTGAGCATGAAGTGGCCAGTACCAGCCTGAGATGGATTGGGGTTCGACGACCCCTGTGATCGTGCCGATGTCGATGTCATAAGCTCTCCCTGGAACGAACGTTCGGGTGACGGTCGGGAGAGCGCCAGTTCTACACACGAGCTTGCACGCTCACACCCGGGAGTGGAGTGGCAACCCCGCTGTCTTAGGCTGTTACGCCCTTAGACCGGTAGCTTTGCGTCCCCGACTTTCGAACGGGTTTGCCTTTATCGGTGCCTAGCTCGGTCTCAAGACGTGTCCGATTTGGAGTCCGGTCAGGACCGGCCGAATGAATCGCATCTCAAGATCGCGCAGTCATAAGCATGGTCGCTCGAGAGCCATATGTCTATTGGTCTAAGCCGGTTGCACATAATGTCGGCGATCCGCGACGCGCCGGCTCGAACTGGGCGGTGGCGGCTTGTTCCGGCTTGAGCGGTTTAGGCCACGCTGTCGTCAATTCCAAAGTCGACATACGCCCCGGAAACCACACGCAACACCACAACGCACGCTATGGCCTTCGCAGGCCCCAGACCGCTGCACACGCCACGGGTCATGGCCTCGGGGCTTACACGCCCAAGCTGCAAAGACGCGCCCGAACAGGCGCTTATAGGGTCGCGCCGGTGTGTGTGAACTTCGCCCCCGAGACACGTCGGCCGCTCGCTCGCTCGCGCGGCAGCGAGGGAGGATTGGCTACCGGCGGATTCCTACATTATCGCAGGCGGTCCTGATCTGGCGCCGCATCTACCTGGGGCTGACACTCGGCGCGTTCTCACGCTGGACCCCTTGATTCAACCAAGAAGAAACTCCGGTGAATGACAGCACGTTAAAACATGGAGCGTCCGCTTCCACTTGGGCCGTTGTTCTCGCGGGAGGCAACGGCAGCCGGCTGCACGCTTTGACGCACGATGCAGACGGCATCCCGGTGCCGAAACAGTTCTGTTCGCTGCAAGGCGGCCCCTGTCTTCTCGAAGATGCCCTGCAGCGTGCTTCCGCGGTTGCTTCCATTCGCCACCTATGCGCGGTCGTGGCGGCCCAGCACAGCCGCTGGTGGGACGGCCTTGTCGGCAATTTGCCAGAACAGAACGTCATCGTTCAGCCACACAACCGCGGCACGGCGCACGCGGTTTTGCTGCCCCTGCTGAACATCCTCGCCCGTGATCCCAATGCGCACGTCATACTGTTGCCCGCAGATCACTACGTGGAGGATGAAGCCACTCTGGCGAACGCTTTGCGCCGTGCCGCCGACCTTGTCAGGGTCAACGATCGTGCCGTTTATTTGCTGGGCATCGAACCGGAAGCCCCGGACCCGGAACTCGGATATATCCTGCCGACTCCACAACGCTTTGGCGATCGCCCTTCCCAAGTCCTCCAGTTTGTGGAAAAACCCAACATAGCAAGGGCCCGCACCCTGATTGAACAGGGCGCCCTGTGGAATGCGTTCATCATGGCGGGTTCTGTCTCGGCGCTGTTACGGCTATATGACCGCTCGTTCTCATCAACGATCGCCACACTCAGCCCAATGGCCGGACGCAGTACCGAGCCCGCGGACTCGCTTTTCGAGCAGTTCTTCAGGCGGCTTCCCACCGTCGATTTTTCACACGGCGTGCTGGAAGGCAACGAGGCGACGTTACAGGTACTGCCGGTACCCCGTTGTGGTTGGACTGACCTCGGCACGCCTCAGCGGATCGGCATGACCCTGCAACGGCTGCGGGAGAACGCCGATGCACCACGCAGGCACACGGGTACGTTCCACCTCAATCTCGCCGAACAGTATGCCCGCCGCAATCAGATGTCGATCATAGTGCCTGCCTAGGCTTTGGCAGGGTTTGATAATTTGCGCCTGATCTTTTGTGACAGAAGGCTGAACTCACCGTGCGCAAGGTGAGTGACTGCACGCCCCATCACTCCCATTTGATCGTAACGCAGGCACATCCTCACGGCATCGAGCCAATCGCCACTTAACCCTTGGCTGTCTGCATAGTCCAATATCGATCGAAACGCTGCGCGCTGAGAGTCGTTGCCGAACCCGATGCGACGTATCTGTTCGAGTGTCAGTTCACCGTCAAAGCATGACGGCCGATCCACTCCAACGGCCTTGAAGTTCAATCTGGTGCGAATACATTTCTCGCAAATACCGCAATTCGTTGACAGATCAGCCGCTTCCCAGCAGACCTTTACCGCCTGTGTGGCAACCGGATCCTTGGCGATAACCGCAATCTTTTCGGTTCTCGAAAACGCAGCTCCATCATGGACGATCGAGAAGCCATCGCCGGACAAGAGGTAATCGGTGCACGGATTCTGACCCCAGGGCAGCACCAGCGCATCATATGGCTCGCCACCCGCCGTCAGGCCAAAACGAAACTCGTGCGAATAGTTGTGCAAACAACAGGACAGCTGCGCGAGGAAGCTGTCATGCCAATTTTGAATCCGCAGTTCTGCGATATTCGTCCGTACGATGCGCGGCCGCATATTGAGACGTTGCAGTAATGGTTGCTGCCGCTGTAGCAGCTTACCGAACAGGTCAGCGCGGTCCGTCGGCACGTCGAACCCGTGAACGAGCATCACCGAATTCAGAGCAAACTGATCGTCCGCATGGCGCAACACCGTAAATATCGCGTCCGCGCCACCGGAAAATGCCGCAATGCTCTGAGCCTTGCCGCCGGCAGGCTCATCCGTGAGCGACCGTGGTTCGATCTTGATCGGTTTGTAGACGTCCGGCTTCCAGCGGCACCAGGCCTCCTGGAAGGTCGCCAGATTAAGCCACGCCGATCGGGTCATCAGCCCATCGACGTGGAGGTCCTGGTTGGAGCCCATAGCATGGAAAATGATGGCATTGACGAAGCCATCCAGCACATGGGGTTCCGGAAACGTCTCACCTGGGAAATCAAAATATATGTCAATCGGGCGACCATCCGCCGTCTCAGTAAGTCGCAAGCTGCGACGCGTCCCTTCGGGGCGCTGTTCTTGAGAAACGGATAATCGCATGCGTAAGGCATGCTAGCTCACATGGCCATATTGCGCCAAGCCCATCACTACGCGCCTTTCACTTATATATCGCGGCCACCCAGTAACAGCTCGAGGGATTGTTAAGTATCCAATTCCAGTTCTGCGTCGCACTGGTTGAAAAATAGTAATGCGCCTGCAGATCGGCGTTGTCGGCCGTATCGGTGTCGGTCTGCCCCGCATAGGTCCACAGATCAAACGTCGCCCCGGCGGGCGAGCTGGCGGAGAGCCCTGGACCGGTGCCGACTCCGACGCTGGCTATGGTGAGCCCGGCGCTTACCGCCGGGGAGATGGTCGGCGCGGCGCTGAGGGTTGTGCCACACGCCGCATTACCCGAAGCTTCATTCTGATACGAGGAGGCATTGGCATTGGTCACATCGTACAGACGGAAGCTGCCCGAGACGTTACCGGATCCGGAGAAGTGAAGGCTGACCGTGCAGGTTGGACATGGGGCACAGTTCTGCGCATAGCCCTGTACCGCGTCCCCGTTTGCGCCATTGCCGACTATCGTCCAGGCGCACCCGTCACTGCTGGTGATGCTTGAGAGCGTCGCGCCGCCACCTGTTGGCTGCCCGTCAGGCCAGGTGGTCGCCAGTACCCGCAGATTGCCAGTGGTCGGGAACGGGCTGCGGGTGGTGGGATCGGTCGCAATATAGATCGACTCATGGGTGATATTGGCCACGTGGATCGTCGTGGGGGCGGTGGCGCCGTTATTGGCCACCTGCAGCGCCACGCTCAGTGAATTGAAACAATCCCCGTTGGTCGCATTCTCCCCGCTTGCTGTGATCGATGGAGTGACAGATGACTGACTGGTCTGGACATATGCCTGGCTGGCCTGCGGAAAGCCGTTCACCGGCCACAGCACCCCGCCACCGTTGAGAAGATTAAAGGAGGGGCCCGCCGTCCATCCGGTCACGGTGGCATTCGCGTACCCCGCGCATCCCAGCGGGGTGTAATTCCAGATCACATTGCCCCCGTTCGCATTGTTGTTCACCGTGGGGGTAAAGCTTCCCGGAGAGATGACACCGGCAGAGCTGGGAGTAATCGGCGAGGAGGGACACAAAAAGCCATTGGTGGGCGAGGAAGTATTGATGTTCTCGTAGAAGCTGATGTCAAACTGCACCGGTTGGGTGGCCCCGGATCCCACGTTAATGGTGATCTTGTCAGCTCCCCCGTTAGCGCCGAGGCTTTGCACGAAGACCCATGACTTCTGGCCGCCCGAACCGGCGTCCACCGCGCACACGGCTCCCGACCAGCTTCCCGCCAGGGAATCGCTGATTGATACCGTCCTGCCGCTCGGGGCACTCACGCCCATGACCGCCACGGTATTGGCCGGCAATGATTCGGTGTGAAACACAAATGCCGAGCCGGGTATGCCGCTGCCCACCGGATCGGTGGATGAGGCGATATGCTGGAATAGGATCGGCGAGCCGGCGCCACCGCCGGAGGCACCGCCGCCACCGCCCGTACCACCGCTACCGCCGCCGGAGCCGCCACCACCACCCGTACCACCGCCAGAGACAGTGGCCAGAGGGGCCTGACATGAGCTGGTGGTCCCGCCGTTGGACCCGACGCACATCCAGTTCCACGGCCCATTGCCGGCCACCGTTGAGGCGCTACCGGTGCTGCATAGATTCGAGCTTGGCGGTGAACTCACCGCAACGCCATTGGCTGATCCGCAAACGCCATTGACGGCAGGAGGGCCGCCCGAACCACTGCCGCCGGAACTACCGCCACTGGAACCGCTGCCCGAACCCGTGCCGCTGGCAACATTGTCAGCCGACGGCACCAGTGTCGCGTAGAACGACCAGGTCGTCGGCGTGCACCCGGCCGTCGAGGACCCAAACGTGGCAGGCATGCCCCTACTGAATGACTGCGCTTTATAGACACAATTGCCGGAATTGTTCTGCTTGCGGAATGTCAGGTTACTGCTGCTCGGCAGATACACCAGCCAATAGTTACCCGCCGCCACTGTGACCGGCTTTGATACATTCGCTGTGTTCCAACCCGTGGCCGTCGCGAAACTACTGGTCGCGGCCAGCAATTTTCCCGGGCCACCCCTGACTCCCGTAGCGTCATAGACGGCGAGAATCAAATTGCCGCTGGCCCGTGTCACGTAAAACGACAGGCTCGTGATCGTTGCGCTTTGCGATAACGCGGCCGCTTGCGCCAATACCAGGTTGCCGTTGCCGCTATCGGCAGCACTCTCAACACTGGCATCGCCGATGGTTAGCGACGCTTGTGCCTGCGCCGGGCGCGCGACAATCATCGCGAGCAGCGCGGCAATCAACACAAACCAGAGCGTTCGAACGTGGCTCCAGGGAACCGCAGCGTGCGTCTGGGCGTGGTTCGCGCAAGGGGAACAGATCAGATTATTTCGGATCATCTTGATGGGTACGCTCGTTTGAGAGAAGGGCCCGGACCCGGTGTGTTACAGGGAACGGTGGTCCATGTTGAACTCGAGTCAGCGTGGCTTGCTGCAGCCTCCTGTGCCATCTGGATTACGCGTATTCCAACGTCAGCGAATGCCTACTCAAAGCAACCGATGCGGCCGGCATTGAATTCAACCTCGAGCCGGGGCGTCGCGCCCAAGGGATGATTGCGTATATGCAATCAGATAGTTGTGTGCGATTCATTTGCTGAGGCAGCAGCCCATTTGCAGGCGCCGCGTCCCAGGGCCCCGCGAATGCCACGCGGGCTCAAGAGCACAACGAAGCGTCTCGCCTAGCTCGCAGTGGAGCACTTGGATAGCACCAGCAGGACCCGCCTGCAGGTCGAGCTGGTTCACGACATATGCCATCCGCACCTCCATACCGGCCTAGGCGAGCTGCGGTTTCCCGGTGCCCCCTGCTGCGTTGCGGTGCCCGTCCGGTCCGGCCAACCGCCACCCACACCTGATTAAGATGCCTGGTGGCAGGAGACACCTCCCGTTTTGGGCCGTCAATCTGGCGCCAAACGGCAACAACCCTGGCAGAACGTTTCGATTTGTAGGCCGCGTCCTACAGCGGCGTCGCAGGGCTGAACCCTATGCTGCGGTCAGATTACGAGTATGGACTCGTGCGCCTTCGCCTACGCGCATTGCTTGGGTGGCGCCCCAGTCATGATCGGGAGCAACAATGCAGCAGCCGCAAGCCACCGTACGCGCCCCACGTAAGAACAATGGGACCCCCGTACCCGGGGGGTCGGAGCTCGACCTCAGCAAGCTGCTGCAAGCCCTGCAATCGGTACGCGACGGTGACTTCTCAGTGCGACTCGCCAGTGACCAAACGGGCATCGCCGGTAAGGTGGCGGACACCTTCAATGAAATCGTCAGCGCCAACCATCGCCTGGCGCAGGAGCTGGAGCGGGTCGGCCAGTTCGTGGGCAAGGATGGCAAGACCCGCCATCGGATGTCGAGCGAACGGCGTTCAGGGGCCTGGGGCGCGATGGAACAGTCGTTCAATACGCTGATCGATGACCTGCTGTGGCCGACCACTGAGGTCACCCGCACCATCACGGCCGTCGCCAAAGGCGATCTGCAGCAGACCATGAGTCTTGAAGTCGACGGGCGCGCCCTGAAGGGCGAATTCCTGCGATCCGCGACCATCGTCAACACCATGATCGCGCAGATGAGCGCCTTCACCTCCGAGGTCACCCGAGTTGCGCGCGAGGTCGGAACGGAAGGCAAGCTCGGCGGCCAGGCCGCAGTGCACGGCGTGGCAGGCACCTGGAAGGACCTGACCGATAGCGTCAACTCCATGGCCAGCAACCTCACCGGCCAGGTGCGCAACATTTCCGAAGTGACCATCGCCGTGGCCAACGGGGATCTGTCGCGCAAGATCACGGTGGACGTGCGCGGCGAGATCCTGCAGCTGAAGGAAGCCATCAATACCATGGTGGACCAGTTGCGCTCGTTTGCCTCCGAAGTGACGCGCGTGGCACGCGAGGTCGGTACCGAAGGCAAGCTTGGAGGTCAGGCCATCGTGTCGGGTGTCGCCGGCACCTGGAAGGACCTGACTGACTCGGTCAACGCCATGGCCACCAACCTCACCGGCCAGGTGCGCAACATCGCCGAAGTGACCACCGCCGTAGCCCGTGGCGATCTGTCGCGCAAGATCACGGTCGACGTTAAGGGCGAAATCCTGGAGCTCAAGAACACCATCAATACCATGGTGGACCAGCTCAACAGCTTCGCGGCCGAAGTCACCCGCGTGGCCCGCGAGGTCGGCACCGAGGGCAAGCTGGGCGGCCAGGCGGTCGTGCCCGGTGTCGCCGGCACCTGGAAGGACCTCACCGACAACGTCAATTCGATGGCCGGCAATCTCACCGGCCAGGTGCGCAATATCGCCGAGGTGTCCACCGCCATCGCCAGCGGCGATCTGTCGCGCAAGATCACGGTGGACGTGCGCGGCGAGATCCTGCAGCTGAAGGAAACCATCAATACGATGGTGGACCAGCTGCGGTCATTCGCATCCGAGGTCACGCGTGTTGCCCGCGAAGTCGGCACCGAGGGCAAGCTGGGCGGCCAGGCGGTCGTGCCCGGCGTCGCCGGCACCTGGAAGGACCTCACCGACAGCGTCAATTCGATGGCCGGCAACCTCACCGGCCAGGTGCGCAACATCGCCGAAGTAGCCACCGCCATCGCCAACGGCGACCTGTCGCGCAAGATCACCGCGGATGTGAAGGGTGAGATTCTGCAGCTGAAGGAATCCATCAATACCATGGTGGATCAGCTCAATGCCTTCGCCGCGGAAGTGACACGCGTCGCGCGCGAGGTCGGCACCGAAGGCAACCTCGGCGGCCAGGCGGAGGTCAAAGGCGTCAGCGGCGTCTGGAAGGACCTGACCGAGAACGTCAATTCCATGGCCAGCAACCTCACCGGCCAGGTGCGCAACATCGCCGAGGTCGCAACCGCCATCGCCCGCGGCGACCTGTCGCGCAAGATCACGGTGGACGTGCGCGGCGAGATCCTGCAGCTGAAGCAGACCATCAACACCATGGTGGATCAGCTCAACGCCTTCGCGGCCGAAGTCACCCGCGTGGCACGCGAAGTGGGTTCGGAAGGCAAGCTTGGAGGCCAGGCGGACGTCAAGGACGTGAGCGGTGTGTGGAAGGACCTCACGGACAAGGTCAACTCCATGGCCAGCAACCTCACCGGCCAGGTGCGCAACATCGCCGAGGTCGCAACCGCCATCGCCCGCGGCGACCTGTCGCGCAAGATCACGGTGGACGTGCGCGGCGAGATCCTGCAGCTGAAGGAAACCGTGAACACCATGGTGGACCAGCTCAACAGCTTCGCCGCCGAAGTCACGCGAGTCGCGCGCGAGGTCGGCACCGAAGGCAAGCTGGGCGGCCAGGCCATCGTGCCCGGCGTCGGCGGCACCTGGAAGGATCTCACCGACAACGTCAATTCCATGGCGCGCAACCTCACCGGCCAGGTGCGCAACATCGCCGAGGTATCCACCGCCATCGCCCGCGGCGACCTTTCGCGCAAGATCACGGTGGATGTCAAGGGCGAGATCCTGCAGCTGAAGGAAACCATCAACACCATGGTGGACCAGCTGAACGGTTTTGCGGCCGAAGTCACCCGGCTCGCGCGTGAAGTGGGAACCGAAGGCAAACTCGGCGGCCAGGCCCTGGTGCCCGGCGTCGCCGGCACCTGGAAGGACCTCACCGACAACGTCAACGTGATGGCCAACAACCTGACCAACCAGGTGCGTGGCATCGTGAAGGTCGTGACCGCCGTCGCCAACGGCGATCTGCGCCAGCGCCTCACCGTCGAATCCAAGGGCGAGGTGAACGCCCTGGCCGACACCATCAACAGCATGACGGACACCCTGGCGATCTTTGCCGACCAGGTCACGAGCGTCGCCCGCGAGGTCGGCGTGGAAGGCCGTCTGGGCGGCCAGGCGCATGTGCCAGGTGCCGCAGGTACCTGGAAGGACCTCACGGCGAACGTCAACCTGCTCGCTGCCAACCTCACCAACCAGGTGCGCGCCATCGCGGAAGTTGCCACCGCCGTCACCAAGGGCGATCTGACCCGTTCCATTCAGGTCGAAGCCCGCGGCGAAGTGTCCGAACTGAAGGACAACATCAACGCCATGATCGGCAACCTGCGCGCCACGACCGAGCGCAACAATGAGCAGGACTGGCTGAAGACCAATCTCGCCAAGTTCAGCCGCATGATGCAGGGGCAGCGTGACCTGGTCACCGTCGGCAAGCTGCTGTTGTCCGAACTCGCCCCGCTGATCAATGCGCAGCAAGGCATCGTCTATGTCATGGACAACGCTGTCGACGGTGGGCACCTGCGCGAACTCGCCGCCTATGCCGATGAGGCGGATACCAACGCAAGCCCGCGCCGCTATGCAATCGGTCAGGGTCTGGTGGGCCAGGCTGCGGCCGATCGGCAACGTCTGCTGATCACCGACGTGCCCGAGGATTCCATCCACATCTCCAGTGGACTGACCAACCTGCGCCCGCGCAATGTGATCGTCCTGCCCATACTTTACGAAGGACACGTCAAGGCGGTCATGGAACTGGCCTCCCTGGGAGGCTTCACCGCCTCGCACCTGGCCTTCCTCGAACAGCTCACCGGCAGCATCATCGGCGTGGTTCTCAATACCATCGAAACGACGATGCGCACCGAGGGCCTGCTGACCCAATCCCAGCAGCTGGCGGGCGAACTTCAGGCCCAGCAGACCGAGCTGCAGCAGACCAACGAGGAGCTCGCCAACAAGGCCAAACTGCTGGCTGAGCAGAACGCCGAGGTCGAGCGCAAGAATCAGGAAATCGAACTGGCACGCCGGGCACTGGAGGACAAGGCCGCCGAGCTCGCCCTCACCTCGCGCTACAAGTCCGAATTCCTGGCCAACATGTCGCACGAGCTGCGCACGCCCCTGAACAGCATTCTGATCCTGGGACAGCAGCTGGCGGAAAACGCCGATGGCAACCTTAGCAACCGGCAGGTTGAATTCGCGAATACCATTCACGGCGCCGGCACCGATCTGCTCAATCTGATCAGCGATATTCTGGATCTGTCGAAGATCGAGTCCGGAACGGTGACGGTGGAGTGCGAGGACCTGCTGTTCACGCATCTGCGCGAGACCATCGAACGCAACTTCCGCCACGAGGCCGAAGCCCGCAAGCTCTCCTTCACGGCGGACTTCGATCACCGCCTCGGCCGTGCCATCACGACCGACTCCAAGCGCCTGCTGCAGGTGCTCAAGAACCTGCTGTCCAACGCCTTCAAGTTCACCGAACATGGTGGTGTCAGGATTCACGTGGGTGTGGCCAACGGCGGCTGGGCGCCCGATCACCCGACCTTGAGCCAGGTGCCGATCGTGGTGGAATTCTCGGTCAGCGATACCGGTATCGGCATCCCGCCGGAAAAACAACGCATCATTTTCGAAGCTTTCCAGCAGGCCGACGCCGGAACTTCCCGCAAATACGGGGGCACCGGACTGGGACTGGCCATCAGCCGCGAGCTCGCGCACCTGCTGGGCGGTGAGATCCGCCTGAGCAGCGTGGCCGGCAGCGGCAGCACCTTCACGCTGTATCTGCCGCTGCACTATGTGGGCGCTGCCTACACCCGTGGGGTGCTGCAGGCCCCTGCGGCACCGGCGAGTCCGCAGCCGGCGTTCCAACCGGTGGTGCTGCCCGCGGTGCGTGCGGAGGAGATCGCGGATGACCGGGACAATCTCGGCAGCGGCGAGCCCATCCTGCTGATCGTCGAGGACGATCCGCACTACGCTCGAGTGCTGGTGAACCTCGCCAAGGAGCGGGGCTTCAAGGTATTGCTGGCACGAACCGGCGCTGATGCCCTGATCTTTGCCCGCAAATACCCGCTGGCGGCCGTGTCCCTGGACGTGTTCCTCCCGGACATGCTGGGCTGGACGGTGCTGAACCAGCTCAAACGCAGCAGCGAGACCCGCCATATTCCGGTGCAGATCCTCACCGTCGAGGACGAGCGCCAGTATGGCCTGGAGCGCGGCGCCTTTGCCTTCCTGACCAAGACCGGTACCACCGAGGAACTCGAGTCGGCGCTGGATCGCCTCAAGAACTTCACGACCTCGAAGGTACGACGCCTGCTGGTGGTCGAGGACGACCCGGCCGAGCAGATGAGCGTCACGGAGCTGCTGGGGCACACGGACGTTGAGATCAGTACCGCGACCACCGGTGCCGAGGCGTTGCAGATCATGCGCAACACTCAGATCGATTGCGTGGTCCTGGACCTGCGCCTGCCGGACATGTCCGGCTTCGAGCTGCTGGAGGAAATCCAGTCCGATCCGGCGCTGCGGCGCCTGCCCATCATCGTGTTCACGGGGCGCGACCTGTCCGATGCAGAGGAAAACCGACTCAAGAAAAGCGCCAAGAGCATCGTTCTCAAGGGCGTTCGCTCGCCGGAGCGGCTGCTGGATGAGACGGCGCTGTTCCTGCACCGTGTCGTGGCCGATCTGCCGCCGGCCAAGCAGGCCATGCTGCAGGCACTGCATGAAAGCGATGAGCCACTGGCCGATCGCAAGGTGCTGGTCGTGGACGATGACATCCGCAACATCTTCGCGCTGAACAGTCTGCTCGAGCGGCATCGCATGAAGGTCATCACCGCCACCAACGGCCAGGAGGCCATCAACCTGGTCGAAAGCACCGAAGACCTGTCGCTGGTCCTCATGGACGTGATGATGCCCGAGATGGACGGTTATGAGGTCATGCGGCGTATCCGCCAGCAGCCGCCCTTCCGCATGCTGCCCATCATCGCGCTGACCGCCAAGGCCATGAAGGGCGATCGGGAAAAGTGCCTGGAGGCCGGTGCTTCGGACTACGTGGCAAAACCGGTCAATACCGACCAATTGCTGTCGCTGGTGCGCCTGTGGCTGCATCGTTGATTTCCGATCCGACATCCCGCCCCGGACCCGCCGGGGAGGACAAGGTCAACATCCTGCTGGTGGATGATCAGCCCGCGCGCCTGCTGACCTACCAGTCGGTGCTGAATGAGCTGAACCAGAACCTGGTGTGCGTGTCCTCGGGCCTTGAGGCGCTCGACAAGCTGATGCGCGAAGAGTTCGCGGTGGTTCTGCTCGATGTGAGTATGCCGGACATGGACGGTTTCGAGGCCGCGCGCCTGATTCATGAACATCCGCGCTTCGAGCGCACGCCGATCATATTTGTCACTGGCGTGCACATGTCGGAACTGGACCGGCTGCGGGGCTACAAGCTCGGCGCCGTGGATTATGTATCCGTGCCCGTGGTGCCCGAAATCCTGCGCAGCAAGGTCGCGGTACTGGTCGAACTGTATTGCAAGCGTCGCGAACTGGTTGCCCTGAACCGTCACCTGGCATTTGCCAACGAACAGCTCGCCGAGGCCAACACCGCCCTGCAGGCGGAGAAGACCCGCGAACTGCACGCCCTCAATGAAAGCCTGCAACAGGCCAATGCGGACCTGGAACGCACCAATCTTGCCCTTCAGGCCGAGGTCGCGGAACGCTCCCGGGCTGAACAGGCGCTCAAGGAGGCGGATCGCCACAAGGACGAGTTCCTGGCGATGCTGGCACACGAGCTGCGCAATCCCCTCGCCCCCATCCGCAACGCCGTGCACCTGATGAAACTCAAGGCAGTCGAGGATCCGCAGTTACTGCTGTCGCGCGACATCATTGAGCGCCAGCTGCTGCAGCTGACCCGGCTGGTGGATGATCTGCTGGATGTCTCGCGCATCACCCGCGGCAAGATCAACCTGACACGCCAGCGAGTGGAATTGCGCGAACTGGTCGATCGGGCCGTGGAAACGGTGGCGCCGACGATTGAGAAGCAGGGTCACACGCTTGAAGTGGAGATCCCCAACCGTTCGCTGGTCATTTACGGGGATCCGATGCGCCTGACGCAGGCCCTGGGCAACGTTCTGGGAAATGCCGCCAAGTACACCGACAACGGTGGCCGCATTACCCTGCGCGCGCGGCGCCGTCAGCGCGATGTTGAAATATCGGTCAGCGACAACGGCATTGGCATCGTCCCCGAGGTGCTGCCTTGCATATTCGACCTATTCACGCAGCTGGATCAGCGCCGGAGCCGTCCCCAGGGCGGCTTGGGGATCGGTCTGGCGCTGGTGCGGCAGCTGGTGGACATGCATGGTGGGACCGTCACAGCCTCCAGTGATGGTCCCGGCAAGGGCAGCGAATTCACCATCCGGCTCCCGGTGTCCATCGAACGCACCGCTGGCAACGATGCAGCAGAGGACGGCGAAGCGCAGGCCCCCGTGCAGCCCGAGCCACCCGTGGCGACTCCTCGCCCGGTGCCGCAGCGCCGGATTCTGGTCGCCGATGACAATCCGGATGCACGCGAGAGTCTGGCCACGCTGCTGTCCCTGAATGGACACGAAGTGTTCCGCGCCCAGGATGGCACTGATGCATGGCTGAGCGCGGAGCGCCACCGCCCCGATGTCGCACTGCTGGACATCGGGATGCCCTGCGCCAATGGCTACGAAGTTGCGCGCCGCATCCGCGGCGAACCCTGGGGACGCAAGATGGTCCTGGTGGCGCTCACCGGCTGGGGTCAGGATTCTGACCGGCGTCGCTCGCACGAAGCGGGTTTCGACAGTCATCTCACCAAGCCCGTGGATCCTCAGGTTTTGGATGAGCTGCTGGCGCGTGTCTCCTGACCATCAGCCTGCTCCTACGCCCAGTGAAGGACTTTCCCGCATGGGTGTCCTGCAGTTCTAGGCCTAGGCTGACCCTGCATCGCACGAGCCCACGCACAGGCAATGGTGCCCCAGTGGGCTGCGCCTCGCGATGCATCGAGGAGCACATGAACGAGGACAAGGTCAAAGGCCAGTGGAAGCAGCTGGCGGGCAAGCTCAAGGCAAAATGGGGCAAGCTCACCGACGATGATCTGACAGTGTCGGACGGCACTGCGGAATACCTGGAAGGCAAGATCCAGGAGCGCTACGGCGTCGCCCGGGATGAGGCCAAGCGTCAGGTGCGGGAGTTCAGCTCGCGCCTGTGAGTGGCCACCCGCCTGCGGTCGGGGCGTTGTCGGGCAGGTCGCGCCCATGACGCCACCGACCTATATGATTGTCTGTTGAAATTTCGCAATCGGAAGCCCAATGCCCAATATCTCGCGTTCGATTGCCTTGCTGATCCTCATGATGATTGCATGGCTGCCGCATGCCGCGCAGGCCCAAAGCCAATCGCCGCTGCAGGAGTGGCAGTACGATGGCGGCATCATCCTGGCACGGCTGTTCGAGCCCAACCTGCCCGAATGGCGCGACATTGCAGGCGTCGCCGCCGAGGTGCAACCGGCTTACGAGGGGGCCCGCGCCTACAAAGTGAGTGGCGGCCCGGTCGTCAACATTTACTACCGCGATATTGTGTTCTTCTCCACGGGCGAAGGACTGGGTTACAACTTCCTGCGCGGCGACCATTACCAGATCGGCGTCGGCCTGACGTATGACCTGGGTCGCAGTCAGAAACTGGATGGTGCGAATCTCAACGGCATGGGCGACATAAAGGCCGCTCCGGTCGGCAAACTTTATGGCTCCTGGGTTCTGTCGAAGAAATTTCCGATGATCCTGCGCGTGGCGGCCCGGCAATACATCGGCGGTGCCCAAGGCGCTGTTGGCGATGCCTCGGTCTATCTGCCGCTACCGGGTAGCTCCAAGACCTTTGTCATGTTCGCCGGCCCCTCCATCACGCTCGGCACGGCGCATTACCTGCAGACCATGTATGGCGTCAACGCGCAGCAGGCTATGGACTCGGGCCATCCCGAATATGATATTACCCGCGCCGGCACCAGCACGGCTGGGGTCGGGTTCAGCGCCACGAAATTCATCGGCAAGCACCTGCTGATCAATCTCGACTCGGCCATCAGCCAGGTGCGCGGAACTCCGGCGAGAAGCCCCCTGATCGAGCAAAGGACTCAGCGCGTGCTGGCGCTGTCCTTCGAATATCACTTCGAATCTGCACCTTAGAAACGCCAGGCGGCCCCCAGCCACAGAGCATTTGAATTGGGCGCATTGACCATGCGGATCTGGTCATATTCGGCGTTGAAATTCAGATGGCCGAACAGCGTCAATCCGAGACCTCCGCCGTAGATGAAGTCCGAGCGGCTATGGCTGGACTGCAGCACATCGGCCGGAGGCTCGTTGAAGTCCACCGTGAGGTTGGTGTTGTAGAACAGGTAGCCGCCCTTGGCGAAGATCTCCAGCGGACCCAGCGGCAGCGTTCCCACGACGAACGGCGCGAAACCACTCATGTGCAGATTGTAGTCGCCATTGGAGCCGGTGCCGACGAAGGAATCGTGCGCAGAGCCAAAGTTCATGTAGTCAGCCTCGATAGCCAGGAACGGCAGAAATCGCCAGCCCGCATCGATTCGGTAGGCATCATGCGTTGAGTGCGTGATGTCATCCACGGCAGCTCCGACGTCATTGAAGTTGTCGAGTCTGAGGTCAAAGCGGCCGAACGCACCCCCGACGTAGGGACCACTGATCGGCCCTTCGCTCGCAACGTCGGCATGGCTGCGGGTCGGATGCAGCAGCAGTCCCGCGCACACTGCCGTGGCGGCGAGCGCCTGTAATCGGCTCATGATGTTCCTTCCCTTAGCAAGATGATGGCGGGCATGCTCGCTCAAGGCCGGCGCTGCGCCCAGCGGGCCGTAACCGCGCACCGGCGTAGGACAGGACGGACTATTGACTGGCCAGCAGCGCGCTGCAGTCCTGGTCCTTGGCCAGGCCCGGGTCCACGAAGGCCAGCATGGCGGCGACCGGCGTCAGTAAAGTGCCCAGTGCGGCCGCAATTCCGCCCTGCTTGATGAGCTGACCCTTGTCCGGTCCGAACTTTGGCTTGATGAGCTGACCCTTGATGTCCACCGGCGCACGCACTCGCACGAAGTGGAATTTCTTGGGTTGACCCTGGATGGTCAGGTCCAGTTGCTCGGTACCCAGATCAATCTTGCCTTTGCCGGTAATGAGGACGTTCTGGGTATCGAGCACAAAGCTCTGGGCAGTGGCCGTTCCGTCGCTTACATCGAACCGCGCGACTCCACAACGTATCGGGGCGCGTCCGGTACTCTTGGTGAGCAGCAACCCGACACCCTTCAGATCGATACCGGTCAGCTGCGCCAGTGCCTCGCGAATGTCACCATGGGGTATGACGGCAACCAAGCTGCCGTTGGCATCGGACATCAGGTTGTGGACCGAATCGCCCTTGCCTGACAGCACGGCCCGCGCCTGCAGGACGCCGCCAAGCGGTGCCGCGCTCGCCGGCCCGCTACCTTTGATCTGGTCCAGCTTGACATCCGTGGCGCGCATTTCCATGCGCACCGTCGGCACTTTCGGGCGCGCATCGATGGTGACGACACCGCTGAGCCGTCCCTGCGGCAGGTCGAACTGGACCGGATCCAGCGCCAGTACGCCATCCTTCAGCCTGGCGTGGAGATTGACCTGGGTAAACGGCACCTTTCCGGCCTCGATGTCGGTCGCCTTGAAACGCACGTCGGCATCCATCGCCTTGACGCGATTGGTCTCAAGATGCGCATCGGGGAAGAGCTTCTTGGGTTGGGCGGCTGGCGCCGCTGCGGTTGCCGAGGAATTGCCGCCCCGACTGTGCGCGTCGCTCGACCCCGTGGCACTGGCGCGCGTACCCGTGATCGCGCCCAGATCGGCCAGAAACAGATGGCCGGAGTTCAAAGTGGCCGTCAGCATGGGACGCTGATGGGTGGCGTCAACATCGACGCTGCCGGAAATATCACTGCGCCCGAGGACCCCCTTGATGTTGCGGACACTGAAGCGCTGGCCGACACGGTTGATCTGCGCCTGCAGTTGGTAGGGTGGCGAATTCGGCAGCGCGAGGTGGGTCAGGTAGTACAGTTGCGCGAGGTCAGGACCATGCGCGGCCACCTGCAGCTGAATCTGCCCCAGATCGAAAGGTTTGAGCACCTCGCCCTGGGCCTGCACCGCGTTCTGCCCCGCCGTGATACTGAGCTTGAACGGATAGGGATGATTCGAGTCCACGACCAGCAGCGCAGCGCCGGAGACCTCCATCGCGAACGGCGAGTCATTGACGGTGCCCTGCCCCTGGATATGCAGTGCCTGGGGATCTGCGACCGCGGCGTGCTCGTGAGCTTGTATGGTGCCGTTGATCTTCAGACGGTGCGCATCATCCAGCAGCAGCACCTTTCCGGAATTGATGATCAGTTCGTGAATCGCCGGCAGGTTGATGGGCTTGGCGGCCGGCGCCGTGGCGCTGGTGGGCGCGGTATTCGCGTCGGTCCAGTTGGCGCGGCCAGACGCTTCCTGATGCAGGTACAGGTCGGGATTGTCGATTTCGACCCGCGGCAGGACCAGATGTTTGCGCAGCAGCGCACTCAGGTCAACCTGGAGCTGCAATTGCTGTAATTGCAGCAGCGGACGCGGCAGCTCCCAAGCTGGGTTGGCAACGCGCACGCCCTCGACCGTGAAGGAAGGCGTACGCGACCACAGGTGGGCCCGCAGATGGCCGCCAATCGTGATAGTGCGCCCGCTGTGCGCGCTGGCGATTCGTGCGATCGGTCCGCGCAGCCAGTCCCAATCCATGAGCGCCAGCGCCACGATAAATAGCGCCACCACGGCCGCGAGCCCCAATGACCCGTAAAGCAGGATGCGGCGCAATCTTGGGTTCATCAGGGCATGCCTTGGGAGAAATCCAAGGCTCCACAGTAAGCGCCTCCGGGGCGCGCGCCCGTCGGCGGTTCGCGCCAGCCCGCGTAAGACCTTTGCAGGGATTTAGGGTGGCAGCCGAAGTTCACATAAGAGGCTGTAGGAGACGACTTACGCTATTACATGCAGTTCGACTGAATCGGGGCCGGGAGCACGCCTGTAATCATTGCGCCTGGGAAGGGAAACGGGAGAGTCCCGATGACGTATCGCAATACCCTGATTGAACGATCGCGGAATTTCGCATCGGAGAATGCTGAACCCGCGGTGCTCGATTATCTGCAGCTTCGCAATCGACACTGTTTGCAGGCCTGGTATCAGCGGCGCGTGAAGTACGCCCTGAATGCCGTCGCGCAAAGCGCGCACCGCCCGGCCGCGGATCGTACCCATCGCTGGTGGTCGCCCGGTTGACTTGTGCACAGGAACGCAATGGTGGCCACCTTTCCAAGGCGCAGTGCTTGTGATGAGCCTGCGACACGGTGATCGTCGCGCCTCATCTTTGTGCAGACCAATGCCTGAGTCCAGATGAGCTTGAAACCCTTCTACATCAATGACTGCATGAGTTGGCTGCACCCTGGCTCGAGCCAGCGTGGGGTCATTCTGTGTTCGCCCATCGGGCTCGAAGATCTCGTCATGCATCGCTTCGTGCGCCGCCTCGCCTGCGACATTGCCGCAGCCGGCATGCCCACATTGCGCTTTGACTATCGCGGTACGGGCGATTCTGCCGGATCAGAGACCGATCCGGACACGGTGCAGGCGTGGCTGACGAGCGTGCGCAGAGCCGTTGAGTGGCTGCGGGAGGAGACCGGAGTCAAACAGGTCGTGCTGGTCGGCTTTCGCGTCGGCGGTCTGTTGGCCGCACATGTCGCGGCCCAGCTTGGCGACATTGCCGCGCTGGTGCTGGTGGGACCTGTGGTCTCGGGAAGTGCCTATGTTCGGGAAGCAAAGGCATTGCGCTCGCTCGTGGCACAAAGTTCGGGAGCTACGACTGCCGATGCCGCGAGCGCGGACGATGAGGGCCGTGGCGGCTTGAATGTCGCGGGCTTTCAGCTCAGCCGCGCGACCCTCAAGGATCTGGAACACCTGGATCTGCGAATGCTGACCCGCAGCCCGGCCCCCCGGATCTTTCTGCTGGGTCGTTCCAGTTCCCCAGCGGACCGCCGCCTGGGCGAGTATCTGCGCACGTTGGGCGCCGAGGTCAGCGTCGGCATTCTGCCCGGCTTCGCGTCCATGCAATGGAATTCAAGTCTCGCGGTGCTGCCAAGGGACGCCTTTGCGGAACTGGTCCGTTGGCTTAAGGTTGACGCGCCCCCCGGCCGCGCCAGGTTCACACGCACTGCTGCCAACCGACTCCTGTCGAGCGAATGGCGCGAGGAACCCGTACAGTTCGGCCCGGACAGCCGCCTGTTCGCCGTTCATTGTACGCCGCGTCATTCGGTTCCCAGATCCACTCTGTTGATTGTGAATCATGGTCTCAACCGCCACATAGGTTGGGCGCGCACGTATGTGACCCTGGCCCGGCGGCTCGCCGCCCAGGGCGTCGCCACACTGCGCATGGACATTGCAGGGGTCGGCGATAGCGCGACCGCACCCGGCCGGCCCGAACAGCAGTTGTATGCGCGCGAGTCTGTTGCCGACATCAAGGCCGCGCTGGATTGGTTGCATCAACACGGTTGCAAGGAAATAACGCTGCTGGGCCACAGCGCCGGGGCGCATCTGAGCTTCCATGCGGCCGTCGCCGACAAGCGTGTCACAGGCCTGGCTCTGATTAACCTCAGCCGGTTCGTCAGCGATCCGATGGAACCCAGCGACTACGGCAAGCGGCCCACCTTTCGGTCCACGGGCTGGTATTGGTCGAAAATGGTGAGCCTCGATGTATGGCGCAGGCTGGCGAGCGGCAGAGTTCACGCCATCAGCATTGCCGAAACGATTGCCGGGCGGTTGCTGCGTCGCGCGGGCTTGCGCCTGATGTCGATTCTGGGAAGGGAATCGGGCGCAGAAGTCAGTCACACGCAAATCATTACTCAATTCCGCCGCCTGTCAGAACGTGGCACGAAGGTTCTGCTTCTCTACAGCATCGGCGATGAAGCTTTGGATGAACTGGCCCTGTACTGCGGCCGCGGCGGACGAAGGCTGGCCAACCTTAGGAATGTACACCTGCAGACGATTGACGATACCGATCACAACCTGACATCGCGGCGCTCCCGGGAACTGTACTTCGCCATCCTGGAGCGTCACATCGGGCTCGGCCGTCACATCCCCAGCATTCCGCAGCGACCGGCAGCTGCGGCAAGGTTGTCGGCCAGTGCGTACTGAGGCGGTTGAAGTCATGGATATGCGCGACATCAGTTCGCAGATACGCCGTATCGTCGTCGAGTACGGGCGATTGGCAATTGCGTCCGAGGAGCTCACCGACCATGCGGATCTATACGCCGCCGGTATGACCTCCCACGCGGGGGTAAATGTCCTGGTCGCGCTGGAGAGTGAACTGGATCTGGAATTTCCCGACAGCATGCTCAGGCGCGGAGTGTTTGGCAGCATCGCCTCGATACGTGCCGCCATTGAGAAACTGATCCAGGCTCCCATGGCCACCGACATCGCGGGTTGCGAACGCGGTATTTCCTCACTGTCGCGCCCGGGAGTGCACTGAATGGCGAGCAATGACCACCAACGCCTGGCCGCAAAGAAGGTCCGTGAGTACGGAAATGATGATTTTCTGGAAGCGGCCCGCCAGGTAGCCAAAGTGGCTGAAGAACATGCGTCCGACGTGGACGCCGGCGCGCGCTTCCCCCGCGAGGCGGTCGATGCCATGAGGCGTGCCAAGCTGCTGTCGGCGCAAATTCCAGTGGAGCTGGGCGGTGGCGGGTGCTCGATTCGCACGCTGGCGAAAATCTGCGCGGAAATTGCGCGTGGCTGTGGATCCAGTGGGCTGATCCTGGCAATGCACTACAGCCAAATGGCGTGCCTGGTGCGCCATGGAATGGCGTCGGCTTTTTTCCAGCGCTATCTGCGAGAACAGCCCGGCAGGCAACACCTGATCGCCTCGATCACCTCAGAGGTCGGCACCTACGGCGATACCCGCACCAGCATCTGCGCTTTGCAACCGGCAGGCGACGGGCGATTCACGCTGGAGAAAGAGGCGACCACGGGTTCGTATTGCAAGTTCGCGGATTCCATTGCCGTGACCTGCCGCAAGGATGCGCAAGCGGCGGGCAACGACCAGGTCCTCGCGTTTCTCAATAAGCGCGACTGCGAACTGACGGCCACCTCCAATTGGGACACGCTGGGCATGCGCGGCACCTGCAGTCCGGGGTTTGGCCTGCGTGCCCAGGGTCTGATGGAGCAGGTATTGCCGGTTTCATTCGCGGATATCTCATCCCAGTCCATGGTGCCGTACTCGCACATATTGTGGTGCGCAGTGTGGTACGGCATCGCCGAGGGCGCGGCGGCCAAGGCCGGGCGTTTCGTGCGTGCGGCGGCCCGCAAGCGCATCGGCGTGGTCCCGCCATCCGCAGCGCATCTGGCGGCACTGTCGACCGACCTTCAGGCCATGCGCAGCAATGTGTTCTCGGTGGCGGAGGAGTTCGACCACATCGATGGCCTGGCCAATGGGCGCGCATTGCTGATGTCCATGGAGTGGAGTCTGAAACTGAACAATCTGAAGATTGGTACTTCAAATGCGGCGCCGCGCGCGGTGCATCAGGCCCTGCAGATCACCGGAGTGTCCGGATACCGGAACGATTCACCCTTCAGCGTCGGCCGGCACTACCGTGATGTTCTGTCAGCGTCGCTCATGATTTCGAATGACCGTATCGCAGAACAAAGCGCCTCCATGTTGCTGGTGCTGAAGAACGACGGGGTCTAAGCGATGAAGCTTCAGTCACCCGCGCCGATTCGGGAGCCGCAAATTCGCAACGATCTGGCGTTCAAAAGCCTCGTATGGTCCATGGATGCTCAAGGGGTATTCGGATTCAGCGAGGTCTTTGAGGATGTGGTCGCTGGATTCAACCGTCTGATCGATGAGCGGGCGACGCGCGAGGGGGCGCAAAGGCGTGTGTTTCCACCGATTCTCAGTCGCGAGGTGCTGAGGCGTCAGGGCTATCTGGAGTCATTTCCGCATCTTTGTGGCTCGGTCTTCAATTTCTCCGGAAATGAACTGCAGTCCAGGGAGATGGCGCATCGCTCATCGACGGATAAGGCGTCGAGCGAATTTCAAACGATGACGGATGTCGTGCTGACGCCCGCGGTGTGCTATCCGCTATACCAGACGCTGGATCGGGTCACGCCACGCAACGGCCAGATGTACTCGCTCCTGGGTTGGGCGTATCGCCATGAGCCCTCCGAGGATCCCACCCGCATGCGATCGTTCCGTATGCGCGAACTGGTCTATGTGGGAGCGCCCGAGGATGTGCGTGCATGGCGCGATAAGTGGCTGCAGCAAAGCGCTGACCTGATCGCGGCCCTTGGTCTTGAGTCACGAATCGAAGTCGCAGCGGATCCATTTTTCGGCCGCAGCGGCCGCTTGCTGGCCGCCAATCAGGCCGAACTGGGTCTTAAACACGAGATTCTCGTTCCCATCAGCTCGGCAGAGCGACCCACGGCCGTCTCTTCCACCAATCTGCATACCGAGCACTTTACTTCGACGTGGCAGATCCGGCTGGAAGGTGGCGGCATCGCGCATACCGCGTGCGTGGCCTTCGGCCTGGAACGGATCGCGATCGCGCTATTTACCGCATACGGGGCAGCTCCCGGGCAGTGGCCGGCGGCGATCCGAAAGGTATTGTCCCTTGAACTCTAAACCAGGTTCATGGGCCCACGAGCGGCAGGGCGCATGCAAATTCGCCCGCACACAGTTCTGTACGGACGCGTGGGTCCATTCGGCCTCTGGCCGTCACTGCAAACCTCAAGGCATCGAATGACTATGCTGCACTCACCCTTAGTGAAACCCAATCCGTCATCCCGTCCGCCCAAGGACCTGGATCCGCCGTTCACTTATGTCGCCGCCACCCTCACCGAGGGCACGCTCGGGGAACTTGATCGGGATCGGCCGCCGCATCGATGGGGATCCGCGTCGGGACACTCCATCGCTGCAGCGGCGCGCAATACCGCTCCGAAGCGATCAACGACTGCCAGGTTCTGGAAGTTGCTGAGTGAGGAGTTCGCGGGCCTGCACCCGCGCCTGACCATCGCGCGCATGCTGCTGGGCCTGCTGCCTTTGCATGTGGGCGGACGGGTGCGCAGCGCCATGTTGCGCCTGATCGGATTTCAAATCGGTCGGGGCACCATCATGGCCGCAACGCCGACCATCACCTGTGATGGCTACATGTACGACAAACTGGTGATCGGATCGGACTGCTGGATCAATATCGGCTGCCTATTCAATCTCGGGGCTGAAATCCGCATTGGCAGCAATGTGGCCATTGGCCATGACGTCATGGTGCTGACCCAATCGCACGATATCGGGCCCGCCTCCCACCGGGCATTTACTCCGCACGCCAGGCCGATCACTATCGGCAATGGGGCCTGGTTAGGATCGCGAACCACCGTGCTGCCCGGGGTCACCATCGGCGCCGGTGCCGTGGTCGCAGCCGGGTCGGTGGTATGCCATGACGTGCCCCCCAATACCCTGGTCGCGGGTGTACCGGCGCGCGCGCTGAAGCAATTGTCCTAAGATCTCAGGACTCAATGCAGTCCCCCGGGCTAGCTTTCCGACAGTGTCAGTAGCACGTCCGAGTACCAGGCGCAGTTGAGACCCAGGGCCTCGTCCTCGATCGGGTCGCGCGTGCTCATGTCGAAGCGTGAGGAGTGGATACCCAGCAAGCGGCAGGACAGCGCACCCGGCTGAGCTGTGCCACCCGCAATTCGAATCACGACGGGGGCGCCGCTGGTGCCGCGGTGGGTGCGGGCATCGGTCAGGAAGTAGCCCATGCCCTGGAATCGAAGACCATAGGAGGATGCCAGGGAAGCGCGCCTCACCACCGGCATATGATGCAATGCATCATGAAATCCCAGGGGAAAACCGATCACCAGCAGGGGCGCACCCACCTCGATGCATTCCTCATCGATGGCAATGTGTGCGGGCGTAAAGGCACAGTACACGGCCTCCGCCGGCAGCACGCCTCGATCGATCTCGATGATTGCCACGTCCACCTCGCCGGCTGAATCCGTGGCCTGCCGCCACAGGCTCAAGCCCTCGCGATACAGGGGAATGGAAATGGTGGCCGCGGCGGCCATGTCGGCCCGATCGGCATGCAACTCGATGGTGATCCGGTCCGGGGTGTGATTGGCCTCAACATCGATGAACACATGACGACTGGTCACGAGAAACAGATGCTGTTCGCGGGCCAGAAAGAAACCGGTGGCCGAGGTGAGCCCCACCTCGCCGGCAAAGGTGGCGATGCGCGTGCACGTCAATAGTAAGGGATCAATTCCGGGAACCGGATCGGCGGCGTCCAGTGCAATGGGTTGCATGTCGGGCGCGGCGGCAGGTTGCGCCGCGGTCGCCGGCGCCGATGAAATCGAAGACATGCGAGGGAGATTACAGCGGATTGCGTCCGCGGATCACCCGAATTATCACCACCACCACTGCGATCACCAGCAAAATATGGATGAAGCCGCCCAGGGTGTATGAGGACACCATGCCGAGCAGCCACAGAATCACCAGCAGGACTGCAATGGTCTCCAACATCGAATTCTCCCTCAGCGACTGGCTATCTGACCGCGGCTGTCGGACAGCAGGATCTCAACGCCCCTGATGAAGTGGCTGTCAGCGGGGTTCTCACTGGCGGTGAGCGGGTTATCCGGTCCATAGGCCACTGCCTCGCTGCGCACCGGGTCGACACCGCGCGCCACCAGGGCCATGCGCACGCTCTCCGCCCGGTGCAGCGGCAATGACAGATTCGACTCAGCCGTTCCGGTGTTGTCGGTGTGGCCCTCGATGCGCACGCGCCGTTCCGGATGGGCGATCAGAAACTCGGCCAGGTCATCGATGATTTTGCCGGCGGCCGGGGTCAGCTGGGCCATGCCCGGCTCGAAGTAATCATCGGTGAGCAACACCATCACGGTGCGCGCTGGCGGTTCCCCGTTTAGATGGTCGACCTGCGCGCGCGCATCCAGCTGCACTCGCGCCCGCTCGCCCTCCACCACCGCGACGCGTTGCTGCGCCACCATCTCATCCGCCCGCACCTGGGCCAGTTTTGCCGTGCGAATGGCGAGGTAAGCCTCATGATCCGCCATGTCCGGAGCATCGCGCTCGGCCGCACTCTCGGCGTTTGCCAGCTGCTTCTGCGCCATATCCAGGTCAAGCGCATCGTAGCGCACCACATCCGGATTGGCGGCCGCGCTGTTCACCGCGGCCCGTGCCTCCGCCAGCGAGTTGTCCGGCGGTGCCGTGACGCAGGCTGCCAGAACCATGGCGACCGCAAGCGCGGTGCTGAGAACAATCGGCTTTGAATTCGGAATCATGGTGAACCCTCCGCAGTCGGGTTATGGGGTCGGGTAGCGTTCATTCAGGGCAAGACGTGCCCGAGCATCCTGGGCCGTGGCCTGCGCGAGGCGCGCGTCGGATTCAGCCTCGCGTGCGCGCCAGCGGGCCAGTTGTGGGTCCGTCGGCAGCAGCTGCTGTGCTTCTGCAAAGCGGTCGCGGGCCGCATTCAATTCAGCCGGCGCGCTCTGTTCGGCACCAGCCTGTTCGGCCTGAACGATCGCCGCGCGCGCGTCCGCAAGTTCGCTCACCGAGGGCGGCGGCGCCACCACGCAGCCGGCGGCCGCGACGACCGACACGATCGCCAGCGCGCGCAGCACTGTAATGTGAAGTGAAGACATGGTCGTGCTCCTGCTCTTGAGCGACTCAATCATTGAGTCCAGTGTGCGCACAGCAGTGAGACTTGCGTACCGGGACAGGTACGCTAGGGACCGTCAGTCGGGTCCCACAGGCCCTTCGTGTAGTCGTATTTGCCTGTCAGCCGAGCGCGATGCGGCGGATCGCGGCGATCAGTTCGTCCGGATCACCGCCTTTGGGAATGACTGCCACGGCACCGCCGTCCAGCGCGCGGGTGGCGAGCGGATCGATGTCGAAACCACTGTGGATGACGATGCGTGTCTTGCCGTGGGCGGCACGCAATTGCGGAACCAGCGGCAGACTGCTCACGCCGCCGAAGTTCAGATCCAGCAACAGTACATCCGGATCACTGGCGGCCACGGCAGCCACCAGATCGCGTTGCGCCGTGATCCTGGCGACGCATTGCAGCCCCGCGCTCGAGTTCACCAGCTCGGCGAGCATCATGCACAGATCGTCACTGTCATCGGCTATGGCCACACGCACGGGCCGCGGGGCCGTTTCAGCTTGGGCGCTCACGTATTCTCCGGGGCAACCGGGTAATGGTAGCCCAGTCCTGCCATCGCAAGTGGGCATCGGGAATGCTGCGGCAGCGCTGATGGTTGGCACGTGACTGGTCCTTAGGTACTGGATACGTCATTGGGGACCGGCGCTGCCACGCTGTCCTTCAGGCTGACGCAGATTAACGACGTCAGACAAATCCCACAAGGAAGGGGGGGCGGCGGCCGACGAAGTCTATGTCAAGCCACCGTCAGAATGCCCTGTGCCCCAATATGGCCAAACGGAAGCTTCACAGGTGGGTATGCCGCTGAGCACCCGGTGCCCTGCTAGTATGGGCCTGCCAGGATCGAGGCGCAGGCGGCTCGCGAGGCCGCAGGCCCGTCGTCAAGTGCGTAAGGAGATGTGGTTATGGTACGCGTGCTCATAGCGGACGATCATGCATTGATCCGGTCGGGATTGATGCAACTGCTGCAAGAAGATCGATCGATACGCGAAATGGGTGAAGCCGCTACCGGCGAACAGACCCTGGACCGGCTGCGCGAAAGCCGCTGGGACCTGCTGCTGCTGGACATCAACATGCCGGATCGCAGCGGTCTGGACATCCTCAAACACGTCCGTTCGGGATTCCCCGATACCCGCGTCCTGGTACTGAGCGGTTATCCGGAACGCCAATATGCGCGCAATGTATTGCGCGCCGGGGCCTGCGGCTATCTGGCCAAGGATGCGGCCTCCGAAGAGCTTGTCAGGGCCGTAAAGATGGTCATCCAGGGGCGCCGCTACGTCAGTGCCTCGCTCGCCGAATTGCTGGTCAATGACCTGGATGTGGATGCACAACAGCCCATCCATTCGCAGTTGTCGGAACGCGAGTTCCAGATCTTCTGCAAGATCGCGGTGGGCAAATCGGTCTCGGACATTGCCGAAGAATTGTGTCTGTCGGTGAAGACCGTCAGCACTTATCGCAGCCGGGTCCTTGAAAAGATGAGTTTCACCAGTAATGCCGACATTACGTCGTATGCCTTGCGCAACGGCCTGATGCAGTAAGCGACTTTATGTAGGACCGCGCCGGATACCGCGACTGCGCCCGATGCGTATTCTGAGGCCGTGATCATGCCCAGCACACCATCGGGAATCAGCCGCACCGGAGCCTTACGCATCTTGCTGGTGGAGGACTCTGAACTGCTGGCCGAACGCATGCGCGAGCTGCTGGGTCAGATCACCGATGTTGAAGTGGTAGGCACCGTCGTGGATGAAGACGATGCGGTGGCCATGACGCGTGATCGGGACGTGCATGTGCTGATTCTTGACCTTCAGCTTAAGCATGGTACGGGTTTTGGCGTGCTGCGCACGCTGGGCGAGCACCGGCCCGCGACCATCGTTTTCACCAACTATGCCCTGCCCGAATACCGACGCTGGGCCGAGAAGTTCGGCGTCGAGTACTTTCTCAACAAGTCACTGGATTTCGAACGTCTGCCCGAGGTGATCAGGACCCTGAAAAAGGTGCCTCACTCCTGAGCCGCCTCCAGCAGCGGGGCCAGCACCGTGATTTCGGTGCCCTTGCCCGCCACCGATTGCACCTGGAACTCACCGCCGATGGCGCGCATGCGATGGCGCATGCTGCCCAGACCGCGGCTGCCCAGCGCACGCAGCCGATCAGCGGCCAACCCCACCCCATCATCCAGGACCACCATGCGCAGCACATTGTCCGGGTTGGTGACGACCGAGATGCTGACCCGGGTGGCCCGCGCATGCCGGGTCACATTGCGCAGCGATTCCTGCAGGATCCGAAACAGCGCGATGCCCACGTCCTTGGGCAGCTGTGGCTCAGGCAGCGGTAGCTCCAATTCGGCCTTCAGGCCGGCTGCGGCGCAGGTTTCTTCCACCAGCCAGCGCGCGGCGGCATAGAAGCCCAGATTATCCAGCAGCGTCGGTCGCAGCTGTTCGACCACGCGCCGTTTGAAGGCTATGCCCGTCTCCAGGGCACGCTCGAGGCGCTCCCAGCGCGCGATGACCTCCGGGTCGGTGCTGCCAATGCGCCGGCGCAGCCAGGCAAGATCCATCTTGGCGCCCACCAGCGCCCCGCCCAGCTCATCGTGCAGCTGGCGGGCGAGCAGCACCTTTTCGGACTCCGCATAGCGCTGCAGGTTGGCGGCCAACTCCGACAGCTCGGTCTCCTCGTGAGTATCCAGACCCAGCGACAGGCCTGTATCTGGATTGTTCTGCTGCATGATCAAACATTCTCCGAGGACTCTTGCGGTGCAACGTCGAATATACCCGTCGCTGGCCGCTTCATGGGCTGGCAGGGGCCCACGCGAACGTAGGCCGAATCCTACAGCTGCGCCTGCCATCCTGCGGCATGTGCCTTACAGCGGACCTGCAAAACTGAGGCTTGACCCTTGGGAGGCACTTTGCTGCGACGCCTATCGCCCCGCCTGAGCGCAGCGCTATGCGCCGCACTGCTACTGCTGTGCGGCTGCGCCAGTGTTCCTCCGGGGCGAGACTACCCGCGCACGGTGAGCGTGGCATTGGCCGATCCGCAGGTCACGGCGTTCGGTGCCCGCTTCGGCGCGCTCGCCCAGGCGCATTCGGGCGCCTCGGCCTTTCACATCCTGAATGTCGGCGTCGACGGACTGCTCACCCGGGTTCAGATGATCGATGCGGCCCAGAAAACTCTGGATCTGCAGTACTTCATCTTCCGCGGTGACACCACCGGCCGGCTGATTCTGGATGCCCTGAGCCGTGCCGCATCCCGCGGTGTTGCCATCCGACTTCTGGTCGATGACGGTGACACCGTTGGCGGGGACGAACAGGTGCTGGCACTGGGCAGTCATAGCCTGGTCGAAGTGCGGGTCTTCAATCCCTTCCGTTACCGGGGCCACAACCCGCTGCTGCGCGCCCTGGAATTTGCCGGTAACTCCACACGCCTGGACTACCGCATGCACAACAAGCTGCTGGTCGTGGACAACACACTGGCATTGGTCGGTGGCCGCAACATCGGCAATGAGTATTTCCAGGTCGATCCCCAAGCCCAGTCCGCCGATGACGATGTGTTCGTGGCCGGGCCGATCGTGCACACGCTATCGATGACCTTTGACCAGTACTGGAACAGCGATCTGGCGGTCCCGGCCGCGGCGCTGGCCTCCCTGACAGACGCGGCGGCGCAGCGCCATCGGCCGGCACGCGCCCAGGTCGATGGCATCGACTACTCCGCCCGCATCGCCAGCGGCGAACCCTTCGCCAGCCTCCTGGATGGCAAGCTTGCGCTGGTGTGGGCGCAGGCCCAGGTCCTGTGCGACAGCCCGGACAAGAAAAGCGCCGATGCCGGGCAGAGCGGGCATGTGATGGTACGGGACGTGCTGCAGGCGGCACGCCAGGTGAGCAGCGAGTTCCTGATGATCAATCCCTACATTGTGCCAACGCATGGTGAATCGGCCATGCTGGATGAGCTGCGGGACCGCAATGTTCAAGTCGGTATCATCACCAATTCCCTGCAGTCGACCCGCGACCTGCTCGCCTTTGCCGGCTACACCCGCTCACGGCAGGACATGCTGCGGCACGGCATCAATCTGTACGAGGTGCGGGCAAAATTAGGTTCCACCCGCGGCAGCGGCCAGACCCCGCGCGTGTCGCGTCTGGGGACCTACGACCTGCACGGCAAGCTGCTGGTGTTCGACCGGCAGCGCCTGTTCATCGGGTCGATGAATTTCGATGAACGCTCGCGACACCTGAATACCGAAATCGGTCTGATCATCGACAGTCCGGAACTGGCCGCGCAGACGGCGACCCGATTCAGCGCCATGGCGCAGCTGGACAATGCCTATCAGCCCGCCTTGCTGGTGGATCCCCACTCCGGGCATGAACGCCTGCAATGGAGCACGCGCGAAAACGGCGCGGTGGTGGTGTATCACGAGGAGCCGGCGCCCAATGGCTGGCGGCGCTTCATGGTGCGCCTGCTCGCCTTGTTGCCGGTGCGCCGGGAACTGTAAAAAAGAAGCCCGCCGACTCCGAGGGAGAAGTGGGCGGGCATCGGTTCCGTTGCTGACGGAGCCGGAGGGGGGGACCGGTGCAGGTGCCGCGTGGTCGTTGCGCCTGCTGAAAATCGTATGGGGGAGATTAGGGAGGCTGCGGCGGGCAGTCTGCCAAAACTGTGCCCAAGACACTGTAGTCGGGTTCCTACGCTGCGGCCTGAGGTGCGCACCTACGACAGCGAAGCTGGGGCGCCGACAGGAGCGGTGCCTGGTAAGTGGCATGTTGCCCCTCCGCTTGTCGATGAAGGAATTCCACCCATGTCCGTGGTGAAGAAGCTGCACGGGATGGCACGGCCCGATGTTGAGCTGGAGGTCGTAAGCGGCTTTCGCGGCGACCGTAAGACCGTGCTGCGCCTGCTCAATGAAGCGCTCGCCACCGAGATCGTCTGCATGCTGCGCTACCGTCGCCACCATTTCATGGCGCGGGGTCTGGTCGCGCAACGCATTGCAGAGGAATTCCTGGTGCATGCCGATGAGGAGCTGGCGCATGCGGACCTCCTAGCCGAGCGCATCGTGCAGCTGGGCGGTGAACCGGACTTTGCGCCTGACACCTTGAAGGAGCGCAGCCACGCTGAGTACGTTCCCGCCACCACCATTGTTGAGATGGTCCGCGAGAACCTGCTCGCCGAACGCCTGACGATCGCCAGTTACCGCGGCTTGATCGAGTACCTGGGCAAGCATGACCCGGCGACGCGCCGCATGCTCGAGGGCATCCTGGGCATCAAGGAAGCCCACGCGGATGAGCTGTTGGATCTGCTGCAGAGTGATACCCGCGCCCAATGAGGCGCTGCGCAGGGCGGCGCCGCACATTTGAGCGATCCAGCGCTCTGCGGCGCCTTATATTTCAGTAAATTGCGCCTATTTCTTCACCTGAAGCGGCCGAATCGAGCCGCAGGCTTGCCGAGCAAATTCGCCGTGCGCGGCTAGCGGTTGCGGCCTTCCATGACGGTATGCTGTGGCCTGCCCGGAGGAAAGTCGTGTCGGACAAGTCAAATCGCATCATCGTCACCGTGGTCGGTCACGACCGCACCGGCATCATTGCCGAAACCTCGCGCGTGCTGGCGGACGCCGGCGTCAACATCGTGGATATCTCCCAGACCCTGCTCGGGGAGTTCTTCGTCATGATCCTGCTGGCGGACGTGGCGCAGGCCACCCTGGGACTTGATGCGCTCAAAGCGCAGCTGCACGCCAAGGCCCAGCAGCTGGGCCTGAGGATCGATGCTCAGCATGAAGACGTCTTCAAATTCATGCACCGCGTCTAGGTCAACCATGCGCAATGTTCACTTCGAACCCGAGGAGATCCTGGAGACCGTCCAGATGGTCCAGATGGAGAATCTGGACATCCGCACCATCACCATGGGCATCAGCCTGCGCGACTGCGCACACCCGCAGCTGGCACACTCCGCACAGCGGGCCTATGACAAGATCTGCCGTTACGCGGAGAAGCTGGTGCGCGTCGGGGATGAGCTGGAACGCGAGTACGGCATCCCCATCATCAACCGGCGCATTTCAGTCACCCCGATCGCCCTGGTGGCCGAGAGTTCGGCGGCCGATGACTATGTGGCCATGGCCCAGGCACTGGACCGCGCGGCGCTCACGGTAGGCGTGAATTTCATTGGCGGGTTCTCCGCCCTGGTTCACAAGGGACTCACCCCTGGCGATCGCATCCTGATCGATTCTCTGCCCCAGGCACTGGCCGTGACCGAGCGGGTCTGTGCCTCGGTCAACGTGGCCAGTACCCGGGCCGGCATCAACATGACCGCAGTGGGTCGCATGGGGGAGATCATCCTGGATTGCGCCCGGGCGACGGCGGATCGGGATGGCCTGGGTTGCGCCAAGCTGGTGGTGTTCTGCAATGCCGTGGAGGACAACCCCTTCATGGCCGGCGCCTTCCATGGCATCGGCGAGCCGGAGTGCGTGATCAATGTCGGGGTCAGCGGCCCCGGGGCGGTACTGTCGGCCGTGCGGCGGGCCCCGGAGGCCGACCTGGGCGAGCTGGCCGCCATCATCAAGCGCACGGCCTTCAAGATCACCCGCATGGGGGAGCTCATCGGCCGGCGGGCCTCGGAGCGCCTGGGGGTGCCCTTCGGCATCGTCGATCTGTCCCTGGCCCCGACCCCGGCTCAGGGCGACAGCGTGGCCCAGATCCTGGAGGCGATGGGACTGGAGCGGGTGGGTACCCACGGCTCCACGGCCGCCCTGGCCATGCTCAACGACGCGGTCAAGAAGGGGGGTGCCATGGCCTCCTCCCATGTCGGCGGCCTGTCCGGGGCCTTCATACCGGTGAGCGAGGACATCGGCATGATCGAGGCGGCCGAGGCCGGCACCCTGACCCTGGACAAGCTCGAGGCCATGACCTGCGTCTGTTCGGTGGGACTGGACATGATCGCCGTCCCCGGGGACACCCCGGCAGCCACCCTGTCGGCCATCATTGCCGATGAGGCGGCCATCGGCATGATCAACCGCAAGACCACGGCGGTGCGCATCATCCCCGCCCCCGGCAAGGGGGTCGGGGACTTCGTGGAGTTCGGCGGCCTGCTGGGGCGCGCGCCGGTCATGGCGGTGCACCGGCAGTCCAGCGCGGCCTTCGTCCGGCGCGGCGGCCGGATCCCGGCACCCATCCAGGCATTGAACAATTGATGCACCACCGTAAAATCAAGCACCTGCCCGGGCACTCGTGTATGCTGCGCCCCGGATCGTGATCTTTAGAGCCTTGTTTGCAACGACCTTTGTCCACACCGACCTTCAGTCAAACCGACAATCGGCTGC
>Ga0210391_10000323_pt1 | contig 54706 bp, 43 predicted proteins | sample IncBWC12OmetaG_FD_160573 | JGI IMG/M metagenome (GOLD analysis project Ga0210391, IMG submission 160573) | Forest soil microbial communities from Barre Woods Harvard Forest LTER site, Petersham, Massachusetts, United States - Inc-BW-C-12-O ...
CTTCCTATGCCTTCGCCAATACACTCAGGAAAGACGACTGGATTGCAGTTACCTATTACGACATGCAACCTCACATCCTTGCGGATTTCACTCAGGACAAAAAGGCGGTCTATGGCGCCTTGAATCAGTTACGAATTCCAGGATTCGCGGAGACTAATTTGTTTGACGCTTTGTATGACACGCTGGACCGCCTTGACCGGGTGGAAGGGAAGAAGTACATCATCCTTATCACCACCGGATTCGACAGCTTCAGCAAACTTACGCTGGATAAGATCACCAAGAAGATCAGGGACACCAAGGATGTAACCATCTTTCCCATCAGCGTGGGGCAGATTCTCCGGATCATGGGCGGTGCTGGAAACCGTGGTATGGGCATTCACGCCAGCGAACTGGATTACCTGCAGGCCGATAACGAAATGCGCACCTTTGCCGCCATGACCGGTGGACGTGCCTACTTTCCGCGCTTCCAGGGCGAGTACCCGGAAGACTTCCAGGACATTTCCAGCGACATACGCAATCAATATTCGCTCTCGTATCATCCCACGAATACGAAGCTCGACGGCACCTACCGAAAACTAAAGGTGCAAGTCGTGGCGCCCGACGGCGGCCCGATCAAAGTGAAAGACCAGAAAGGCAAAGAACAGAAAATCGATGTCGTCGCCCGCGACGGCTACACCGCTAAACATACTGTGGACTGAGAACAGAGACGATGGCGAGAGTTGCTGACCGATGAACTTCTGAAAGACCGGCCCTTTAGGGGGCGCAGCCCGTCCGAAACTAGCCCGGCGCTTCAGCGCTAGGTTATTTGTTGACGCTGGAGAGTAAAGTCTCTCCATCCAGAGACGAACGGCGAAAAACTTGTGAATAGTTTGTCAAACTCTCCGCACCAGACGATTTCCCATCTGCAACTGTAGTAATCTATCCGGCTGACCGTGAGCGCAAAGTTCTTCGTCGTTCCAATCAAAACCAACTGGGGGTGCTTTTTGCCAAGGAAAATTCTTCTGCTGACCGCACTTGTTCTCGCCATCTCTTCTGTCTCGCTCTCACAAACCCTGAAACAGCTCAAACATCAGCCACCGGATGGCGCCATCTTAACTTTTCAAATGACCGACGGTACCGTGATAGCTCAAGGCGGTAACGACTCCGACTGGTGGAAACTCACTCCCGACATCACCGGAAGTTATGTCAATGGAACATGGAAGCAACTAGCCAGCCTGCCCGCCGGATACGTTCCCGATGCTTTCGCCTCTGCAGTGCTGGCCGATGGACGTCTCGTGATCGTGGGCGGTGAATACAATAATGGCAACTTCGCCCTCACCAACCAGGGTGCGATTTACGATCCTTCCACCAACGTCTGGACTTCCGTCACGCCTCCGAAATCCTGGAGCTACATTGGAGATTCACCTGCCGTGGTTCTGCCCGATGGAAAGTTTCTTGTCGGCAACAAACTTACGAAAGCCATGGCCGCCCTTGATCCCAAGACCCTTACGTGGAAATCGGTAAGTTCGGCGAGCAAGGCAGATTTCAACGCGGAAGAAGGCTGGACCCTTCTGCCGAACGGAACCGTTCTTACCGCAGATGTGAAGGACGCTCCGAACTCTGAAATCTACACGCCGTCGGCCGGCGCGTGGGCGTCGGCGGGCAGCACCATCGTCGATCTGCATTCGCCGTCTCCCTACGGTTGCATCAACTACGGCCCGAACGGTTCGCTGTGCTATTACCCGCCTGGAGAAATCGGGCCCGCGATCTTGCGTCCCGACGGCACGGTTTTTGCTACCGGATCTTATTCCAATGACGGTAGCGGCCCTGGCCACACTGCAATCTATTCCCCAACCGCAGGTTGGTCCGTTGGCCCCGATTTTCCCAACGGCGACAATGCCGGCGATTCCTTCGCCGTTCTCCTCACCGACGGCAATGTCCTGGTTGAAGGCGACACCGGAACTTCGTACGTATTCGACGGCACAACTCTGACGCCGGGCGCTGCCATCCCCGGCTGCTTGATCGTTCTGCCGACTGGCCAAGTATTGGTCGGCGGTTCGGAGGTCTACACTGCTTCCGGTACCTATCAACCTGGCTGGGCTCCAGCCATTCACAGCGTACCAACGACTGTGGTCCGCGGCTCCACTTACAAAATTACTGGAACGCAATTCAACGGTTTATCGCAAGCCGCCGCCTTCGGCGACGAGTATCAGACCGCGACCAACTATCCACTGGTACGGATCACCAACAACAGCACCGGCCATGTGTTCTACGCCAAAACGCACGATCACAGCACCATGGGCGTAGCCACTGGAACCAAAGCTGTTTTCACGAACTTCGACGTGCCCGCTGGAATGGAAACAGGCGCAAGTTCGCTCGTAGTAGTGGCGAACGGAATTCCATCGCTGCCCGTGAGTATCACGGTGAATTAGCGGGGATCGATTGAATCAGCCCCCGGAGACGGGGGCTTTTGTTTTTGTGTGACGAGGAGGATTCCCTTTGGAAATCGCAAAGAAAAAAGAGCTGAGTTGATGAGGGAATCAGATTGCGCGAAGCTTCTCTGAGAACCGGCTCAATGGAACAAAGCATCCAACAGGAACACGACGCCCGCTCCAACAAAAACCAGCAGAGCCATCTTAGCTCCCGGCTCCTTATTCACTTCCGGTACCAGATCCGAAGCAGCCACATAAATTGTGACCCCCGCCGCTAACGGCAACCCCGCATCCACGTGTTGCCGGAACAGCGCCATGGTCAGAACGCCCGCCAGCGTTGCCCCTCCCAAAATCACCGACGCTCCCCAGGCTGTGCCTCGGCTTCGTCCACTGGCCAGCATGACCGAACTCACGGTAAACCCTTCAGGAATTTTGTGAAGGAAAATCGCGAAGAAAATGATCCATCCCAAAACATTCGAAACCAGAAACCCCGACGCGATCGCAATGCCGTCAAAAAATGTATGAATGATTAATCCCAGCAGCACAGAATATCCTTTATGCGAATGCATAAACTCATCCTGGTGTGTCTCCTCGCCGAAATGAAAGTGCGGCGTGACCGTGTGCTCAAAGAAGTGGATGATGAGGTAGCCGAGCAGAATCAAATACGCAGCCAACTTGCCCCGCAGTTCTAAACTTTCCGGAACCATTTCAACCAAAGCCGTGGCCAGCATGAAGCCCGCGCCCACGGCCACAAAATACCGCAGGTAGCGCCGCTCCCAATTGCGCTGAACGATAATCGCCCCGCCGAAGACGTTAGCGGCGGCAGCGGTGAGGCCGAGCAGAATGCTGGTGGCAATTGGATGCATTGATTTTGGTCCCGAGTCGCGAGTCCCGAGTAAAGGTATCGATTCCTGAGGAATGCAGTCAACTCGCCTGCTGTGCGAGCGAGTTGATGAGGCCACTCAGAATGCGGCTGACTTCGTCGGTTCGCTTCAGTAGCTCCTCAGCTTGGGATTCGGAAAGATAATTTCTTTGCCGTGCGATAAGGACCTGAGTTTCGAATTCGGCGAGTGAGCCTCGTGAGCGGCGAAGAAAATAGCGAAACTCGCGATCACTGTAGTGGGCTTGTCCCTCGGCGATGTTACTAGGCACCGAAACGGCGGCTCGACGCATCTGGTCGGTCAAGCTGAATATTTCGCGCTTGGGAAACGATTCAGTAGCATCATAAAGCGCCGATACAAGCTCCATCGATTTCTGCCACGCAATTAAATCTCTGTAGTGTCGGCCCACCACCCCAGCTTACAGGTATCGATAAAGAGACTGCCCACTCAGAATCTGCAATTCGATCTCGGTTCCCAAAACAGAAAAGCAAAACCTGGACGTTGCCCTTGCTCCGACGCCGCGAGGAACACTCGGGACTCGAGACTAGCCGCTGTGCCGGATATGCATCACGTCGCCGTCCTGCACAATATAATCCTTGCCCTCTAGGCGCAGCGTGCCTTTGGCGCGGGCGTTGGCTTCTGATCCGGCTTCGAGCAGTTGATCCCATCGAATCGTTTCTGCGCGGATGAAGTGTTTTTCCAGATCGGAGTGGATGGCTCCTGCCGCTTCCTGAGCGCGCGAATGGGCAGGAACCTGCCAGGCGCGGCATTCATCTTCGCCGGCAGTGAAGAATGAGATCAGGCCGAGCAGTTTGTAGGTGGTCCGAATGAGCCGCGTCAGACCGCTCTCCGTAAGCCCGTAGCTCGACAAAAACTCCGCCGCATCGGCATCGCTCATCTCGGCCAGTTCGGCTTCGACTTTTCCGCAGATGGCTGTGGCCGCGGCATTTTGCCGCGCCGCAATTTCAGTCAACTTATATTTGCTCACCGCTTCGTCGAGTTCCTTGCCCAGTTCAGTCGACTCGCCGATGTTGAGCACGTAGAAAATCGGCTTCTCGCTTAGGAACATGAAACCCTTGATGCGTTTCTTATCCTCCGCTGTCATTTCCATTTCGCGCAAGGGTTTGTCAGATTCCACCTGCACTTTTGCACGTTTCAGCAACTCAAATTCTTTTTCGAGCTCCGGCGTCTTCATCTTCTTCAGATCTTTTTCCAGTCGTTCCAACCGCTTTTCGATTTGCCCGAGATCGCTGACCAGCAGATCGAACTCCACATTCTTAATGTCGCGCAGCGGATCGATCTCCCCCGCGTGAGGCACCGACGGATCCTCAAACACTCGCACCACATGCGCGAGGGCGTCCACGTTGCGCAGATGCGCCGCGTAAGCGCTGTCCTTCAAGGCTTCCTGCCCAATCGCGCCGACATCAACGTATTCAACAGAGGTGTGCGTGAGTTTCTTCGGGTTGTAGAGCGCGGCCAGTCGATCCAAACGGTCATCTGGAACTTTGGCGACACCAATGTGCGCCTCGCGCGGATTAGCCCGCGCCTGATCCGAAAGATGCGCTTTGGTCAATATTCGAAACAACGATGTCTTGCCCACTTGTGGCAGGCCAATAATTCCTGTTTTCATAAGGAAAGCTTCTAGCTCTTAGCTCCTGGCTTTTAGCTACGTCAACCTTAGGCGAGCAGAAAGTGCATGCGCACCGCTGCCACAGCGACGTTCAGCCGACTTTTGAGGATAAACGATGTGGGGGGATATTGCCCACTGGGTGTGCTAGGAGCTAGTCGCTAGAAGCTTTTTGCACTCAAATACACCACAACCAGCCCCAACAACAGCACCGCGCCTTCCACTCGTGTCGACCAAATATGCAGCGCATCGAACTGAACCCGCTCGGGATTATCCAGCGGCGCGGATCGTACATCACCCAATGACGCGCGTAACGCATCCATTCGCGGAATAATCCCAAATTGCGAGATCAACGTTAGCGCCAGCATCAGGCATAACAGCACATGCCGTGCCGCAAATACATGCGCCGTTCCATCGGTAAAACGGCTGTAGAGCAGGGAACTAACCAGGAAGACGATGCCAGAGATCAAGCCAATCCAGTGCAACTTGCCCAGAGAACGGCCCACCACATTTCCGGCAAGATGACTCGTAGGAAGAACAGAAAAAGCCGTAGGCGCAACCACGAAAGCGAAAAAGATGAGCCCGCCAATCCAGCAGACGAGTGAGAGCAGCATGAGAAAACGTAAGAAGGACATGGGGTAACATTATGCGGCGGCAGAAGACGAAACGCTAGCAACACCAAGAAAGCAGTACAAGGCTCGTCGGTTCGAAATTGGACTTGCGCCTCACGGAGACTTGACGAGCGGGCCGAGGGCGAAGCTGTACCAGATAAGCGGAATGAGGAAAATCACGGAGCCCCAGATAACCCATCGACTAAAGTCCCGCAGATGCTGCCCTTTGCACGCATAATGTCGTTCGGCGTCTTGGTACAGCGGGTCGTCCTTGAGGAATTTGCCCGGCGTGTAGAAATCCATCGCCTGCTCGCACTGAACCAACAGATCGCGGACAACGATTCTGAGATCATGATTCTCGTTAACAACATGGTTGCCGGCTATGGCTAGAGCTGTCGCTATCGCTGTGAAATAAATCGCCAGCACGGGGTGGCACCTCAAATCGACCTTTGAGGCCGCGGTAACCCCTGCACCGAAAATCGCAAGGATTAGCAGCAACAACTTATTCTCGCCGTCTTCGATGGATCTCAGCTCGGCAGAGTGCTTTTTATATGCCTCGTACAAAGCATTGTGCCGATCACAGTTCTGCCAGTTCAAAGCGGATTCGATCGGCGTTATTGGGATGGTTTTGGACAGGTGTTTGTGCCATTTCTTAGCCTTATCCGGACATGGCAGGTGCTTCTCAGTTGTCCCCATCGGAATACCTCTCCGTAACAAGAAACGGTTGCCACCAGTCGTTCGTATCGGCGCGATTATACGGGTACGGAGACGCCTTCCACAATCTCCTTCACCACCTGATCAGCCTGCTCCGACTTCTTCAGCGTCGAAGCGTAGCCGCCGTTGACTACCACGCGATGGGCAAACACCGGGACAGCCAAAGGCTTGAAATCTTCCGGAGTGCAGAACCCGCGCCCATCCAGGAACGCCATGGCCTGCGCCGCGCGGTAGAGCGCCTGCGCGCCGCGCGGTGAAACGCCCAACGACAAATATTCCGACTCGCGCGTGCGCCGCACGATCTCCAGCGCGTAAGTCACCAGCGACTCATCCACCCGAATGTGCTTCACAGCCTCTTGCATCTCCAGCACATCGGCTCCAGTAAGAACCGGTCGCAGATCCTGCAGCACTCCCACGCCCGCTTCCGACCGCAAAATCTCTCGCTCCGCCGCCGCCTCCGGATATCCCATCCTCACCCGCATCAAAAATCGATCCAGCTGCGACTCCGGAAGAGGATAAGTTCCGTGATGCTCTACCGGATTCTGCGTAGCGATCACCAGAAACGGCTGCGGCAACTCATACGAATGCGCGTCCACCGTGACCTGGCCTTCGTTCATCGCCTCCAGCAACGCAGATTGCGTCTTCGGCGTTGTCCGGTTGATCTCGTCGGCCAGCAACACATTGGTAAAAACCGGACCACGTTTAAATTCAAATTTCTGATCCAGAGACGAGTACACCGAAATTCCCAGCACATCGGAAGGCAGCATGTCGCTGGTGAACTGCACGCGTTGAAAGGTGCAATCGATGGCGCGCGCCAGAGCTTGCCCGAGGGTGGTTTTTCCCACGCCCGGCACGCCCTCGATCAGCAAGTGTCCGCGGGCGAAGATGCTGACCAGAGCCAGCCGCACGACATCGTCCTTGCCGCGAATCACACGGCGAAGCGCTTTTTCGAGCTCTGTAGCTTTGTGGGATACGGCGATCGCACTCTCGGGAGACATTGGCTGGATTCTACTATCTAACGCACTAGCGGCGGAGTTACCGATGTCACAGAACTTCAGCTTCTAGCTACTAGCGTCTAGCTCAATCGAACTTCCGCTCCCACTCACTTGTCATTCCGAGCGAAGCGAGGGAACTTGGTTTCGCTTACGCCGCCACAACTCCAGAACGTGAGCAAAAAAGTTTCTTGCAGTTGTCCTGGCTAGGAGCTAGCAGCTAGAAGCGTTCTTATTGCATAAACTCCGCTGGCCGCCCGGTCAGCCGCTCAATTCTCTTCGCAATCGGGGGATGCGTCGAAAACAGATTCCCAAAACTCATGCCAAGCAGCGGCTGGATAATAAACAGATGCGCCGTCGAAGGCGTTGCCGCCATCGGCATGCGCCGCGAATAAGCGTCCAGTTTCTGCAGCGCGCTTGCCAGCGCATAAGGATTCCCCGTAAAATGCACACCTGTAGCATCTGCCTGATATTCGCGCGAGCGCGACACGGCCAGCTGAATCAAGCTCGCCGCAATCGGAGCTACAATCAGCATAAACAGCGCCGAGAGCCCGCCTCCACGCCGCTCGTCGCGTCCGCCTCCGCCCATGCCGCCAAAAATCATGGCAAAGCGCCACATGCTTGCCAGCATGGTAATAGCGCCGGCGATTGTCGCCGCCACTGAGCTGATGAGAATGTCGCGATTATTCACATGCCCGAGTTCATGCGCCAGCACGCCTTCCAGTTCTTCGTCCGTCAGCAACCCCAGGATCCCATGCGTCACCGCCACGGAGGCATGGCTCGGGTTGCGTCCCGTGGCAAACGCATTCGGCGACTCCATCGGAATCACATAAATCTTCGGCATCGGGATGCCGATCTTCTGCGTCAGCCGCTCCACGGCGGCATAGGCGCGCGGCAGCTGCTCCCGCGTCGCGGGCTGCGCGCGATACATCGCCAGCGCAATCTTGTCAGAGTAGAAATAGGAGACGAAATTCATCACGGCGGCAAAGATCAGCGCCAAGATCATTCCGTTTTCGCCGCCGAAATAGCGGCCGAAGAACATCAACAACAGCGTTAACGCAGTCAGCAGAAACGCCGTCTTAAATGTGTTTCCCATAATGTGCTCAATCTCGACTTAATCAGTCCTATTAGATGTTACGCCCCCTAAGGAGATGCATGCGGGTGGAATCGGCAAAAGATCCCTTGCTCACGGCCATTGACTGGGAGTGAAGCAATTTTCGCGATACCATCGTCGTGATGGATTCCTCTCCATTCAAACCGATCTATGCCTTCGCCGACAGTCGGCTTCTTTTCTGGCGCAGAGCGGGCGACTCGTTGTTCCTCGACGAAGTGGTTAAGAGCTTAGGCGGAAAACCTCGCTCGGCGGCATACATCGGAGCGTCGAACGGTGACGATCTGCGTCCCTATCACGACATCTTTGTGCCCGCCATGCAACAGATGGGGACGGTGGAATGTCGAATGATCCTGAGCCGCCCTATGCCGGAAGATGGAGCATTTCTTGAGCGCGCCGACATTATCCTGCTGGCTGGAGGCAGTGTCGAAGTTGGCTGGCGGGCTTTTGAAAGCAATGGCGTCAAAGAGCTGATTCAGCGGCGCAGGAGCGAAGGTGCGCTGCTGATGGGAGTTTCGGCGGGTGCGGTGCAACTCGGGCGCGGCGGTCTAACCGATGACGAATCGAAAGTCATGCCCACATTCGGATTTCTGCCATTTTACGTTGGGGCTCACGAGGAGCGCGACGATTGGCGTTCGCTCAGAAAGCTAGTCACACTGGTTCCTGACAATTTGCGGGCGATCGGGATTCCATTTGGCGGCGGCATCGTTTACCACGAAGGAGAGTTGACGCCGGTCCACAAACCGCTCTTCGAACTTTGCGTGGAGGATGGCAAAACCTCCGAAAGCTCGATTTTTCCTTATTAGCCTTAAGGTCGTAGCGCGCTCACGCGCTGACCGAAACGCCGTTGGAGCTGGGTGCGGGCGACTCCGCCGGCGTGGCGTTTGGTTGAGCGGATTGCTGGAACTGCTGAGTCAATGAGCTGAACGCCTGCTGCGCCGAAGAGAGATCGCCGGATTGCAGCGCCGAACCGAGCTGGGCAAATAGCTGGCTAATCTCGCTCGAACCGCCTCCGCCATGATGGTGATGATGACCTTGCGTGGTTTCAGTTTGCGCCGCTTGATTTTGAGAATCTTGCTGGATCGTTTTGAAATCCTGCTGGGCGGCCGACAGATTGCCGGATTGCAGATCCTTTCCTAGCTGCGCGAAGGCCTGGGCGATGGGATTGCTGCTCTGCGATGCCGTCGTAGAAGTGGTCTGCGGCAGCAGATTTTGCAAGCTGGTAAAGGCCGATTGCGCCGCGGAAAGGTTCCCCGATTGCAGGTCCTTGCCAAGCTGTTGGAAAAGTTGTTGAGCTTGCTGAAAACTACTCTGAGCGCTCTGCGCGTTGTAGAGGCTGCTGCTGGAAATTCCGGAAACTGACATAGTGCTCTCTCCTCATGACGAACGGTTCGTACCCAAGCGCTGCAGGCATCATCGGCGTTTTCTCTGCTGAGCTTGAGTTGCATTGCACGGAGGAGTAGGGCAGGTTTAGGGCCAACAAACAGAACGCTACGCAAAATCAAGTTCACACATTCGACGACACTTGGATGATCGGTGTGCGAGTTCTGCGGCACAGAGTGAGAGCAACTCGGCAACGCCTGCCGGGTCGCCGACAAAGCGAGGCGAACCAAGGCCGATCCAGTGCGCAAAATCTGCAGCGGCCCACCCTTCCGCGTTCTTTTGCGGGAAGGGTGGGACTACAACACTTCCTCTTGCGCTGCGACCCCAGGTCCGCTACGCGGCTAACCTAGTTGTCGTCTCCGTTGTCACCTTGCGCACGGCCAGCGACATGGCAACGCGCGTGATGCCGCTGAAGATCATGCTCACGCCGACCAGAGTGCCGATGGCCCAGGCGGAACTCGAGGGCCATTGCTCGTAGATCATCCCGCCCAGCAGGAGCGTGATGATGCCGTCGATCAGCATCCAGAAGGAGCCTTGCACGTGGCGCATGCGGAAATATAAAACCACGTTTAGGACGCCTTCGATCAGAAACAGCGTGGCCAGCACCAGCGTGAGCGACGCCACTCCCAGCACCGGATGCATGATGAGATATGCGCCGAAGCAGAGATAGGCGATGCCGACCAGCAGCTTCCAGAGCAGGCTGCCGGCGCCGTGGGCGTGGAAGGCGACCACGATGTGGACCACGCCTGCGAAGACAAGCAGCCAGGCGATGACGGCGTTAACTGCGACTGCGGCCAGCAGCGGCGAACCGATCGCCAGCATGCCGCAGAGGATGAGAAGTGCGCCCCAGAGAATGGACCATCCAGAAGCGTGACGGACGATCTCGACCGGAGTGTTCTGAGCCATGGGAGACCTCCTTTGGAACGGAGTAAGGGTAGCGCAAAAAGTGGTTTGGGGGAAGCGGCATCGGGCTCTTCGCTAGATTCGAACAGACAAAGAACATTCGATGCCGTCGACGTCAGGCCCTCTGGGCCTCACGCTTCAATGCGCGCTCCAGAGTCTGATCAAGCGCGGACTTGGCTTTCTCGTATTCCGCTTGCGAGATTTGTCCCTGCCTGCGCTCGACTTCAAGCTGGAAGAGTTCTTCTTTGAGTCCCTCGAGCAACATCGACGTAGGACGACTCGATACGACCGAGCGGCTAGCAGCAGGAGGGAGAACTGGAGCGGTTTCGTAATCGTCTTCTTCCAGCATGGCCGCCGAAGCGGACGAAGCTGAAGCCGATGAACCGGAAGAGGCGGAACCAACCTGCCGGCGCGCGGCGCGAGCGGCAGACTGTTGGCGCGAAGCTACGTAGACTCCACCGATGACGAGGGCTGCGGCCAGTCCGCCGAGAATCCACCATTCATACTTTTGCAGAGGATCGGGAGCGTCGATGGGCGGGCCCAATCCGCCCCCGGGACGATTGGTCGACTGTGCGCCACCGCTCGATGCTCCCGGAGGTGAACTCTGCGCACCGTCTTCCGAGCCTTGGCTGCCATTGCCCTCCTGACGGGTTTCAAGCACGCCCTGCCCGGAAACTTTAAAAGCAAGGTTTTGTCCGATCGCGGTACTCGAAGCCACCTGCACGATCGAATCGGGCTGGTTGGGATCGTTCATCGGTTTGAAAGCGACATTGGTGGCAGCGGCTGTGAACTGCATCGACTTCGGCAGAATGGCAACGAAATGTTCGAGAGGGTAAACCGATTTCGGATCGAGATTGGCGCTGCCCGAGTAAGGCATTTCGTAGGCGACCTGAAATTGTGTGATTCCTGGCCGGAGCGGAAAGATGAACGAATAGCGGTTCTTCTCACCCTCGGGCACGGGAGCCGAAGTGATGGGTTGGCCGTTAGCGGTCATGGCCGAACCGCCATCCATTTTCGCACCGTCAGGTACGTAGAACTCGAGGTTGCGTTCATTCATCTGAGTGCGCGGCGGCTTGGAACTATTCTGCACCGCGAACGCCCGCATGACTTCAAGTTGTCCCTGCTCAACCTGCACGCGCATGATGTCGGCGACCACGGAGATGCCGTCGATCTTTTTCCCAACATCGTAGACTTCGAGTTCCACCGACGTGGTTCCCGGCGGCGCCATGCGATGGTAAGTAACGTCCTGATGAATGGCGCGGATGAGGTGTGGAGACTGCGCGTCGTCGAGTTTGAAACTGAACTTTCCGTTGGCATCGGCTTTGGTGTGGCCGCCTTCTTCCATCCCTTGGCCAAGTTTCAGTAGGATGACTTCGTCTCCAGCGGCGGGTTTGCCGGTGGTGGAGTTCTTTACCGTGCCGGTGAGAGTTTGAGCGGAGATGAAGGACGCGAGGAGCAGAATCACGGCTGCAGACAAGAGCGCCTTATTGCAAATGGTTTGAACGAACGCCAAGACAGAGCGGGGAGAAAACTCCTTGCTGGGATCCGCGATGCTATTGGTTTGCAGGGGATCCTTCGCTTCGCTCAGGATGACAGTCCTCGTTGGTTCCGAAATCTCTGCTTCTATCAAGCTTTGGGTCCTTTTTGCGGTGCGGGATTATTTTCCAGGCGGGCGATCTCGGCCAAGATTGTCGCCGCCTCATCTTGCAAAGAAGTTTTTAGCGACGCGTAATCGGCGTCCGGTACTTTGCCCGCCTTATATTCGAAGTTAAGGTCGCGCAGATTTTCATAGACCGCGTCTTTGCGTTCGCGCAAGTAGCCGGCGCGGGTCTTCTCGGGACCGAGGAAAAGCTTTCCCGGCAGGTAGAAAACATAAAAGAAAGATGCGACGAACAGCATCGCGCAACAGGCGAGCCAGATCCAGCTCGAAGAAATCATAAGTCAGTCTCCCTGCGGGCCTGGTCGCGGAATTGGTCAAGCTCGGCGCCGCGTACGGGACGCAAGCCATCGGCCAGCGCGGGAGCTGGACGATTTTTCCAGGCGCGAATCACCAGTACGATCAAACCAAATCCGAGAATCAGGGCGATGAAGGGAATGATATATGCCGCGCGGTCGAAGCCCCTCGTAGTGGGAGCGGCCAGCACAGTCGGTCCATATTTTTGCACGAACCCCTGCTCGACCAGGCTGTCGCTGTCTCCGCGGGTCACAGAAGCCATGAGTTCATTGCGCATGCCATCGGAAGCAGGGCAGCCCACGTGATTGCATTCCAGAAGAATCTGGTTGCATCCGCAGATGCACATCATCTGGTGGCCGATTTCGTTGAAGCGCGTGGCCGGGTCGCTGGAGCCGAGGCAGACGAAAACGGCGGCGCATACCAGGATCGTTTGCACGCAAAGTCGGATGTGCCGGGCCAGCTTCGTTTTCGGAATTAAATTTGACATCGACTTTTGTCAGATATTTAGGTCTCAGGTGTTAGGTTTCAGGCATTAGGCCTGAGGACTCGAAACCTAACACCGAAGACCTAACACCTGCGACCTGTCCCATCAGTCGCCCGTGGCCACAGCAGGCGTTTGCCCCAACCGCGCGGGAACGGGAACGCGTACCGGCGCCGGGGCGTTCGGAACCAGGGCGAGAACCGTTCCGCCCAGCATGATCCACACACCCAGCCAAATCCACATCACCAGCGCGTTCAGATGCGCCTTCAAAATTGGGTGACCGTTATCCTGATTCAATCCCTCGAACACAATGTATAAATCTTCGTTCAGGCCGGAGCGAATGTCAGGCATGGTCGAGGTCTGCTGGCTGGCCTTGTAGAAACGGCGCACCGGCGTCATGGTGCCGACCTGCTTGCCGCCCTTGTACACGTCGAGCACCGCCCACTCGCTGGCATAGTTCGGGGCGTCGTCGTCTGTATAAGAGCGGCAGATCAGGGTGTAGGAGCCAATGGTCATCTTGTCTCCGTATCCCATCTCCTGCTCTTTCTCCTGATTGAAAGCGGCTCCGGCGAAACCGATGATGACCACGACCACACCGAAGTGGACAATGTATCCGCCATAGCGGCGCGTGTTGCGATGGGTGAGTTGCACCATCGACGCGAACGTGCCCTGGCCGGTGTGCTTCGAAATGACTCTGCCACCACGATAGAACTCGCTTGCGACAGTGAGCGTCACCAGCACCGAGAGCGTGATGGCCATGAGCGAGTAGAAGTAAGAGACATCCTGCCACGGCCTGAGGCCGAACGCCGACCCCCAACTCTGCGGCGTGATCATCAGGAAGACTGCGACCACGATGGCGCCGATGGTCGGCCACATGAAATTGCGCTTCAGGCTTTCGAACGAAGTTTTACGCCAGGCCAGCAGCGGACCAACCGCAGTGAGAATCAGGAGCAACAGAGCCACGGGAATCGCGACCCGGTTATAGAACGGCGCGCCTACCGTCACTTTGTTGCCTTGAACCAGTTCGGAAATCTTCGGGAACCACGTTCCCCACAACACGGTAAAGCAAAGGAGAACGAACAATAGATTGTTGAACAGGAAGCTGGACTCGCGCGAAACCAGCGACTCGAGTTTATGCTCGCTGCGCAGGTGCGATTTGTTCTTGAAAAAGAAGACGAGGAATACGATCAACGTGATCGCGAGGAACCAGGCGAACCAATCACCAATCGATGATTGCGCAAACGCGTGCACCGAACTGATGATCCCGCTGCGCGTCAGAAATGTTCCGAGAATGGCCAGCCAGAACGTTGCAAAGACCAGCCACATGTTCCACATCTTCAGCATGCCGCGTTTTTCCTGCATCATCACAGAATGCAGGAAGGCGGTGCCGGTGAGCCATGGCATGAGCGAAGCATTTTCGACGGGATCCCATCCCCAATAGCCGCCCCAGCCGAGCACTGAATAAGCCCAATGCGCGCCCAAGAAAACTCCGCATGTAAGGAACGCCCAGGTGACCATCGTCCAGCGGCGCGTGATGTTGATCCACTTTTCGCCCGGATATTTCATGATCAACGCGCCCAAGGCAAAGGCGAACGGCACAGTGAATCCGACATAGCCGAGATAGAGCATGGGCGGATGAATCACCATCTCGGGATACTGCAGCAGGGGGTTCAGGCCGCTTCCATCCGGCCGCATGGGGCCTTCGAGAAGGCCAAACGGCCGGGCCGCAAAATTCAGCAGCAAAAGAAAGAAGATCTGTACGCCGGCAAGAACAACGGAAGCGTAGGCGAATAAGCGCGGGTCGGTCTTATAGCGCAAACGCAAGACGAACCCATAAGCGGCAAGCAACAACGACCAGAACAGCAGCGAACCTTCCTGTCCCGACCACAGGACGGCGAACTTATAAGGACCGGGCAGGTCGCGATTGCTGTGGTGAAAGATATAGGCGATGGAAAAGTCATCGTGAAAGGCGCAGATGACCAGGACAACTGAAGCGAGCAGAACTGCGGCGAAGGTGGCGACGCCGGCGCGGCGAGCAGTCTCACCGATGCGTTCCGAACTTTGGCGAAGGGTCGCAGTCAGAGAGGTCGTCTCGGTGGCAGCACCACCGCGGCGAACTGCGCCTTTAAGAGCCAGCGAGTCCTGATTCTGGAAGACGAGCGCGATCAACCCCGCGAGAAACGAATAGACACTTAAAGCCAGCGCGAGAAGAAGTGCGAAACTGCCAATTTGCGCCATGTGGCGAACCCCGAGCTATTTTTTCAGAAACTCCCGTGCGAGGCAACCGCGAGGGCAGGAGGCTGCCATGGTAGCAGACGGAGTCTCAATAGTCTCTCGAAGAAACCAGGAAAGCCAGAATGCTTCCCAGAACTCGCACTTCGGGAAACATCTGGGTCGCGCAATGTATCACTGCGGCGGCTTGCATGAAGCCGCCGGCGATCGGCAAAAGGCAAGCCGCTGCTAGGCGCTCCGCTGATGGTAGCGCTGTAGCACTTCACTCTCGGCAGTTAGCCAATCTTCAGTCTCGTGGCCGGAGGAACTTCCACGCTGCTCGTAAAGCTCGTAAGCACGACGCCGGATCTCGTCGTCCATGTTGATGGGAACCAGATTCCTTCTGGGGTCCGGCTTGGCAACTTCGAGTTTCCTGGGTGCGGGAGTGATCTCGTTCTGTGGTTTGGCTTCCGACTTGATAGCGTGGGTAGCCACTTCCGGCGCGACCGCTTTTACGTCGGGACGATTGGCCGGGGTTGTGGTGTTGGCTTGCTCTTTATTACTCGTATTTGCATCTGTTCCCGTGCGATTGGCCTTGGTGCCGGGGGTGGATTTTGACCTTGCCATAGTTGGATACTCCTTGCATATGCCTAGATTTATGAATGAATTGAGTTGTTCCGCGATCCACATACACATCACCCGCAACTTTTAAGAAGCGTGCAACTTTATATTGGCGGAGTAGCTTTATTATAAACTTTCACGGCCTGTGGAAACTGCTTTATGTTCAGAATTTCGTTGGGACACGACCAGAATTCTGCCGGAAACTGCGAGTGATCCCTTTGCTATAATCGACCTCTGCCCGGATGGCGCTATCGTCTAGGGGTTAGGACGGAAGATTCTCAATCTTCAAACCCGGGTTCGATTCCCGGTAGCGCTACCATACTTTAGCTTCTATCATTTCCGAATGTTGTCAGTTCGTCGTCTCTATTGGGCGAAAGCCAGTGGCGACACTCTACTCCGGCGAGATCGCCGGAGAAATTTCTTTCGTCGATTCGCGCCCGCAGACTCGGTTACGGCAGTGTGCAACAAGATCCTGACGAACTCGACGACGCTATGATGGAAAACATCTCTCAGGTCTCCCGCTTCGACCACCCGCTACAGATGATCCGCAGTCTCTGGCTCCATCATAGTTGCCCAGCGAAGCTCCGTCGGGGCCCCACTCTTACGACGTGCCTTTCACGAACGTCAGTGAGGTTGTGGGCATAGAGACCATTAAGTCGGCTCCAATCACGCCTCGCGCAAGAAGGTTCTTCAGTTTGAGCAAGAGCGGTGGAGTAGCTTCCTGTCCTTTCGAGACGATCAAGGCTCCCTCATGATTGCGGATTTCTTGCTGAATGATCATTCCCGGCGTGAGATCTTTGAGCCGGCACCTCTTTATTTCACCTTCTTCGGAATTCGGATCCAAAGTGACAAGAGCCCGGAAAAATTCAGGATTAAAGGCCTGGTTTTGGCGAGAGAGAGTGTGTGCCGCTTCGGTTCGCGACGCTCCTTTGTGAATGAGCTTTTCATAGGCTAGGATCAGCCGCAGAATTTCCGCGCCCCGCCGTATCTCAGTTCTTTGCGCGTCGCCGGACGATGGCTCAGGAAGCGGTTGGTTCTGATAATCGATCATCCAGGCAATGGGTTCCAAGCGGGGAATCTTGGATAGCAGATCGTACGCGACATGAGGATGCGCGTCATATTGTGTCTGTTCGCTCGGGGTGAGCTTCTCGCCGCTATAGATAGCGTCGATGGTTTCGGGCGGCAAGGTAACGCAGCCTAATTGCGACATCATGGCGGCGACTTCGTATTGCCAGGGGTTTCCCAATTTCATCGAGGTTACAACGTGGTGGATATAGCGGCGGGCGCGCTCGGCCCGGCCGAATGCCGCCGGATTTACTAGGCTAAGCACTTCAGTGAGCACCTGAATGGCGCCGCTCAGCGTTTGCTCCAGGAGATGTTTTTCGGCGGTGACCAATCCATATTGCACAAGTGCTGCGGTCAACGTTCTGGCCATCGCGTCCTTGTCGCAGGGCTTGTTGAGGAAACGGAAGATGCTGCCTTCGTTGATGGCATTGACAGCGGTTTCAGTATCCGCGTTGCCGGTCAGCATGACGCGAATCGTATCCGGCCACTGGGCCTTGATGGTGCTCAAAAACTGAATCCCATCCATGCCCGGCATACGCATGTCGGAAACGACGACCGCATAGGGTCCACTCTCAGCGGCAAGTTTGAGCGCTTCCTGTCCACCTACGGCGGTTTCCATCTTAAATTCGCGGCTCAAACTTCGCCGATACCCGTCAAGGATGTTGGGATCGTCATCGACTAAAAGAATCTTTTCAGCCATCGCTACTCCTTATATTTCCACTTCATCCAGCAGTTCTCCCCACGCACAACTCAAATGCACGGGCACTCTTTCGAGAGTGTCCGGGTTCAGGTTCCAGGCACTGGAGAAGCGGTCTGCTTACATCATCGGCAAAATGCCTCCCACGAATCAGTTCAGGAGATTAGCCTGCCGAAGCCGCGGCGGAGAGGCTTTTACCCTCGAAGGGAAGGCGGACAATAAAAGTTGTGCCCTTTCCTTCCTCTGTCTCGAAGTGAATGCTGCCCTTGTGTCGGTCGACGACAACGGAGCGCGCAATTGCCAGCCCCTGGCCCGTCCCCTTACCCACGTCCTTGGTAGTGAAGAAGGGATCAAAAATACGAGTCTGGATACCAGTCGGAATTCCGGCACCGGTATCCTGAATTCGAATTTCGGCCCAATCTTGACAATTCCGCGTCGCGATCCGGATATTTCCTTTGGCGCCTTGCGTTCCCACGACATCTGCAATTGTGTGCGCCGCGTTCACGATCAAGTTGAGGATCACCTGGTTGAACTCATTCGGCAGGCAACAGACCAGCGGCAACGATGAATCGAAATCGGTCTCAAGCTCAGCAAAATATTTCCACTCGTGACGTGAGACGGTAATTGTGTTTTGAATGGCGCGGTTAAGATCCCAGGGAGTTTTTTCTTTCGAACCCGGATGCGAAAACTCCTTCATCGCACCTACCAGCTTCGACACCGATCGGATGCCCTCCGTTGTCTCCGCCAACGCCCGCGGGATTTCCCGCAGCAAGTATTCGAGGTCTCCACGATTGATGGCTGCGACGGCTTCCTGCGTGGCCTGGCGTAAAGCGGGATCGTTGCGAACAGCCGCCACTACCTGCTCATACGCCGCAAGCACGTCTGTCAGGTCCTGAAAAGTTTCGGTCAGGAAAGTGAGATTGTCGCCGATGTACTGAGTTGGGGTGTTAATTTCGTGGGCGATGCCGGCGGCAAGCTGGCCAATCGATTCAAGCTTTTGAGCTTGCCGAAGTTGTACCTCCAATTTGCGCTTCTCCGTGACATCTTCTTTAAGCGCCAGGAAATGCGTTATTGCGCCCTTAGCATCCCTGAGCGGCCTGATCATGGCGGATTCCCAGTAGAGCTCGCCGCTCTTTCTGCGGTTGTGAAATTCGCCCCGCCATTCCTTTCCCGCTTTAAGCGTATTCCAGAGCGTCTTGTAGTCTTCGGGCGTAGTCTCGCCCGACTTCAAAATGCGAGAGTTCTTACCGATGACTTCGTCGTACGTGTACCCGGTACACTCCACAAATTTTTGATTGACGTATGTGATAGCGCCGGTCAAATCGGTAATGACGACCGAAACCGGGCTCTGCTCCACTGCCACCGATAAACGGCGCACCTCTTCTTCATTCCGTTTGCGCTCGCTGACGTCGCGAAAAACCCAGATTCTGCCGTAGTAAGTCCCATCAGCGCCGATAACCGGCGACGTATAGCGATCTATTACCGTGCCGTTTTTAAACTCGATTTCATCGCGACTGATTTCCTCGGTGTGCTCGTAAAGATATTTCACCTTCTGCAGAAAGCCATCGGGATCTTTGGTTGTGCTCAGTACATATTGGAGTGTGACTTGGTCGTCGTCATCTTCGACCATCTCTTGGGGAAAATGGAAGAGTTCAATAAATCTTCGATTCTGCAGAACCCGTCGATTGTTGCGATCCACTACCAGGATTCCATCCAGCGTCGAGTTTGTCTGAGCTTCAAGAAAGGCGGTCTTCGAGCGAAGCTTTTCTTCCACGTCCCTGCGTTCAGCGATTTCTGCGCCGAGATCCTGGTTGGCCTTTCCGAGCGCGGCAGTCCGTTGCCGGACTTTAATTTCCAATTCCTCATTCAGACGGTGAATTTTGCCCTCGGCGTTGATACGCCGCTGGATTTCGACCATAATCCTTTTGATCACAACCACGGCAATTCCCAGTGCCAGCAAAACCGACAAAACAAAAAGCCATATGGTCCGTTTTCGGGCAAGAGCATACTGGGTTGCGCTCGCGGCGAGCTTCTGATTCATCTCATCCGTCTGAAACTGTATGTAGTCTTCCCAGGCGGAGTGGTACTTGAATAAAAGGGGCAATGTCACCCGGAAAAGAAACTCTTTTGCCTTCTCCGGATTCTTTTGCTTTAACAGCATCTCAGTGTCGTGCGCGTAGCTGTTGGCGTACGCATTTCTGGACTTGATGACTGCGTCGAAAAGCTCGCGTTCCTTCGGGGACTCTATTCGCGTCGCCAGACGCTGAAGTAGGCCGGAAATCCGAGCCGTATTCGCCGCTCGGACAGCAAGCAGCGAATCTATTTCGGCCCGATTCCTGGTTACGATTAGCTGCAATGTGATTCGGCTATTGCGGTTGGAGTAAGTGAGAGCCTCACTAGCGAGTTGCACGTCAATCCATTCATTGTTCGCGATCTCCTGTGCCTCTGCGTTGAGGCGCTGCATGGTTTTCAGGCCCAGCCAGCTGACCGCAATAATGATGGAGACAAGAACCAGAAACACGAACAGAAGCCCCATGCCGATGGCTTTCCCAGTAATTCCTCCTTCGTCCAGCGTCGCAAATGGCTCCCGATTAACGCTTAGGCTCGACATTCGTTTTGTTGCACCGGATCAACCTCTTCCAACTTCGTTTATCGTTTTGAATGCACCGTCTTCCAATGCTGTCGTGCGATCAGACGAGTTCGGTATTTCCGATCACCGGCCACCGCCGCTTGCAGCGGCTATTCTTGCCTGCTCTATCTGCTGGGCGTAGAGTTCGCGCCAGCGGGCTTCGCGCCCGGTCAGGCCAAGCTTCTGAAGATATTTTTCATCCAATTGCACATCTCGAAGAATGGGCGATTCGCTCGCCGAACTAATGATCGCGTCCGCGACGTGCACCGCGATGAGTGAACCGAAGCCTTCGTCTGTACTTTCTGAGGGACGGTCGTGAAAGGTGACCGCGTGAATGAGAGAGTGAGGAAGACCCCAGATGCTCATCAGGTATCCTCCCAAGTCAGCATGCGTGCAGCCGAGTTGCTCTCGTTCGGCAGCAGCCACCGTCGTTTGCTTCTCCACGACGGATTTGAGGATCGCGTCATACTCTTTGGGCATTTGTGCAAGCAGCACTAATTTGCCGATCTCATGTAAAAGTCCGGCTGTAAAGGTTTCATCTGCCAGACCTCTTGAACACTTTTCGCCGGTAGCAATGCGCTGCGCCAGGGAGGCGACAGAGATACTGTGTTCCCAAAGCATCGTCCAACAAGATGCGACTCCCTGGTGTTCTTCGAATTGCGAGAACACATGAACCGACAAAACCAGTGCGCGAACCATTTCGGTGCCAATAAGGTTGACCGCCTGGGTCGGATTGGATACGTTGCAACGCACTCCCATAAAGGCGGAGTTCGCCAGTTGCAGAATCTTTGCGGTCATGGCAACGTCTTTCGAAATAATTTTGGCCACTCTTTCCAGTGAAGCATCTTCCGAGCGCAGTTCCGCCGTTACTTCGTGGTAAAGGGTTGGCAGGCTGGGTATGGATTTTAGGCCCGAGACTAGTGCTCGAACGGCGGGGTTTCGCAGCAGGTCGCGCATCGCAAACGCCTGGGCCAGCCTGAGTTTGAGCTCTTGCGGGTCGCAGGGTTTGGAGAGGTATTGATGGGTCGGCCCGATCGAACGCAGAATTGCCTCCCGGTTGGCCTGCCCAGAGAGCACGATGCGCACGATTTCGGGATATAGCTGTTTAACATTGTCTAATAGTTGAGCACCATCCATGCGTGGCATTTTCATGTCGGTGATAATCGCGTCGTAGGGGCCGCGAGCGAGAGTTTCCAGGGCTTGTTCGCCGCTTTCCACAAAGGTCATATCCCACTCTCCTCTCATCGAGTGTAGGCTCCGGCGCAGTCCTTGCAGCACCAGGGACTCGTCGTCGACGAACAATAACCGGCTGTGCAATGCCGAGGGTTTCTCTGGATCCGTATTCATGAAGGACACCTAGGTGTGTTCTTTCGATACTTCGGCAGAACCCGCTGCGAACGAGAGGGCTTTTTGCAGGCGACTGTAACTGGCGATCCGTCCTCGCTGCTTCTCCATAAGTTCTTACTTAGAATTCAGCAGTTGCCGGAGCAACCGGAAGGCGGATAAAGAATGTGGTGCCCTTGCCCGCGATGGTCTCGAACCAAAGGCGGCCATCGTGTCTCCTCACAATAGTCGTGTGAGCCAGGGCCAGACCCTGGCCGGTCCCTTGTCCAACCGGCTTGGTTGTGAAAAAAGGCTCAAAGATTCGCGACTGGATTTCCTCCGGAATGCCGCATCCCGTATCCTCAATTGAGATCTCTACCTGATCTAGATCCTGCCTCGTGGTAATCCTGATTTTTCCTTTACTTACACCATCGCTCACAACTTGGCGAATAGCGTGCGCGGCATTGATCACTAGATTAAGGATCGTCTGATTGAGTTCGCCAGCATGGCAAGGCACCAGAGGCAATCCTGGATCAAAGAAGGTCTCAACGTCGCAGACATATTTCCATTCGTTTCGTGCCACGGTGATGGTGGTCTCGATGGCGCGATTGATGTCGAGTGCGGTTTTTTCTTCCGAACTGGGATGAGAAAACTCTTTCATTGCGCGAACGATTTTGGCGACGCGGTGCACCCCCTCCAGCGATTGATCGATGGCTTTCGGAATCTCTTCGAGCAGGTATGGCAGATCTGCCTCGTCGATGCAGCGTGTCAAAGTAGCCAAAGCTTCGCCAGAGATCGCCTCGGTCTTGGATTCGTCATCGAGCCGTTGTGCAGCGCGCGCTACGCTGCTGATGGAGGACCACGATTCCTTGATGAAGGTGTTGTTGTCGCCGACATATTGAGTGGGAGTATTGATTTCGTGCGCGATGCCCGCAGCTAATTGCCCAATCGCTTCCAACTTCTGGGCTTGCCTTAATTGTTGCTCCAACAGGATGCGTTCGGTTATGTCGGCACCGGTAATCAGCAGTCCGAAGCTCTCCTCGTGTGCAAACATAACCCGATTCACGGTCAGTCCGAGAAAACGCCGCTCTCCGGCCTTTTCAAAAGGCAACTCAATATTCCTGGGAAGTTCCTCGATCCGTATCCAGGAGTCAATTTCCGCTTCGGTGGTAGGAGTAACCCATTTGATTCCGCAATTCTTCAGCGATCTGCCAGAGACTGCGGAGGCTGGTAGAGAAAAGGCTTTAGCCGCGGCCAGGTTCCAGCGCGTTATCTGCCCGCAGGCGTCGGTACCGATCAAGATCGAGGGCACTGAATTAATAAAGAGTTCCGATTCCGTGTGCTCCGCTCGAAGTCCTTCTTCTGCCCACCTGCGGCTCGTTATATCCACAAAGGTCACAACACTGCCCAGCGCTTTCCCCTCCCGCCGAACTTGGTGGGACCAGCATTCGACGTAAAAGCTCTTGCCGTTTGCCTTCCATTTCACGTCGCAGTCCACGTGCGCGCACTCTTCTCTGCCATTGTGGATGGAACATTGTTCCACGGGGTACGGTGATCCATCGGCGTAGCGAGGATGAAGCAGAGTGTGCATGTTCTTTCCCAGCAGATCACTCGCATTGCCGTATCCCAGTAATTTGAGGCAAGCACTATTGCTGAAAGTGCAGTTGCCTTCAAGATTTAGCCCATAAATTCCCTCGGCCGTGGAATCGAGAAGCAACTGGAGTTGCGCCTCGCGCTCTCGCAAAGCTTCCTCCGCTTCTTTCCGTTGGCTGATGTCCTGAACCTGCACCACGAGATACGCGGGCCGGCCTTCGCGGTTGGATATCGGCGAAGCCGTCAGCAAGCCCCAAACAACGTGGCCGCTCTTGTGGATGTAGCGCTTCTCCATTTGGAAAACACCGAGATTGCCATCAACAAAATCCTTCAGCGACTGCACGCCACGGGACAAATCGTCTGGATGGGTGAGGGCTTGAAAGTTGGTCGTCAGCAATTCGCTGCTGGCATACCCGAGGAAATTACAAAGCGCCCGATTTACCTGTAGCCACTTGCCGCTTATGTCCATCAAAGCCATTCCAATACCGGCATGCTCGAAGGCAGCCTGAAAGCGTCGCTCGCTCTCGTGCAGCGCCTTCTGCACCACGATCCGACTGCCGGTGTCGAGTCGAGCCCTCAGTTCCAACGGGTCATATGGTTTTCGCAGGTAGTCATCGGCTCCGGCGCCGAGACCCTCCACGATATCGGTGGATTCATCGCGATCGGTGGGAAGGATAAGGATGAGGTAGGTATAGTCGAGACTCTGGGACGCTCGTAAGCACCGGCAAATCTCCATGCCATAGATATCCGGCAACATCCAATCCAACACAGCGAGGCGCGGAGCACACATAGCGCTCAGCAGTCTTAACGCCTCGCTTCCAGTCCTCACAGCTACTGGGTCGTATCCCCATTCGGAGAATAGCCGGGTGAGCAACTCGAGCGTTACCGGATCGTCGTCGGCAATCAGGACTTTCACTGCTGTACACCCTCAGCTTCTCGCAGTGAAAGCATTCGTGCGGAATACCGGATGTCGCAGCTGTAGACGCCCGGATTGTAGTTCGGAGATCTCATGCTTATTACTCAAGGCAGTTGGCACTTTCACCGTGCAGGCGGCGTTCAGAAGAGTTGACGTCGGTACTTCGGATGACTGCGCTCACCCTCCGGTCTTCTCCACTGGTCCATCGGCAGCCGGCAAATCTGCTTTAGCCGGTATTGGCTAGATGTTGCTCATCCAGGACCACAAGCGTAGAAATACCTCAACGGCGAAAGCGGTTGTGGCTAGCAAACAAAATTAAAAATGATCGCGAACTCCCGCAAATCGGATAGGGTGAGATTTTGCGGAGCGCTTGAATCGAGGGTGAAAACGACTGACGCGGGAACCTACTTCGCGTTCAAGTCCATGTAATGGCCGAAGTTGGCGAGTGCGATTTGGTCGTTGCCGGGAATGTAAAAACCAAACCGTCCGAGAGCCATGTTAGCGCCGGGCTGAGTGAAGCGATCAAGCGCCAACCAGTTATCTCCTTGCCTGATCTGATGGATGATTTCGCTCGGTGTTACGCGGATCTGGAAGGTGCGGAAACTTTTCTTGTCGTTCTTGTGGGGGATCTTAGTCTCTTCGCCCTTTTGGCCATTCTTCACGACCGTGCGATAAAAGTTGTTGTCATCCATTTGGAACAGGACGTAGTTGTTGACGTCGGTACAGTTGAGCATCCATTGCAGGCGATGACCTTTGGTTAACATCGCGGAAAAGATAAATGTGCCCGACGTGGGGGAGACCGTGTACATCACGAAGTCGCCACCCTTGCGGGTAAATGAACCTTTCTCCTGCTTCCAGTCCGCCGCCGGATCCCACTTCGACATGCCGCTGGGAGCCAACGATAAGTCCAGGCTTCTAGTTTGGTCGGCAGTTAATTCAATATTCGTTGCGCGCACGAAATTGTCGGTGGTCTTCGCGGTTAGAGTATAGGTGCCCGCTGCCAGACTCAGCGGTGTGCCGCTGCTCACCTTGATAGGTGCTTCGCCAGCTTTGGCGAGAGTCACCTGCGCATCGGCAGGAGTGAAAGTAATTTTCAATTCGGCGGGCGCAGCTTCGAGTGCAACATCTGCCGCCGTCAGAGACATTCCGGTTCCAACTACAAAGTGCTTCTTTAGCTGTTTGGGTTTGAAGCGGTCTTTGCGCAGTTCGACGACGTGATCTCCGGGATTGATTGTGGCTAGAGTGAGCGTGCCATCGGGCTGAATCGTTCCCACCGGACTTTGATCGATGAGCACTGTGGTGCCCGGAACTCCACCTTGGATCGTCAGCGAAGCGAGGTGAGGGATTGGCTGCAGATTAAAAATCAGTTTGGCTTGCTCGCCTTTGCGAATCCGGATTTTCTGTTCCGGAACGTCCTGAAATCCGCTCTTGGAGACGCGCACGGCGTAGTCTTTAAGTTCGAGATTTGGAATCCGCAACTCTCCGCCCTGGGTGGCTTGCGATTGAAGCTTGCCGTTGAGAAAAACTCTTGTTTTGTCTTGACCGGTGACCACCACCAGCGTGCCCACCTCTTGACCGGACTCTAGAAATGCAGTGAGGGTAGGTGCCATTCCCGCATCTACTTCAAGTTTGTATTGATCATGACCGCGAGTTACGGTTATCTCGTGCGCCCCAGTGGAAATGGATGGAAGGTCGAGTCCTTGTTCACCCACGTCAAGCGGAGCCTGACCGTCAACGCTGATTTTGGCTGCTACATCGCTGGAATAAACGTGCAGATGGTCGGCGATGCCGCTTACGACCAAGGCCATCACTCCTTTGGAGACGACGAGGCTGTTCACAAGCGGCACAGATCCTGCACTGCTTGAAAAAGCAAACGATGCTTGTCCTCGCGGTCCCTCGACTTTCAACTTGTGTTCTCCTGCGGGGATTTTGTCGAGAGCCCACTGGCCATCTTGAAATTCGATGGAGGGCTGATCGTCGAATGTCGCTTTTCCGGTTGCAGTGTCGGAAGACAGTTTTAGGGCCGGCAGTGCGGGCGCGGAAGGAGGTGTGGCCGGAATTGATGCGGTCGGCGCGGTCTCGGCGGCAGCTGACGGGGATGGAGAGGTCGGTAGCTCGTGCTTCCTGCGTACAAAAACAAAAATCGCTACGACGAGAACGACCGCAGCGGCGATGGCGAGGATAGGTTTAGAGGGAAGCTGCACCGGCTCGATCGGCTTCTTAACAGCAGGGGGAGGAACAGGAGAGGAGGGGATAACGGTTCGGCCGGCGGGCACGGGAAGCTTTGCGGCGGAAGCAGTGATTTGAACCGGCGTCACAGGAGGCTGCGCTGCCGAAACCGGCGCCGCTGGAGGAGCCGGAGTTGGTTCGACGACGGGTGGCGCCACCGGAATTTTGTTTGCCGCAGGCGATGGTGGAGGGACTGCGCTGGTTGGCGCGGCATTGAAAGTCAGGGTCGCACTATCGTTCACGGCCGGTGCACTCGAACTTCGGGTCACATCCAGCAGGCCCAATCGATGCAGCAGGCCATTGGCGACAGTTAAGACTTCTCCATCGGTCGCATATTTCTCTGCGATGGCGCGCACTCGTTCCCCTAATGTGTGCTTCGATGCAGCATCGGTGGCGGCCTCGATTTCGCTCTCCATGCTTCGCAGTTCTTCCAAATCGCGGCGACGGCTTTGTCGACGCTGGGTTTGGAAATCCCGCTGAACCGATTCCTGAATCTGAATTAACCGCGGCTCACGCGGATAAACTGATAATCCTTCCTCGATTCGAGATAGAGCTCCAGTCAGATCGGTCGTGGCTTGCAGCTTGCGCGCCTGAGAAACGCAATCCTCTACAAACGTTTCCCGCTTCTGATCGAGGATCAAAGTCTTAATGGTTTTGGCCATAGGATGGCCGGGATTTAACTCAAGAGCTTCGCGGGCAAGTTTCTCCGCTTCGCGCCAATCGCTCTCGACCGTGGAGTGGGCCTGTTCGACCAGAGCGTTTGCCAGAACCGCGCGGGCTAGCGAATTATTTTCGTCAAGTTCATACGCGCGACGCAACAATTTGATTCCTTCGGAAGATTTCTGCTGCCCGCACAATTCCTGACCTTCGGTCATCAGGCGATGAGCTTCGGTTTTTCGCTTCACGCCGTCCTGCGCGAGCTTCTCGAGTTCGGCTAATTCCGCTTCATTAGGGAATTCTGCGGCCGCCCCTTGCAAAAGATCGAGCGCGCGGGCGTAATCACTGGACTGCAGGCAGGTATCGATCTGCTCGACCAGGCGCGTCTTGGATTCAATACGGACTTGCTGGTCGCGCCTTTTTTGCAGGCGTTCTACTTCGAAGGTCAGCCCGGGGTACTGGCTATAAATGGTGCGAAGAATTTCCCAATCGTTCAATGCATCGCCGTAAGAACCCTGCTCTTCGCGCAAGTGAGCGCGGGCGACGATTGAGTTGACCAGATCGCGCTTGTCCTGTACCAGCCGAAGCGCGCGTTCAAAGTGCGATTCTCCGGGATGAAGATCGAGCGCCTCGCGCAAAATGTTCACTCGCTTATCGAGGTCAGGCTCACCTTCCGTCTGCCGATCGACGGACGCGATGAACGCGGAAAGCTCCTGCCGCTGCTGCTCTTCGATGTCGTACTTCAATGCTTGAAAAATTGCATTGTTCGGATATTTCGCCAAATATGCCAGACACGAATCCATCGCCTTGCGGAAGTTGTGCTCGGTGAGATTTCTGCGCGCTTCGGCATACGCGGTGTTCATCGCGTCATGTTCGGAGCGCACTTCATTGTAAAAACCCTGATAGTTGGCTCCGCTTTCGCGGTTGATGGAATCCGGGGCGCGACGATCGAGATCCAGCACCACGCCGAGTTTGGCAAGGGCGCTGCTTACGTCTCCCTTGTGCCATGCGTCCATGGCCGCGCGGTGGAGGTGTTCTTTTTCCTGGCGGAGTTTTTTGTATTCCTGTTCGTCTCGGTCGACCTCCGCCAGCAACTGCAGGGCGCGCTCTTCTTTAGGCCGAAGTTGTAAGACATTCTGCAGAGCTTCGCGCGCATGGGCGTAGGCGTGATTGTCGATGTGCTGCCGGGCCAGGCGATACCAGTTGTCGATCTGGCGCTCACTGCGGCGGTTTTCAATTCTGCTTTTCAGCGATAGGGCGACGGCATTGTCAGGCTCGATCTGTAGGGCTTCCTGCAATTTTTGCAGGGCAAGCGGATCTTCCTCTTCCTCAAAGCGCGCGCGGGCGGCATCGAGCAATTGCGACAATGTCTTTCGCCGGACCGAGCCATCGAGCCGGCGACGCAGAGAGCCAATCGCTTCATCCATATGGCCCTCAGCCTCGAGCTCGCCGAGAATTTCGCCGGCAAATTGAAAATCCCCTTCTTCAAGCGCCTTGGTGGCACGCTGCAGCCGCGGCCGCGTGCGCTCCGGATCAAAGAACTCGATCGGCTCATTACGCAAAGCCTTGTTCAGCGTGTCGCCAAAATCGCGAGCAGAACCAAAACGATGCCAGGACTGCTTTGCCATCGCTTTATGCAAGGTCCGGCTCACGGGCTGGCTCACAGCAGAATTTAGTTCCGCCGCGAGGGGTGGAATCTGACGCAAAATCGCCTCGACCACTTCATCGGCGCGGGCGCGCTGAAATGGATTCCGTCCGGTCATGGCTTCGTAACAGACCACGCCCAAAGAAAAAATATCGGAGGCCGGCGACAGCGCCTTCAGTTCAATCTGCTCCGGTGACATGTAGAGCAGCGTGCCCTTTTGCGCCCGCGTGGTATGAGCATCGGCCATGTGCGCGACACCGAAGTCGATGATTTTCACCGAGTCGTCTTCCATCACAAAAATGTTGCTCGGCTTTAAGTCGCGATGTACCAGGCCGCGCTCGTGTGCCGCCTGTAGGCCGCGGCAGGTCTGAGAAATAATGTCGATGGTGCGCTCCACCGTGAGACGATGGCTGGCTTTGCGGATGAAAAACTCCAGCGTCGTGCCGGGAAGCAGCGGCATCACGAAGTAAGGTTTTTTCTTGCCGTCGTCTTCGAATTCTCCGATGTCGAAGATCTCCACGATGTTGGGATGGCTCATGGAGGCGAGAACGTCGCACTCCTTATAGAACAGCTGCAGGGAAGCGGGATCGGGAATATCGAGGATCGTCTTTACCGCGACTTCGCGCCGTACGACGGTATCGTAGGCCCGATAGACGAGGCCCATGCCGCCCTGGCCGAGGACTTGCCGGACTTCGTAACGGCCAGCTAATTTTCTGGGTGAAGCGGGATTCTCCATCAATGCCTCGGCGGGGGGAAGGCCCTAGCATCTTACCGGATTTGGCTGAAAAATGCTGCGATTTTCGAAGTGATTTACAAGGATTTCGCATAGCCGAAGCGGGGCCGGGATGGGCAAGAGCTTGCATGTCCTGCGCAATGCATACTGCAGGTCACATTATCACGACCGCAACAAATTGCGCAGGATGAAGAGCACATTGGCGGGCCGTTCGCCCAACCGCCTCATGAAGTAGGGATACCACTCGCTGCCGAAAGGAATGTAAACCCGCACGCGCCAGCCGCTGCGCACCAGACTCTGCTGCAAGTCACGGCGGATGCCGTAAAGCATCTGGAATTCGAAGGAGTCTGGGGAAAGTTTCTCACGCCTAGCAAATGCCTCAGCCTCGCGAATGATGTTCTGGTCGTGAGTGGCCAGCCCGTGGTAGATGCCACTCTTCAGCAGAATCTTCATCAGTTTTACGTAGTTGGCGTCGACGTCAGATTTGGCAGCAAAGGCAATTTCCGCAGATTCTTTGTAAGCGCCTTTGCAAAGGCGAATGCGGATGCCTTCCGCCAAGAGCTTTTCGATGTCGTTCTCGGATCGCTTCAGATACGCCTGAATCACCGTGCCGACAGCGGTTGCGTTTCCGGGCACGCGGTGAAGTTCGTGGACAAAATCCAGAGTGCGCTGCGTGTATAGGGAGCCCTCCATGTCGACGCGCACAAAGCCCGGAGGATTCATCGATGCGGCCTTGGCTACCAAGCCGCTGACGATATTGCGAGCGAGTGCTTCGTCGACATCGAGGCCCATGTGAGTAAGTTTGAGGCTGATATTTGCGTTGAGATGATTGGCGGCGATGGCGTCGAGAATCTGATGGTAGAGCTGAGCGCTGTGGCGCGCCTCGTCGGGATTGGTGACATTCTCGCCCAGGTTGTCGATGGTCACGCTCATGCCGGCGTGGTTGATAGCCTGTGTGGCGCGGACGGCGTCTTCGATTCCAATTCCGGCAACGAAGCGGCCGGAAATGCGGCGGCCGAGCGAGGAGCGTTCGGCGAAACCGCGCAAGGATGAATTTTCGGAGAGGCCGACGAAGAACGCCCTCAGCATGCTTCACCCGGAAACCGATAAGACTCGGGGACCGATTGGTGGAGGAAGATCACAGAACTTTGTATCACAATGGGGTCGGGGAATCGAAGAATCAAGATTGCTTGGTTTAGGACGGTCAGCCTACTTTTCCGCAAGGCGACTGGTCTCGAAAGTGGAACGGGAGTCGACGAAGAATTCTCCGGATTTCTGCTAACGTAGTTGAAAGGATTTCCCCAAAGGTGGATCATCCACTCAGGAAAAAAATAATATGTCGGGAAAAGCAATCAAAATCGCACAGACAAACGTCGAGCCAACTAACGACGACAGGAAAATGGGGACTGTGACATGTTCTCCCGATAAATGCGGCGAGATGTTTGCCATCTATCACGATTCTGCGCATGCGGATGACAGCGAAGCGGCACAGCAGGCCCAATGGTTGGAAGAAAAGCTGGCGGAAGAGCACCGCAGGGGCAGAGGTCACGAGGACGCCTACGATCTTCCATCGATGACTTGGCGGTAAGTATGTCAGAAAGTAATGAGCGCGAAGCGGACATCGTTATGATCGATGCTCTGCGTTAAGGTAGTCATCGTCACCCGCCGTGCTCTTCCAAGAATTTCTCCACTTCGATGGCGGCCATGCAGCCACTTCCTGCGGCGGTAATGGCCTGGCGGTAGCGCCGGTCTTGCACGTCGCCACAGGCGAAGACTCCGTGGACTTTGGTTCGGACATAGCCGTGAGTTTTGAGATATCCATCCTCGTCCGTGTCGAGTTGGCCGTCGAACATCTTGGCATTCGGATCGTGGCCGATGCCGAGAAACAGCGCACTGGTGGGGAAATCTGAAACGACATTTGTTTTTAAGTTGCGCAGCTTGAGGCCGGTGACTTCTTGCTTAGCGTGATCGTAGACATCCTCAACCACGGTGTCGGTGAGGAAGTGGATCTTCTCATTGTGCCGAGCGCGGTCCAGCATGATTTTGGAAGCGCGAAAGCTGTCCCGGCGATGAATGAGCGTGACCTTGGTGGCAAAGCGAGTGAGAAATAGAGCTTCCTCCATGGCGGAATCGCCGCCGCCGACCACCACGATCTCCTTCCCCGAAAAAAAGAAACCATCGCACGTAGCGCACGAAGAAACTCCATGGCCGATCAGCTTTTGTTCGTTGGGCAAGCCCAGCCAGCGCGCGGAAGCGCCACTGGCGATGATCAAAGTTTGTGCGTGCACCTGATGCTTGCCGAGATGCAGCAGAAACGGCCGCTGGCTGAGATCGACGCTGGTTAGATGAGCTATGCGGTATTCGGCGCCAAACCGCTCGGCCTGTTTGCGCATGTTCTCGACCAGTTGCGGTCCCATGATTCCCTCGGGGAAGCCGGGAAAATTCTCGACTAATGTGGTGAGAGAGAGTTGTCCACCTGGCTCGTGGCCCTCGACCACCAGAGGTTTGAAGTTGGCGCGCGCCGTGTAAAGCGCAGCAGTGTGTCCAGCGCAACCGGAACCGATGATGACAACGTTACGGGTTTCGCTCATGATTTTTCCAGATATCAGCCGTTAGATTGTTGATGTAACGCTTTCGATGCAAGGCCCTGTTTCGGTCGCGGAAAGTGATCAAACATTTAGCTCACTAGATTCGCCAGAACCCCCAATCATTTCTTGTCTTCAGATTGTTTAGGAGAAGCGCTCGTTGATTTCGGTTTTGCAGTTGCCTTCGGCGTCGCTGTCGGAATTTGCGCCAGCTCTGCTGCCACCGTGTGCTTGACTCCGAGCAAAGCTCGATAGCCGGCAAGCACATCGGATGCTCCGCGAAAAAGCGGCTCGTAGGCACTCTGATCCGGCGGGGGACCGTTTTCAGATCCGTTACAACGGGCTAGCGCCACCGACGATTTTCCAAAACGCTCGAGCCGGATGCGGCTGGCTGGGGTGTTCGCCGCGACCATGTTTGCCGCGCTGCCAATCGAAGAAGCGCTGTCTTCCATTGAAACCTGGATCAAATCTTTGGGATCTCGCACGTGCAGCACTAGGGTTTCCACCATGCTTTGGCCGTCGTCACTGAAAGAATATTGCACGCTGGCGAACAAGGCTTGCACGGCGAATTCGCGACGAATGCGAACGTAGCGGGCGACGGATGGCTCGCCCGACATTTGTGCGCCCTGTCCCGGTTGAAGGAAATTCGGTGACTCGTTTAGCGTGGAGCGGCCGTGAGAGACCTCGAAGTCGGAAGTAAACAGCGGTTGCTTCGGGATGCGAGCCAGGGCTGAGGCGATTTCTTTCTGCTCCTCTGCCGATGGCGCGCATACGTTCAGCATGTTTACTTTCACCTGTGGCTGAGTTGAAGGCGCGGGTTCGGCAGCCTGTTGAGATGTGGCGGGAAGCGCAGTAAGAACGCTGGCTGAGATCAGAATGATTTTTGAGAGCACGGCAGAATTCTAACTGATATGCGCCGTTTCACCACAGAGGCACGGTGACACAGAGACAGCCCAAGATCGTCTTTTAGGTTTCCGTGCCCTTATGCCTCCGTGGCGAACAATGGAGCACATCTTCGAAATTGGCCTACTGCAAAGAATTTCGCCAGCGCCGGGAACACGATTAGAATTCAATAATGGCGAATCTAACACTGGTTTATGGAATGCGTCTGTTACCCGCCGAGGATATTGCGGAGGTTGGCGATGCGCCGGTGAAGCTTAGCAACGGACACGAGGCGCGAGTCACCATGCACATCCTCGAAGGCAGTAAGGAAGAGATCGAAAAACAGTTGCGCACGAGTCTGGAAGCGTTTTTCGATTTGTATCCCGAGATCTAGTGGAGTTGAAAAAGAGCCGGAACCGTGGCGGGGACACGGGTTTCGTTTCAGGCTCTGACCCAAATCTATGCGGGCGTTTTACACGACATTACGCGCGAGAATGCTGGTGGCTGGATTGTGGCCACAGGGATGGATCGCGCGCGGAGCATGTTATTCCTTGGGTTTCGCGGTCGGGCTTTTTGTGCTGCAAATGGTTTTGAACTTGTTTGCGCCCGCATGGGCAGGGAGTATTGGAGGCTGGGTTAAATTTCTGGTTTTCGATGCGGCCTTGCTGTTTTCCATTGTTGCCTTCCGCTGGCTCAAACGAAAACTTCTGTGGCGCTTGCGCAACCGCCTGATCGTTACATACGTGTTCATCGGCGTTATTCCCGCCGTGCTGCTGGTCCTAATTGGATTGATAACGATCTATCTTTTCGCCGGGCAGTTTTCCAGTTTTGTAGTTACCTCGGAGATCGCCGCACAGCTGCGCAGTATGCAGGCGGCAAATGCCGCCGTGGGCAACGAGATTGCCGCGCGCATTGAGAAAGGCCAGACCCCCAACGCGGAGTCTTTGGCTGGATTAAGGAAGCACGACCGTGCCTGGGGCAGGCGGCGAGTTTGTGCCTGGCACGGTGCGAAGATCCTGCCGCTCAGCGGAGGAGAGCCCACGAAAGTCGTATCCTTCCCCGATTTTTTTCATAAGGATGACAATCCGTACGCAAAGGCAATGCGCGACGGCCAACCATTCAAGGAGATCGTTCGTGACCAAGGCGAATTGGAGTTGCGTGTGGCCTCGGTGTTTACGGTAGGCCCAGAAAGTTTAACCGTCATCACCAGCGAACCGCTGGATAAAGATCTGCTGGCCGACATCGCCGCAAACCTTGGCGAAATCACGCTGTTGGCCAACGGAATCCGCAACGAACCAACCTTCACCGTAGGTCGACTGCCGGCGTCCTCCAGCGTCATGGACCGGGAAATTCCTTTCGGTACGCCGCTGCGCGTCGTCAACTGGAGTACGGGAGAGAACGAAGCCCTCGACACCGATACGTCGCCGGCAGTTAAGATTCGCACCATGCCCTCGGTGCTTTATGGTCACCTCTTCGCGTCGTTGGAGAAATGGGCTAAAGGCATCGAGTCCATTCTCTTGGCGATTCTGGTTTTCTTCGCGATTATCGAGCTCATCTCTCTCCTTATCGGCACTCGTATGACGCGCACGGTGACCGGAGCCGTAGCGCAACTCTATGACGCCACCAGAAGCGTGGATCGCGGCGACTTCAGCCATCGCATTCCGGTGAAGTCGACGGACCAGTTGGCGCAGCTCTCTCTGTCGTTTAATTCGATGACCGAATCCATCGAGAAGCTGATCCAGGAGCAAAAGGAAAAGCAGCGATTGGAGGGCGAGTTAGCCATTGCGCAGGAAGTGCAGGCCCAACTTTTTCCACGGCAGGCTACCGAGTTGGAGTCGCTCGAAGTTCACGGATTCTGTCGTCCTGCTCGCACAGTTAGCGGCGATTACTATGACTTTCTCACGGCCAGTTCACACAAGTTGATTTTGGCCGTTGGCGATATCAGCGGAAAGGGAATTTCAGCCGCACTGTTGATGGCGACGATCCACTCCGCGGTGCGCGCCTATAGCGTAGAAAGTTTGCCGCAGATGCGTGAGCCCGTCGGCGTGGGCGCGTTGGCCGGCGCTGCGAGAGTGATGGCAGCTTGGCCCGAAGGCATCGAGATTTCCCCGGGAGCGTTGCTCGGCCTGCTGAATCACCAGCTCTATGAAAGCACTCCGCCGGAAAAGTACGCCACGTTGTTTCTCGCTGTTTACGATGGACGGTTGCACCGGTTGACCTACAGCAACGGAGGTCACCTACCGCCCCTGCTAATTGCGCAAGATGGCGCAGTCCGACGACTCGAAGCCGGCGGCACGGTGGTCGGGCTATTCGATAACATGACGTACGACGAAGACTCGGTGGACATGCATCCCGGCGAAATCTTCTTGGCTTATAGCGATGGTGTCACCGAGCCGGAAAATGAATTCGGAGAATTTGGCGAGGAACGCCTGATCGACCTGGTCCGTGAAAACCGCCGCCTGCCGCTGCTGCAAATCAGCCAGACCGTCACGCAAGCGGTCGATGACTGGATCGGCGACCAGGAGCAGCCAGATGACATTACGCTAGTGCTGGCGCGGGCGCGGTGATCAAGTGATTAGTGCTCTGCGATTGTCAGCCATGAGTTCTCACTAGGTCTTACATCGAACTGTCATCCCGACCGAGCCTCTCATCCTGGCACGGTAATGAGAGGCGCAGTGGAGGGACCTGCTTTCTCCGTCCAAGTAAGCTCCCTAGATTTTCTGCCGCTTCCACTTGCCTTGCTTAAATAAGATTGCGCTGACGGCTGCCGTCGCGGTCTCAGCGATGGCAATGGAAAAGAAAGCTCCATTCGAACGCATGTGCAGCGGAATTGCCAGCCAATACGCGAGCGGAATTTCGAACAGCCAGAAACCGAAGAAATTCACGATCGTAGGAGTAATCGTATCGCCTGCGCCGTTGAAGGCCTGCATCATCACCATGAAGTAGGCATATCCCAGGTTGCCATAGCTTATGATGCGCAGGCACGCAGCTCCCAGCGGCACTACCTCTGGATCGTGGGTGAACAGCCGAACGATTGGCTCGGAAAAGAAAATGAAGACGACCCCGATCAGGCCGAGAAAAATCACGTTGTAAAGCCCAGTGCGCCACACCGCTTTCTCAGCGCGTTCCGGATGACCCGCGCCCAGGTTCTGCCCTACCAGAGTCGCCGCGGCATTGCTCAATCCCCAGGAAGGCAGGATCACGAAGATCACGATGCGAATTGCAATCGTGTATCCGGCAAGCGCGGCAGCGCCGAAGATGCTGACGATTCGCACCAACCCGATCCAACTGGTGTGCGCGATGGCGAACTGCAATATGCCGGTCAGCGAAACGCGAATCAGACGCAGCATCACGGACGCACGCAGGCGAATCTGGCTCCTGAGAATCCGCAGACGCTCCGTCCCGCGCATCAGTCGGTAGAACTGATAAAGCACGCCGATGCTGCGCCCGGTAAGTGTTGCCAACGCCGCGCCAGTCACGCCCAAGCGGGGAAACGGCCCCCAGCCGAAGATCAGGCAGGGATCGAGCACCAGATTGATGATGTTTGAAACCCACAACAGGCGCATGGCAATTGCCGCGTCGCCCGCACCGCGAAAGATCGCGTTGTTCAGGAACAGCAGGAGCACGGCAAAACTTCCGCCCAGGCAGATTCTCGTGTAGCCGCTGCCAGTGGCGACAATATCCGGCGACGCGCCCATCAAGCGCAACAGGTTCGGCGCCCAAATCCCGCACGGAATTCCGATCGCCAAAGAAAAAACCAGACCAAGAACAATTGCCTGCACTCCCGCAATAGCCGCACCTTCAGGATCCTTTTCTCCAATACGCCGCGCCACCATGGCGGTGGTCGACAAACTCAGGCCCATGGCCACGGAAAACACCAGTGTCAACATCGACTCCGTGAGCCCCACAGTGGCCACAGCGTTCGCACCCAGGCGTCCCACCCAGAAGACGTCCACCACCGCGAATAGCGACTCCAGCACCATTTCCAACACCATCGGGACGGCGAGCAGCAAAATCGCTCGGTTCAAACTGCCGGTGGTGTAATCCTGATGCGAGCCGCGAATCGCTTCCAGCAGCGAAGCCCATAATGTGTGCTGCTGTTCTGCAGCGGAGGCTGTGGCTTTCATAATTACCTGCAAGCTTTCCAGGCCGGTCGACGAATAGACGAGCCGAATGTGCCAATCAATTGAGACAGAAAGAAATCTAAGAGGTCCGACTCGGCGGACTTAGCGGATGGCCAACGAACGAGGGTTAAACATAGTAATTTCCTTGTAGCGAACTGGAGGAATTGTATCGCGGACCGACGGCCTTCGCCAAATACAAATTTACTTTCTACGCGCCGAATCTGCGTCCTGTAACTATCGACGCGTCTTGAAAGAATCTCACTTCTGCGTCAGCAGCGTCACCCGCGCGGTTACGCCTCGATTACTTGCCATCCCTCCGATCGCAACCGGACCGAGCACCGTATCCTGTACGCCGCCGCCATCCAAGCGGGCTTCGGGACTGTTGTCACTGACGGTCTCCCAGCGGCTGTGATGAAGATCGAAAGCAAATGTAACAGAGGAAACTTCGGCAGGCTTGCCGTCATAGGAAACTCCTTTGTAGTCGTGCGGAGTCGTCGTGCCGCCGAAGAAGAAAATTTTGCGATCCCTGCCAGAGCCGCCACCGGCGATTCCAAAGCGCGCCGTGCCGGGATGCGCGGGTAACTTGGTCCATTCGATTTTTTCCGGATTTTTCTTGTCGATCTTGCCCATCCAGCATTCGTCGGATGCAACGTAACTCGGGCCCTCCGCTGGGCCCGCCTTCGCGCCATCAACGATCACAATCGTGTCGTCGGCCAGGCCACCGGATAATCCGAACACCGGCGTACCAGGAAAAGGTGTGGCCTGGCTCCAGGAGTCTTTTTCCACGTCATAGACCTGGACGTTGTTCACCGGGCCGTTCTTCGACCGGCCTCCAATCAGATAAACGAAGCGGTCATGATTCACGCCAGAGACCGCGCGGTCTACGGGGACAGGAATGTCTTTCCCGCGATTCCAGCGGCGTTGCTCGACATAAACGTTCACGTCAGGAACCGTGATTTCGCCGCCCTGCGCATCCACGACATATCCGCCCATGAGCACGACTTGCGCCTTGGCTCCGGCGGCCGATGCGCCTAAACGTCCAGCCACGCCGGGCACCGGCTGTCCCTGATGCCACTTCGCTGAGTGCGTGAGGTGCATGACATAAACCTGGTTGGTTACGTCATCCCAGGTTTTCTTGGGCCCGACGCCCATCATGGAGAAAAGGTCGAATCCGCCTCTAAGGCTGGCGGTGGCGTTGCCCGAAACTGCAGCCGGCATCGAGGGAAACTGAGGTTGGTCTTCTCCAAGAACGGTGACGCAAAGTGACAGCGAAAGAAGAAGCGCAATACAAAGTAATCTTCTCATCAGCAGAAATATTACCGCAGATTCGTCCCTACGGCTTCGATTACAGGGGGGTGTCAGTGGCGAATTCATCCGAGCCGGACCTATCAGAACCACGTCTTGCGCCGGTATTCGCGATACTCATCGCCAAATGCCTCTTCAAGAACTTGAGCTTCACGGTGGGCCCTGACTGTCTGCATGACCGCAAGAGCCAGAAAAAGCAGCCACAAAAATGGTCGATGGAGGACCAGCACAAACCCTCCAACCAGTACCATGCCGAACACATAGATTGGATTGCGGATCTTCGAATAGACCCCGTGGGTCACAAGCTTGTGCGCAGCGGCTTTGATGGCGAAGGAACGTCCTAGCTGGCGGCGCGCGATCGCAATCCCGCAGATGCCTGTGATCACCAGCGCCGTGCCAATCTCGCGCTGCAAACCCCAGGGACCGGGCTTGGAAAATGTTACCCACAGCAGTATTCCAACGGCGACGATTTGCACCACTGTGAAGAAGTAGAGCTGTCGGCTTTCCATCGATGAGCGTTCCTCTTCGCGGTAGCTCCGAAATTGAATCAGTAATTATTCGATGAATCCCTGGCGTGCCGCGTGAATAAAGTCCGTATAGGCCGGCGTCTCTCCGGCAGCACGCGTGTGGCTGGCGATCTGCCCGCGATGATACGCCGAGTGCAGCACAACGTGAGTCAAAATATCTTCCACCGTGCTGCGCCAAGGCTCGCCCTTGCTGTTCTTGTAGGAGATACTTTCCGAGAGCTGCTTTGCCGAAAGGCCAGCGAGATATTCGCGCCAGAGGCTCGCCATTTCGGCAATTTGAGTTTCGCATTGATCGGCAGAAAACTCCGGCCACACAGGAAGGCTTTGCGGCTGCTTTCGGATACGCTCCAGCCATAGGCGCTCGGCGGAAAGAATGTGGGCGAGTAGCTTCAGGGTCTGCGCGGGCGGGCGAGCGCTCGTCCGCAAATTTGCCAGCACTTCGCGGTTGGCCCATTCATCGTAAGTAAACTGACGACGTAGATATCTCAGCAGTTCGTCCAACTTGGTTTTAACCGTCCTTTCACATTGCCCGGGTAGACTCCTCGCTGAACGGCAATGAGATATTCTAAGTGATATGGGATCGGGCGATCCCATCGCAGAAAACACGCAGCCCTACTTATGCCCCGCAAAGCTGCATCCCGCGCCGCAACCGAAGATTCCGAGGCAATCGATGGAGCAGTCACGCCCGCTCAGAATCAGGAAACCGGAAAACGCACGGCTGGCAAAGGAGCGGCGTCGCTCGATGATCTGACACGTACCGCCCTAAGGGCCTTCCTGATTGCTCGTGATGCCGCTTTCAACGTGCGCGATCTGCTCACGAACTCCTCTCGCATGGCTTTTCTCGCAATCAAAGATTGCGAGAAGGAACTCGACATCATCGAGCGCTACATTGATGAGCGTTTGCCAGCAGCAATTACGCGGGTGAATGAAGCCCGGGCGCGCCAGCTGCTGACCAGCCTGAAATGCACCACCGACCTCGAGCGAATTGGGGACCTGGTGATGAGCATGGCCATGCGGGTGCAATCGCGAACCGAGAAAATTGCAGTATCGGATGTACGCCATCTTGTAGAAATGTCGTCTATCCTGCGCGAGATGCTCGATGTGGTTTACCGGGGATTCGTCAAGCTTGATCTGGAGTGCGCCCGCCAGGTCCTGCAAATGGATAAGGACATCGACCGGCTCTGTCATGCTTTGTTCCAAAAACACTTGACCGTTCACGGCGCGGATAGCAATCCTTCGAGCTTTGAAGTCCTCCTTATGGCGCAAGCCCTGGAGCGCGCCGGCGACCACACAACTAACTTGGCGGAAGACCTCTACAGTCTGATCGAAGGCCGCAGTCTGCGTCATGCGCCGAAAAAGCGGACCGAAGCGTAGTAACTGCCCCTGCAAATTCATCATTCGTTAACACTCGGGCAACATTCTCGCAACAATTCCAAAATACATTCTTATGCAGCACCCGGCTGTCAAAGGAGCTGTGCCTTTGGTCCTGTGCCAGGCCGCCGCAATCAGCGATGCATCTTCCCATGGGATCTTACGAACCGCTCAGTGATCCGGGGATCGCCAGAGTGTCCCGCTGCCTCGTTTTCCTGGTCGAGGACGAGGAAGATATCGCGCGGTTAATCTCCCATAATCTTCAGGCGGCCGGATTCGACGTGCAAAGTTTCGTCAGCGGAAACTCTGTGGTCTCGGAAGCCTTGCGCGAGATGCCATCGCTTTTCCTGCTGGATGTAATGCTGCCCGGCGCAGATGGCTTTGAGCTCTGTCGGCAGATTCGGCAAACCCCAACTCTCTCTTCCACTCCAATCATTTTTCTGACCGCCAAGACGGCCGAGGCCGACCGGGTCAGGGGCCTCGAGCTTGGCGGAGACGACTATATTACGAAGCCATTCAGCCCGCGCGAACTGGTGGCCCGGGTTCGCAGCGTGCTGCGCGGCATACGCCAGCCCCCCACAATGCCCGAAGTGCTGCGTCTGGGAGAGCTTGAAATCGATCCTTCGTCGATGACGGTGCAGGTGCAAGGCAAGGCCGTGCTCACTACCGTGCGGGAGTTCCGCTTGCTCGAGTATTTGACCATGCATTGCGGGCGCGTGCTGACGCGCGACCAGTTGCTCGACGCGGTCTGGAAAGAAACTCCCTTCGTTACGCCGCGTTCGATCGATGTTTACGTGCGGCGTCTGCGAGAAAAAATAGAAGCTGATCCCCGCCATCCCCGGTATCTGAAGACCCTGCGCGGCATTGGCTATCGCTTCGAACTTCCGAAATAGATCTCTTAGCTTCAGCACCCTTCCCACCGCTTCTGTTCGTCCCTCTATGCTTGTTTGATTTATCCTGTCATTTTATCGCGCATCGATTCGCCATCTCATGCCCCAGCCCAAACCACTGTGGAAAGCGGACGATCAGAAGGCCCGTCTCGCCGAACTGACGGCGCAGTCTGAGGACTCTGCCAAGGACCACTCGCTGCGTCGCGATGTGCGCTCGCTCGGCGCCTTGCTGGGCAGAGTTCTGGTGGAGCAAGTCGGTCCGGAGCTGTTCAATACCGTGGAAGAGTTGCGGCGGCTGATGATTCGCCATCGCGAGCGCGTTGCGCACAGTTCCGCCGCCGCGGCCCACGGCGAACTCATGGCACGCGCCCAGGCGATGATTGCAGAAATGGATCTAGTCCGCGCTTATCAGGTCACCAAAGCCTTTGCCATCTATTTCGAACTTACGAATCTTGCAGAGACGAATCATCGCAAGCGTCGCCGCCGCGCCCGCCAGTTGGACCGGCAACACGCGCCCCTCCCAGGCTCGTTCCACGGAACGTTATCGCGGATGCGGAGGAAAGGAATTTCCGTCGAGGCCGCGTTTGCCGCGCTTCGCCAGGTCGTGGTGACTCCTGTTTTTACCGCCCATCCCACCGAAGTCGCGCGCCAGACGGTTTTGCTGAAGCGCCGCCGCATCGCGGAACAACTCGAACGCCTTGATCGTCTTCCCCTCACCGTGGGCGAGGCCCTGCGCTGCGAGCAGAATATCCATGCCGAAATTGCGGCTCTCTGGCAGACCGACGAAGTTCGCCAGACCAAGCCCACCGTCAACGACGAGATCCGCATGGGATTGCGGTACTTCCGGCTTTCGCTGTTTGAAACCCTGCCTCGCATTTACGCTGAAGTAGCCGATGCGTTGCGCGAAGTTTACGGCGTGGTCCCCGGTTCGGCAGAGTTGCCCATCCTAATCGGTTTTGGTTCGTGGATCGGCGGCGATCGCGACGGCAACCCGCTGGTTAAGCCTGAATGTATCAAGGATGCCCTGGATCAGGCGCGAGCCGTGATTCTCACTGAGTACATTCGTGGTGTGGAATTCCTGAGCGATTGCCTGAGTTCATCTTCACGGCAGACGAACGCATCCGCGGAGATGCTTGCGCGGCTCGCTCAGTATGAACGGTCGATGCCGATGGTCCCGAACGCCTGGGGGCCTGGCAACACTGTGGAGCACAAACGACGTTTTCTTTCCTACGTGTTCCATCGGTTGCAGCGCAGCCGGCAAGGTCCGAGTGCTCAGCATGCCTATGGCGACGCGGCGGAGTTCGAATCCGATCTTCTTTTGCTGCGGGCAAGTTTGACTGCGAATCGCGGACAACGGCTGGCAGAGACGTTTGTCGATCCGCTGTTGCGACAACTCCGAACCTTCGGCTTTCACTTGCTGGTGCTCGATATCCGCCAGCACGCCAGCGTGCACGCGGAAGTTCTGCGGGAGATCGTCGAGAAGGAGATCGACGTAAGAAAGTTCGGACCGCAGAACGCAGAGCTGCGAAAGGCCAAGGTGCGAAAGTCGGAGCTACAAAATGCAGCGCCAGCCTTGGTTGCCAGTCTTCCGCCGCCCGACCTTCTCGACACAGTTTCTCCACAAACCCGCGAGTTGATCGATACACTTCGCGCCATCCATCAGCTCAAGCGAACTTATCCAGCGCAGTCGATCCGGCAGTACATCATCAGCGGCGCGGAGTCCGAAGACGATGTCCTGAATGTAGTCCGGCTGGCAAAGGCTTGCGGCATGAGTCTAGCTGGTTCTGGCGATGGCTCCGGTGACCCGGGCCTGATGCCAGTGCCGCTGTTTGAATCGATCCATTCTCTGCGCACGGCGGGTAGCGTGATGCGCCATCTATGGCGGCATCCTGAGTATCAACCGCTGCTCGATTCCTGGGGACGATGGCAGGAAGTGATGCTCGGCTACTCCGACTCTAATAAAGATGGAGGAATGCTGACCAGCACCTGGGAGCTCTACAAGGGCCACCGCGACCTGCACATCGTGGCGCACGAGTGCGGCGTGAAGCTGCGGCTCTTTCACGGCCGCGGCGGAACCGTAGGCCGCGGCGGAGGGCCCACGCATTCGGCGATCCTGGCGCAGCCGGAAGGCTGTTTTTCCGGGCGCATCCGCATCACCGAACAGGGAGAAGTTCTTAACTGGAAATACGCCGATGCGGTGCTCGCGGAATGGAATCTGGAGCTGATGATTGCCGCCAGCCTCGAGGCGCTCACTCGGTCCAGTCAAACGTCGGCAACCGATCAGGCGCGCTGGGAAGAAGCCATGGAGGAAATGTCTCGGGAAGCCTTCCGCGTTTATCGCCGCGATATCGCGGAGAACGCCGACGTGCTGGAATATTTCGAGCAGGCCACTCCGGTGCTGGAATTAGATGCTGCCCGCATTGGCTCCCGTCCATCGCGCCGCAGCAAAGGCCGCCGTCTGGAGGAGTTACGGGCAATTCCGTGGGTCTTTGGATGGATGCAAAGCCGTCACGCCGTGCCTGCGTGGTACGGAATCGGCCAGGGCTTGCAGCATTTCGCCGCGCAGGGAAGAAGCCATGAGCGGCTGCTGCGAGACATGGCGAAACACTTTGCCCTCTTCTCGGACTTAGTGCGGAACGTTGAACTGGCCATGGCCAAGGCCGATCTTCACATTGCCCGGGTTTATTCCGGTCTGGTAAAGAATGCGGCGTTGCGCAAGCGTGTCTTCACCATGTTGGAAGATGAATTCTTGCGGTCGCGCGAAATGATTCTGCAAATCTCCGGTCAACGCGACTTGCTAGGTCGCAACCGCGTATTGGCGCGATCGGTTCACTTGCGCAATCCTTATGTCGACCCCATGAGCCTGATCCAGGTCGAGCTTTTGCGGCGCAAGCAGCAAGGCCAGGACCCAGCGAAACTGGAGTATCCTCTAGGGGCCACTATTAACGGCATCGCAGCAGGACTACATAACACCGGATAATCGTGAAGATTGCCGCTAACCGTCCAGCTGGCAGCCCGTCTGTAGTATGTTCTAATGCGGTAGCCTGCGGGTAGTCCATCGCGTTGCGGAACCCGCGTATCGTTGTGTGCATATTTTCAATCAGAAATTGCCATTCTTGTTCCAACGCCGCCCATCCCGGAAAGAGGTCCTATGCTCATTATCAGATTTATTCGCAGCAGGATGTTCACTGCTATCACCGCATACTCTTTATTATTAACGCCAATTGCCATGCTCGCGCAAAATTTGGACGTAAACTCCTCCGCCGATTCCTCTGGCGCAGCCGAGCAAACGAAAGCTGATCCGAAGCTTGAGCACTTCGATCCAGATCTGGTCGACAAAAATCTCAATCCTTGCGATGACTTCTATAAGTACGCCTGCAACAAATGGCTGACTGCGAACCCGATTCCTCCCGATCAAGTGGCTTGGGGTACAAGAAGCGGACTGCAGCTCTGGAATGAGACTGTATTGCGGGAAACGCTGGAAGCGAGCAGCAAAGACGATCCCAATCGCAGCCCCGTGCAACAAAAGATCGGCGACTACTGGGCGGCTTGTATGGACGAAAGCGGCATTGAAGCAGCGGGCCTGAAACCTCTGCAGTCGGAATTGAGTCGCATTGCTGACCTCAAATCCAAGAAAGAAATTACGCTCGAGATCGCCCATCTCCATCATCTTTTCCCCGGGGCCTGGGATCAGGAGGACAATCAGACGAATTCGCCATTCTTTGGCTTCACGGGCATGCCTGATTACGATGATGCTTCCAGGGCGGTTGCACAAATCGATCAGGGCGGCCTGAGCCTGCCCGGTCGCGATTATTACTTGAAGACTGACGAAAAGTCAGTGCAAACGCTCAAGAAATTCCGCACCCACGTGCGAAAGATGTTTGTTCTTACGGGAGAATCCGAAGCCCAGGCCGGCAGCGATGCCGACGCTGTTGTCGCGCTCGAAACCGCCTTGGCTAAGGCGCAAAGGGATAATGTCACCCGCCGTGACCCCAAGAACATGAACAATCGGATGACTCTCGCGCAAGTTCGCGAGTTGACGCCCTCCATCGATTGGAATGTTTACCTGAAAGAGGTGAAGGCTCCGGTCGGCGACCACTACATCGTCACCTCACCTGATTTTTTCCGCACTGAAGAGAAATTACTGGCGGAGCATCCGCTCGACCACTGGAAGACCTACATGCGCTGGCAATTGATCCATCGTGCCGCGCCCTTTCTGAACAAAGCGATGGTGGATGAGAACTTCGACTTCTTTTATCACACCCTTGCTGGCCAACAGCAGAATCAGCCCCGATGGAGACGCTGTATCCATAACGCCGATCGTGATCTGGGTGAGGCGCTCGGCCAGGCATATGTGGACCGTGCTTTTCCGCCAGAGAGCCGCGCGCGCGTCCTTGCCATGGTTCATGCCATCGAAAGCTCTTTGCATGACGACATTGAAACCGTACGCTGGATGTCGCCCGCCACGAAAGAACAGGCCATCGTCAAGCTGAAGGGTATCGAAGATAAAATCGGCTATCCTTCGCAATGGCGCGATTATTCCAGCGTACAAATCACGCGCGCCAGCTATCTCGCCAACGTGGAGCAAGCGTCATCGTTCGAGTTTGAGCGCTGGGTGGCGAAGATTGGCAAGCCTGTCGACCGCAGTGAGTGGACCATGACGCCGCCCACGATCAATGCCTACTACGATCCGCAAATGAACACCATCAACTTTCCTGCCGGTATTCTTCAGCCGCCCTACTTCGACAAAGACATGGACGATTCGGTAAATTTCGGCGCCATCGGCATGGTCATTGGTCACGAAATCATTCACGGCTTCGACGATCAGGGACGCAAGTTCGACGCTCAGGGGAGTCTACGCGACTGGTGGACCGCGGAAGACGCCAAACAATACGAAGAACGCGGCAAATGCATCTCAGACGAATATACGGAAGATGTTCCCGAGGCCGGCCCCGGCATCAGGCAGAACGGTTTGCTCACCCAGGGCGAGGATACTGCGGATAACGGCGGCATCCATCTTTCGTTGTACGCTCTGGAGACTGAGCTCAAGAAGCAGGGCAAATCGCTCGATGATAAAGGTCCGGATGGCTGGACCTATCGCCAGCGATTTTTCCTCTCATACGCTTATTCGTGGTGCACGAACGTACGGCCTGAGATAGCGCGTATGTCTGTGACTACCAACCCGCATTCTCTGCCCATCTTCCGCATCAACAACGTGGACTCGAACATGCCCGAGTTTTACCAGGCCTTCGGCTGCAAGCCCGGTCAAAAGATGGTGCGCGTGAACGCCTGCCGCGTGTGGTGAGCGAAAACTACGGCCGTCTACTCATCGGTGAATAACGAGCTACAAATGGATGGGCCAGTCTTTGACTGGCCCATCCTCGTTACCACCGTCGCCGCTCAGCATTCAGCCCCACGGATCCATGGGCTGAATGCTAATCGCTAACTGCTGGTTCCGGCCTAGCGGTTGATATCGTCCTTCGCCTGCAATCGCTTCACATAGGCCTCAATCCTAGTCTTGTTCGCCTCATCCGGCCCGCCCGTCAGAGCGATTTGCATCTCCTTGACCGCCTGGTCGAACTCGCCCTGGCCGCTGTAAACCCGTGCCAGACCGACATGCGACAGCCAGGCATCCGGATACTTCTTTGCATTCGATCGAAAAAGCGCAAACGCCTCGTCCTGCTTCTTTTCACCCTGAAGCTGGCGGCCGTAGATATAAAGCTGCGCCGCGCTGCCTTTTTCTAAAGCTTTGTTGCGGAACACCGTTGCGTCGTCTTTCCGGCCCATGGTTTCGAGAATGTTCGACTTATGGAGTAGATTCTCGAAACGCTCTTCCGCCTGGATCGACTGATCCTCGTCTTTCAACGCCTCGTCCAGATTAATTTTGTTGGCGAGGAAATAGCCGGCCGCGTCGTCCCATCCTTCCCAGTAATATTGATTAAGCCCGTGCGCCTGCCGCCGAATGCTGGCAGCGACGAGGTCGTTCACGTTCACTGAAACCTTGAAGGGCACGGCAACTTTCTCCCAGCGTAGCGTAACCACGGCTGACTCCGGTTTGAGATCGTCGAAATCGTAAACCAGCGCGTCGTGCAGCTCGGCAGTCTGTGGCTTCACAGTGACACGCAACGCATCCTCATCCTGCTTGTAGCTGAAGCTTCCCCAATCTTTCGCAGCCTTCGAAAAAATCACCGTCCATTGAGTCTCGCCCGGAATCATATGGAGGCCATACGTTCCTTTATCGAGCGACTGGCCCTCGATCGAGACTGGGTCACTGAACGTGATCGTCGTGTTCTCGTTTGCTCCAGCGCGCCAGACTTGCCCGTAAGGCACAACCTTGCCCCAGATTTGGCGCCCGTTGGCCAGCGGCCGGTGATAGTTGATCGTGATGTCGGTGATGCCAATTCGCTGGGTTATCACCGCATGCTGGCTCTGCCGCGGTAAATCGAGCATCAGGGTTTCGCCGGTAGCAGTCTGGGCGCGGCCAAGACCTGCCATCGACAAACAACTGCACAACAAAACAAGCAGACGAGTTCTGTGCATGGGGAGACTCCTCATTTCTTGATGGAGATGGAACAGCCGATTCAGTCAAACCCTAGGATCGAGCACAGTGGATGTAAGCAGATACGCGTTGGCCGCTGTGCTGTTGGACTTAGACGGGGGGAGGGTGCGGAAGTGAGCAATCTCAGTCAAAGCGGAGCGAGTTCAGCCCCTGTTTGTCATCCTAGATGAAACCGATTCGCACGATTTTTCACTAAAAGTCGTGCATTGAAACTAAAATTTATTCTTCGGGTCTGCCATTCTCAGGTGGCGCGAGCGGCAGCCGGGCGGCTCCGCGCATAATGTCACGTTCCTGGGGTGAGAACATAGTTTTGAAGCGATTGGAATCGATGATCTGCTCACGCTGTGCGGGCGGCATGGCGCGCAGATCGCGTATCGCAGTTGTCACCATTCGCCGCCGGTCGGGCGGAAGCCCCTGCATCCGGCCGAATAAATTCCGTACTTCGTCCTTTTGACCTGGCGTGAGGTGCTCCCAGGTCTCCATGCGGCTCAGCATGCGTTGTTGCTGCTGTGGGGGCAGGCTCGCGAAGTGGTCCAACCGCTGCCGTAACATTTGCTGCCGCTCCGGAGGCAAGCGCCGAAATCCCGGATCGTTTTGTAAAGCGCGCTCCCGCTCGCCGGGCGGCAGCCCTTGATAGTGCCGCAGCCAGTCCCCAGCATGACCTTCGCCCGCATGTGGATGACTCGGAGCCGCGGCTGGCGGTCGTGCTTGCACCGGCCGAAAGTTATTATTGCGCTGCCCGAGGCATGGGGATGCCACAACGGCCATGGCCAGCACAGCCGCTGCCATCCATACCGCCATGAAATTTCCCCGCATTCACCCCACCCTTGGATTCGTACCGCCTGCCAGCAACCGCCTCGGTCTTACGGATTCGCCACCACATCGTGCTGCACTTCCAAATCGTCCAGTAAATCGAAATCGGAATACAGATCGTGATTCTTTTCCAGCGATTGCAGATCGCTCACCGCCGTGCCCGGCGCCGATTGTGCTGGAGGTTCAATCACTGCGACTACATCGCCTGGATTTCTATTGAAGAACAAGCCCACACCCAATGCCATCACAACCGTGAGCGCTGCAGCCAGCACCGGATGCCGGAACCATGCCATCCAACCAGCCTGTGGCCTCGCCATCTCTTCCCGCAGACGAGCCTGCAGCCGCACATCAAAGTAAGGCGACGGCTCGGGTGCCTGCCATTCATCAAGCAACGCCATGGTCTTGCGGAACTCCTCCATCTTTGCAGTGCACGCGCTGCAGCCCGCCACATGTCCGCTGATCTCTGGCGTCATCCCTGACATACCGGACGCCAGGTCCGGCATCATTTCACGAATCTCCTCGCACTTCATGACCATACTCCCTGATAATTTCTTCGTATAATTTCCTTTACCGCTCTTACATCTTCCCAACCAAAAACTCATGCATACCCAAACTTCTCGCCTAGAGAAATTCCTTTAACTGCTCGCGCAAAGTTTCGTACGCGCGGAACAATAACGATTTCGTCGCCGATTCACTCAACTTCAGCACATCGGCAATTTGCTTGTAATCCATCTGCTGGTACTTGTGCATGATCACTGCCAGCCGTTGCCGCTCCGGCAGCGCCTCCACTTTTCCGCGGATCGCCGCCATGCGCTCCCGTCGTACGAGAGCTTCTTCCGCAGAGACCGCGCCGTCCGCCACATCCAGCGTCGTCCCCGTCTCTTCATCCGGCTCGTCCAGGCTTACCGTGACCTCGGGCCGCTCATGCCGCGTATCGCGCGCGTGATTCACCGCCAAATTGGTCGCGATGCGATACAGCCAGGTTGTGAATTTCGCGCTGGCTTCATAGGTTGCGCGTGAGCGGTACACCCGCAAAAAAACCTCCTGCGCCAGGTCCTCAGCCACGGCCGTATTGCGCGCCATTCGGTACATAAAACTCACCAGCGGCCGGCGATACTTCTGCACCAGGTAATCGAAGGCGGATTGATCCCCCGCCTTGACTCGCAGCATCACTTCCGCATCGGTGTAGCTTTCAGCGACGGCCATTGCCGGCAAACCGCTCTCCAGGCGAGAACCCGCACCCGCCATCAGCACGCTCCCGTCGATCGCGGCAGTGCTCACACTAGGTTGAACCCGCTCGCGGGCGGAAAGTTGTCCTTTTTCTTGCACTGCCGAACCGTCTTCCCGTGCCCCCGAACCGGTGGAACTCCCCGCCGATGAGGGGGATACAGCGGGCCGAAGGTGCCTGTTTGGTTCCGGCATGGGAGTTACTTTAGGCACAGCGCCGGCACACCCCAAGCCGCCCTGCCCGACGATAGGCTACCACGGCAAGTCACCGGTCCAAAGGGGATGTTTGGCGTGTCAGTTTGAAAGGAGGCTGATGCTAGAAAATGCTAAGTCAGAGAGATGATGTGGGGACAGCCGCCCCGGCTAGCTTGCCCTGAGCGAAGCCCAAGGGTCGAGCGAAGCTCGATTTTTTATTCGCCCCAGATCCAGCTTACTTCTTGCTGGTCCGCAGGATTGAGAACTGCCGCCCAACGTTGCTACCCTCAGCTGCCGTGACCGACCGTAAGAAGTTCCTTGCGATTCGGTCATGATGCGTCCGGTGAAGCACCCACCATGCCCCGCCGATGGCCCCCACTCCAAGAAGACTCGCCCCGACTTGCCCCGGCACGCCGGCGTGAGTGAAGGGCTTCGCCAGGGGATCGATCTCGTCATAGTGCCGCTGGTAGAGAATCCTGGTCGCGACGCCATCGGCCAGAACCTCGCTTCCGAAGACGGCGAAGGCCACCTTGGTTTCCCTCGACATCGACGCCTCCGGCGTGCCTTTGTCCAGCAAATTCTTCTCCGGCAAATCTTGCCCACTCGCCGCCCCGGCCAACAGCAACAGCACCACGAGAATCCGCATATGACAACCGCTCCTGTTGGCGGTCATCGGTGAAGTTGCGGTTAGCCGTTAGCGTGAAAGTACTCGCCATAGTCCTTCGTGTTTTCCTGAAGCCAGAGTGCAAGACTCCACAGCACCATAACCGAGGGGTGCCCATCTTTCGCGTCCTTTGCGAAAGTTGGGAACCACCGACTCGGACAGCAACTCATTGTTGCCGCCTGCCTAGTTGCATAATCCGTCGGCAAATGTTTGAATAAATCGACCTGAGCGGGGCGCTTAACTCAGCGGTAGAGTGCCATCTTCACACGGTGGAAGTCATAGGTTCGAATCCTATAGCGCCCACCATCCCTTCATCGAAAGAACCTAGGACTAAAACAAGAACTAGAAAAACAAAGAGCGACACCCTAACGTGTCGCTCTCGCTTGTCGCATCGACTCTTCCGCAGCTCAACCTCGGCGACGACGGCCGAGGGTTTTCTGTCCTAGTCACCCGTTCCCATGAGCGAGACGGTGTAACTTCCGGCCTGTGTATTGTCCATCACCGTCAAGTCGGCGGATCTGGGTCCCGTCGCTGTCGGGGTAAAGGTTACCGAGACGATGCACGAGCGGTTGGGCGCGAGCGACGTGCAGTTGGTCCTGTCGCTGAAGTCGCTGATATCGCTGCCGGTGATCCCGACGCTGGTGATCGTCAGCTGCGTCGTGCCTATGTTGGTGATGGTCACGTTCATGCTCTTGCTGTGGCCTTGCTTCACCGTTCCGAATTCCAATTCGTTGGGGGGGGTGAAGGTGGCAACCGGATTGATGACCGTCGCCGTGAAGCCTACCTGCTGCGGGCTTCCCGGAGCGTTGTCGAAGAAGCTGAGAGTGTTCGTGCGAGGACCGATCTGGTTGGCATTGAAAAAGACCTCGACGTCGCAGGTGTGTCCCACAGCCAGCGTTTTCGGGCACGAGTTCTGCACGCGGAACATGCCGCCGCCATTTTTGCCCGTCAAGGTGATGCTGGTGAACGTCAGCGTAGCGTTGCCGGTGTTTTGCACCGTGATTTCCTGCGAGACCATGGTGTGGAGATAAACGTTGCCGAAGTTCACGCTGGTCGGGTTTAGCGTCACCTGCGGTTGCGCCGCCGTAGTGAAGTTACCGGTCACCGTCGCCGGCGCGGCGGGCATGTGGAAGTTGGTGCTGGCGGAGGTCGTCGAGTCGAATGAGCCGCCGGTCGCCGTCCAGTTGCTGAATGCGAAGCCAGCGTTGGCGGTTGCAGTCACGGGGATGGTTGCTCCCGAGGCAAAGTAGCTGCCGGAGGCCGGAGTGACCGTGCCGTCCGCCGACGGCGAGGCCTGCGTCGTCAACTGATATTGCGTGTTAAACGACGCTGTGTAGGTTGTCGGCGAGGACGGCACCGTGATGCTGTGTGAGATCGCGCCGCTATCGGACCAACTGCTCCACACGTATTGCACTCCGGTTCCACCGGATTGCGGCGAGGTGGTGGCGATGGTATGCGACGAGCCGATTACCCAATTTTCCACCAGCGGGGCTGGAGTCGACGTACCGCCATCGACCGATACCAGCAGGTTGGCGGGACTGGTCGTGATCGTAATCTGCACCGATGCGCTGCCGAAGTTGCCCGTTACCGTCGCTGGTGCGGCAGGCATGTGGAAGTTGGTGCTGGCCGCGGTCGTCGAATCGAATGACCCGCCGGTCGAAGTCCAGTTGCTGAATGTGAAGCCGGCGTTGGCGGTTGCGGTCACGGGGATGGTTGCGCCCGAGGCAAAGTAACCGCCGGAGGCCGGAGTGACCGTGCCGTCCGCTGATGGCGAGGCCTGTGTCGTCAACTGATATTGCGTGTTGAATGTTGCGGTGTAAGTGGTCGCAGTGGACGGCACCGTGATGCCGTGCGAGATCGCGCCGCTATCTGACCAGCTGCTGAATACGTACTGCACGCCAGCCGCGCCTGACTGCGGCGAACTGGTGGCGATGGTGTGGGACGATCCGGGTACCCAGTTTTCAACCAGCGGAGCTGCCGTTGCTGTGCCGCCGTCGGCCGAAACAAGGAGACCGGCGGGACTGGTGGTAATTGTGACCGCCACTGTGGCGGGAGAAATGTTCACGCACCAGCCGCCGCCGATGGTCGCTGCGCCGCTGCCTGAGTTATCCATCGCATACAGCGCCCAAGTTCCGTTCGGAGCCGTGCCGCTGAACATCGAAGAGAGCGTCGCCGATCCGTCGGTGGCCGCGTAGTTCGACGCGTTCACCGTAGGCGCCGGCGCCGGGAAGACCAGGCTGGTGCTGCCGGTGATCGACGTGGGTTTGTAGGTTCCGCTGGTGAGCGGAGAGCCTCCGGGAATCAAGCTGCTTGCTGCGTCGTCGAGCGTGATGTTCACGCCGCCGATCGTCGAGCCATCGCCCACACTGGCGAACGGAATGATTTTCGCGCCGGTTGGGCCAACCAACAACAAATCCGTCTGCGCGATGTCACTTGAGCTGATGTTGTTGAGGTTGACGGTGACGGCTCCGACGTTGCCGCTCAGACCCGTTACGAAGATATTCGACGGATAGGGTGTGGCAGCGCCCGCGGTGCTGGGTATGGTGATTGCACCCGTGTTGCAGAACTGGTTCCCGGTCACCACGGTGTGGTTGTTCACGGTCTGCGTGATGAACCCACTACTAGTCTGGAAATTGACCGTGCCGTTGTAGTTTGCGGTGATGTTTCGGCTACCCTCTGTGGTAAACGACGTGGTGCAGCTGGCTTGTCCGTTGCTCACTGGCACAGTGTTGCCGCCGCTGCACGTGAAGTCGTTTGCGGGGTCCGAGAACGTGACCGTACCTTCGTTCACTGTGGTATTGGAAGTCACCGTCGCGGTGAACGTGACCGAGTTGCCGGGAGCAGCGGTAAACGATGGGTTGTTGTTCGATGACACCGAGGTTGTGGTCGGAGAGGCCACAATGATGACCGAGAAGTTGGCGGTCACGCTCTGCGGTGCCGTCATGGTGATGCTGGTCGAGGCGCTGGTGGAGTTCGCGACGTTACCGGTCCAGTTAGTGAAGCTGTAACCGGCATTGGCTGTGGCCGTCAGAGGTACCACGGTCCCTGAGTTGTAGTAGTTGCCAGAAGTGGGAGAGACGCTTCCCCCGGCAACAGGATTCGCGGCCGTCGTCAGCTGATATTGCGTGTTGAAGCTGGCGGTATAAACCGTTGCGGTGGAAGGCACGGTAATGCCGTGAGAAATTGCTCCCCCGTCCGACCAAGCGCTAAAGGCGTACTGCACACCAGTCCCGCCGGATTGCGGCGAAGTGGTCGTGATGACGTGCGGCGAGCCGATCATCCAGCTTTCGACCAGCGGGGCTGCCGTGGACGGGCCGCCATCCACCGAAACCAGGAGATTGGCCGGGTTGGTGGTGATCGTGATCTGCACTGTGCCGGGAACAAAGTTGCCGGTCACTGTCGTCGCCGCAGCTGGCATGTGGAAGTTCGTGCTGGCCGAAGTGGTGGAGTCAAAGCTTCCGCCAGTCGAGGTCCAGTTGTTGAACGCGAAGCCGGAGTTGGCCGTTGCCGTCACCGGTATGGACGCACCCGAAGCGAAGTATTGGCCCGAGGCTGGCGTAACCGTACCGTCGGCGGACGGCGCGGCGACCATCGTCAACTGATATTGCGTAGTGAAGTTAGCGGTGTAGGTGGTAGACGAGCTCGGCGCGGTGACGGAATGGGAGATGGCACCGCCATCCGACCAGGTGCTGAATACTTGCTCTGTTCCGCCAACGACGTTCTGCGGCGAGGAGGTCGCGATAGTATGCAACGATCCCACGACCCAGTTGAAAGTCTGCGGAGCGGTAGACGTAACGCCATCCACGGTGATCGACAAATTGCTAGGATTTGTCGTAACGGTGACGGAAACGAGAATGTCGATCGGCGTGCTGACCTGCTGACTGTCGACCGTTGCTGTCCCCGAGCCCGTGCCGGGGGTTGACCCTGCGGTATACGTCGAGGTCGCCTGCCCGCTGGTAAGCGTAGTGCTAGTCGGGTTGATGCTGCTGTCCAACGTGCCGCCGAACGTGACCGGGGTGCCGTTGGGAACGCTAAATCCTCCCGTGCCGCTGCTATTGTGGGTCAGGTCGGCACTCAGAGTCGAGGTGGTGCCAGGATTGATCTGCGTCGGGTTGGCGCTAATGCTCAACACCAGCCAGGGGTTGAAGCTGGCTGTTCCGCCGGAGGCTAAGACTGT
>Ga0210391_10000324_pt1 | contig 54644 bp, 47 predicted proteins | sample IncBWC12OmetaG_FD_160573 | JGI IMG/M metagenome (GOLD analysis project Ga0210391, IMG submission 160573) | Forest soil microbial communities from Barre Woods Harvard Forest LTER site, Petersham, Massachusetts, United States - Inc-BW-C-12-O ...
AAAATACCTCTTCTACACCGCCAGCACGAACGCCGGCGCGACTTCCGATGAGCTGGATATGACCAGCGATCTGTACGAGGTGCGCTCGAATATCTACGCCATCGTGCTCGCCGCCGATCAGGCGTCGCCAATCGCTCCCGAGATGGACGATGAAAAGGCGCCGGGGCACAAGCCGGCCGAAGCGAAGGAAGGCAGCGACAAGGGACAAGCCGAGGAACCGGAGAAGTCCGCGCGCGGCGCGCCCAAGCCTGCCGCCGGTGAGCCGGCCTCTGCCGCCGCGCCGGCTGCTCACGCCATACCGCCGGTCAAGGTCGATCTGACCGGCATCGAGACCCGATCCGTCGCACTGCCTCTGCCCACCGCCGCCTATACGGCCTTGGCCGCGGGTTCCCACGGCAGTCTGTACTACTTGGTCAGGTCCGACCTGGGCCGCTACGACGATCGCGGGGCGACTTTGACCCGCTGGACGCTGGAGGATCGCAAGGCGGAGAAACTGGCAGAGCGCATCGAAAGTTTCGAGCTCTCCGCCGACGGAGAGAAGATGCTGCTGGCCGTGTCCAACCGCAAAGACGATGCGCCGCCGGCGCCGGGCGGCGACGGCATTCGGCCGACTTGGGTGATTGCACCGGCCAATGTGCCGCTGAAGGCGGGCGAGGACACGCTGTCATTGACGGCTCTGCAGGTTCGCGTCGACCCGGCGGCGGAATGGATGCAGATGTACCACGAAGTGTGGCGCATCGAGCGGTCCTATTTCTACGACCCGAACTACCATGGCGCGCCCACCGTCGCCGACGAAAGGCGCTATGAACCGTATGTCGCGTCGATTGCATCGCGGGCGGATCTCAACTACGTGTTTCAAGAAATGCTGGGAGAGTTCTCCGTGGGTCATCTGCGGGGCAACGGCGGCGCAATACCCCGAGCGCGCCGAGTACCCGGCGGGCTGCTCGGCGCCGACTACGTCGTTCGGGGCAACCGTTACTGCCTCGCAAAAATCTACTCGGGAGGAGAATTCAATCCGCACGAAAAGGCGCCTCTGGCGCAACCCGGACTCAATCTGCGCGCGGGCGATTGCATTCTCGCGATCAACGGACAGGAATTGACCGCCGCCGTGGACATTCAGCAGCCCCTCGAGGGATCGGCCGAGCATGCCGTCACGCTGCGCGTCGCGGCGGCCGACGGCGGCAAGGTGCGCGATGTCACCGTCGTACCCGTCGCCAGCGAGGCCGCCCTGCGCCACTACGATTGGATCGAGTCCAATCGGCGCAAGGTGGAGCAGATGTCCGGGGGGAAGCTTGCCTATGTGTACTTGCCGGATACCGGCGCGGAGGGCTTCACCAATTTCAATCGCTATTATTTCGCGCAGACCCAGAAGCAAGGCGCGATCATCGACGAGCGCTTCAACGCCGGCGGGCAGGTCGCCGATTACATCGTGGAGGTCATGAGCCGTCACATCGAATCCTATTGGTCTCCCCGCTACGGCAAAATCGAGCACACTCCGAATGCCGCCATCTACGGGCCCAAAGTGATGATCGCGAACGAAGTCTCGGGCTCCGGCGGCGATGCGCTTCCCTGGCTGTTCAAGCAGGCCAAGATCGGCACTTTGGTGGGCAAGCGAACCTGGGGCGGGCTGGTCGGCATCAGCGAAATTCCCGTCCTGATGGACGGCGGGCACGTCACCTCGCCGAGCGTCGCGTTCTTCTCGCCCGCGGGCGAATGGGACGTCGAGAATCACGGGGTCGATCCGGATGTGACGGTCGAGCAGGATCCAAAGGCGGTCAGCCAGGGTCACGACCCCCAATTGGAGGCGGCGGTGCAGATTGCGCTGCGTGAATTGGCGGCGCATCCGCAGATGCAGCCCGCAAGGCCGGCGTATCCGGACTACCATCGGTCGCCATGATTCTCAGCATCGACGACCTGCGCGCACTGGCGAGGAGGCGCATTCCTCGCGCCATCTTCGATTACGCCGCCGGCGGCGCCTACGAAGAGCGGACCCTGTTGCGCAACAGCGCGGACCTCGATGCGATGACTTTCCGCCAGCGCGTCATGGTCGATGTATCGAACGTATCGCTTGCCACCACGATGGTGGGCACGAACGTGTCGATGCCCTTAGGCATTGGCCCCACCGGCCTCGCCGGTCTTTTCTGCGCAGACGGGGAGATTCTGGCGGCGCGCGCCGCGGCGGCGTGCGGCATTCCGTACTGCATGAGCACCATGTCGATCTGCTCGATCGAGGACGTTCGGGCGGCGACCGGGCAGCCGTTCTGGTTTCAGCAATATCTCATGAAGGATCGCGGCTTCAATCAAGAGCTCATCGATCGGGCGGCTGCCGCGCAGTGTTCCGCGCTGATGCTCACGCTCGATCTGCAGGTGTTGGGCGAGCGCCGCCGCGATCCGCGCAACGGTCTCACGATCCCGCCGCGCCTCACGCTGCGCAATGCCTTCGATGTGGCGACGAAGCCGGCCTGGGCGCTCAAGGTGCTGTTCGGCAAGCGGCGAACATTCGGCAATCTGGTCGGGCGAATCGGCGGTTCGAGCGGAATTCGCACGCTGTCGGAGTGGACGGCATCGCAGTTCGATGCGTCCGCGAATTGGCGCGACGTGGAATGGGTCAGAAGCCGCTGGCCCGGAAAGCTGATCCTCAAAGGGGTGCTCGATGCCGAGGATGCGCGGCTCGCCCTCGCCGCGGGAGCGGACGCCATCGTCGTATCGAATCACGGCGGCCGGCAACTCGACGGCGCGCCGTCCTCGATCTCGGTGCTGGCGGAGATTGTCGCGGCAATCGACGGCCGCTGCGAAGTAATGTTCGACGGCGGCATTCGCTCCGGCCAGGACATCGCGAAGGCCCTGGCGCTCGGCGCGCGCGGCACCCTGATCGGCCGGTCGTTTCTCTACGCGCTGGCGGCGGCCGGCGAGGCGGGCGTGACCAAGGCCATCGAGATCATGCGCAATGAATTGCGCGTGACGCTGGCGCTGACGGGAACGTCGACCATCGACGCGGTGGGCCCGCACATTCTCCGCCTCTAGGCGCGCGTTCCAAAAGGCGCGCGCTCCCGAAGGCGCGCGCTCCCGACTCAAATCATCGGCAGTCCACGCTGTGGTCGTCCGCGCGGAAATGCTGCGTCGATGCTCGCCAATTCCGTCTCGCTGAGCTCGAGGGTCAGCGCGCCGGCATTGTCAGTGACGTGTGCGACGCTCGATGCCTTGGGAATCACGAACACCTCCGGGTGCCGGAGCAGGAACCTCAGGGCGACCTGCCTGGCGGTCGCTCCGTGGCCATCGGCAATGTCCTGCAGCACGCGGCCATGGCGGGTTCGCGCATCGAACGGCGCCGTCGATTGGCCGAAGGGAGTGTATGCAACCACCGCGGTGCCGTGTTCTCGGCACCAGGGCAGCACGGCATGTTCGATCGCGCGCTCCTGCAAGTGGTACAGCACCTGGTTGCACACCGGATGTCCGGCACCGGCGATGGCGGCCACTTCGTCGAGATCGGCGACGTCGAAATTGCTCACGCCCCAGGAGCGGATCTTGCCGTCGCGAACGAGGATGTCGAAGGCGGCGATCGTTTCCTCCAACGGTACATTGCCGCGCCAGTGGAGCAGGTAGCAGTCCAGCCGGTCCGTTCGCAGGCGGGCCAGCGATTTTTCGCAGGCATCGAGTACGCGCCGTTTCGAGGCATTGCTCGGCAGCACCTTCGATACCAGGAAGACCTCATCGCGCCGGCCGGCGATCGCCTCGCCGATCAGGGATTCCGCGGCTCCGGAGCCATACATCTCGGCGGTGTCGATGTGAGTCAGCCCGAGATCGAGACCGCGGCGCATCGCGGCTACACTTGCGTGTGCGGGTGATTCCTCGGCTTTCCATGAGCCCTGGCCCACGGGCGAAACGCGTGGCCCCCGGGTTCCGAAAGGTCGTGCGGCGAATTTGTCGGGCATGTGTTTTCTCGTAGTAATGCTGCACCGCACATGTCTGGGCAAGAAACGAATCATGCTGCTCGATGCGGCGGACGCAAGTGTCGGCACGCATTCATGGCGCTGGATTATGTCGCCGGCGATCGTGCATTCCCGTGGATTTCCCTGCGAAGATTAAGGTATACATAGGTGAGGTGACAGACGCTCGTGCGTTGAGCCCTCGCGGCGGTACTCAAGATCAGGGAGGTCTCGAACATTACGATGCCGGCCGCGCCGAGTGACCACCGCGAATCCCAACCAATCTGGGATTTCATGCGCGTTGGAGCCGTTCGGCGCGCCGCCTCGCTCGCCGTTTTCGCGGTGCAGTACTCGGTCCTCGTCATCCTGGGATTGGCGCTGCGCGAGAACTCGCAGCAATTGGTCATCATCTGGCCGGCCGCGGGCTTGCTGTTCATGGCGCTGTGGTTCTCACCGCGACGCAACTGGATCTGGATCCTCGGCATACAACTGGCCGTGGAACTCTTGATCAGCGTGACGAGGTCGCCGCACTTTACCTGGTACCCACACGCGCAGTACACCGTTGCCAACTCGCTCGACGCCGTCGTCGGCGCGCTCATCGCCCGACGATTGATGGCGACCCCGCAGATACCCCGGATCAAACATGTATTGCAATTCTTCGCCGCGGTTGCGCTCGGCTCCGCGGCAAGTGCGACTGTCGGGGCCGTCGATCTCTCGCAACCCGTCGGCCTCGCGCACTATCTGCGCGATTGGCAGCTATGGTGGGCGGGGAATTGGCTGGGGTCCTTGTGTGTGGCGCCGGTGGTGATGGCTTGGACCGTGCGCTGGCGTTTGCCCAGATTCTCCGCTCCGGCCCCGCCCGCGGCCGAATTGGTGCTGCTCGGGGGCGTGCTGCTCGGCATGACGATCTGGGTGTTTTCGGCCGCGCCCGGCAGTCTGACGGCCATCCTCAATCCGCCCTTCGTCCTGCTGGCGCTGATGATCGTCGCGGCATTTCGCACGCCGCCGCGCTGGTCCGTGTCCTTTGCGGCGGTAGCCGTGTTGCTGGCGTCGTACTTCGCAAGCCGCGGCTTGGGTCCTTTTGCGGGGGATCCGAATCCCTTCGTGCGCGTAGGCGCCGTGCAACTCTATCTCGCGACTCTCGTCACGATAGCCTTCATGCTGACCATCGTGCTGCTCGAAATGCGAAACGCCCTGCAGGAGCTGCGCGCCAGCGGCGAACGCTACCAAAACTTCGTCGAACAAAGCTCGGAGGCCGTGTGGCGGATCGAGCTGGATACTCCGATGGCGCCCGGGCTTGCGCTCAAGGAGCAAATCGCGTGGCTGCGCGAGCATGCCTACATCGCCGAATGCAATTTGGCGTATCTCAAACTGAATCGCCAATTCGGGCTGCCCGATGCCGATTCGAGGCTGTGGCGTGCCGATGTGCCTTGGTCCGCGATCTACCTCGAGCACATCGGGACAGCGGCCCAACAGGGATATTCGACGGACGACCTGCAATTTACCTTGACCATCGATTCCCGGCAGTTGACCTACATCACGAGTTTCCGCGGCGTCATGGAAAACGGAGAACTCAACCGCGTGTGGTGCGTGGCGCGCGATGTCACGGATCTCGTCGACCTAAGCAACCGCCTGCGTCAGAAGCAGGAGCGATTGCAGCAGTACGCGCGGCAATTGGTCGGCGCGGAGGAGCGTGCCCGGCGGGCCACGGCCGTGGATCTGCACGATGGAATCGGACAGCAATTGGTCGGCCTTGCGATGACCATCGAGGCGGCCGGCTCGCGCGCGGCGCCCGAAGTGCGGCTTCTCCTCAGCGAGGCGACCCACACCATACGCGAGGTGCAGTCGATCACCCAGCGGGTCATTGCCGACCTGAGTCCTCCAGGGCTGTACGACCTGGGATTGGAGCCCGCCCTGAAATGGCTCAGCGTCTACATGCGCGGCAGGGACAATCTGGAGGTCGACTTGAAGGTCGCCCCGGACGCCGCCGCATACGATCTCGACCTGCGGGTTCTCGTGTTCAAATTGATTCGAGAGCTGCTCCGAAATGTGGTCAAACATTCCGGGGTCCGGTCGGCGTCAGTCACGGTTTCGCAAACGCCGAGCGAATTGCGCGTCGTGGTGGAAGATCACGGCGTGGGATTCGAGTGGCAATTGAGTCTATTCGAGGCGCGATCGGAGGGTTTCGGCCTGTGGAGCGTCGCCGATCGGGTGCGCGCCGCCCGGGGCGAGATGACGGTGGATACGGCTCCGGGCCGGGGCTGCCGAGTCTCGGTGGTGTTTCCCCATCACGCCATCGTTCCGCTGCTGCAGCAGAAGGACTCGCGCGGCGAATCGCTCGAACCCGGAGGCACGCGCTCGGCGTCGAACTGAATCGCCTGCGCGCGGGCTCAGCTCAGGCCGGGTCCTTTGCCAGGCGCCGCGACATGCGCAGCGCCGCCTCGCGCCCTTGGTAGTAACCCTGCACGACTCCCAACTGAACGAAGCCCAGACATTCGTAGAAAATGCGCGCGGGCTCGTTGTGGGTGCGCAATTCGAGGTTGATGCGAAACACCCCGGCTTCGATGGCGGTGGCGGTCAGCCAGCTCATGAGCTGCCGTCCGATTCCCTGGCGGCGATGTTCCGGGGCCACGGCGAGCAAGTTCAAATGGGCCACGTCGTCGCCGAAATGCATTATGGCGAAGGCCGCAATTCTCCGTTCGCGGCGTGCAACGACCACCGAGGATTCGGGTCCCGAGATGAAGTGCTGCACGCGGGCGGGTGTCCAGGACCAGGTCAGGCCCGTTTCGATCAAGTCGCGGGACATTTCCGCGATCTCGCGTGCGTCGCTCGCGCGGGCCAGCCCCAACGTGGCAATTTCCGACATGCTTCAGTTCCTTTAGCGGCTGCGGTACCGATCGGTCGCGAGTACCAGCTCGTGTGAATTGCCCGGCTCGAATGCAGAGTGACCCGCGTCCGGCACGATGCGCAAATCCGCTTCCGGCCACGCGCGATGCAAATCCCAGGCGCTGGTGGCGGGACACACGACATCGTAGCGCCCCTGAACGATGGTCGCCGGTATGTGCCGAATGCGCGGCACGTCGTCCAGCAATTGACTCTCGCTGCGCAGGAATCCGCGATTCACAAAATAGTGGCACTCGATGCGCGCCACCGCCAGCGCGAACTGGTCTTCGCCCCATTTCCTGATGTTCTCGCCGTTGCTGAGCAAGAAACTCGCGGACGCTTCCCAAACCGACCATGCACGCGCGGCCGCCAATCCGACTCGTTGGTCGCTGCCGACCAGGCGCTTGTGGTAGGCACTCAAGAAGTCGTCGCGTTCGTCGACCGGGATGGCGTCCCGGTAGGCCTCCCAGGCATCGGGAAAAATTTCCGATGCGCCGTGCTGATAGAACCAGCGGATTTCGGCGTAGCGCAGCAGGAAAATCCCGCGCAGCACGAGTTCGCTGACTCGCTCGGGATTGGCTTCCGCGTAGGCGAGAGCCAGCGTGCTGCCCCAGGAGCCGCCAAATACGAGCCAGCGCTCTATCCCCAAATGTCTGCGCAATCTCTCGATGTCGGCGACCAGATGCCAGGTCGTGTTCTCGACCAGGCTCGCGCTCGGGCGGCTGCGCCCGCAGCCTCGCTGATCGAACACCACGATGCGATAGTGCCGCGGGTCGAAGAACTGCCGCGCACGCTTGTCGGAGCCGGCACCGGGTCCGCCGTGCAGGAACACGGCCGGTTTACCGGCCGGATTGCCGCTCTCTTCGTAGTAGATCTCATGCACGTCCGAGACACGCAGGTAGCCGTGCCGAAAGGGTTCGATCGCCGGATACAGCTCGCGGCGCGCGGCATTGCGCTGACCCGCGCGGGAAGCCTTGAAAGTGGGGCGCACCGTGGACTTTGCCGCGTGACCGAGGAGCTTTTTCTTGGCCGCCGGGCGCTTGGGGGTGGATCGCCTCGATGTGGCGCGTGATTTGACCGGCGCGCCTTTGTTCTTCTTCATCATTTTTCCTCTTTAACTCAAGATTGTGCCCGCGAAACCAAGGGTCCCAGCGGCCTTCCGCCGAGTAGATGTACATGCAGGTGATAAACTTCCTGGCCGCCGTCCCCTCGGCAATTGATGATCAACCGATAACCGCTTTGTGCAATGCCCTGGCTGCGCGCGAGATCGCGCGCCACCACGAACATATGTCCGACCAACGATTCGTCCGCGTCGGCGATGTCGTCGGCGGTGGGAATGGGTTTGTTCGGGACGATCAATATATGTACCGGGGCCGCCGGCCTGATGTCAGTAAAGGCGATCACCCGCGAGTCGCGGTACAGCACCGTGGCCGGCAGCTCGCCGGCGATGATTTTCTCGAAAAGCGTAGGCATTTCATACGCCTCCATCTCAAGGGACCTCAAGATTAGCAGGAACGGCGCCGCTGCTCGGATTTGCGACGAGGTACCGCCCACCGTAATAGTAATGGGAACGATTCTCATATAGAATCGCGTTTATGTTGACCACTCCCCCGACCGGGCAAGCACATCCAGGACCCACCGATATCAGCCTGAACGATTTGGGCTTGGGGTTGCCTGCGCGGGTCGTATCCATCACGGCGGCGGATGCCTCGACCCCGGTCGAATTGGGCCGCCGGCTGGCCGAATTGGGCTTTCTTCCCGGCGAAGCGGTCCGCGTGGTCGCCCGAGGCCTGATGGCGCGCGCGCCCATCGCCGTGCGCATCGGCACGGGCACTTTCGCCCTACGCCTTTTCGAGGCCGCCTGTATCCGCGTATGTCCGGAGCAGCCGCAGCCAGCTTAAGACCATGGACGCTCTCCCAGCGGTCCCTAGTCCCTTGGTCGCTTTGGTTGGAAACCCCAACTGCGGCAAGACGGCGCTGTTCAATATTCTTACCGGCAGCCGCCAAAAGGTCGCCAATTACGCCGGCGTAACCGTCGAGCGCAAAGAGGGTTCCCTGCTCACGCCGTCGGGAAAGCGCGTGCGCATTCTGGATTTGCCGGGCGCCTACAGCCTCGATCCCCTGACTCCGGACGAACAAGTCACCGCCGACGTGCTGCTCGGCCGCCGCGCGGGCGAGACCCAGCCGGACTTCATCGTCTGCGTCACCGACGCAACCAATCTGCGGCAGAACCTGCGGTTGGTGTTGAGCCTGAAAAGACTGGGCCTGCCCATGGTGGTGGCGCTCAACATGACCGATATCGCACGCCGCAAGGGCATCGTGATCGACGCCCAGCGTTTGAGTCTTGAATTGGGCGTGCCGGTGGTCGAGACCGTCGGCGTCAAAACGAAGGGCGTGCAAGCCCTGATCAAGGTGCTCGATGGGACCGCGATTCCCGTACGTCCCCGGCAGGCGGCGGTGTGGCAGCCGCTGAGTGCGCCGGATATCGAGCACGATCAAGCCGAGGTGCGCCGGGTTTTGGGTTTGGTGGGCGGCGATCGCGTCGACGGCGTGACCTTCAGCGACCGCGTCGACTCCGTCGTGCTGCATCCGGTGCTGGGTCCCCTGATTCTCGCGGTCATCCTGTTCCTGGTATTTCAGGCAGTGTTCTCTTGGGCGCAGTGGCCCATGAACGAGATCAAACTCGGCGTCGCCGCCTTCGGCGACTGGCTGGGGGCGGCGCTGCCGGCCAGCCTGCTGAAGGGCCTGCTCGTCGATGGCGTACTCGCCGGGGTCGGCAGCGTCTTGGTGTTTTTGCCGCAGATCATCATCCTGTTCTTCTTCATTCTGGTGCTCGAAGACACGGGATACCTGCCGCGCGCGGCATTCCTGCTGGACCGGGTGATGGGCGCCGTGGGGCTGTCGGGCCGGGCGTTCATACCCTTGTTGTCGAGTTTCGCCTGCGCCATTCCCGGAATCATGGCGACGCGCACCATCCAAAATCCCCGCGACCGGTTGGCGACCATCATGATTGCGCCGCTGATGACCTGTTCGGCGCGCCTGCCCGTGTATGCGCTCATCATCGGCGCGTTCATTCCGCGCCGAACGTTGTGGGGAGGTCTGGAATTACAGGGCGTGGTGCTGTTCGCGCTGTACATCCTGGGAGTCGTGGGCGCCATGGCCGTGGCCTTCGTCATCAAGCGCAGCGCTTCCGGTTCGGGCTTCCACGCGCTGATGCTGGAATTGCCGGCCTATCACTGGCCGAATTTGCGCAATCTGGTGCTTGGGTTGTGGCAGCGGGTCGAAATATTCATGAGCCGCGTCGGCACCATCATTCTGGCGCTGATGGTGATTCTGTGGGCGTTGAGCTCGTTTCCCGCGCCGCCACCCGGCGCCACCGGTCCGCCCATCCAATACAGCATCGCCGGACACTTGGGCGCTTGGCTCGCGGTGGTGTTCGCGCCCATCGGCTTCAATTGGCAGATATCGATTGCGCTGGTGCCGGGCCTCGCGGCGCGCGAGGTGGCCGTCGGCGCTCTGGGCACGGTGTACGCCCTGTCGGCCACGGGCAATGATGTGAGCGGCGCGCTGACGCCCCTGATCGCCCAGTCATGGAGTTTGCCGACCGCGCTCTCGCTGCTCGCCTGGTACGTGTTTGCGCCCCAGTGTCTGTCGACGCTTGCCACCGTCAAGCGCGAGACGAACTCCTGGCGCTACCCGATTATCATGGCGGCGTATATGTTTGGGTTGGCCTACGCCGGCTCGTGGATCGTCTATCGGGTGTCCACGGCGTTGATGGGTGTCGCTTGAGCGGGGTCGCATGAACGGAATTCTCGACGGCGCTTTGGTGTGTCTCGCGCTGCTGCTGAGCGTGGGATACGCCTTGCTGTCGCTCGGTCCACGAAGCCTGCGGGGTAAATTGCTTGCGCTGCTGAGCCGGGCAGCGGCACGAGTGCCGGCGGTTCTGGGTCTTCGCGCAGCGGCGCAGCGGCTTAGCATGGCGGCGGCCGGCAAGAGCCAGGGCGCCTGCGGTGGCTGCGACGATTGCGGCACGAGTGCCGCCGACGCGACAAAGTCGCCCACCGGGGATTCGCCGGCAGCCGAAGTCAGAGTGCCGGTGGCGAAGATCGGCCGGCGTGCTCGAGGCGCTTAATCGTAGCGCTTCGCCACCGAATCTTCCAAACCGAGAAATGCCTGCAGCGCCAAATCATGCATCACAATTTGTATAGCAGCAATTGCTTTGCGTTCATTCGGAAGCGCTAGGGAGCGGATCCGGCGGACGCCGGCGCAGGCTGTTCCACCTGCCAGCCGCCGCCCAGGGCGCGATAGAGCTGCACCACGGACAGCAGGGTATTGAGGCGTGCCGCCGACAGCGACAGTTCGGCGGTGAAGAGATCGCGGTCTGCATCGATGACGTTGAAGTAGGACGCGTAGCCGACCCGGTAGCGCGCCAGCGCGATGGTATTGGCGCGGCGCTGCGCATCGACCTGGGCTTCCTGGGCGGCCTGCACTTCGGCATCCTGCTGGCGCGCGAGCAGCGCGTCCGACACCTCTTGGAAGGCCGTCTGCACGCTCCGCTGGTACAGCAGCAGCGCCTCGCGCTTCTGCGCATCCGCGAGTTCCAATTGATAGAGATTTCGCTGAGGACTCAACAGCGGCTGCAGCGCGCCGGCGCCGGCCGACCAGGTGCGCGCGGGACCGCTGAACAAGGACGACAGTGCGTCGCTGACGCCGCCTCCGAGCGCCGTGAGCGTGATGCTCGGAAAAAGATTCGCCTTGGCGACCCCCACTTGCGCATTCGCGGCCACCAGATTCTGCTCCGCCTCGCGCACGTCGGGCCGGCGTTCGAGCAGGCTCGAAGGCAGGCCGGCGGCGGGCACCGGCGCCGGCGCGCGATCGAGGCTCTGCGCCGCTGCGGCGCCCTCGTTGCGCGGGAGGGCCTGTGGATTGTGGCCGAGCAGCACGCTCAACTGATCTTCGGTTTGACCGATCAGCAGCGTGAGTTCCGGTATGTTCGCCTTGGCGATGGCCAATTGCGCCTGAGCGGTGGCGACATCCAGTTCCGATACCGTGCCGCGATCATGCTGGGCCTGGGTCAGATCGACGAATTTCTGCCGCGTGCCCACCGTGCGGCGCGTGATCGCGAGCTGCTCGTCGAGACTCTGCAATGTGAAATAGGCCGTGGCAATGCTCGACACCAGACCGGCCATGACGTCCTCCTTGGCGTAGGCGGACTGCAGAAGCTGCGCGCGGGCCGACTCGGTCGCGCGACGATACTTGCCCCAGAAATCGAACTCGTAGGAGAGGCTGCCCTCGAGCGAGAACACATTGCTTACCTGCGGTATCCCGGGCGGCAGCTCGTACAACGAGGTTCGCTGCCGCGCAGCTCCCGCGTTCAGCGATACCTGCGGCAGCTGCTGCAGGCGGGCCGAGCCGTACACCGCGCGTGCTTGATCGACGCGCGCGGCGGCGACCCGCACGTCGAGGTTATTCGCAAGCCCGTCCCGGATCAGAGACTGCAGCTCCGGGTCCTTATAGACCTGCCACCAGCCGGCGTCGGCGATGGAATCCGCGCCGCCGTCGGACTCGAAGCGATAGGCTGCCGGGGCCGCGACTTCGGGCCGCCGGTAGTCGGGTCCGAGCGCGCAGCCCGCGATCGCTGTCAGCCAGATGGCGAGGGCTCCCGTGGCGACGGCTCCCGCCGCGTCAGAGCGCACTGCGCGCCTCATGACGGCGTCGCCGGCGCCGGTTTGCGCGCGCCGCGCAGGCGCTCGGCCAGCCGTTGCATGAGAACGTAGAAGACCGGGATCAAGAAGATGCCGATGAGCGTGGCGGCGCTCATTCCAAACACTACCGCCGTGCCCAACACCCGGCGCGCGGAGGCGCCGGCGCCGGTGGCGATCGCCAGCGGCAGCGAGCCGAAGATGAAGGCGAAGGATGTCATCAAAATCGGCCGCAGCCGGAGGCGTGCGCCCCCGATCGCCGCTTCCACCAACGGCTTGCCGCGCTCGTACTCGAGCTTGGCGAATTCGACGATCAGGATCGCGTTCTTCGCCGCCAATCCGATCAGCATGACGAGGCCGATCTGCGCGTAAATGTCGTTTTGCATGCCGCGCATGGCAAGCCCACCGTAGGCGCCGAGCACTGCGAATGGAATGCACAGCAGCACGGCGAACGGTACCGCCCAGCTTTCGTACAAGGCGGCCAGCACCAGAAAGACGAACACCATGGCCATGCCGAAAATTGCGCCGCTCTGACCGCTGGAAATCTTTTCTTGGTACGTGGTGCCGGTCCAATCGTAGCCGTAGCCGGTCGGCAGGTCGCGCCCCAATTCCTCCATCGCCCGGGTCGCCTCGCCCGAGCTGTAGCCCGGGGCGGGCGCGCCATTGATGGTCACGGCGCGAAACACGTTGAAGCGCTCGATGTATTCCGGCCCCAATTTGGGCCGGATGGTGACCAGGGTCGACAGCGGCACCATGTCGCCCTGCGAGGTGCGCACGTACAGCCCGTTGACCGACTCGGGCGAGACGCGCGCCTGCGCCTCCGCCTGAGTGGTCACCTTGTAGGTGCGGCCGAACAGGTTGAAGTCGTTGACGTAGTTGCCGCCGAAGAAGGTCTGCAGACTGTTGAAAATGCTCGACAGCGACACGCCGAGAGTTTTGGCGCGCTCCCGATCCAGAACGTACTCTACTTGCGGCGTGCGCGTATTGAACTGCGTGAACACACGTGTGAGCTCGGGCCGCTTGTTCGCCTTGGCGAGAAACTCGCTGAGCACGCCGGCGAATTTCTGAATGTCGCCGCCGCTTCGATCCTCGAGAATGAACTCGAAGCCGCCGGCCGTCCCGATGCCGGGAATGGGGGGAGGATTGAATACGAAGACATTGGCTTCCTTGATGCCCGCGCCGATCCGATTGAGGCGCTGCGCCAGCGGCAGCGCACCGTGCTGTCCCGATCCGCGTTCGTGCCAGGGCTTCAATTCGGCGAAGATGGTGGCGGCGTAGGGGGAGTTGGTGCCGGTCAGAAGATTGAGTCCGGTGATGGCGAACGTGTCCTCAACTTCCGGCTGCGCGTGCAACTGCTGGCGGAACGCGTCCGCCACCGCTTCGGTGCGCTGTATCGAGGCGCCCAGCGGCAGTGTGACCAGTCCCATCAGATAGCCCTGGTCCTCATCCGGCATGAAGCCGGTGGGGCGGCTCTCGACCAGCCATACCGCGGCCGCGCCCAGGATCAGAAACACGATCATCGATTGCAGGCCGCGGTGGATGCGGCGGCGCACCGACTCGGTGTAGCGCACGGTGGACCGTTTGAAGGCGCGGTTGAAGACGCCGAACGCGCGGCCCAACAGCCCGCCGAAATGCGATTCTTCGGTGGGCTTGAGCAGCAGGGCGCACAGCGCCGGTGTCAATGACAGGGCGACGATGAGCGAGATCGCCACCGAGACCGCCAGCGTGAGCGCGAATTGCCGGTAGAACTGGCCGGTCAGTCCGCCCAGGAAGGACACGGGCACGAATACCGAGATCAGCACTAGGGCGATTGCGACCACGGGTCCCGCGACTTCCTTCATGGCCTCCTTGGTCGCCTCGCGGGCGGCGAGCTTGCGGCTGTCCATGATCTCGGTGACGGCTTCCACCACGACGATGGCGTCATCCACGACCAGTCCGATGGCGAGCACCAAGGCGAACAAGGTCAGGGTATTCAGGGAGAAGCCCAGGGCGACGAACGCGCTGAAGGCGCCGATCAGGGACACCGGCACCGCAATCATGGGTATCAGCGTCGCACGCCAGCTCTCGAGGAATATGAATACCACCAGCAGTACCAACACACCCGCCCCCACCAGGGTGACGACGACTTCGTGCACGGACTCGGACACGAACAGCGTGGTGTCGAAGGGAATGGAATAATGGATGCCCTTCGGGAAGGTCGGCGCCAGCGCATCCATGGTCTTGCGCACGCCGAGTGCCACGTCCAGCGCATTGGCATCCGGCAATTGATAGATGCCGACGATGGCGGTGGGCACGCCGTTCAGCCGGGTGGACCGTGAATAGTCGGTGGCGGCGAGTTCGACGCGGGCGATGTCCCGGAGATGAACGACGGCCCCGTCAGGCCCGGTGCGCACCACGATCTCGGAATATTCTTCGGGCGTCGATAGCCGGCCCTTCACCGATGCGACATAGGTCATCTGCTGTCCCGGCGGCGCGGGTTCGCCGCCGATGGTGCCGGCCGGCGCGACGACGTTCTGCTCGTTGATGATGTTGGACACATCATCGCTGGTGACCCCGAGCCGCGCCATCCTTGCCGGGTCGAGCCAGATGCGCATGCCGTAGTCGCGCGCGCCGAAGACGACGACCTGGCCGACGCCGCGCACGCGGGCCAGGGCATCGTACACGTGCAGCGTCGCAAAATTGGACAGGAACAAATAGTCATAGCGTGGATCGTCGGAACCGATGGCGACCGTGAGCAGGATCTGCGGCTGACGCTTGGCCACCGTGATGCCCTGCTGCAGCACCTGCGCCGGCAGTTGCCGCTGTGCGATCGCCACCTGGTTCTGGACATCGACCGCGGCAATGTCCTGCGCCGTGCCGACGTCGAAGGAAACGGTGAGGTTGTAACTGCCGTCATTGGCGCTCTTGGAATCCATGTAGATCATGTGCGGTACGCCGTTGACCTGCTGCTCGATGGGCGCCGCGACCGACTGCTCGATGGTCGCGGCATCGGCGCCGGGAAAGGTCGTCGACACCAGGATGGTCGGTGGCGTGATCTGCGGAAAGCGTGCGACCGGCAGGCCGGCGAGCGATATACCTCCGGCAATAGTGATGATGATCGCAAGGACCGTCGAGAAGATGGGATGATCGATGAAGTAGTCGATCATGCCCCGTTCTGTCCCGCGGGCGCGACGGGCGTGGCTTTGACCGGGCTGTCGGGCTTGACGTGCTGCACGCCATCCACGATCACGACGTCCCCGGCCTTCAGCCCCTCCTGCACCTGCATGTCGGAACCGACGCGCAGACCCAGACGCACGTCGCGCTGCTGCGCGCGGCCGGCGGCATCCACGATCCAGACGTAGTTCTTGCCCTGCAGATCCTGGACCGCCCGCTGCGGCACCACGATTGCATTGGGATCCTGCTGTGCCACCACCTGCACGCGGGCGAATTGCCCCGCGTGCAGCAGCTGTTTCGGATTGTCGACCTCCAGGCGCAGCGCCAATGTACCGGTCCGGGTATCGACCGCCGGGTCGACGAAGTCGAGACGGGGCGTCTGCATGTATTCCGAACCGTCCGCTAGGAAGATACGGAACGGCGGAGCGGACTTCGTGTTCTGGCTGGGCGCGCGGCCGAGCTGGCGCTGCAGGCTCAGCAAGCGTTGCTCGCTCACGCTGAAATTCACGTACATGCGGTCGTTCTGATAGATCGTGGTCAGCAGCGTGTTGTTGGCCGTGACCATGCCGCCCTGGCGCAATTGGGCCCGGCCCATCACCCCGTCGATCGGGCTCAGAATGGTGGTGTAGCCGAGATTGAGTTCCGCCGACCTGACCGCCGCCTTGGCGGCGTCGATCGACGCGAGATTGGCTTGATTCTTGGCGACTGCCGCGTCCAGCTCCTGCTGACTCACGGCATCGATTTCGGACAGTGACTTGGCGCGCGCGAGGTCGCGCTGCGACTGCAGCGATGCCGCCTCGCTCTGTGCCAAGGCCGCCTTCGCCTGCGCCAAGGCGGCGATATAGGGCTCGCGATCGATGACGAACAACAACTGCCCGGTCTTGATCGTCTCGCCTTCAACCGGGACGCGCTTTTCCAGCATGCCGCCGACGCGCGGCCGGATTTCGACCGCGTTGACGGCTTCGGCCTGTGCGACATAGTCCTCGGAAAACGTGACGGGATGCGGCGTGATCTTGATGACCGTCACGTCGACCGCGGCGGGGGCTTGAGGCGTATTCTTCGAACAGGCGCAGCAACACAAGGCGGCGGCCACAACGATGGCAACGCGTTTGTCGCGCTGGGTGGCAAGACGGCGAGACATTGGTTATCCCCATGGCCGGTCGAACGGTCTGTTACTCGAATCACGTCGACAGCCGTCCCCGAGCCTAGCATAAGATGGGAGCAGCATGCCGCACGCGACTTCCGAGCATTTCGACATCTGCGTCATCGGAGGCGGATTGGCCGGGCTCTCCGCCGCCGCCGCACTTGCCGCGCTGTACAAAGTCGTGCTCGTCGAGCGTGAGCCGCACTTGGGCTTCCACGCGACGGGGCGGTCCGCCGCGCTGTTCGCCGAGTCGTACGGCAACGCGGCGGTGCGCGCGCTGACTCGCGCAAGCCGCGATTTCTATTTGGCCGCGGATGGCTCGAGGCCGTTCACTCAAGCGAGGGGAGTGCTCTACGTCGCCACCGGCGAGCAGCGGGAAGATCTGAGCGCGCTGTACGAATCGCTGTCGGCGGCGTCGCCGAGAGTCGCCATGTTGGAGCCGCAGACCGCCATGGATTTGTGCCCGGCCCTGCGCCGGGACACCCTGTCGGCCGCGCTGCTCGATCCCGACGCGCGTGATATCGACGTGGCGGCGGTTGTCGACTACTACGTCCGGCTGTTCCGATCGCACGGCGGCCGGCAATACCGGGATTGCGAGGTCACAGGTCTCGAGCGCTCGGGCGAGGAATGGCACATTCGCACCGTCGGCAGCCGGTTTCGCGCCGCCATCGTGGTCAACGCGGCGGGGGCATGGGCGGATCAAGTCGCGCGCGCCGCCGGCATCGCCGCCACCGGACTCGAGCCGCGCCGCCGCACCGCCGTGCGAGTGAGCGCCGGGCCCTGGACCGTCGCCCAATGGCCCTGCGTCATGGATGCGTCGGAGCAGTGGTATTTCCGCGCCGATGCCGGCGCGCTGCTCTTGTCGCCGGCCGACGAGACATTGAGCGCGCCCTGCGACGCGCAGCCCGACGACTATGATGTTGCGCTGGCGATCGAACGGGTGGAGGCTGCCACCCGACTGGTCGTGGATCGGCCCTTGAGCACCTGGGCGGGCCTTCGGACATTTGCGGCCGATCGCACGCCCGTGGTCGGATTCGATCCTGGCGCACCAGGTTTCTATTGGTTGGCCGGCCAGGGTGGCTACGGCATCCAGACGGCACCGGCGATTGCGCAACTCGTGGCGGCACAGGTCGCCGGACGTTCGCTGCCCCCGGAGCTTGCCGCCGCCGGAGTCGATGAAGCCGCGCTGTCTCCTGCGCGTTTTTCGAGGAACGGTCAATGATGCGGAATGCGAAATTTCATCCGGCCGACGCCGTGGCCGGCTTGTCGCTCGCCGGTCTGCTGCTGCCGGAGGCGGTTGCCTACTCGGGCCTGGCCAATCTGCCGCCCCAGGCCGGAGTGATCGGTTTGTTTGCGGGCCTCGTCTGCTATGCGGTCGTCGGGCGCAGCCGATATGCCATCGTCACGGCGACCTCGTCCTCCGCAGCGGTGCTCGCAGCAGCGACATTGGCGCTCGGCGCGGATGTGCCTGCGCAGCGGGTGGCGCTCGCCTCGATCCTGGTGATGGCGACGGGATTTGCCTTCCTTCTCGCCGGCTGCGCGCGGCTCGGCGCCATGTCGAACTTGATCGCACGGCCCGTGCTTCGCGGCTTTTCGTTTGGGCTGGCGTTGGTCATTGCCGTGAAACAGTGGCCGCACATCGTCGGCATGCAGGTGCACAGCGGGGACTTCCTTCCGATGCTGCTCGAAATCGTTCGCGGCGCCGGCGCTTGGCAGCCGGTCGGTCTTGCCACCGGCGTGTGCGCTTTGGCGGCACTGTTCGCGCTCGAGCGAGTCCGGTACGTTCCGGGCATGCTGATGGTGATAGTCGCCGGGATTGCGGCGGCTCCCTGGCTCGCGGCTCACGGCGTCGCACTGACCGGACCCATTCATCTGACCCTCGAGCGACCGTCGTTCGCGATACCGCCGGGTGAGCGATGGCTGCCGTTGGTGGAGTTCGCGCTGGCGCTGATGTTCATCCTGTACGCCGAGTCCTACAGTTCGATCCGCACCTTTGCGCTGAAGCACGACGAGAGCGTGCGGCCTAACCGCGACTTGATCGCGCTTGGAATCGCCAACGTGGTATCGGGCGCATTTCACGGAACACCGGTCGGCGCGGGCTACTCGGGTACGTCGGCGAACGAAGCGGCCGGCGCGGGCTCGCGCGCCGCCGGCCTGTATGCGGCGCTGACGGTGCTGACGCTGGTGGTGCTGTTTCTGCCGTGGATCGAGCGCATTCCGGATCCGATCCTCGCCGCGATCGTCATACACGCGGTCAGCAAGTCGCTGCGCCTCGGCGTTTTCCGCCCGTATTTCAAGTGGCGGCGCGACCGGCTGGTCACGCTCACCGCCGTGGCTGCGGTGATTCTCTTCGGCATGCTCGACGGACTGCTGGCCGCGATCGCCTTCAGCATGGGGATGCTGCTGCATTCGTTGGCCAGCCCGCGGCTCTCCGTGCTCGGACGCATGGGCGCGCATGATTTCGTCAGCGTCGTGCGCTTTCCGGAGGCCATATGCACGCCCGGCATTCTGGTCATGCGGCCCGAAGAGCCCTTGTTCTTCGCGAACGCCGAGCCGCTGCTGGCGCTGGCGCGACAGAGGGTCTTGCAGCAGACCGACGTCAAACTCGTGATTCTCAGCCTGGAAGAATCGCCCGATATCGACGGAACCGCCCTGGAGAGTGTGGGTGAATTCGCGCTCTGGCTGGCCGCGCGCAAGATCCGCATGCGCGTCGCGCGGTTGAAGGAGGCCAGCCGCGACGCCTTGATGCGCGCCCAATTCAGCCAGTTGCCCGCGGCCGAGCTCGACTATCACAGCGTCGATGACGCGGCGAGCGATGTGGGAATCGTCTGACAGCCGTCTTATGTCTATGTCGGCGGCAGACGACAGATTGGCATGGCTATTCTCCAGCCGGAAAATCCGCCTGCTGGGGGCGAGCAAACGAATAATCAGGAGAAGGGCCATGAACAGCACGATGCGAATTCGGCACGGACTCTGGTTGGCGGCAGTGTGGGCCCTCGCGGCCTGCGGCGGTTCCGGCGGCGGGATGAGTTCGATGAACTCCTCCACCCCCGCTCAAAGCACCACACAAGCGTGCAGCAATTGCGGCATGGCCGTGGTCTCCATGACCGACGCACCGGGGGACTTCATCAGTTACATGGTGAACGTCGTTTCGCTGCAGCTCAAGCGCGCGGACGGCACCTTGGTGGAGACCGTTCCGGTCACCACGCAGGTGGATTTCGCGCAGCTCGTGAATCTTTCGGAAATCATCAGCGCCGACCAGATCCCGGCAGGCGATTACGTGTCCGCCGCCATGACCCTCGATTTCGGCTCCGCCACCATCGTCGTCGACAACGGCACCACCGGGGTCACGATCGCGGCGGGCAGCGTGATCAACGGCGCGACGTCGATGCCGCTCGCGGCGCCGAACCCCACGCAAATGACGTTGACTCTGGACTTGTCGCACAATCATTTCGTCGTCACGGAGCACGCCATCGCGAATCTGGCGCTCGACTTCAATCTGGCGGCGTCGAATACCATCGCGCCGTCCGACACCAATCCGATGACGGTGACCGTCAACCCGGTGTTGACTGCCAGCCTGGTGCCGGATGCCACCAAGCAGATTCGCGTGCGCGGACCTCTGGTCAGCGTCGACACGAGCACCTCGAGCTACATCATCAACGTGCGGCCCTTCTTCAATTCCAGCGGCACCGCCGGTCAGTTCACGGTGGGCACCACGGCCACTACCAATTTCTCCATCAACAATGTGAGTTCCATGGGCAGCGCCGGGCTCACGCAGTTGGCGGCCGTGGCGGCCGGCACGACCGTCATCGCCTACGGTATCTGGGACAAGAGCGCGCAGACCTTTACCGCAAGCAATGTGCTCGCGGGTTCAAGCGCGCCCGGCATGATGCATGACAGCGTGGAGGGCACGGTGCTGTCGCGCACCGGCAATACGCTCACCGTTTCCGACGGCGTGATCTTCCCCATCGAGACGGACAATGACGCGGACGACATGAGATTTGCCCGCCAGGTCGCGGTCACTGTCGGAACGGGCACCATGGTCACCGAGGACGGGCAGATGGGCGCCTTCACGATTCAAGACATTTCGGTGGGACAGCACCTGCAGCTGTCCGGCAAGTTGGGCCAGGATAGTTCCGGCAATCCGACGCTCGATGCGACCGCCGGCAGCGCACGGCTGATGGTGACCTCCCTGTCGGGAACCGTGACTGCGTTGGCGGCCAACCTGGTCACAGTCAACCTGCAGACTCTCGACGGCCAGATGCCGATGCGCTTCAATTTTGCGGGAACCGGAACCAGCACCGCGAACGATGCGACCGCGGCCGCCTACGCAGTGGGTGTGCCCGGCGCCCTAGCCACGACGTCGCTCAGCGTCGGCGCTCCGGTGCGCTTCGCCGGCTTTGTTGCGCCGTTCGGCCAGGCGCCGCCCGATTTCAATGCATCGACGCTGTTGAGCTACGCGCAGACGCGTGCGTTGCTCGACTTGAAATGGCCCCCATCCGGCAGCACGGCACCGTTCGCTACCCTGACGAGCACGGAGCTGCTGATCACCCAGGCCATGCTGCAAACCACCACCGAGCACTTCGTCCGCATCGCCTTCGAGTCTTTCGATCCCACGACTCTGGCGACCGGCCTGGAGCTGGTTCCGGATCCGGCGGCCGGTACCTTATGGCTGTCGATCGCGCACACCAAGAGCCAGACGAGCGAGAATTTTTCGGCCTTCACCGATTTCACGGCGGCGTTGAAGACGGACCTGAACGGCACCAGCGCGGTGGTGCAGATTGCCGCCGACGGTCCCTATGACTCGACCAGCGGGACAATGTCTATCGACCAGATGGTCGTGCTGATCGACGACTGATCGGCGTCCATGGCCGGCGGCGGGGCTGCCGCCGGCCGGTCACACGACTGCCACGATCGCAGGTGGGCAACTATTTCCCCGTGAAATTCGGCGCCCGCTTGTGGCGAAAGGCCGCGACGCCCTCCGCAAAATCCGCCGTGTCGCCGAGCTGGGCCTGGGCGACGGCCTCGATTTCCATCTGCTCGTTCAGGGTACGCGGCAGCTCCACGTTGAATACCGCTTTGATTCGTCGGAAGGCCTGGGTGGGGCCGGCGGCGAGGCGCCGCGCGATGGATTCCGCTTCGGTTTGCAGCGCGCCGTCCTCGACGCAGGCCCAGATGAGTCCCCAGTTCGCCGCATCTGCAGCAGTCAGCGCATCGCCGAGCAGGGCCAAGCCCTTGGCGCGCGCGGTGCCCACCAGCCGGGGGAGATGAAAGGTGCTGCCGAGGTCGGGCATGAGGCCGAGCTTGGGCGCGAACAGTTGCAGAAATGTGGCGGAGCGCGCCGCGAGGACGATGTCGCCGGCCAGCGCGAGACTCACGCCCGCGCCTGCGGCGACGCCGTTGACCGCGACCACGACCGGGACCCGCAATTGATGCCAGGCATTCACCATGGGGTTGAAGTGCTCCCGAAGGCCAATGCCGATGTTCTCGCCGCGGCTGCGCTCCGGGCTGCCCAAGAGGTCGTCGCCCATGAGATCGGCGCCGGAACAGAAGGCGCGGCCCGCCGCACCGAGCACGACCGCTCGAATGCCGGGATCGGATTCGATTGCCGCCGCGGCCGCCCGCAAATCCGTAATCAGCTTCAAGTTCAGCGCATTCAACCGGTCGGGCCGATTGAGTGTGACCTGGACGATGTCTTCCCGGCGCTCGAATATCAGGGTGTCGAATTTCATGGCTTAGGGCCTCGTGTGCAACGCAACGCGCATGAGCCATAATGACAGAAACACCTCAATAATCCCTACTCGGTGCGGAGCCGTACATGCCCATCCCTGAGATTCTGCAAGGCCGCTTGCGGCTACCCGTCATCGGCGCGCCGATGTTCATCGTCTCGACGCCGCGCCTGGTGCTGGAGCAATGCAAGGCCGGCATCGTTGGCTCATTCCCGGCGCTGAATGCGCGCCCGGCGGCGCAGCTCGATGACTGGCTGGCGCAGATCACCGAAGAACTCGCCGCCTACGCGCAGGCCAATCCGGGCGTCAAAGTGGCGCCGTTCGCGGTCAATCAGATCGTGCATGCCAGCAACGATCGCCTGGAGCGGGATGTCGCGGCCTGCGTGAAGCACCGCGTTCCCATCATCATCACCAGCCTGCGGCCGCCGGCCGAAGTGGTTGCCGCCGTGCACGGCTACGGCGGCGTCGTGTTTCACGACGTGATCAACCGGCGCCATGCGGAGAAAGCCGCGGCGCAAGGAGTCGACGGCATCATTGCGGTGTGCGCAGGGGCGGGCGGTCATGCCGGGACGTTGAGCCCGTTCGCCCTGGTGAAACAGATCCGCGAGGTCTATGCCGGAACCATCATCCTGTCGGGCGCCATGAGCACCGGCGCCGACGTGTTGGCCGCACAGGCACTGGGCGCCGATCTTGCCTATCTCGGCACGCGCTTCATCGCCACGGAGGAAGGTAATGCCGGCGCCGAGTACAAGCAGATGCTGGTCGACAGTAGCGGCGAGGATATCGTGTACACCTCGCTGTTCAGCGGCGTTCTCGGCAATTATCTTCGCGGCAGCGTGGTTCGCGCCGGACTCGACCCCGACAAGCTGCCCGAGGCCGACAAGACGAAAATGAATTTCGGCACGGGCGGCGGCTCGGAGTTCAAGGCCTGGAGGGACATCTGGAGCGCCGGGCAGAGCGTGAGCGGCATCCACGACGTCAAGACGGTCGGGGCGCTGGTGAGCGAGATGGAGCGCGAGTACCAAGCGGTGCGCGCGCGGCTGTGCCGGGGCGCTAGTTCGTGAGGGCTGCGCGCAGCGCTTTGATCTGAAGCGCCGCCGACGCGAGCATCTGCTTGCAATCGTCGGAGCCGAGCCGCAGGCGCTGGAAGCAGGGGCCGGCGGTTGCGGCGTCATCGATCGGCTCACTGCGGAACACACGGGAGCCGAGTGCGATCGAGGCGATCAATACGTCGGTCAGCCCGCCGTCGCCACCTATCGCAGAGTTGCCGTGGTTTTGATCGACGACCGCCGCGACGATCGGCAGCGGGAATTTCCAGTGCTTGAGGATGGAGCCCGCAATGCGCGGATGCCACTCCCGCATCAGCGCCTCCCATGCCTCGCTCTCAGCGCCGCCGTCGGCGGCCCGCGGCGTGTTCACCGTGATGTACAGATTTCCGATGTTGTGCATGAGGCCGGTCATCAGCGCCTCGTCGGGGTTCGCAGCTCGAGTCTCGCGCGCCAGCACATAGGCAATCGAGGCGACCAGCGCGCCCATACGCCATAGCTCGCGGATGTGCGGCCGAAGTTTCGCCTGGCCGCTGCCGAACTCCATCTGCTGCAGCGAAAACGACATTGCCGTGCAGCGCACCAGCTGGGTGCCGAGGCGGGTCACCGACTGCTGGAGGTCGAAAATACGTTCTGTCGATGGATTCAGGAATGCGGAGTTCGCGAGCCTGATGATCCGGGCGGCAAGCGCCGCATCGGCGCCGATCACCTGCGTCACCCGGGTCCGCGGCGCCTTCGGGTCCTCGAGGACCTTCTGCACGCGGACCGCGATGTCCGGGAGCGAGGGCAGGTGGACGTCGCCGGCCGCGACTTCGAGCGAGAGTTTGCGGATAACGGCGTCCCGATCCGACTCCCCGGCTCGGAGATTTCCTGTGGGTAAATTGTTCGCTGCCACGGAAGTACCTTGGGTTCGCGGTTCGATCAACCGGTTATCGGCCGGAGCGGTCTCAGCTTTAGTCGAATCCGCCGCGAATATCGAAAACGACGGCAGAACCTGCAATTAGGCGCGCGTCTCGGCGCTCCTTGGCGTTCTGCAGAATGGTGCGGCGCCGATGGATATCGACGACCCCCCACTCCTTGATCTCCTCCAAGGATCGAAAGCAGCCGAGGCAGGTGAGGTCATCGTCCAGACAGCAATTTCTTATGCACGGGGATTGAGCGGAAGTGTCGGTATCACTCATTGACGTAGCCCCCATTGCCAGGCTCCGAATTTGATCACATGGGCGATGGGGAATCCGGGCAATGCATCACAAGGCCGACTACGGTAGGAGATTTCCTACAGCACACGGCGTTTAGCACACATGCGCTTTTCGCTCGCAACAACCTACGATAGCGCCTGTTCGACAACTAATGATTGCAGGAAAAATCATCATGAAATCACGTAATTTATACGCTGCGGTGAGCGTTGCGGTCGCTGCCTTGCTCCTGAGCGCGGTGTCGTTCGGCGCCACCAAGGATCAAATCGATGCGCGCGTCCAGAACACTCTGGTCAAGTTCAATCAACTCAATTCGACCAACCAAGACTTGATCGCGCGGGCAAAGGGCATTCTGGTGTTTCCGCGAGTGACCAAGGGCGGCGCCGGCGTCGCAGGCGAATTCGGTGAAGGGGCACTGCGCGTCAATGGGCAAAATGTAGGCTACTACAGCCTTTCGTCAGCCTCAGTTGGACTGACGCTGGGTGTCGCGAAGCACGATGAGATCATCATGTTCATGACCCAGGAAGCGTTGGACAAATTCACCAGCACCAAGGGTTGGGCGGTGGGTGCAGATACCGGCATAGCCATGCTCTCGAAGGGCGCCGGCGGCGACTATGACACCAAGACTCTGCAGAGACCGATCCTCGGCTTTGTGTTTGCCGAGAAAGGACTGATCGCGGACGTGTCGCTCGACGGCTCGAAGATTACTCAGCTAAACCGATAACGACCTCGGTGACAAAGGAGGCTCGGGCCGCTCCGGCCCGAGCTTTTCCACAACCACGATGACGCTGCGCGCGAACTGCTAAACTTCGTCGGGAAAAAGCCGCTCTAACCTACACAAAGAGAGTCACCGTCCGTGAGCGAGTCGTCACCACCCTTGCGTGTTGACGCGCTGTCCAAGCGCTTCGGCGAGATGACCGCCCTCGATGGGATAACGCTCGAGCTGCATAGCGGAGAATGCCTGGGGCTACTCGGCCCGAATGGAGCCGGCAAGAGCACCTTGATCCGGAGCATCATGGGCCGCGTCATCCCCGATGCTGGAACGATCTCGGTCTTCGGCGCGCATGCCGATTCGATGCCGGCGCGCACTGCCCTCGGATGGGTCCCGCAGGAATTGGCGCTCTATCCCAGACTCACGTGCCGCGAGAACCTGCAATCGTTCGGCCGTTATCACGGGCTCGGTGGCCTGGGGCTCGACGCGGCCGTGGCGCAGTGCCTTGGCTGGGCCACTCTCACTGATCGAGCCGGAGAACTCGTCAAGAACATCTCTGGAGGCATGAAGCGCCGCCTCAACATGGCCGCCGGTCTCATTCATCGGCCCAAGCTGGCTTTGATGGATGAGCCCACCGTGGGCGTCGATCCGCAGTCGCGCAACCATATTTTCGAAATGATCGAAACACTGCGCGGCGAGGGCATGTCGATCGTCTACACCACGCACTACATGGAGGAGGCCGAGCGCTTGTGCGACCGGATCGCCATCGTCGATCATGGCAAGATCATCGCGCTCGGTACCAATGCCGACCTGGTACGGAACGCCTTTGGCTCGCGCAGCCAGGTGCTGGCGCGTTTCGCGGGAGCACAGGAACGCGTTGCCGATTGGGTCGCTCAACGCGGCGGCCAGGTGTTTGGTGGCTCGGCGCAGTTCACGATTGAGCATCCCACAGAGATTGGCGGCCTGCTCGAGGCTTCCGAGAAGGCCGGATTCGAACTTCTCGACGTTTCGCTGCGCAAACCGAATTTGGAATCGGTCTTTCTGCGTTTAACCGGGCGGGAGTTGCGCGATTGATCTCCGCCATCGTCCGCACCGCCACGGTTTCTCTGTGTCGCGACCGGGGCGCGCTCGTGTTGAGTTTCATCCTGCCGGTTGTTTTCTTCAGCATTTTCGCCGTCATCTTCGGCGGACGCCACGACAGCACGGCCAAAGTGACTGTTCTCCTCGTGGATGAAGACCATAGCCGCATCTCGCAGCGCCTTGTCCAGGGCCTCGAGCGCGAAGGCTCGCTGGTCGTCAAAACGCGGCCTGCACCCGTCAAAGGTGCCGAACAGCCCGATTTCACGGCTCCCACGGCGGAAGCCGCGGTCAAGGCTGGAACCGCGCCGGTTGCCCTGGTCATTCCGCACGGCTTCGGCGATAACCCAATTTCATTTGGCCCTGCGGGCGGAGATCGACCCACCATCCAGCTGCTCGAAGACAGCAGCGACATCGTTGCGCCCCAAGTGATCGTCGGTCTCCTCCAGAAAGTGGCGATCACTTCGATGCCCGACCTGATGGCGGAGCAGGGGTCGAAGTACCTGGATCAAATCGCCGGCGGCCTCACGCGCGAGCAGCACGATCGGCTCGAGGAAAGTCTCCGCCAGCTCCGCGAGCGGCGGGAGAACGGCGCGGCGGCGCCCGACTCCGGCAACGGCGGAATCATCGCCGTCAGGGCCCGCGCGGTTGTCGGCGAAAACAAGAACAATCCCATGGTTTCCTTCTACGCTGCCGCCATCGGCGTCATGTTCCTGCTGTTCACGGCGAGCGGAGCGGCCGGCGCGTTACTCGACGAAGTGGAAAGCGGTACGCTCGACCGTGTGCTCAGTTCGCGCGTCACCATGACCACACTGCTTTTGGGCAAGCTCACTTTCAATTCTCTGCTTGCCTTCGCGCAACTCGTGCTGATGTTCCTATGGGGCTGGGCCGTGTTCAAACTGGATTTCTGGTCGCACATTCCCGGCTTCGTGATCATGGGCGTCTGTACGGCAGTCGCGGTGGCCGCGTTCGGCATGCTACTGGCGAGCGTTTGCCGTACGCGCGCTCAACTGGGCGCACTCTCCACGCTCGTCATTCTGATCATGTCGTCGGTCGGCGGCAGCATGTTTCCGCGTTTCCTGATGCCGGAGGCGATGCAGAAGGCGGGCCTGCTGACCATCAATGCCTGGGCGATCGACGGTTTCACCAAGGTCTTCTGGCGTGACGAGCCGGTCTTTCACCTCTGGCCGCAGGTGCTGGTTCTCCTGGGGATTGCCACAGCGCTGTTCGCGATCGCCCGCCGGTTGGCGCGCCGCTGGGAGTACACTTAGATTACTTGACGCCGTCAACTAATGAAGGCAGCATGAGATCAGGTCAGGAGGTGGATCGTGCTGCAGGTCGACTCGGTCGCACAGATTGAGGCGGTTCGCCGTTTCAATCGCTTCTATACGCGGCGCATCGGTGTGTTGGAGGAGGGGTTGCTGAACAGCCCTTTCACACTTGCGCAGGCCCGTGTGTTGTTTGAGCTTGGGACGCGCGAGTCCGTGACGGCCGGCGAGCTGATCGTTATGTTGGGGCTGGATCCTGGGTATCTCAGCCGAATTCTTCAGGGTTTCGTCAATTCGCGGCTGCTGGCACGAAAGCGCTCTGCGGAGGATCGCCGGCGAACAGAACTATCGTTGACTGCGAAAGGGCGCAGGGCGTTTGGCGAGATTGACGGAAGATCCCGCAATACCATCGGTGAAATGATCTCGCCATTGTCGCCCGCTGAGCGCGAGCGGCTGCTGGGTGCGATGCATTCCCTGGAGAAGACGCTATCCTGGTCCGGCAAGACACGCGACGTGGCCACAACCGTGCGGCCATACCGGATTGGCGACGTGGGCTGGGCGATTGAGCAACACGGACGGTTGTACGCAGAGGAATTCGGCTGGAACGGCGAGTTCGAAGCGCTGGTAGCGACACTCTTTGCGCGCTTTGCGACCCACCATGATCCCAAAGCGGAACGATTCTGGGTTGCTGAAGTCGACGGCGAGCGTGTCGGTTGCGTGTTCGTCGTTCGCAATGAAAGGGACCCGCGCGCGGCGCAGCTGCGCTGCCTGTTGGTCGATCCGAAGGGCCGGGGCTTGGGTCTTGGCCGCCGGCTCGTTGATGAATGCATTCACTTTGCGAAGTCGGCCGGATACGAGCGGATGCTCCTGTGGACAAACGATGTATTGGTCGCGGCACGTCGAATTTACGAGGGTGCCGGCTTTTCATTGGTGGAGGAGTCTCCACATCACAGCTTCGGTCACGATCTCGTCGGGCAGATCTGGGAGCGCGCTCTGATGCGCCCATAAGGCAACACATTTTGGAGGCATCGTTATAGCATTGGCGCCTGAATCCGCCCTCGAGAAGGTGAAGCCGAATTGCGTCTGACCGCCGAACAGTTGCCCGCCGCGCTGGCCAAGAGCGTGGCGGGGGTGTACCTGGTTTCCGGCGACGAACCCCTGCTGGTCGGCGAAGCCGCGGACTCCATCCGCGCCGCCGCGAGGGCGGCGGGCTATGCGGACCGCACGGTGTTTTTCATCGATCGCAGTTTCGCCTGGGACGAGTTGCGGCACGCGAGCCAGTCGCTGTCGTTGTTCGCTGAGCGGCGCCTGTTCGAGCTGCGGATGCCGAGCGGTAAGCCGGACAAGGGGGCGCAGCAGCTGGCCGACCTCGCGGAGCGACCGCCGCCCGATGTGGTGTGCTTGGTTGTCACCGACAAGCTCGACAAGAAGGCAAGCGACGCTGCCTGGGTGCGGGCCGTCGAGAGGCACGGAATTTGGGTGCCGGTCTGGCCGGTCCAGACGGCGGCGCTGCCGGCATGGCTGCGGTCCCGCGCAAAGCAGCTCAAGGTCGAGATCGAACCGGCCGCGGCGCAATTGATCGTCGATCGAGTGGAGGGAAATCTGCTGGCGGCGAAGCAGGAGCTCGAGAAGCTCGCCTTGCTGGCCGATGGTGAGCCCATAAGCGCCGATTTGGTGTTGCGGTCGGTCGGCGACAGCGCCCGATACGATGTGTTCCAGCTCGCCGAAGCCGCCGCCGCCGGCGACGCCGAGCGGGCTCTGCGCGTGCTTCTCGGCCTCAAAAGCGAGGGAGTCGAGCCGACCCTGATTTTATGGGCGCTGGTGCGGGAGCTGCGTGGGTTGTGGCAGGCGCGGGAACGCGACCGGTTGCGTTCCGCGGATCGCGGCAGCGGTTGGAACCTGGCCGCGACGCCGTCACCGCGCGCGCTGTCGCGGCTCAAGACGCTGCCTCTGCCGCGCCTGCTCATCCAGGCCGGCCACACGGATCGGGTCATCAAGGGACTGGCGCCGGGCGATGCGTGGAGCGCGCTGACCGGCCTCGCCGGCGGCCTGGCCGGCGCTTTGCAAGCGAGCGCGGAATCAGGCAGGGTACCCGTATGAATCCCATGGGAATCTTCGGCGGCACCTTCGACCCGATTCACTACGCACATTTGCGCACCGCCTTCGAATTGCAGCAGGCCCTGCGGCTCAAGGAGATTCGCTTTCTTCCGGCCGGCAATCCACCGCACCGCGACCAACCCTTGGCCGATGCACAACTTCGGCTGCAGATGGTTCAGTTGGCGACCGCCGGTCAACCCGGCTTCGTGGTCGACGACCGCGAGGTGCGCAAAGAGGGACCGTCCTACTCGGTCGAGACTCTGGCCGAGCTGCGTCACGAGTATCCGGACCGGAGCCTCTGTCTGATCGTGGGCATGGATGCCTTCTTGAGCTTGCCAAAATGGCATCAGTGGCGGGATCTGCTGCAGTTGGCCCATCTGGTGGTGGCGCATCGCCCGGGCTGGCGGGCGCCCGGCATGGGACCGCTGGGCGAGCTACTGGTCGATCGCGGTACCGGACGCATCGGCGATTTGCACGAGTCCCGCGCGGGCTGCATTTACATCCACGCGGTCACTCAGCTGGAAATCTCCTCCACCGAGGTTCGCCAGCTCATCAGCATGGGACGCGATCCGCGCTTTCTCATGCCGGATGCGGTGCGTAAACTCATCCTGGATACCCATTGTTATTCCAAAACACGGACAGCGTAGTGCCAGCCAGAAAAAAGACCTCTATATCCAAGACAACGAGCCGCCGCAAAGCGGTTTCAAAAGTTACCAAGGCAGCGCCTTCGCTCAAGACCGTCGTGGTCGATGCCCTGGCCGACATGAAGGCCCTGGAAGTAAAAGTGCTGGACGTGCGCGGTCTCACCGACATCGCGGACTGGATGGTGATTGCCAGCGGCACCTCCGATCGGCACGTACGCTCGGTTGCGCAACGCGTGGTCGAAAGAACCAAGGAGGCGGGGTTTCGGCCGCATGGGGTCGAGGGTCAGCAGGACAGCGACTGGGTTCTCATCGATTTGAACGAGATGATCGTGCACGTCATGTTGCCGCGCGTGCGGGAGTTCTATGGGCTCGAAAAGCTGTGGGACATGACGGCAACCAAGCGCGCCGCGCGCGCCTGAGAATTGCGGCGCTGCACCGGGGACTACTCTGACAGGCTCTTAACATGAAATGCCGGTTGATCGCCGCCGGTACCCGTCTGCCCGATTGGGTGAACAGCGGGTTTCGGGAATACCAGAAACGTCTGCGCACCCCCTTGAGCCTCGAACTGCATGAGATTCCGGTCGCCACTCGCCGCCCCGGCGAGAACCCCGGCCGGGCGATGTTGCGCGAAGGGACCGCGATGCTGGCTGCGCTCGGCAAGGATGATTTTGTCGTGGCGCTCGAAATCGCCGGCAAGTCCATGAGTACCGAGCAACTCTGCGTGTGGCTCGCCGAGCGCATGCGAGACGGCCGCCCCCTCGCGCTTCTGATCGGCGGCCCCGACGGCCTGTCGACTCCATGTCTCGAGCGCGCCGATCAGAGCTGGTCGCTGTCGCCGCTGACGCTGCCGCATGCCCTGGCCCGGGTGGTGGTCGCCGAACAGCTATACCGTGCCGTCAGCCTACTTGCCGGGCATCCCTATCACCGAGCCTAAGGGCGTCGCCTTCGGTATCCTGGCACCATGTCCTTGGATTTCATCTACCTAGCCTCGGAGTCGCCGCGACGGCGCGAGCTGCTGCAACAGATCGGCGTGTCGTTCCGTCTGGTCGGGACCGCGGTCGACGAAGCGGTGTTGGCGGGCGAATCGCCTCCCGCCTACGTCGCCCGTCTCGCGGCCGCCAAGGCCGACGCCGGTTGGCAGAGTTGCCGAGATGCGCAACCCGCCCCGGTATTGGCGGCTGACACCGCGGTAATTCTGGATGGAAAGATCCTCGGCAAGCCGGCGGACCGGCGCGATGCCGAAGACATGCTCGAGCGGCTTTCCGGGCGCACGCACGAGGTGCTGACCGCGGTCGCGCTGCGTACCGCCGCGGGCCACTCGTCCAGAATCAGCCGCAGCGAGGTCACCTTCCGTGCCATCGCCGCCGGCGAGGTCCGGACGTACTGGGAAACCGGAGAACCGCGCGACAAAGCCGGCGCCTACGCCATCCAGGGCCGCGCGGCCGTTTTCGTGGCGGATCTCCGCGGCAGCTTTTCCGGGGTGATGGGGCTGCCGCTGTTCGAGACGGCCGAGCTGCTGAGCGGTGCCGGGATTCCGTACTGGAACGCCGGCGGGAAGACGCGATGAGCACCGAAATCCTCGTCAACGCCAGCACTCATGAAGCACGCGCGGCCGTCGTGGAGAACGGCGTGCTGCAGGAAGTGTTCCTCGAGCGTGCCAGCCGCCGCGGGCTGATCAGCAACATCTACAAGGGGCGGGTGTCGCGCGTCCTCCCCGGCATGCAGGCGGCATTCATCGAAATCGGCATGGAGCGCACCGCGTTCCTGCACGCCTCGGACATCTTCGATGCGCGTCATGCGGAGACCGGCATCGAGACTCCCCGCACCGAAAACATCCGCTCGCTGGTCGCCGAAGGCAACGAGATTCTGGTGCAAGTCGTCAAGGACCCCTTGGGCACGAAGGGCGCTCGCCTGACCACATACATCACTCTGCCGTCCCGGTACCTCGTCTACATGCCGAAAGGCCATGGAGTCGGCGTTTCGGCCCGAATCGAGGATGAGGGCGAGCGGGAGCGGCTTCGCGCCGCGGTCCAAGCCGGCCTCAACCCGGCGGAGAATGCCGGATTCATCGTGCGCACGGCCGCGGAGGATGCCAAGCCTGAGGCTTTGCGGGCCGACATGATCTATCTGCGAAGGCTATGGGAGTTCGTGCGGGAGAAGGGCCTGCGTACCCAGCCGGGCAATCTGGTGCATGCCGATTTGCCTCTGCATCTGCGAATTCTGCGCGATCTGCTGCGGCCCGACGTCGACAAGGTGCTGATCGATCAGGCGAGCGCGCATCGCGAGATGCTCGAATTCGCGGGCACCTTCATGCCCGACGCATTGCCGCGGATTGAGCTGTACGGCGAGGGGCGGCCGGTATTCGAGCTGCACCACGTCGAGGAGGAGATCCAAAAGGCCCTGGAGCGCAAGGTATCGCTGAAGTCCGGGGGCTACCTGATCATCGACCAGACCGAGGCCATGACGACCATCGATGTCAATACGGGCGCGTTCGTCGGCCATCGCAATCTGGAGGAAACCATCTTTCGCACCAATCTCGAGGCCGCCGTCACCATCGCGAGGCAGCTGCGCCTGCGCAATCTGGGCGGAATCATCATCATCGATTTCATCGACATGGAGGAGCCGGAGCATCGCCGTCAGGTCATCCAAGCGCTGGAGAAGGCGCTCGGGGACGATCACGTGAAGACCAGCATTTCCTCGGTGTCGCCGCTGGGGCTGGTCGAAATGACGCGCAAGCGCACGCGCGAGAGCTTGGAACATCTGTTGTGCCAACCTTGTCCAACGTGCGAGGGGCGGGGTTTCGTGAAGACGGCGGAGACCGTGTGCTACGAGGTGTTTCGTGAAATTGTGCGGCAATCGCGTCAATTCGAGTGCCAGCAGCTCATGGTCTTGGCGCATCAGGACGTGATCGAGCGGCTGCTCGACGAGGAGTCCTCGGCTCTCGGCGAGTTGGAGCTCATCACCGGCAAGCCCATACGGCTGCAAACCGAAGCCCTCTACACCGTCGATCAGTACGACGTGGTCCTGATGTAATGCTCGTGCGCAAGGTCGGAAAAATCCTGCTGTACTGCCTGGCGGGACTCCTCGGTGTGCTGCTGCTCCTGCTGCTGGCCGTCAAGCTCGCGCTCGACCGCGCGCCCGCCTACGAAGGGGAGATCAAGGCATGGGTGCACGCGCAAACCGGATACCACATCGGATTCGCCGGAGTCTCGCCGTCGTTTCGCTGGTATGGGCCAGAGCTGCATTTCGAGCGGATGGAGCTGCGCTCCAAGGATGACCGCCGGGTCCTGGCGCGCGCCGCCGGCGGCCGGGTCGCCGCCGACATCTGGCAGCTCATCAGCAGCGGCAAGCTGCTGGCCGGCCGGATCGAGCTCGATTCGCCGAACATCGTCATCGCGCGCCTGGGACCCACCAGTTTTGCGCTCGCCTCCGAGATCAAATTGGGCGGAAATGATTCTTCCGCGCTCGAGACGCTCACCTTGGACGATCTGCCCGCCGGAAAGCTGGCCATTCGCCACGCGACGGTCACGATGCAGAATTGGAATTCCGCGTTGCCGCGCTTGACCTTGCAAGACGTCAATCTGGACGTGAGGCGCGGCGAGGCGGCACTTGCGCTCGAATTCGCAGCCCATCTGCCGCCGGCGCTCGGCGGAACTTTGGAGATGACCGGCAGCGCCCGCGGGCGCAGCGATTTGCAAACCCTGAATTGGAACGTATCGCTCGGCTCGCGCGACATTTCCTTTGCCGGGTGGCGCTTGCTGCTGCCGGAGTACTTGAGCCGGCTCGATGCCGGAACCGGTGCGTTCGTGCTGTCGGCGCACGGAGCGGGCCGGATCCTCACCGGCGCGGATCTGAGCTTCACGGCACGGGACGTGGCCGTTCTGCTGAGCGACGGCCCGAGCGCGAAGTTCCAGCAGATCAGCGGCGCTTTGAGCGTCATCCACGCGGGCGATCGCTGGACTCTGTCGGGGCGGCAGGTGCGTGCGGTGCGCGCGGGCCGGCGTGACCCAGATTCGCAGTTCGACGTGAGCTGGCGCGGCGGCGATGCGGGTCTGCTGGATTTGCGCGCGAGCGCGAGCTATTTGCGCGCCGACAATCTCTTGCCGCTCGCCGGATTGCTGCCGCAGAAGGACGTTCGCGACCGGCTGCGCGAGATCGCTCCCACCGGCGAGTGGACGGATACCGTCGTTGCGCTATCCCGCGACGCGGTGACCAACCCCTGGCGGTTGCAGGTTCAGGCGAAATTCCGCGATGTCGGCTTTGCGCCGGTGGGCCGCGCGCCGGGCCTTCGCGGTTTGTCCGGGAGCATTGCCGGCAACGAAACAGGCGGACACGTGGCCATCGATACGCCGAAGGCCGTTTTCAATTGGCCCGAGCAGTTCGCTCAACCCGTGGATCTCGCGCCTCTGAAATCGACCTTGTATTGGAAGCGCACGAACGAGGAACTGCTGATTGCGACGCCCGACTGGGAGATGAGGAATCGCGACGGCGCCGTTCACGGCAAGGCGGCGTGGGCGGTGCCCGCCGACGGCGGCTCGCCGGTGCTGACGCTGGTCGCCGCGGTGGAGAACGGAAACGTGGCGAGTGCGCGCAACTATCTGCCCCGCGGCGTCATTGCGCCGCCGGCGCTCCTCTGGCTGGATCGAGCATTGGTCGCCGGCCGCCTGTCGCACGCGGACGTGGTGTTGGCCGGTCCCATCAAGCACTTCCCGTTTCGCGACGGCAGCGGCGTGTTCCTCGCGCGCTGCGCCATCGATGGAATGACGCTGGATTACGGCGAGGGCTGGCCGCGCGCGGAATATGTCGCCACCCAGGTTGAATTTCGCAATGAAGGATTGAGTGCCCGGCTCGAGTCGGGGCGTGTCGGCGGCGTGGCCGTGGAATCGGGAGACGCGCGCTTCGCCGACTTCAAGACCGGCGAACTGCAAATTCACGTCAGTGCGAGCGGCGACGCCGGCGAGGCTCTCAGGTTCCTGCGCGCAACTCCGCTCGAGCTTTCCGCGGAACACGCATTCTCGAGCGTCGAGGCCACCGGCTCGATGCAGACGAAGGTCAACCTATTCCTGCCGTTCAAGGATTTCGTGCATCGGCGCGTGCTGGTGCACGGGCACTTGGAGGGCGTGACGTTCAATCGGGTCGGATCGACCACGGCTGCAACCGACTTGAGCGGCGATTTCGACATCGACGGGGCGCAAGTGGCCCATGCCGACATCCACGGCCGGGTGTTGGGCGGGTCCTTTCAAATGCAGGCTCGGACACCGCGCAATCGGGCGCCGAACCGGACCCAACTCGAATTTCGCGGCACGCTGACCGGGGAAGCGCTGCGCGCCGCACTGTCGCTGCCGGCCGGCATTGCAATCGGCGGGCAGACCGACTGGCGCGGATCGCTGCGCATGGCGCCCGAGCCGAATCGCGAGCGCAGCTTGCGCGTGAGCAGCACCCTCGTCGGTCTGGAGATGAAGCTGCCGGCACCCCTGGACAAGCCGGCGGATGCTCCGCTGCCGTCCTGGGTTGAAATCCAGTGGCCGGCGAGCGGCGGTCCCCTGGGACGCTTGTCTTTGGGATCCGTGCTGAGCGGATCCTACGCATTGGAGTCCGATGCCAAGGGCTTGCGGCTCGCGCGCGTGGCGCTGAATTTCGGCGGGGGCGAGTCGAGTGTGAACGAAGCGCAGATAGTCAATGTGGGAGGCTCGGTCGCGCGGCTCGATCTCGCAGGTTGGCTCAAGCTTCAGCCCGCCGACAAGAGCGCAAGACCGCTGGCGGAGTATCTGCGCGCGGCGACACTCAACGTCGCCGAGCTGGACTACATGGGCCTGGCATTCCGCGATGTCTCCTTGGATCTGGCGATCGCGACCGGCGGTTTGAACATTACCGTCGGGGGACCGAACGTGGCCGGCACCATCGCGATACCGGCTGCCGCAGATTCTGCCCAGCCCTGGAAAATGCAATTTACGCGGCTGCATGTCGACGTGGCGCCCCATCCCGAGGGGCAGGGGAGCGATTCAGCCGCGGCGGGGGATACGAATGAACCCGTCGATCCGCGCGCCATCCCAGCGGTCGATTTTCACGCCGCGGATTTCGATTGGGGCGAACGCCAGTTCGGCGACGTGCAGGCCACGCTGGTCAAATTGGACGACGGCGTCAGTCTGGTCCAGCTGACCGTGACCGGCACCGATTTCACCGTCGGCGCGACGGGCGAGTGGCGGGGCCGGGATGCGGGATTGGGGCATATCACCGGCACGTTGAACAGCACCGATGTCCAGGGCACCTTGAAGCAATTGGGCTACCTCCCGGTCATCGAAGGCAGGGCTGGGCGCATGGACTTCGATTTGAATTGGGCCGGCCCTCCCACCGGCGAGAACTTGAGTCAGGCAGCGGGTCATTTGCAGCTGTCGCTGGAGAAGGGGCAAATCGTCGGGCTGAATCCGGGCGCCGGCCGGGTCCTGGGCCTGACCAGCGTTGCCGCACTGCGCAGGCGCTTGGCGCTGGATTTCAGCGATCTTACCGACAAGGGCCTGGCGTTCGATACCGCGAAGGGCGACTTCGATCTGCGCGACGGCAACGCCTACACCGAGAACGTGCTGGTCAAAGGGCCGGCGGCGGATATCGGACTCATTGGGCGGGTGGGCTTGAAAAACAGGGATTACGACCAAACTGCAGTGGTGACGGGCAGCGTCGGCAATTCGCTGCCGCTGGCGGCCCTGGCGGGCGGACCCGTCGTGGCGGGCGCCGTGCTTCTGTTCACACAAGTGTTCAAACAGCCGCTGAAAGGACTGGCACGAGGGTATTATCGAATCACGGGCAGTTGGGATAATCCGATTGTCGAACGAATCAAGAGTGCAGACGCGGCCGCCGCGTCCGCCGAGGCACAGAAATAATGGGCATAGTTGCCGCCATCCAAATGACCTCGAGCCATGTCGTCGCCGACAATCTGATGGCGGCGGGCAAGCTGCTGCGCGAGGCAAAAGACGCGGGCGCCGACATCGCCTGCCTACCCGAGAATTTTTCGTTCATCGGGCTGCGCGACGCCGACAAGCTGCAAGTCGCCGAACCGGACGGAACGGGTGCCGTGCAATCCTTTCTGAGCGACACCGCGCGCGAACTCAAGATGTGGATCTTGGGCGGCACCATCGTCATCCGCGGCACCGACCGCCGCGTCGCCAACACCTCACTTCTGGTCGATGCCGCAGGAAAGAGGGTGGCACGCTACGACAAGATTCATTTGTTCGACGTCACCATTCCCGGCCGCGACGAGCAATATCGCGAATCGACCCATGTCGCTCCCGGGCGCGAACCCGTGATCGCGGACACCCCCGTCGGGAAGCTCGGACTCTCGGTGTGCTACGACATGCGGTTTCCCGAGCTCTACCGGGAACTCGTGTCGCGCGGCGCCGAGTGGCTGGCGATGCCTGCGGCGTTCACGGTGCCGACCGGCCGCGCGCATTGGGAAACCTTGCTGCGGGCGCGGGCCATCGAGAATCTGTGCTACGTGGTGGCGCCGGCGCAATCCGGCACCCATTCGAGTGGACGGGAGACCTATGGCGATTCGCTCATTGTCGATTATTGGGGCAAGGTTCTGTCGCGTCTCCCTACGGGGACGGGAGTGATAACGGCGCAGATCGATCTTGCCAAAGAGGCGGAGACGCGGGCGCGATTTCCCGCGCTCGACAACCGTCGACTCGGGCTCGCGCCGGTACCACCCGCGGTCTCAGCCCCACCCGCGATCTCAGCCCCACCCGCGGCCCCGGCCGCGCACGCGGCGGTGCGGGCATGAACGCGCTTAGCGCCGACTTGAGAGAGCCCACATTCGACGTGGCCGAAAGAACGATTCTGACGCCGTCGGGCCTCGACGAAGGCCGGCTATCGACGGTCCTCGATGCCGTCATGAGCCGCGGCGTTGACTATGCCGATCTGTATTTTCAATTGTCGCGCGAGGAATCCTGGTCGCTGGAGGACGGCATCGTCAAAGAGGGATCGCATAGCATCGAGCAGGGTGTCGGCGTGCGCGCCATCAGCGGCGAGAGAACGGGTTTCGCCTACACCGACGAAGTGCTGTTGCCCGCGCTGCTCGAGGCGTCCGAGGCCGCCCGCGCGATTGCCCGCAGCGGGGGTCGGAATTCGGTCAAAGCCTGGCAGCGCCCTGCGACGCACCGACTGTACCTGCCCGTGGATCCGCTCGATACCATACGCGACGAAGACAAGGTGGCGTGGCTGATGCGCATCGACGCCGACACGCGCCGCATCGATCCCAGGGTCAAGCAGGTGATGGCATCGTTGGCGGCGATTCACGAGGTCGTGTTGATCGCGACCAGCGACGGCACGTTGACCGCGGACGTGCGCCCGTTGGTCCGGGTCAATGTCTCCGTCATCGTCGAACAGAACGGTCGACGCGAGCAGGGTTATAGCGGCGGCGGCGGGCGCTTCGGCCTCGATGAGCTGTTGCGCGGCGACGAGCCCTTCGCCCATGGGCGCGAGGCCGTGCGCCAGGCGCTGGTCAACCTCGAGGCGGTGGCCGCGCCGGCCGGAACCATGACGGTGGTGCTCGGCCCGGGCTGGCCCGGTATCCTGCTGCACGAGGCCATCGGCCACGGCTTGGAAGGCGATTTCAATCGCAAGGGCACCTCCGCGTTCTCGAATCGCATCGGGCAGAAGGTGGCCGCGGACGAGATCACGGTGGTGGACGACGGCACTCTCGAGCGGCGCCGCGGTTCCCTGAACGTCGACGATGAAGGCACTCCGACCCAGTGCACCACGCTGATCGAGAAGGGCGTGCTGCGCGGCTATATCCAAGACAAGATGAATGCGCGATTGATGGGCATGCCGGCCACCGGAAACGGCCGGCGCGAGTCCTTCGCACACATGACCTTGCCGCGCATGACCAACACCTACATGCGGGCCGGCTCCCGCGCCCCGGAAGAGATCATCGGCTCGGTGGAGAAGGGTTTGTATGCCGTCAATTTCGGCGGCGGGCAGGTCGACATCACCTCCGGCAAATTCGTGTTCTCGGCGAGCGAAGCGTACTTGATCGAGAACGGCAAGATCGGCGCGCCCGTCAAGGGCGCAACCTTGATCGGCAACGGTCCCGACGTCCTGCAGCGGGTCAGCATGGTCGGCAACGATTTGAAGCTCGACGCCGGCGTGGGGACCTGCGGGAAGGAAGGCCAATCGGTGCCTGTCGGAGTCGGCCAACCCACGCTGCGCATCGACGCGCTCACCGTCGGCGGCACGGGCTAGCTCAGACAGGCTCCGGGGGTTTCTGCGCATTCGCACCGCTCCCAGACATTCCACGCGGGTTTGCGCCGCTGCACAATCATGGCGCGGCAATTCAAGGAGGAAGCTCCTTCGCGGGAGTCCGCAGGAAGCCAGGCCGCGGCGCGGGCGGGAGGTTCACGACCAGGAGCGTCCCGCCCGCCCTTTGAATGGTTACCTCAAGCGGCACCGGCCGCGTCGATGACCGACCCTAGCCCGTTGCGCCCACGACCAAAGCGCCGGCGCAGCCGCTGATTCATGGGATCGGAGAAAACCCGCGCCACCCATTCGCCCAGAAACCCCGCGATGAGAATCACCGAGATGAACAGGACCGGTACGCCGCCGATGGGCTTTCCGGCAGCGACGAACAGCCTGAACAGCGCGAAGACGACGAACATGTGGGTCAAATAGATTTCGTAGCTGCGCCGCCCGAGCGTCTCGACAGGCACACCGATGCGCGGACTGCGCCAGCGGCTCTGCGCGGCGGCCGCAATCAAAAAGCAGGTTCCCAACGCGAGCAGGGTCATATCAAGCCCGCTGCGGACTGCACCCATGGCCTCGGCCATGATCGAGAAACCCAGAAAAAAAACCAGCATCGCAGCACCCAGTGCGCCCAGCATCCATAGCACGGCGCGGGGAACCTGCCACCGCGACAGCGTGATGGCGGTGAGGCACCCGAGTGCAATGGCATCCATGCCTCCAAGGTAGGAATATTCCTGCCATACCTCGTTGCCGTGCGCGAACACCGTACGCGCAAAGGGACCGAGCACGACGAATACCAGAAGAGCCGCAATCAACAGCTTGCCGCGCCCGAGCAGCCGGCAGATGAGCGGAAAAAACAGGTAAAACATCTCCTCCACCGACAGCGACCATAGAATGTCCCAGCTGCCCGGAAGATAGCCGCGCTGCGCCTCCAGAACGTTGACGTGAATGGTGAGCGCCGCAAGCAGCGCTCGGGCCAGCCCCCCGGTCTTGGCCGTGACCACGAAGTCACTGAGCCCCGCGGCATGCAGAGAGCACAGAATGGCGAGCAGCAGCAGGAACAGCGGCGCAATCCGTGCGAATCGCAGCAGGTAGAAATCGCGCACGCCGATGCCGGCAAGCGAGCCCCATCGCCGCAGCGAGGTGGAGGTGATGAGGAAGCCCGACACCGCGAAGAACATCTGCACGCCATTTTGACCGTTCCACACCAATGTGGAGGTCAGCTGCTCGGGAAGTCCTGCAGTGTATGGAACATGCGCAAGCTGCAGCCGCATGTTGACGTGGTTCATCAGCACGAAAAAAATCGCCAAGCCGCGCAGCCCATCGACCCCGTCCAGGCGCATCCAGCTGCGGGGTCGCACGGCGGGCTCGGTTGCGGGCATCTCGGTCGCGGTCATCCCGCATTCTAGCCGACCCCTGCTGCGCAATTTGCGGTAGTCTTTCTGATCTTTTCGATGGGGAGCGGCGGATGCAGCCTTCAAGAATGGCGTTGCTTGTTCTCGGTGTCGCATTGGGCTTGGCCTCGGCCGCATGGGCTTGGGGCACCGACCCGGGCACTGCGCTGGGACTGCCTCAGGACGTGACTGCCGCAATGCAGAGGATCGACGCGGAGCGCATTCGTGCGCACGTGCGATATCTTTCCGATGACTTGCTTGAGGGCCGCGGTACCGGTACCCGCGGCGGCGACATTGCGGCGAAGTACATCGCCGCGCAATTCGCTTTGGACGGACTGACGCCCGCGGGGGATGACGGCGGTTATCTGCAGAAAATCGAATTCACCGGTGTGCATACCGAGCCTGAGACCACGTTGTCGCTGCAACCGGAGCACGGCGCCGCGCTGGATTTGAAGCTCGGCGACGACTTCGTGACCAACAATCAGACACAGACGGACACCGTCGATATCGACGCGCCCCTGGTTTTCGTGGGCTACGGCATCGAAGCGCCCGAGTACCGCTGGAATGATTTCAAGGGAGTGGACGTGTCCGGGAAGGTCCTGCTGGTCATCGTCAACGAGCCGCCGTCGAAGGACCCGAAATTCTTCAACGGCGAAGCCATGACCTACTACGGACGCTGGACCTACAAGTTCGAGGAGGCGGCGCGCAAGGGTGCCGTCGGCGTCTTGATCATTCACCGCACCGACCTCGCGAGCTACGGTTGGGCCGTGGTACGCAGTTCCTGGAGCAACGAACAGGTGTATTTGAGCAATGACAAGGATCCGAAGCTCAAGGCGGCCTCGTGGATACAGCTCGAGGCGGCCCGCGCACTGTTCAGTGCGTCGGGATTGAATCTGGATGAGATGATCGCCAATGCGGGCATGCGCGGATTCAAGCCGCGAGCGCTGCCCGTGCGGGTCAAGGCGCATATCGTGAGCAAGGTGCGCAAATTCGAGTCCTCGAATGTGCTTGGTTTGCTGCCGGGCACGGATGCAGGACCGCCGCAGCAGGCGCTGGTGTACTCGGCGCATTACGACCACCTCGGAATCGATCCGGCGATGAGCGGTGACAACATCTACAACGGCGCGGTCGACAACGGCACCGGGGTCGGGATGTTGCTGGAGATGGCGCACGTGTTCGCCGCCGCGCCGCGTCCGCCCCACCCGGTGTTGTTCGCCGCGGTCACCGCCGAGGAGAAGGGTCTGCTGGGATCCAATTATCTGGGCAAGCACCTGCCGATTCCGGCGGCGCGAATCGCATTGGGCTTGAATTTCGACGCAATCCCGCCGATCGGCTACCCAGAGTCCGTGAACGTGACCGGCGCGGAGCGTACGTCGTTCTATCCCACCGTGGAAAAAACCGCCCGGGCGTTCGGTTTCGACATTCAGCCGGATGCCGAACCCGGCGCCGGTCACTACTATCGCTCCGATCACTTCAGCCTGGCGCGCGCCGGGGTTCCCGCATTTTCGATCAACACCGGGGTGAAGTTTGCCGGGCATCCGCCGGAATGGGGCAAGGCTCAGCGCGACGAATACACGGCGAAGCACTATCACAATCCCAGCGACGAATATTTGCCGTCGATGGACTTCTCGACCAATGCAGCGCTCGACAAATTCGGCTTTGCACTGGGATGGCAGGCGCTGTTGGCGAAGGGCACCGTGAACTGGCTGCCGGGCGACGAGTTCGAGGGACCGAGGCTCAAGGGCGTCAAGACAGAGTGAGCGCGGCACCGCTCCTGTCGTAAGCGACATATTGTTGGCGAGTGGAAACCGTCGCAACCCCGCGACGCTCGCCGGCCGCGCACTCGAGAGGCCGCCGATAACGTGCGGTGCTTCTCATCTTGGCGCGTGTGGGACTCGGTACGCTCACCCCCAGCATCAATGACTCAACGACGGAGCTGCCATGGCCGATAATTCAATGACGGGGACGTTTCAACTCAATCTGCCCAAGGATTTGCTGTCGGAGGCCAAGCGGGCTCCCAAGGTCAAGTCGGAGCAGCTCCGGGTCGAAGGCTGGCGCAATTCCTGGCTATCGCGCATCTCCGAGCTTCTGGTCGGCAAGGATTAGACTTTTTACAACCGGGAACGGTCCGGAACCGTGGGCCCTGGGGGCCTGCGGCGCAATACCTGGGATTTAAGTCAAATCCCAAGGACTGGCGGCCTCATCCGCATTACCATGGCGGACGGAGGTGGTCTATGCGCTTGGCTCGACCTGTTTATGAAAGCCTGCCCTATCTCTATATGGCGATCGGCGGACTCGCGATATTTCTGTTCTATCTCGATCCCGTGGAGTTGCGTGCAGCACTCGCCTTCGCGATCGGCATCGTCGCCGAGACCGCCGCGTTGACGCTGTTTTTGCGGCGCCGGGATTTTCGTGAGTTGAGCCGCGAGTACTCGGGCGAAACCATCGACTTGCCGTCCAGCCTTCGCGGCTAGAATCCCGCTCGCACGACGGCGCGGCCGTACGGCCGCCGCGCCTCAACTCTTTTCATGAACTCCGGTGTCGGTCGGATCGACGGCGCCGCGCAGGCGCGGCGCCCGTTCGTCGATGTACATGATTTCGTGTTGCCCGACCTGCACCACGTCGCCGTCATTCAAGTTGTACCGGCGAACGCGTTTGGACTGAACGTAAATGCCGTTGGTGCTGTTGAGATCCTCGATCAGGCAGGAGTCCGCCTGAGTCACGATCTGGCAGTGATGGCGGCTGATGAATTTGCTGTCGATTTGCAGATCGTTGTCGGGGGTTCGGCCGATCACCAGGCGACCGGGCTTGAGCTCACGCTCCATCACCGTCCTGCCCTCGCAGGCGAGCAGAATTCGTCCCACCGTGTGGCCGGGGACGGAGTTCGACGGCATGCTCTGCTCCATGTTGGCAACGTGCATGCGGTTGGTCCCGGTGCCGGACTCGACCCACTGCAGCTCGTGAATCGCGGCATTGAGATCATCGCTGCTCACCGTGTCTCGGTCGCGGCCGAAAGCGGCCATCATGGCGGTATCGCAGAGGGTGTTGACCAGGCGCGGCACCCCGCCCGTATATTTGTAGATCGTGGGGTAGGTATCTTCCGCAAATATGCGCCGGCCCTGGGAACCGGCGACCTCCAGGCGGTGATCGATGTACGCCGTCGTCTCGTTCTTGGTGAGCGCGGTCAAATGAAATCGCAGGCGCACCCGCTGCGTGAGCTGTACCAGTTCGGGTGAATTGAGCTTTTCATTGAGCTCGGGTTGCCCGGCGAGAATGATGCGCAGGGCCTTCTCCTTGGTGGTCTCTATCCCCGACAGCATGCGTATTTCCTCGAGCACCCGATAGCTCAGGTTCTGCGCTTCATCGACTATCAGCAGAACCTTGCGCCCGCTCACGTGCTGTTCGACCAAGAACTGATTCAAGGTCGCGAGAACTTCCGGCTTCTTCATGTTGAAGGGCGCAAATCCGAATTGCACCAGGACGGTCTGCAGAAACGCCGTCGGCGACAGTTGGGTCTGGTTGATCTGGGCCACCACGGCATCGGCTTGCAGCTCGCTCAAGAATGTCTCTATCAACGTGGTCTTGCCGGCGCCGATTTCGCCGGTGATCACGACGAAGCCGTCGGTGAACCATACCGTCGACTCCATGTACGCCTTGGCGCGCGCGTGCTGTTTGCTCAAATACAGGAACTGCGGGTCCGGGCTCAGACGGAACGGCAATTCATGCAATTTGAAGAGTTCTAGATACATGATTCGCGCCGGCCTACGGGCTCTTCAGGTCCATTCAATCAATTTTAATGCATCCGCAAGGGCCGAATTGCGCTCCGTTGGGCGTTTTTTGAGGATGGTGCAGTGGCCCAGCTTGCGCCCCGGGCGCGGTTCCTTGCCATAGTCATGGAACGCCAGGCCATCCAGGCCTAAAAGACGCGTACGATCGGGCATCGTGCCGAGGAAATTGATCATGGCCGCGTGTCCCAGGGGGCGCGTGCTTCCGAGCGGCAGGTCGCAGATGGCCCGCAGGTGGTTTTCGAACTGGCTGGTCACGCAACCCTCGATGGTCCAGTGCCCCGAATTGTGGACGCGAGGGGCCATCTCGTTGGCGATGAGCCGACCCTTGACCACGAAGAACTCGATGGTGAGTACCCCGACGTAGGCAAGTGCCTTCAGCACCCGGTTCAGGTAGTTTCGGGCGGTGTGCTCGAGCGCGGAATTGACGTACGGCGCGATGCTGTAGTGCAGGATGCCTCCGCCGTGATGGTTGGCGGAGAGGGGATAGGACACAATCTGTCCGGCCGACGAGCGCACGCCCACGATGGATACCTCGCGCGAGAACTCCTGAAATTTCTCGTAGATCATCCCCGCAGCGCCGATCGCCGACCACGCGGCGTCGACATCGCGCGGGTCGCGCAGCACGAACTGGCCCTTCCCGTCATACCCCAGGCGCCGCGTCTTGAGGATGCCCGGAAGCCCGATCTTTCGGACCGTGTCGGCCAATTGCTCCTTGCTGTCGACCGCGGCGTGTGCCGCAACCGGAATTCGCAGCTTCGAGAAGAGCGCCTTCTCCGCCAGTCGGTCCTGAGACACCTCGAGCGCCGCCCGGGGCGGACGTACCCGCGTCAGCTTCTCGATGGGCTCGAGTGCCTTCCCGGAAATATTCTCCCAGTCGAAGGTCACCACATCGCTGCACGCGGCCAGCGCCGCCAGTTGGTCCGCGTCTTCGAGCTCACCGACCAGAATGGGTGCCACTTGCGCTGCCGGCGATGCAGCGCTGCGATCGAGAAACACGCAGCGTACGCCTAAGGGATAACCGGCCAGGGCCATCATGCGCCCCAATTGACCGGCTCCGACGATGCCGACGCGCAACAACTTCAAGAGCCGCGGGGATCCGGATTGGCGATCACCGCCGCAGTCTGTGCCTGGCGAAAGGCGTCCAGGGCCGTGCGTATGTCGGCATGTTCGTTCGCGAGAATTGCGGCGGCAAACAGCGCTGCATTCTTCGCGCCCGGGACACCGATGGCAAAGGTGGCAACGGGAATGCCGCCCGGCATCTGGGCGATCGACAGCAACGAATCCATGCCGTTCAGCGCTTTGGTTTGTATCGGCACGCCGAGTACCGGCACCGAGGTCTTGGCGGCGGTCATGCCGGGCAGGTGCGCGGCGCCGCCCGCGCCCGCAATGATGGCCTTGAGGCCGCGGCCCCGCGCTGCGGCCGCGTATTCAAACAGCAGGTCGGGCGTGCGGTGGGCGGATACCACTCGCACTTCGTGCGCGATGCCGAGCGAGTCGAGCATGACGGCCGCGCACTGCATCGTTTCCCAGTCGGAAGACGACCCCATGATGATTCCGACCAAGGCTGTCATCGGCCTATTCTACCAACCTACCCGAGCAGCCGGCGCAGAAACGCGAAAAGCTCCCGTGCGCCGACCGGCGAGCGCTGCTCCAGGCGCTCTCTTTCGGCCTTTTCCAGCAGTTTGACCAGGGCCGCCCGGTCCGTTTGCGGATAGGCCCGGAGCAGTTCGTCGAGCCCCGAGGCGGGCTCGGATAGCAACCGGTCGCGCCAGCGCTCGATCTCCTGGAACTGCCGGATCTCGAGATCGTGGCGCTGCTTGCGCTCCGCCAGCTTGGCGAGCACCGGCTCCGGGTCGATGTTGCGCATCAACTTGCCGATGTACTGGCGTTGTCGGACCTGCGCTCCATGGGAGGGCAGGCGGCGTAGATCGCGCAGCGCGACGAACAGGCTGTCCGGCAGGTCCAAGGCCTTGATCTCCTGATCGGGAAGGGCGGATAGTTTCATTCCCAGCTCCTGCAAGGAAGCAGCTTCCCGCTTGCGGGCGCTCTTGCTCCGGTGCTCCTCCTCGGTTTCGGCGGAGGTGTCGGTTTGCTTCTCTTGGTTCATACCTCCCATGCTATCACCGCCGCCCGGTAGAATCGCCGCTCGGATTCCTCAAAGAGACCTTTGGAGATGTCGATGGCTGTGTCCGGCAATCCCGTTCGCCTCACCCAGGTGGACTTAGAATCGATCATCGAGCGCGCCCTGGAAGAGGCGCGTACCCGAGGCGCCTCCCAAGCCGAGGCGGCCGTCAGCCAGGATATAGGCCTTTCGGTCGGGGTGCGGCTGGGCGAGGTCGAGACCCTGGAACACCAGCGGGATCGAAGCTTGAGCGTCGCGGTCTATTTCGGGCAGCGCAAAGGCTCGGCCAGCACGGCGGATTTCTCGCCTGATGCAGTGCGGGCGACCGTGGCGAAGGCTTGCAGCATCGCCCGATTCACCGCCGAGGACGCGGCGGCGGGCCTCGCGGATGCGGCTCTGATGACGCGAGCGCCTCAGGACCTGGATCTTGCCCATCCGTGGAATCTGGCCGCGGACCGCGCCATCGAAATCGCCAAATCCTGCGAGGCCGCGGCCCTGGAATTCGATTCTCGAATCAATAATTCCGAGGGTGCCTCCCTGGGCACCCACCAAGGTCTGCACGTGTACGGCAACACCCATGGCTTCGTGGGCGGCTATCCCACCACCTCGCACACCTTGAGCTGCGTCGTGCTTGCGGGTACCGGAGAGGACATGCAGCGCGACTACTGGTACAGCAGCGCCCGCGATTGGCGCGAATTGGAAGCGGCGCAGGCCATCGGCCGCGAGAGCGCACGCCGCACGATCGCGCGCCTGGATCCGCGCCGCCTCACTACGCGCCGCGCGCCCGTGCTCTTCGTGCCGGAAATCGCGCGCGGATTGATCGGCCATTTCGCAGCCGCCATTCGCGGCAGCAGCCAGTACCGGCAGTCTTCATTCCTGTTGAACTCGGCGGGCCAGCAGGTGTTTCCGGCCGGATTCTCGATCTCTGAGCGGCCGCACATCCTGAAGGCCATGGGCAGCGCGCCATTCGATGAGGAGGGCGTAGCGACCCGCGATCGCGAGCTCATCGTCGACGGAGTCCTCACCGGCTACATCCTGTCGAGCTACTCGGCGCGCAAGCTCGGGCTCACGACCACGGGGAACGCCGGCGGTACGCACAATTTGCTCGTCGCACCCACCCTCGCCGGCGGCATGGACGCACTGCTGTCGCGTCTCGGCACCGGGCTTTTGGTCACCGAACTCATGGGGCAGGGGATCAACATGGTGACCGGGGATTACTCGCGCGGCGCCGCTGGATTCTGGGTCGAGAACGGCTCCGTTCAATATCCGGTGGCGGAGATCACCATTGCCGGCAATCTGCGCGAAATGCTCAGGGGCATTTCGGCCGTGGGCGACGACGTCGACGTGCGCGGCGGCACGCGCGTGGGCTCGATCTTGCTGGAGGAAATGACCATCGCCGGCGAATGAAACGCCTAGGCTCGAGTTTTGAGCGCGATCAAATCCTTGAGCGATTGAGCTCCCAAGCGCTCTCGGATGGCGCTATCCAGCTCGTTCATCACCTGGGCCGCGCGGGCAACGCGGCGCAGTTCGATGGCTATCCGGCCGGTTTGCAGCGTGCGTATGGCATTGACGATATCGGCCAGCATGATGCCTTGCGGATCGCGGCCGGGCACGAATTCTTCCTTGTCGGTTGCGACCAGCAAGCCGGCGAGTTCCAGCCGGGCGAGCACGGGCGCCAGCGCGATGCCGGGGACGTCGAGTTCGACCGCGAGCCGGCCGGCGCTCCAATATGTCCGGCCGCCTTCGTAGTCGCGCCCGATCAGGTACATGATCGACAAGGCGGCTTGTTCGAGATCGCTGACCGTGAGCTCGATGTGGTCCTGGCCGTGGCGCAGGTACTGGGGGAATTGCACGTAGAACGCGAGCTGTGCGCCGATGAGCAAAATCATCCAGCTCAAGTACACCCAGATCAGCGTCGTCAACACGATGGCGAAACCCGAGTAAACCGCCACCATCTGCGAGGAGTACAGAAGGACGGCGGTGAATACCTTGCCGACCAGCGCCCAAATGATGCCCGCGGTCACGCCGCCGATCAGCGAGGCGCGAAACTGCACGTGGGTGTTGGGGATGAAGGAATACATGCACGTGAACACCGCGGTGACGATGACGTAGGGCACGATGCGGCCCAACGCGCCCAAGATCGCCGCGAGCGGGGCAACGCCGTTCAGCCATTGCGCGAATGGACTGTGCTGTGCGGATCCCAGCAACCCGATCGCGACGGCGAGCAAGATGGGTGCCAGAATCATGATGCTGAGGTACTCCACGAAGCCGCGGCCGAAGCTGCGCGGGCGCACCACCCGCCATACGTAGTTGAAACTCCCTTCGACCTTTTGAATGGTGGCGATCACCGTGTAGACGAGAAAGGCGAGGCCGATCGACCCGAGTAATTCGCCGCGCATGTTCGCGACGAACTGCAGGATCCCTTCGGTCAACTCCGTCGCCGCTCCGCCCAAGGGACTGAAGAACTCCTGGAGAATGACTCTCAAGTCGCCGTGCGCCCCGAGCCCCTTGAGTACCGCAAAGCTGAACACCATGAGCGGCACGAGAGACAACAAGGTGGTGTAGGCCAGGCTCATCGCGCGCACGCTGATGCCGCCGACCAGCCAGTCGCGAACCAGCGCTACGGGATACCGCAGCAGGCGTAGGCTGGCTCCCCAGGGCGGACCCATGCCGCGCGATTTTTCAAACAACTCGTTGTCGAGCCGTTCCAACCAATTGAGCATGCGCGGAGCCTTACACGGCAGATGGGACGTGGCAAGGCCGCCCAGACCCTCCTGTCATGGGCGCGAGGCGTGCGGAGGCGGAGGCGGCGGCGAGACGCGCGGCGAGGCGGGTGGCGGCAGCGGCGGCGAGGCGGGCGGCGTTGGCGATGCCGGCGGCGCGATGCCGGGCTGGAAGGGCTTGCCGTTGAAGGTCATTTGACCGTGACGAAACAGTATCGCCGTATGGAACTTGCCATTGTCGTGCGTGAACAGTCCTTGGTCGGCCAGCGATTGCAATTGCTTTGCACTATTCGGGCCGCCCGGCAACGATTGCAGGAGCGCGTCGTCGAGGGTCAGATCCAGGTCCATATCGAGCTTGGCCAGGAACACCCTGGCATCCGCTCCGTCGGCGAAGTCGGCGGAGGTGACGCCCGCCAACCGCACCAGGCCTTTGAGTACCGCTTCGCCCTTCGCATTGGCGAAGCTGATCCGGTCGATGGCGAGCTCGGGTTGCCGCGCCAGCAGTGGCGCGCCCTGCTGCTTCAGCACCGACAGCAATTCCGCGCTACGCGCGGCCGGCGCGAGCCCCACTCTGCCGTTCACTTGTTGCATTTCCGAGGTGAGCGCTTCCAAGGATTCCAACTCCAGATGCCGAAACGCGATGTCGAAATGCGCACCGGTAAGCGTGACAGGGGCGCTTGTGATCGCACCGATGCTGGTTTTTGCCGAGACGGTCATGAAGCCCTCGTCCACGCGGCTCGACCCCAGGGCGCGCACGGTATCCACGGTGACCGTTCCCGCACCAGCCGCGCTAACCAAGGCCACGCGGCCGATCGTGAATGTCGAATCCCCCGCATACAGGGTGCGCAGCACCCGCTTCGAACTGCTGTCGAACTCCGTCGCCGTCACCTCGAAGCGCTTTCCGTCCTGGGTCGAATACATCACGCGCGGCGCAGCCAAGTGCGCGGCATAGGAGTTCATGCCCGCCCCGTAAGTGACGGCGGCCTCCAATCCGCCCCAGCCGACATGCGTGCCGTCCCGCAGCGCCGCCTCCTCGAACGCCGGGCTGGAGATCTGCGCGGATCCGCCGCCGAAGAAGCCCAACCGCGAACGGATGCGAAGCGGTTCCGCCGAGCCAAAGAGACCTGCGACCGCCGACTGCAGCGGGCCGCCGATCGCAACGTGCGAATCGGCGCGCGCCAAGCCCAGGCAGGTCCAGCCGCAGATGGGTCCGTGATGGAACACACTGTGGATCGTGATCAGAAAACGAGCGGGGGAGGCAGCGGCAGCCCCCGGTACCGCACCAAGGACGCTTTGGGGTAATTCCAGGGTCATGTCGTCCTGCGAGGTGTACCAGCCGCGCTGGAAGTGATGCTCCGTCATCGCCAGGTAGGGCGCCTTTTCGTGCAGTTCGCCGATTGCGGCCTCGAAGCGCTTTTCGATTGCAAATCCCATGAGCCAAGCCGTGACGGGATACAGCAGAACGAGTGCGACAATGACGCCGATCGATACTCTCTTCACCATTCTCTCCTTGAATGAAAAAAAAGCTCAGGCGGTCAGCAGCCGAAGTGCCTCGCGATAGTTGTCGCTGGTGCGGGTCAGAATATCGGGGGGAAGATGGGGCGCCGGAGGTCTCTTGTTCCAATCCAAGGACTCCAAGTAGTCGCGCACGAATTGCTTGTCGAAACTCGGCGGGCTGATCCCCGGCTTGTACGATGCCATCGGCCAGAAGCGCGAGGAATCGGGCGTCAGCGCTTCGTCGATCAGCACCAGTCGCCCCTGGACGTCGAGGCCGAACTCGAATTTGGTGTCGGCGATGAGGATGCCTCTTTGACGTGCGTGCTCTGCCGCGAATCGATAGAGCTCCAGAGCGATGCGCTGTATGCCGGTCGCGCAGTCGCGTCCGACCGCCTTCACCATGGTGTCGAAGTCGATATTCTCATCGTGCTGGCCGGCCGGAGCTTTCGAGGCCGGCGTAAACAGCGGCTCGGGCAACCGGTCCGCCATTTGCAGCCCGGCAGGCAGCGAGATGCCGCATACCGAGCCGTGGAGCTTGTAATCCTTGTACCCCGATCCGATGAGATAGCCGCGCACCACCGCCTCGATCGGCAGCGCCTTCAGCTTCCTTACCACCATGGATCGGCCGGCCAGCAACGCCCGCTCGTCGGCGTCTGCCACGACATCCTCGACCCGAAGAGCGGAGAGATGGTTGTCCACCAGGTGCCGGGTCTTGGCGAACCAGAACAACGAGATTTGCGTGAGCACCTCGCCTTTGAACGGTATCGGGTCCGGCAACACGACATCGAAAGCCGACAGGCGATCGGTGGTGACGATCAGCATGTGCTCCGCATCGACGTCGTAGATGTCGCGCACCTTTCCCTGGTGGATCTTCTTCAAGCCGCGTAGGCGCGACTCGAAGAGCGGTGGCGATTGCGAGACCTGTTGCATACGTGCGCGGGCTGCCGACTGCTAAAATTGAAGAGTGGAAGGCCGGCGATTGTGGCGGGACACGAAAGATAGGTCAACGCGAATGAGTTGGAAAGGCAAGTTTTTTGGGGCGGTCATCGGCCTCATGGCAACGCACACGGTTTGGGGAGCGGTGTTAGGCGCCATTATCGGGCACATGGTCGATCAGAGCGGGATTTTGGGGGGCCGGCCGGGCGGCCGGCAATCCTCGCGTGGGGCCGCGGCGGACGCCCTGTCCATATCCGACGAGTTCTTCCGCACGGCATTCGAGATGATGGGTCACGTTGCCAAATCCGATGGGCGAGTATCCGAGGCCGAGATCGACGCGGCTCGCCAGCTCATGCATGAACTCAATCTGGGGCCGCGCGAGACCGCCATTGCGATCGAACGTTTTCGGGCCGGCAAGTCGGCCGCGTACGACGCAAGATTGAGCATCGAGCGGCTCCGCGAGGCCTGCGGCCAGCGCCACGACCTGTTGCGCGCGTTCATGGAGCTGCAGCTGCGCGCGGCGCTGGCGGGCAATGGCATGTCGCCGCCGGCGCGTGCGATATTGACGCGAGTGGCCGAACGCCTGGGGATGTCGGGTCTCGAGTTCGCGTACATGGAGGCGGCACTGCGGGCACGGCAGACGCAACAGGCGCCCGCAGGCCGGCGCGCCGCGGATCCGCTGGCGGAGTGCTACGCGGAGTTGGAAATCGATTCGAGTCTCACCGATCAGGAAGTCACCAAGGCGTATCGGCGGCAAATGAGCCGCCATCATCCTGATAAACTGGTGGCCAACGGATTGCCCGAGTCGATGGCGCAAATGGCGAAAGAGAAAACCCAGCGCATCCAAGAGGCCTATGAGGGAATCCGCGCGGCGCGCGGCATGAGATGAAGGAGTAGCTGAATGGCGATGATAATCTCGCCCTCGATTCTGTCCGCAGATTTCTCCCGCCTGGGTGCGGAAGTGAATGCAGTGCTCGCCGCCGGCGCCGACTGGATCCACTTCGACGTCATGGACAATCACTACGTGCCCAACCTCACCATCGGGCCCCTGGTATGCGAAGCCTTGCGCAAGGCGGGTATCAAGGCACCCATCGATGTGCATTTGATGATTTCGCCGGTGGATCAGCTCGTACCAAGTTTTGCGAAGGCGGGGGCCAGCTACATCAGCTTTCATCCCGAAGCGACCCAGCATGTGGACCGCACGATTCAACTCATCAGAGATTCCGGGTGCAAGCCGGGTCTGGTGTTCAATCCGGCGACGCCGTTGAATTGGCTGGATTACGTGATGGACGAGATCGATCTCGTATTGGTGATGTCCGTCAATCCGGGCTTCGGCGGCCAGAAGTTCATTCCGGAGGCTCTGCACAAGCTCACCGAGGCGCGGGCGCGTATTCGGGACAGCGGGCGTGACATACGTCTGGAAATCGACGGCGGCGTCAAGGTCGAGAATGCGGCGCAGATCGCAAGAGCCGGCGCGGACACTTTCGTTGCCGGCTCCGCCATATTCGGAAGCAGCGATTACGCAGGCACCATCAGGGCCATGCGTGCGCAAATAGCGCTGGGCGCCGGGGCGTCGTCCTAGACGCTATTCGTCGTCCTCGTCGTCATCATCATCATCGTCATCGTGCGTTTCGGTGTGGGCGCTCTTGGGCTGCGCGCCGCCGCCCGCGCCGGCTTTCACCGGTACGATCAACGGCCGCGTCTTGACCTTCGGGCGGGCGTTGAACACGACGATGGTCTTACCCGTTGCCCGCAGCAGACCCTGTTCTTCCAGCACCTTGAGCACGCGTCCCGCCATCTCGCGCGAGCAGCCCACCAGGCGTGAGAGCTCTTGCCGGCTCACCTTGATTTGCATGCCCTCCGGATGCGTCATCGCGTCCGGCTCCCCGCATAGATCCATGATGGCGTGCGCGACGCGGCCCGTGACATCGACAAAGGCGAGATCGCCCAATTTGCGATTCGTTCGATCCAGCCGGGTCGCCAACTGAGTGGCCAGCTCGAAGATCAAGCCGGGACTCTCGGCGGCGATTTGCCGAAAGCGCGGATAAGTCATTTCAGCGAGTTCGGACTGCTGGCGGGTGCGTACCCAGGCGCTGCGGGTGGGCTGTTCGTAGAACAGCCCCATTTCGCCGAAGAACTGGCCCTTGTTGAGGTAGGCCAGCACCATTTCGTTGCCGTCCTCGTCCTCGATCATGACTTCGACCGAGCCCGAAATGATGTAGTACAGGATGTCCGGCAAATCGCCGGCATGGATGATCACGGTCTTGGAAGGGACTGTCCGAATACGGCAGTAGCTCAAGAAACGATTGATCGCTGGGATATCGCTTAAGGCTTTTGCCCCTTCTTCCATGGTCTCTCCTAAGGTTTTTCTTGTCG